>Ga0115563_1000547_pt1 | contig 30242 bp, 29 predicted proteins | sample COGITO_mtgs_1105_2_FD_87198 | JGI IMG/M metagenome (GOLD analysis project Ga0115563, IMG submission 87198) | Pelagic marine microbial communities from North Sea - COGITO_mtgs_110519 | ecosystem: Environmental > Aquatic > Marine > Epipelagic | place: Germany:Helgoland, sampling site Kabeltonne...
CAGTCGACATGTATCGGCACACACGCACCCGAAACCGGCAACTAAGAGAGACCCTTCTAGAGCCGTAAATTACGCCACCGCTGCAACAACCTAAGAAGGAATTTATGCTGCATTGGTGTGAACAATAAACTCGAACAAGCGTGTGAAAAGCGGCCACTCTTTACCGTACTAGTTCGACCCAGAGATGCAGAAAAGACAAGAGCCGCAACGGTTAATGCCGCACTCAATATTGACTGGGACAATTTCATGTAATCGAAATTTGTTCAACTATAACCAGTCTTTGGCCGCTGGCGCGAGGATCAAATTATGGACTTCGGTTACTTCACCCAGTCCGAGTAACAACGTAGTCGCATAAGGCAATCAAGGTTTCCTTGGCTGCAATGTCGGGTAATGGTTCAAGAGTCCTACGTGCCTCATCTGCCCAACGCCTAGCCTCGAGTCGGGCTTCATTCAAACTCCCATGATTGCGCAAGAGGTCCAATGCGAGAGCGTGTTCGGTTGGGTCAGGTAGTGGTCGTGACAGCAGCCCGCGCAGGTGCTCACCCTCTGGTGTTGTTTCTGTCAGTGCAATTAAGGCCGCCAAAGTGGGGACGCCTTCGCGCAAATCGGTCCCCGGGGTTTTACCCGACTGATCTGAGTCAGAGGTAATGTCCACGATGTCGTCGGCTAATTGGAACGCCACCCCAATCTGCTCACCAAACTGGGTGAGGGTTTCGATCGTGGTTTGATTGCAACCACTGAGCATGGCGCCGAATCGACCTGAGGTTGCGATCAGTGATCCAGTTTTTTCCGACAGAACCGAAATGTGGTGCTTAACCGGGTCCTCACCCTCCAGCGCACCCACGGTTTCCTTTATTTGACCAATGCATAACCGCTCAAAGGTTTCGGCTTGAATTCGTACCGCCTCGGGTCCAAGGTCTGCCAAGATTTGTGATGCTCGAGCAAAGAGGAAGTCTCCAGTGAGGATTGCAACCGTATTGTCCCAGCGGGCGTTCGCGCTCGTTGCGCCGCGACGCATAGTTGCCTCGTCCATTACGTCGTCGTGATACAGAGTTGCCAGGTGGGTGAGTTCTACGACCACCGCGGCAGGTACTACCCCCGGTGCATTGGGATCACCGAACTCGGCTGCAAGAAGGACTAGCAGCGGACGAAAACGCTTGCCACCAGCAACGACAAGGTGCCTGGAAGTCTCTGAGACGAACGGGTATTCACTCCGGGTTGATTCAAGCAGCGAATTCTCGACTGCCTCAAGCTCGGTTGTGATGTGCTCCTCAAATACCGGATCACTGGCTTCAAAGATCCGGTTCATGGGATCACGGTACTACCTGATGAAGATTCCGGCATTTGTCAGAAGCTCAATCATGGGTTGCGGGATTATTCCCAAAACCAATGTTGCCGTGACGGTAGCCGCAACCGTGATGGTTGTGAAGATCGATGGAACCGCAACCGAGGCCGTGTTTTCATTGGGCGCGGAGAAGAACATGACGACAATCACCCGAACGTAGAAGAAAGCCGCCACGATGCTGGCAAGAACCGCGGCAATAACTAGCCAAGTGTCACCTTCCGCGATCCCCGCGGCAAAGACACTGAACTTGATGACAAATCCGCTGGTGAGCGGGATGCCCGCCAAGGACAACATGAAGATGGCCATGACCGCGCCAAGTACCGGAGACTTCTTGCCCAGCCCGGCCCACTTGGAAAGGTGAGTTGCCTCCCCTGATGGGTCACGAACCATTGAGACAACAGCCAAGGTTCCTACTGTCACTAGGCCATAGGCAATTAAATAGAACAAGACGGCTGCGATACCGGAGGGACTCGCCGCGACAACACCTACGAGGATGAAACCACTTTGAGCAATTGCTGAGTAAGCCAGCATTCGCTTAATGTCACTCTGGGTGAGCGCGATCAGGGAACCGATAATCATGCTCAGGATTGACACCGACCACAAGATGATTTCCCAGTCCCACTGGATTCCCGAGAATGCTACGTAGAGCAAACGCATCATGGCGCCGAAGGCCGCGACCTTGACCGTTGCACCCATGAACGCCGTGACGGGAGTCGGAGCGCCCTGATACACATCAGGTGTCCACTGGTGGAACGGAACAGCGCCCACCTTAAACAGCAAGCCGACCAGAAGCATTGCCATGCCGATCACGATCAGCAGCGTTTCCCCAGCCGAAGCCGAAAGTGCGTCATGGATCTCCAGCAGCGAAATCGAACCGGCAAAGCCGTACACCAAACCGGCACCAAAGATAAAGAACGCAGAGGAGAAGGCTCCAAGAACGAAATACTTCAGGGCTGCTTCCTGGGAAAGCAGTCGGCGCCTACGAGCCATGCCCACCATTAAGTAGAGAGGTAGTGACATGACTTCAAGTGCCACGAACATAAAGAGGAGGTCATTGGCGACCACAAATGCGAGCATGCCCAACACTGCAAAAAGGAAAAGTGTCCAAATCTCAGTCTGGAAGTAGCCTCGGGCCGAAAACTCACGCTCGTCAACCGACCCTGGAAGCGCTGAGGCACTGGGCGCAAATGCGTCGCCCAAACTGTCAAGTGAGCGCTCTGCCACCAAGAATGCGCTGAGCAGCGAGAGGATCAGAATCGTTCCCATTAAGACGATTGCGGGGCCGTCAATCGCAACGGCGCCACCGCCTGTGATCGTGCGGATGCTGTGATTGATTACCAGAACGACAAAGGCACCGATAAGAGAGAGGAAGGTCAACAGAATTTGTACCGTGCGACGTACCGAGCGTGGCAGGAAAGTTTCTGTTAACACCGAGAGCAATGCTGCGATCGCAACAATCAGGATCGGCGCAATTGCGACGTAGTCGATCTCGGGTGCGGTAAAGGTATTCACTCCGAGCCTCCTTCACTCGTTGCCGTGCCGGTCAAGATTGGGAAGGTAACCTCCGGGTCGCTCACACCAACCGTTGTCATAACTCGATCCACCGCCGGGTTGATCACATTGAGCAGTGGTGCAGGGAAGACACCGAGCGCGATGATCAACGCTGCGATGGGAACAAGTGCGGTTATTTCACGTCCGTTGAGATCCTTCATGCCTTCGCAATCCGGATTCAGTGGGCCGGTCATGCTCTTTTGGTAGACCCGCAAGACATAGGCGGCCGTGAGCACAATTCCGACGGTGGCTAATGCACCGACCCACATGTACTGCTGGAAGGCGCCAAGAAGCACGAGGAATTCACCAATGAACGAGACCATGCCGGGCAATGCCAGGCTGGAAAGCGCCGCGATGAGGAAAAAGCCAGCCAGAACAGGTGCCACCTTGTTCACGCCCCCGAAGGAAGACAGCTGAGCCGAGCCACCGCGACGCGACATGAGGTAGCCCGCAGCGATAAACAATCCGGCAGTGCTTAGTCCGTGGGCGACCATGTACACGACCGAACCAGTCTGCCCCGCAGAGGTGAATACGAAAATACCCAGTGCGATGAACCCGAAGTGGGACATCGAGGAATATGCGAACAGGCGCCGCATGTCTGTCTGTTTCAGGGCCACGAAACCGCCATAGAAAATTCCAATTAATGCAATCGCGATCACAACCGGGGCATAAAAGGTACTTGCCGCTGGGAAGATTTCCAGGCAGTACCGGATCATGCCGAAAGTTCCGACCTTGTCCAATACACCGATCAGCAGAACTGAGGTTCCAGGCTGTGACTGCCCTGCCGCGTCGGGCAACCAGGTGTGAAATGGCCACAAAGGAGCTTTGATCGCGAAGGCGAAAAAGAAACCGAGGAAAAGCAATTTTTGAATGTCAGGGTCAATATCCAGACCAACCAATGTGGTGAAGTCAAAAGTGCCCGTGCCCGTGATTTGCGCGGAAACTACGTAAAGCCCAATGAGCGAGGCCAACATGAACAGGCCACCGACCAAGCTGTAAATCAGGAACTTCACGGCGGCGTAGGAGCGCTGCGGTCCGCCATAACGACCGATCATGAAGTAGACCGGGATCAGCATTGCTTCAAAGAACACGTAGAACAGGAAGACATCGGTCGCAGCGAAAACCCCGATCATGAGCGCTTCGAGCACCAACACCAGGGCGAAATATCCCTTCACGCTGCCTTGGGACTCAATCGCGTCGTCCCAGCCGCCCAGAATCACCACGGGTACCAGGGTTGCTGCAAGTGCAATAAGGACTAACGCGATTCCATCGACTCCAAATGAGAAATTAATCCCGAAGGCAGGGATCCACGCGTAGCTTTCCGAAAACTGGAAAACTTCCTTTGAGTTTGCATCAAAATTCAGCGCCATAGCGATTACCGCGCCAAGGGTGACAAGGGAGAAAGCCAGCGCAACCGTCTTTGCGAGTTTGGCATTGTTCTTCGGCAACAGAATTACTAGCAAACTGCCTACGAGTGGCAATAACGCGATTGTGGTCAACCACGGATACGAATCCATGTTTAAGTCGAAGTTCATTAGATCCTCACCAACAAAAGGGCCAGAAGCACCAAGACGGCTCCACCCACCATGGACAATGCATATGAGCGAATAAACCCGGATTGGGTGCGTCTTAATCGACCAGACATTCCACCGACAATTGCAGCGGAACCATTAACGAATCCGTCTACTGCTCGTGCGTCAAACCACACCAATGCTCGAGCCGCGTAATTCGTAGGCGCCACGACTAAAGCGTGGTTGACAGCGTCACCATAAAGATCCTTGCGTGCGGCACGGGTTAACCAATTGCCAGCTGGCTCGTCAATGGGTACTTCTCGCCGGGCGTACGAGATCCAACCAATGATCGCGCCAATAATCACGACGACGAGAGTGATACCAATGTAAGCGGAAGTGGGTAGCGGTGTGGGTTCACTCTCGTAACCGACGACAGGCTCCAACCAACTCTCAATGTCACCCCAAAAGAGAAGCGCCATACCCATAAAGGTTGAACCAAGACCCAAAATTATGAGTGGAATTGTCATGACGGCTGGTGACTCGTGCGGGTGAACATCGGTTTCCCAGCGCTTCTTGCCGAAGAAAGTCATCGCGACCATACGGGTCATATAGAAACCAGTGATACCCGCAGCTAGAACTGCCGCCCCACCGATAAACCAGCCGCGTTCAAATGCCGCGTGAATGATTTCGTCCTTGGACCAGAAACCTGAGAAGGGCGGGATTCCAATAATAGCGAGGTAGCCGGCCATAAAGGTGATGAAAGTAATGACCATGACGGATCTCAGTGCACCGTATCGACGCATGTTCACGTTGTCGTCCATGCCATGCATGACCGACCCTGCTCCAAGGAAAAGGCCAGCTTTGAAAACACCGTGCGTAAGCAGGTGGAAAATTGCGAATACGTAACCGATTGGACCAAGCCCAACAGCGAGCATCATGTAACCAATCTGGCTCATGGTTGATCCAGCCAGCGCCTTTTTAATATCGTCTTTGGCCGAACCAATAATCGCACCCATAAAGATGGTGATAAGGGCAACAATGACTACAGCCATTGCCGCAATTTCAGCGTTGTTGTAAATAATGTTGCTGCGCGCGATCAGGTACACACCCGCGGTAACCATGGTCGCTGCGTGGATAAGTGCCGAAACCGGAGTCGGTCCCTCCATGGCGTCGAGCAACCACGCTTGGAGTGGGAACTGCGCGGACTTGCCTGCGGCTGCAAGAAGCAGCAGCAAGCCAATCGCTGTGAGTGTTCCTTCACTCGCTTGGGTAGCGCTGCCGAATACGTCTGAGAACGTGACCGAGCCAAAGGTGACGAACATCAGCATGATTGCAAGGCTGAGGCCAACATCACCGACCCGGTTAATAATGAAAGCTTTCTTTGCGGCTGCGGCAGCCGAACGCTTGTGCTGCCAGAACCCGATCAGTAGATAACTGGCTAGCCCCACACCTTCCCAGCCCACGTACAGCAGTAAGTAGTTATTCGCCATGACGAGGAGCAGCATGGCGGCAACGAATAGGTTGAGGTAGCCAAAGAACTTGCGCTTGTCCGGATCGTGGGACATGTAACCCAGTGAGTAAATGTGGATCAGCGATCCGACAATTGTGATCAAGAGAATAAAGACCATGGAGAGTTGATCAAGTTGGAATGCGAGGTCCACGCTGAAGTTGCCAACGAATACCCACTGGTAGGCCACCTGCGTGATTGTTCGTTCCTCGGTAGGTAGGCCCATCATTTCTATCAGGAGCAGAACGCCGAGTACGGCGGATGCGGAAACGGTGAGTACTCCCAAGTAGGGTCCCCACGAGTTGGAACGCCGACCGGTGAACAGCAAAATTGCTGCGCCCGCCAACGGCAACGCAATGAGAAGCCACATAAGGGAGAAAAGCCCCTCTGCCGGCATAACGGTCACGTCTGGTCCTATTCCTCGGTGTGTATTGATCTATAACTTGTAATTAGTACTTCAAAAGATTCGGTTCGTCGATTGAAGCGGATTGCCTGGTACGAAAAACTTGAACGATGATCGCGAGCCCGACTACAACTTCAGCTGCAGCAACTACCATGACGAAGAAAGCAACCGTTTGCCCATCGAGGTTTCCGTTCATTCGGGCAAATGCAACAAAGACCAAGTTCGCAGCGTTCAGCATTAATTCGACCGACATGAAAACAATGATTGCGTTTCTACGAACCAATACGCCGATCGCACCAATGCTGAAAAGCAGGGTTGCGAGATAGATGTAATAAATGGGATCCATTAGTTGTGATCCTCGCCTTCGACGAGTTCAACTACGGTTGACACAACCCTGTGGTCAATTATCAGTGAGTCATCGCGCGAACGGACGGGCTCGGGAACGCTGTCAAGTGCTAGCGAACCGTCAGGCAAAATCGCCGGAGTATTCACGGCATTGTGACGCGCGTAGACGCCCGGGTTTGGCTTGTTACCCGGGTGGCCGCCACCCACCATGAATCGCGCAACCGAGAGTTCCTTCTGGGTTGCCTTGGGCCTCCATGCTTCTCGGTGCGTCAGGATCACAGCGCCCAGACCAGCGGTAATGAGAAGTGCCGCTGTTGCCTGGAATGCAAAGAGGTAGTCACTGAAGATCAAGTTTGCAATACCCTCGACATTTCCACCAAATTCGTCGTTGGCGGCAATAAGGCCAATGTCTGCTTTCCCATTCAGGGAACTTCCGATCCCACCGATGAGAAGCACTGAGAGCGCCACTCCGAAGAGAATTCCAAAAAGCCTTTGTCCGCGAATCGTTTCGATTAATGAATCCGAGGAGTCAACGCCGACAACCATGAGCACAAATAGGAAGAGCATCATGACCGCGCCGGTGTACACAATGATCTGGACCATGCCAAGAAATGGGGCCGCGTTTGCAACATAGAGAATTGCCAGGTTGATCATGACCATGGCGATGAACAAGGCCGAGTGGACAGCTTTTCGCGAAAGAATCATGCCCAGCGCACCTATTACCGACAGTCCTCCGCAGACTATGAAAACAACGAGTTCCCCGTCAATACTCATGCAACACCACCGTCAGGTGTTGTTGTCGGGTTCGCAACTGTTTGCGTATGTTGTTCTGGTACCGAGCCGGTGACCTTATTCGCGTAATAGTCGCTATCGGTGGTTCCGGGGACCATTTCATGTGGCGGTGCAAGCATTCCAGGAAGCATAGGGCCCAGCAGATCTTGTTTTTCGTAAATTAAGTCAGCTCGATTGTTGTCTGCGAGTTCAAATTCGTTGGTCATGGTGAGTGCGCGTGTTGGGCACGCTTCAATGCACAATCCGCAGAAAATACAACGTGTGTAGTTAATTTGATAAACCCGGCCGTAGCGCTCGCCCGGGGAGAATCGCTCTTCGTCACTGTTATCGGCGCCTTGAACAAATATTGCATCTGCTGGACAAGCCCATGCGCATAGTTCACAACCAATGCACTTTTCCAGACCGTCGGCCCAGCGGTTGAGTTGGTGACGGCCGTGAAAACGCGGTTTTGGTGGATACTTACTCGCATCTTCAGGGTACTGCTCGGTGACTACTTTTTTGAAAATAGTGCCGAAGGTAACCCCAAATCCGCGCACCGCGGCTGGTAACTCAGGCATGTGGGCTCTCCTCGGGGTCAGGTGAATCAATTGCCGGTGTGCTCGCATTGGCCGCAACGGATTGCGCCGCGAGTACTCGACGAGGCGTGTAGGGAAGTACTTGACCCGGCATGGGCGGAACAGGATGGCCACCGGCCATTGGGTCAAATGTTTCCTCGCCTTGGATTTCCAGTTCCGCATCAATTTTTGCTTGCTTGCGGTCGGAGCGGACCTGAAGTAACCAAGATCCGACGAGCAGCACCGCGATCACTATTGCACCAGCGATCAGTAACTGTTGATTGCTGAAACTGAAGTCATTGCGGAACACGCGTGCAATTGCGACGATAAAGATCCAGGCTAGGGAGGCCGGGATAAGGACTTTCCAACCAAATTTCATGAACTGGTCGTAACGCAATCGCGGTAGCGTTGCCCGCAACCAAATGAACATAAAGATAAAGAGCTGAACCTTGAGTAGCCACCAAAGAATTGGCCACCAGCCGACATTTGCTGAATCCCAAAGTGAGATTGGCCACGGTGCCAGCCAACCACCAAGGAACAGGGTCGTTGCAAGTGCAGAAACCGTGACCATGTTGATGTACTCGGCCAAGAAGAACATGGCGAACTTAAGCGAGGAGTACTCCGTGTGGAAACCACCCACAAGTTCGCCCTCAGCTTCAGGCAGGTCAAATGGCGCGCGGTTGGTCTCCCCCACCATTGAGGTGACGTAGATCAAAAACGACGGTAGTAAAATCACAGCGAACCAAATCGGTTGCTGTTTAACGATGATCTCCGACGTAGACATTGAGCCCGCGAATAGGAACACCGCGACGAATGAAAGTCCCATCGCGATCTCATAGGAAATCACTTGAGCCGTTGACCTAAGTCCACCAAGAAGCGGGTAGGTCGAACCCGAAGACCAACCGGCTAGGACCAAGCCGTACACACCGATTGAGGCAATCGCCAGAACGTAGAGGACCGAGACCGGGAAGTCTGTGAGTTGAAGTGGAGTCTCAACACCAAAAATTGAGACGGTTGGTCCAAAGGGAATTACCGCAAAGGCAAGGAATGCTGCTGTCGCCGAAATAACCGGTGCGATCCAGTACACGGCAACGTGGGCTGATTTAGGGATGATTTCCTCTTTGAATGCCAACTTAAAGCCGTCCATTAAGGACTGCAACAGGCCTTGTGGCCCCACGCGGTTTGGTCCTATCCGGTTTTGCATCCGGGAGACAACCCGCCGCTCCCACCAGATGGTGAATAGCGTGAGCACAACGAGCATGGCGAAAATGGCAACTGCTTTGAGGATTACCATCCACCAGGGATCGGTTCCAAAGAAACCGAATTGTGAACCGCTCATGCGGCACCTCCCTTGACGCTCACGGCGTCGCCATAACCGCAACCCAGTTGCGCATAGATGTGTGACTCTGATGAATTCATGGGCAACCACACGGTATCGGTGACAATGTTCATGACCGCGGCCGGCAAAGTGATCGAGCCTTTAGGGCCAGTAACCGTAATAGCTTCCGGTTGACCCAATTGCTCAAATAAATCCGCACCCACGCCGGCAACGGATGGCCGGGCTGTTGCTGCCAAGTGCGGCTCACCTTCCTGCATGACTCCTGAGTCGATGAGTAGGCGCCATGTTGCCAACGTTGTTCCCTCTGAAACAGGTGCAGAAACTTGATGCATGCCCGCACGCTCGCCGCCCCACACACCGATTGAGTTCAATTCCTTGCGCAGTGCTCGGGTATCCCCCGTGAGTTCCTTGTCCATCGCGCTTGCCAACATGGACAGCACACCAGCGTCAGAGAGGGTTAGTGCCTCGCGGAATGCCGCGCTAAAGGGTTGTGCGCGACCTTCCCAATTCATAAACGAACCAGACTTTTCAGTGACAACCGCAACTGGAAACACAACGCTGGCACGTTCAGTGATTGCCGAATGGTGATTTTCGAGTGCGACAACAAAATCAGCGTTTTCGATTCCTGTGACGAGGGCGTCCCCGTTTGGCATGTCAGCCGGGTCAACACCTGCGGTGATAACGGCTTGAACTGCTCCACTGGCAATTGCTTCGATCAACTCGTTCCCGCTACGCCCCACCGTAGGAAGTGAAGTTGCCTCTACATTCCAGGCTTGTGCGATGTGATCGCGGGCGGTCGGATCAGCGATTGGGCGACCACCGGGTAGTAGCCCCGCTAGTGCGCCCGCATCTAGTGCGCCACGCTCACCCGCGCGACGTGGGACCCAAGCGATCTTCGCGCCGGTTTTTGCAGCTATTTCAGAAACGGCGGTCAACGCACCTTGGCTGTTTGCCGCACGCTCCCCAACGAGAATTATCGAGTTGCTATCTAAATCAAGACCCGCGATTGCGGTAGCTTCTGATCCCGCTTGTGCCTTCACCCAGCTAGCCGAAATTTTTTCACTGCCGAGCGAATAGACGGAACCGACAGAGTGAATTGCGACGCCTTTTTTAGCAGCCTTACGAAGTCGAAGTAACAGGATCGGGGATTCGTCTTCTGGTTCGAATGCGACAAGGGCTACCTGGGATGCAGATTCGATATCTGCGTAGGAGACATCAAGTTTCTTTCCCGCGACGTGTGCCGCCAGGAAACCAACTTCCTCGTCTGAGGTTGCTCGCGCGCGGAAATCAATATTGTCACTTGCTAGGACCACGCGGGCAAATTTCGCATACGCATAAGCGTCTTCGACGGTGGCACGACCGCCAATGAGAACGGCACTTTCACTGGCAGCGGTAAGTCCTGCGGCAGCGACATGCATCGCTTCGGGCCAAGACGCCGTGCGCAATTCACCGTTCTCACGGATCAAGGGCGACTCAATGCGACCTGAGTTGAGATAGGCAAACGCAAAACGACCCTTGTCGCAGCTCCAGTCTTCGTTGACTTCGGGGTCTTCCCAAGCCAACCGTCGTGTCACGGTGCCCCGACGGTTGTCTGTTCGTAGTGAACAACCAGATGCGCAGTGCTCACAGGTTGTGGGAACCGAGATCAAGTCGAATGGGCGTGAACGGAAACGGTAGGAAGCGCTCGTGAGCGCACCAACTGGGCAAATCTGCACGACGTTTCCGGAGAAATACGAGTCAAATGGTTCGTCATTGGCTGTGCCAACCTGCTGCTGAGCACCACGCTCGAGCAATTCAAGGGATGGGTCCCCGGCGATTTCTTCAGCGAAACGCGTACAGCGGGCGCAGGAAACGCAACGCTCGCGGTCAAGGAGAACCTCAGCGTTGACATTGATCGGCTTGGGAAAAGTGCGCTTTTCACCCTCGAAACGCGACTCTGGCCGGCCAACGCTCATGGCTTGGTTTTGCAGCGGACACTCGCCACCCTTGTCGCAAACTGGGCAGTCAAGTGGGTGGTTCACCAAGAGGAACTCCATGACACCCTCTTGCGCTATTCGCGCAACTTCAGAGGACCGCTGCGTGCGGACGTTCATGCCTTCAGAGAGCACCTGCGCGCACGCAGGCTGCGGCTTGGGGACACCGTCAATTTCAATCAAACACGCACGACAAGCAGCCACGGGAGCCAGAAGTGGGTGGTCGCAAAAGCGTGGAATCTCTATGCCGATTTGCTCGGCGGCTCGAATAACCAGGGTGCCTTTGGGAACTTCCATTTCGACACCGTCGATAGTGACGTTTACCGATTCCACGGTCTTGGGTGTACTGGTATCCGGGTGGTTTGTAATTGTCATTGGACATTCGCTCCAGAGAAGACGTATGAAGCGATTGGATCAAATTGCTCGTCAGCGCTGGTGTGGGTTGCCGCAGTGAACTCGTCACTGAAGTACTTCATGGCCGCTGGGTAGGGAGTCGCTGCAGCGTCACCGAGTGCGCAAAATGAACGTCCAGCAATCTGACCACACAGCGTTGTCAGAGTTTCCATTTCACTTTCAGTCCCATGACCGTGCTCAAACTTTTCAAGAACACCGGTTATCCAATACGTTCCCTCGCGGCACGGTGTGCACTTGCCGCAGGATTCATGCTTATAGAACTCAAGCCAACGAGTGACTGCCTTGACAACGGAAACGGTTTGGTCGAACACCATGGGTGTTCCGGTTCCCAGCATGGTGCCGGCCTCAGCCATTGCTTCGTATGTCAGAGGAAGATCAAGGTGCTCAGCCGTCAGCATGGGGACGCTAGACCCTCCTGGAATCCAAAACTTGAGTTCGGCACCGGGGCGCATTCCACCCGCGTAGTCGAGAAGTTCCCGCATTGTGATCCCGAGTGGTGCTTCGTAGATCCCGGGACGTTGAACGTGACCAGAAACTGAGAAGACTTTAAAGCCGGGTGACTTTTCGGTCCCGAATTGACGGAACCACTCAACCCCACGATCGACTATGTACGGGATGTTCGCAATTGTTTCCACGTTGTTGATTACGGTCGGCGATGCGTAAAGCCCCGCAACGGCAGGAAACGGTGGCTTCAATCGTGGTTGACCCCGGTAACCCTCGAGTGAATCAAGGAGTGCGGTTTCTTCGCCACAGATATAAGCGCCGGCACCCGCGTGCACGGTCACTTCTAGGTCAAACCCTGAACCCTGAATATTCTTGCCAATTAACCCAGCTTCACGTGCTTGTTTAACCGCGTAAGCAACCTTACGAATGGCTTGTGGGACTTCTCCACGAATATAAATGAACGCGTGATGTGCGCGAATCGCAAATGAACTAATGATCACGCCCTCGAGGAGTGAGTGTGGATTTGCCATCATGATCGGGATGTCTTTGCACGCGCCCGGTTCCGACTCGTCTGCATTAACCACCAAGTAATGGGGCTTACCGTCGTTTTGCGGAACAAATGACCACTTCAAACCAGTTGGGAAACCAGCTCCACCGCGTCCGCGCAGGCCGCTGTCTTTTACCGTGGCAATGATGGTGTCGGGGTCCTCCTTGAGCGCTTTTTCCAAAGCAATGTACCCGCCGTGACGCTTATAGCCGTCAAGCGTATACAGCTCGGGATCGTCCCAATGCTCAGTGATTACCGGTGTCAGTTTCATGAATTCTGCGCTCCAGACTTTGCAATTTTCAGACCAGCGAGCATTTTCTCGTCGACGCAATTTCCGACGGTAGCCAAGTCGTCTTCGGCCATGCCGAGGGTGTGCTCGGTGGCTTGGAAGTCGCGGATCATTGGTCCTCGGGTGGACCACACTTCTTCACCCGCAACGAGTTTGTCAATAACGTCCACTGCACTTTGCGGTGTTACGTCGTCCATGAACTCCCAGTCAACCGTCATGACCGGGGCGTGTGTGCAGGCTGCCTGGCACTCAATGCGCTCAAGCCAAAAGTTTCCGTCAGCGGAAGGTCCATTGTGTGAAGCACCAAGACGCTCAGCAACACGTTGGTAGACGGCATCTCCGCCAAGGAGTCCGCACATGGTGTTGATGCACACACCGATGTGGTGTTTGCCAACAGGGCTGTGCTTGTACATGGTGTAAAAAGTCGCGACCGCTGTTACCTCAGCTTGAGTGATTTCGAGCTCCTGCGCACAAGCCGCGATGCCCTCGGTGGTTACTTCGTCTTCTTCTGCTTGGACGAGATGAAGCATGGGCAACAGCGCGGATCGCGAATTGGGATAGCGACCGGCGAGCTCGCGCATTTTGATTCGTGTTGATTCAGAAATCATGGTGTTCTCGTTTCTTGAAACATTTATCGGTCCACCCCGCCCATTACTGGGTCAATGCTGGCGACCGCGGCAATAACGTCGGCGATCATGGAGCCTTCACTCATTGCAGAAACCGCTTGCAAATTGTTAAACGATGGATCCCGGAAGTGAACGCGGTAGGGACGGGTTCCACCCGTGCTCACGACATGGGCGCCAAGTTCACCTCGTGGCGACTCAATGGGCACGTAGGCCTGCCCAGCCGGAACGCTGAAACCTTCGGTGACCAACTTGAAATGGTGAATCAGTGCTTCCATGGATTCGCTCATGATTTTTTGAATATGCTCAGGTGAATTGCCCTGGCCGTCTCCACCAATCGAGAGTTCCGAGGGCCATGCGATCTTCTTATCCGCGACCATGACCGGACCCGGCACCAAACGATCGAGGCACTGGTCAACAATGTTCAGCGACTCGTGCATTTCTGCAATTCGGATTAGGAACCGGCCGTACGCGTCACTCGTGGTTTGCGTCGGCACATTGAATTCGTATGTCTCATACCCGCAATAAGGGGCGCTCTTGCGAAGGTCGTGTGGCAAGCCCGTTGAGCGAAGAACCGGGCCGGTCATGCCAAGGGCTGTGCAACCGGTGAGGTCCAGGTAGCCAACGCCAACGGTTCGTCCCATCCAGATCGCGTTGTCCACTAAAAGATCTGAGGTGTCTTTGAGTCGCTTGCGCAGCAAGATTACTGTCTCGCGGATTTTTTCTTCAGCGCCAGCGGGCAGGTCCTGCGCAACACCGCCTGGGCGAATGTAAGCGCTGTTCATGCGCAGGCCAGAGACCATTTCAAAAATGTCCAAGACCAGTTCGCGCTCACGGAAACCAAAGATCATGGCGGTCAATGCACCCAGTTCCATGCCTCCGGTTGCAAGCGCGACCAAATGTGAAGAGACCCGATTGAGTTCCATCATCATGACTCGAATTACGTTTGCCCGCTCAGGGATTTGGTCTTCGATTCCCAGCAGGCGTTCAACTGAGAGGCAGTACGCGGTTTCATTGAACATGGGTGCCAAATAGTCCATACGCGTGACGTAGGTGACACCTTGAACCCAGGTCCGGAACTCCATGTTCTTTTCAATCCCGGTGTGTAGGAAACCAATTCCGCAACGAGCTTCGGTGACGGTTTCGCCTTCAATTTCTAGGATCATGCGAAGTACACCGTGGGTTGACGGGTGCTGCGGTCCCATGTTGACAACGATCCGCTCGTTCTCACCCTCGGGCGCGGCCGTGATCGAGTCCCAGTCGCCACCGCCCAGGTTGTAGACGGTGCCTTCGGTTGTGTCGTAGGACCCAGCGAATAAATCAGCGTTTGTGAAGTCAGTTGTACTCATTAGTTGTATGACCTCCTTTGATCTGGTGCGGGGATGCTTGCGCCCTTGTATTCAACCGGGATCCCACCGAGCGGATAGTCCTTGCGCTGGGGGTGACCGACCCAGTCGTCAGGCATTTGAATTCGAGTTAGGGCTGGATGACCGACGAAAATGATTCCAAAAAAGTCCCACGTTTCCCGCTCATGCCAATCAGCTGAAGGATATAAAGCGACCAGGGAGGGAAGGTGACGATCCGAGTCTGGGATTACTACTTCCACGCGGATCCGACGGTTGTGCGTAATGGACAACAAACTGTACACAATATGCAGTTCACGATCCTTGTCTTCGGGAAAATGAACTCCGCTGACGCTCGTGCACATTTCAAATCGAAGTGCTGGCTCGTCACGGCATTCGGTCATGAAAGCAATGAGCGCTTCTGGCTTAACAAAAAAAGTCATTTCACCGCGGTCAATCACAATTTTTTCCACCGCGCCGCTCACACCAGCGTCGAGCAGCGACAATGCAAGTTCCTCGGCGACTTCGTCGAACCAACCACCGAATGGAGGAACTGACGCTCCAGGCATGACAATCGGAGAAACAAGCCCACCAAATCCGCTCGTATCACCGGAAGTTTGGGAACCAAACGCACCTGTGCGAACTCCCACCACGTCAAGGTCGGCCGCATTCGCGGGAACGACAGGAAGGTCACTCATCGCATGAGGCCTTTCATTTCTAGCACTGCTGGTGCGGCCAAAGCCACCTGCTCAAGTTCAATGATTTGCTTCTTGCGATTGACGCCAAGTTTCATATCCTGAATTTCGTCGTGGATCTTCAAAATCGCGTCGATCAACATTTCCGGTCGAGGTGGGCACCCAGGCAGGTACACATCTACTGGAACGACGTGATCGACTCCCTGTACAACCGCGTAATTATTGAACATTCCGCCACTTGAGGAGCAGACGCCCATGGCAAGAACCCACTTTGGATTAGGCATTTGGTCATAAATCTGGCGCAGGACGGGAGCCATTTTCTGACTCACCCGACCGGCAACGATCATGAGATCAGCTTGGCGCGGCGATGCACGGAAAACCTCCATGCCAAAGCGAGCAATGTCATACCGTGGCCCACCCGTTGCCATCATTTCAATTGCGCAGCAGGCTAATCCAAATGTGGCGGGCCAGAGTGAACCCTTGCGAGCGTAGCCCGCAACCTGCTCGACCGTGGTAAGCAAAATCCCCGAAGGTAATTTCTCTTCAAGACCCATTAATCCCACTCCAATCCGCCGCGACGCCATTCAAATGCATATGGCAAACATAAATTAATTAAAAACAAGAAAATAGCGATCAATCCGAAAGCGCCCAGAGCGTCGGCTGACACCGCCCATGGGTAGAGGAAGACCAATTCAATGTCGAAAATAATAAACATCATGGCGGTGAGATAAAACTTCACTGGAAAACGACCGCCACCCATTGGCTGCGGTGTTGGTTCAATTCCACACTCGTAGGCCGCGTACTTGGCCCGGTTGTAACGCTTCGGGCCGGTAAAGCTGGCGATCACGATTGAGAATGCGGCAAACCCAAATGCCAAGATGCCGAGCACCAAAATCGGGGTGTAGACGTTCACGCGCGACCTTTCACATGCTCTACGACTGGGTGTATGACTATTTAATATTTCGTATTCATTTGCGCGATTGTGAAAATATTCACTATCTAGATAAGCATAGTGGTTAATCCATTGGGGCAACCGCCCGGTGGATACTCACAATTCCCCCCGTGAAATTACGCCACTTCACGCCTTGCCAGCCAGCTTGGGCAATATCAACTGCAAGTTCTTCCTGGGTCGGCCACGCCCTAATCGACTCGGCCAAATACCGATAGGCGTCAGGATTTGACGAGACACGATCCGAGAGAGCCGGTAGGGCCGCCATGAGGTACTCGGTGTACACCCGTCGAAGCGGTGCCAGCGTTGGGTGGGAGAACTCGCAGACTACGAGTAATCCACCTGGCTTGATAACCCTGCGGAACTCCTCAAGGGCAAGCATCCGGTCGGCGACATTGCGCAACCCAAATGAAATCGTGACCCTGTCAAAGCTTGAGTCGGCAAAAGGCAGCGCGAGTGCATCAGCAGCCACGAAGGGAATCTCAGGGTTTCGGCCTTTGCCAACTTCAAGCATGCCCAGGGAAAAGTCAGCCGCAATGACGCTCGCGCCGGAAGTCGTGAATGCTGCAGAAGACGTCCCCGTTCCCGCCGCAATGTCTAGGACCGTGTGGCCGGGCTCGAGTTGTAAAGCAGTGCGAACCGCGCTGCGCCACCGGCGGGTTTGTCCCACTGCCAAAATGTCGTTGGTGAGGTCGTACTTAGCGGCCACTGCGTCAAACATGGCTGCAACCTCGCTTGGATCCTTATCCAAATTGGCTCGTGACACCCGAGTAGTCTGCCAGAAATCACCGCACATGCGACTCGCAGTTCCGAATGGTCGAATTATCCCTTTGGCCCTAGGCTGCGTCGGTGGTAGTTATCGAGCAGGCGAGCGGTTTACCCGAGTCCGATCACCTCACTTTTCGCACCCGCGCACTCGACACAGACCTTGACCTCCTACAACACCTACCGGTTGACAATCCGCTGGCCTGGGTGCGCGGCGGTGAGGGCCTGATCGGCTGGGGGGTCGCGGCCCGGCTTCAGGTACGTGGTGACGAAACTTTTTCTCGAACTCAACGCTGGTGGAACAAACTTCTGTCAAATGCCCACGTCGAAGATACTGTCAGCGTTCCCGGGACAGGCCCGGTCGCTTTTGCCTCATTCGCATTTGATCTAGACAACCTCTCCGAAGTCGTCGTTCCCAGCGTTGTTGTTGGTAAGCGTGCCGGGCAAACTTGGATCACCACAATAGGTTCACACAGCAATTCACTGCCTCCTGTTCCCGTTCCAGTCGGGCCAACGTCGGTGCGGTGGTCCCAGGGCAGTGTTCAACCCTGGGAGTGGGAGGCGTCGGTAGCTACCGCCGTTGAACGTATTTCCGCTGGTGAATTGGATAAAGTCGTGCTGGCCCGTGACGTAGTCGCCCACATTGAAGGAACGCTGGACGTGAGATTCCTGATCAACAAACTCGCCCAGGCCTACCCCACCTGTTGGACATTTGTGGTTGAAGACCTCTTCGGTGCAACCCCAGAGTTACTTGTACGCCGAACCGGAGGTCTGGTCATGAGCCGCGTTCTTGCGGGAACGGTTCAACGCCAAGGCGATAAACGAGCTGACGCAGACCGCGCATCGCATCTCATGAAAAGTGGAAAGGATCTCGCCGAACACGAGTACGCGGTTCACTCAGTCGCAAAAGCTCTGGCAACACATTGCACCGACCTTGACGTACCCGAGCAACCTCGTGTCCTCGAGCTTTCAAACGTTCAACATTTGGCCACGGACGTGACCGGGCAGCTTGCTAGCGAGGCACCCATATTGTCGCTGGTTGCTTCGCTGCACCCCACTGCTGCAGTATGCGGGACACCAACCGAGCGCGCAAAAACAATGATCGCGGAACTTGAAGGCATGAGTCGCGGTCGCTATGCCGGCCCGGTCGGTTGGTTTGATCATCACGGTGACGGCGAATTCGGTATCGCACTTAGGTGCGCCACGATTGATCGAGAGTCCCAAACAGTTCGGTCATTTGCCGGGTGCGGGATTGTCGCAGGTTCTGTTCCGGAATTGGAACTTGCCGAGTCAGTCGCCAAACTTGCGCCCGTGCGCGACGCTCTCGAAAGCGATTAGACCTTCATTGTTTTTTCAAAAGCAATAATTGCAGGTCCGAAATCAGGAGCAGGTACTTGCAGCCATCCATGCCCTATCAGCATTTTTCGCATGACCGAATTGTCACTGAGAACGTATGCCACTAACTTGGTGAACCCCAATCGAGATGCTAAATCTTGTGAATGCTCGAGCAGTATGTTTCCAATCCCCCGGCCTTGGAATTGATCCTCAACCAAATATGCAATCTCACCGGTCTGGAATTCAGTTGCAGAGAGTGGGAATACATTGGCTAAAGCCATCAATTGATTATTGCGATCGGTTACCACCAATGTGATCCCCCTGTGCCCGCCGCTCACTCGGCGAAGGTTTTCTTCGCGCCAAGTATTTTTAGGTGTGAAGTAGCGTTGATAAATTGATTTTTCCGATGACCTCTTGTGCAATTGCTCAACTGCGTCGGTATCTTCTGGGCGAGCAAGTCGAACTAAGACTGGCTGATTGTCCGAGAGTTCGTCAACCCAACCGTACTCACTCGTTACCCCACTAGCAGTAATCAACGCCTCCACTAATTCAAGGAATGCCGAAGCCCGCTGATATTCGATGCGAGTGAAAGGAGCCCGCTCCCGTCGCAGAATTACATGGTGATCAACGGTCCACTGCAGTCGCAAGACATGCTCCGACGAGTTTTCACCTCTCGCTGCTTCCACAACCTCCCATGATTGAGCGAGCACGAGGTCTGCTGCAGCTTGTGGTGCGATATTCGGAGTGGTCGCAACGGCACTGCTGAGTCGAAGTACCCGGGTCGCAACGTCAATTGAGTCGTTTTCATTCCCGCTTGCAACGATCACGTCTTTGCCAACCGAGTCAATTGCCGCCCTCAGAGTGGCTCGATCTAGGTTCGAAGGCGCGGTCAGGATCGCATCAATTTGTTGCTGATCCGGCGTCAATCCAGCGGAAGTAAATTGAACGACTGCAACATTGAGCAAAGACAAGACTCGAAGTAGTCGCGCCGTTGCACTAGGAACACCAGGGACCGTCGTTCTTATTCGCCAGTATCGAGGCAACTCCCCCGGGTGCGGGACGACCGGGTCGATTACGGCAAGGGACTCAAGCAGACGAGCACTTAGCGCAGTCCATTGGTCTTGGGAAACGCTCACCGGAAGTGTTGGAGCTAACATTGCAATGCCTACACCAACGGCAATGATGTGCAGCACGATCGAGTCAAGATCAACAGTGGGGTCGATCAAGCCTTGCTCACGCAACTTGACAACTATTGCGCGCGACTTCTCCCAACGATGCTCAATTCGTTGGGCTAGAACTTCCCGCAGTCCCTCGTCAAATGTCGAACCGGCCAATGCCGAAAGCTCGGTAGGGTCCCATGCACTCGCCGGGTCTCCCCAGATATCCCGCGATGCGGCTAGAAGTAAATGGAGTGCGTGATTCTCACTCGAGTCAAGATCCACATCCAAGCTTGTGGTTACCGAGGAATAGGGCAACGCTGCGATCACCAGCTTCAAAAACTCTGATCGATTTTTAGCAACTGATGTAACTGTTCCCGCGGTAAAGCCAGAACTCTTGGCTATTTCCCGACGAGAGATATTGAGAACTCCAAAAGTGGTGTACAGGTCTGTTGCAGCCCGAATCACCTTCTGCCGCGTTGAATCAGCGACCACTGAGATCAACCCCCTGACAGGGCTTCATGAACCGCTTGCGCAATGTCTGTTTGGATTTCACTCTCTTTGTGCCTGTCCACGGTCGTTGCCGTGATCACGGTTAATCCACCCTCAACAGCCTGGTCCAAAGCCACTGCAAGTTCGTCTTCGGTTGTGACGGTGACCGAGTGAGCTCTCAAAGACTTGGCGACGAGTGCTGGATCAATGTCCAGTGGCACGCCAAACACTTGATCGAAGTGCTTGGCATACTGCGGAGCACCCTGCTCCAAAGTTGAGAAGATTCCGCCACCGTTGTTGTCAATCACTACCACAACAAGGTTGATTTTTGCTTCGGTCGGCGGGATGAGAAGCGCGTTAGAGTCATAGAGGAATGATTGATCTCCGACAAGTGCCACCACGCAGCCGTCACCCTCAACTGTTGCACTTATGGCAATACCCGAAGCGGTTGAAACACAACCGTCTATGCCTGAAACTCCACGATTTCCCAAGACCGCCGAGTCAGTGACACTTGTTGCAGCAAACGATGCGACATGTCGAACTGCGGAAGACGCACCAATGAACAGTGTTCCTGCATCCGGGAGGAGGCGTGTCACCACTCGAGCAACCTGCATGCCGGTCAGATTTGTCGGCGTGAGAACGGTCTCAATCGCCGCAGCAGCCAAGATGTCGGCGCGCTGCCATTCCTCAAGCCACTCCGTATCCACTTCACATTCCTCGGGAGGGAGCGGGACCGAAGCGATAACGAGATCAGCCGTGCGGGTTGGATCCGAGAAATGTACATGTGAGTCCACGGCAATGTGAATTCCAGCAGACTCGATCAGCGAAAGTACTCCGCGTGAAAGCCCAACCTTCCCAACAGTGAGAACCAACTCTGGAATATGGCTTTCACGAAAAGTCGAGTCAGCCGCTAGAAGGTTCCCATGACTGAGTGCAAGATCCGCCCGACTCATGTTCGCACTCGGCTCAGCGATGATCGGCCAGCCGACAAAGTCACTGAGCTCGTCCACCATTTCGATAAAGTCCGAGTCGTTGTGATCCCCCACCACGATCAATCCACGAGCTGGCACAACACCTTCTTCGTCGAGGAAGGCCATGATTTCATCGAGTGGGGAGCTAACTGCTGCGAGCAGACGTGCGTCTGCAACCCATGGACGACCGTCTGGACGACCGTCGAGATTTTCAACCCAGATACCGTCCGAATCACCAACAAGTGGCGCACTAAAGGGGACGTTGAGGTGAACGGGACCGGGGCTCACCGAGTCGGTTGCAACTCCTACCGCTCGCGAGACTTCAGAGCGCCAGTATTTAACTTGGCCTTCGGCATGTGTCGCAGTTGCCAAGTCTTTACTTGAGCGCACGTGCGGACCAAAAATACTCATTTGCGCAATAGTTTGATTGGCTCCGATCCCACGAAGCTGTGGTGGTCGGTCTGCCGTCAGTATCAGCATGGGGACATATGAGTGGTCAGCCTCAATGACGGCGGGCAATAAATTCGCGACCGCAGTCCCTGAAGTTGTCACGACCGCGGCCGGGATACCGGTGGCTTTGCCCAAACCAAGAGCGACAAACGCTGCGACACGTTCGTCCAATCGGACGTGCAATCGAATGTCAAAGCGAGACTGAGCCGCTGCCAATTCCAATGCCAAGGGTGCGCTGCGCGACCCAGGAGAGAGCACAACGTCAGTAACGCCACAGCGAATAAGTTCGTCCACAATAACTTTGGCTTGGGCAACCGAAGGCTCCATGCCCCTAGCCTTTCACACTCACGTGGGGCACACCCCATGAAGCGAGCACGCGCGAAGGGACTAACTCCAATGCCCGATTAACTCGCTCTGCCCACAACGCTTGTTTCTCCCTGGTGAGTGAGGCTGCTTCACACGCTTGGACTTCGGGGTCACGCCGTTCCATAGAGATCTGTCCAAGGATCGGCAGAATTGGATCTGCGACTAAGTCCGTTGCGAGGAGCATCCCTGTTGCCAGCCCAGCCACTTGATCAGGCGCGAACATATTCGCAGCCCATAGTGATGAACCCAACCCGACACTTGATTCAAGGGAACCGCTGAAACGGACCGGGACATCCAGTTTTTCAATAATCTTTTCCACTGCATCAATCCCACCGAGCGGACTCACTTTGACAATTGCAATGTCAGCGAACTCTTTAATATTTAACTCACCAGATAAGCGGATGGTTTCGTCAACGGCAATTGGAACATCTATTTCTCGACGAAGCTCGCCAAGATCCGAAATCGACCGGCACGGTTGTTCCACATACTCAATGGGAGCGTGCTCAAGTTCACTCATTGTGTGAATGGCTTGTTTGACGTCCCAACGCCCATTGGCATCTAGTCGAATTTTGAGGTCCGCCAACCGTTCCCTATCGCGAAAAGCTCGCATGATTTCGCTGACGCGGGCCACGTCGGCGGAAGCCTCCAACCCCACTTTGACTTTGATCGTTGTGCACCCGAACTCAGTTAGCGCGCGCAAGCTCGCAACATACGCGTCTTCGATGTCACCAATAATGGCGTTTACCCGAATGTTTGCCCCCGTGGAGAATTCGCGCTCCACGAAAGCCGCTTCGAGCGCCGCTTGCAACCACAGTGCGTCTTGCGCCCTCGTGTAGTTGGGGAATGGACTGAATTCCCCCCAGCCAGCTGGTCCAGAAATCAGTACGCCCTCGCGGGTGCTCAATCCTCGAAACTCCTCGCGCAACCTAAGCGAGAAGGACTTGAGATTTGGGAAATCTGTGGTCACGGCCCCTACGGCCGCTTGGGGAATCGCCCGAAATCAGGCTGACGCTTTTCTTTGAATGCGTCGCGGCCTTCCTGCGCTTCCTCTGTCATGTAAAACAAGAGTGTTGAGTCACCGGCCAGTTGTTGAACGCCGGCCAGGCCGTCGTCGACTGCATTGTGCGAAGCCTTGAGCATGCGAAGTGCAAGTGGTGACATGGTGAGTATCTGGGCTGCTAAATCACAGGTGGCAATTTCCAAGTCCTCAATGGGAACAACCTCGTTGACCAAACCCCAGTCGTAGGCTTGTTCGGCACCGTATTGATTACACGTGTACCAGACTTCGCGCGAACGCTTCTGGCCAACGATTCGGGCCAGTAAACCAGAACCGTAACCGCCATCAAATGAACCGACCTTTGGGCCGGTCTGTCCAAAGCGAGCATTGTCAGCCGCGACGGTGAGATCACACACGACGTGCAAAACGTGGCCGCCACCGATCGAATACCCGGCAACCATTGCGATTACAGGCTTAGGCAACCGTCTTATTTGAACCTGGAGGTCGAGAACGTTTAAGCGACCAATTCCTTTGTGCGCTACTTCGTCGTCACCGATATAGCCGTCATTGCCCCGAATCACTTGGTCACCGCCAGAACAAAATGCAAGATCACCTTGACCGGTCAAAATAATTACACCAACGCGGTCGTCGTCGCGGGCAGCGTTGAAAGCGTCACTCAACTCAAAGAGAGTCTGTGGCCGGAATGCATTGCGCTTTTCCGGACGGCAAATCGTGATTTTGGCAATGCCTTGGTAGGCGCCGGTGCCAAGGCTGTACGTGATGTCTGTGAAGTCACCCAAGAGCTCCCAGTCACATGCGGGTGTCATGGACGAATGCGCCGGGTTGGTGAGCGCAGGTGAATCGGCTGGTGCCACGGGTGGCAGTTCATAGCTTTTACGAGTGTCCATGCACGCAGGTTACCGGCATCTTCTACTCTCGCATCGTGGCCGACTCCCTTTCACGCAAAATTGAACTGACCGAGATCGCCCCGGGTGCAGAGGGCGTCGCGACCGCATTTCACGCACTGCGAGACTCCCTTGAGACCGGTCAGATTTTCGCTCCGATTCCAAAACTAAGCCGCCACTACTCGCAACACCAAATCGACTCAATCGTTGCGGCCATTAACCCAGATGAACCGCTCCAGGCTGACACAATTGCAATTCTGACTACCTCAGGTTCAACGGGGAATCCGCGAGGTGTTGAACTGCGTGCAAGCCAACTGGGTGCACTGAACAACCATGTGAACTCCGGTGCGGTAATTGGGATCTATGTTGATGCCCCAGCCCGCTGGATCTGCGCACTGCCCGTCACATCGATTGGTGGGGTCAACGTATTGAGTCGATCAATTGCAGCCGAGACTGTTCCGGTTGGTCTGGAGAGCGTCGCAGGTGGTGCGACTTTCGACCCGCATGAATTTGCAACAGCCGTGTCAGGAATTGGAGACGAACCTATCTTCGTCTCACTCGTGTCAACCCAGCTTCGACGCCTGATGAATTCACAAGAAGGAACCAAAGCTTTAAGTCGGTGTACCGCGATTCTGGTCGGCGGCGGCCCAACCCCCACCAATGACTTCTTACAAGCACAAGACTTAGAACTCCCGCTTAGCTACACCTACGGCATGACTGAAACATCTGGTGGCTGCGTCTTCAGCGGAAAAAATGGCCCGAGAACAGAGATAGTGTGCGACTCGACTGATTCGCGGATAACCGTGCGTGGGCCAAGTGTCGCAGAGGGTTACCGACCCACGCACACCAGCAAATTCATTTCGTTTAATGGCGAGTTCAGAACGGAGGATTATGGGAGCGTTGACTCGCTCGGGCACCTCGAAATTCTGGGTCGACTCGACGACATAGTGCTCGTCAATGGTGTCAATATTTCGCGAGCGGCAATTTCTCGGGTCATCGAAAAATATACAGAAATTGACAGTTGCTACGTCCTGCCAAATCTCACCGCTCTTGTCGTAGCGGATCCTGCAGTGTTTGAGAATACTTCGGCAAGTATCCGTTCGCAGATTTCGCGTGAACTTGGATCAGTTGCGATTCCTGTCTTTAGGGTCGTTCCCACTCTGCCCAGGCTACCTAATGGAAAACTTGATCGAGTCACAATCACTAACCTCTACGGTTAAGACATGGCCACAACACGTGAATGGATCCAGGGCGCGCGCCCGCGCACACTTCCCGCTGCAATTGCACCAGTTTTAGTCGGAACTGGGATCGCGCAGCACTTCGATCTTGTCAATGTTGGCCGGGCGTTACTTGCACTGGTCGTTGCCCTGGCACTACAAGCCGGTGTCAACTACGCAAATGACTACAGCGACGGAATCAGAGGGACCGACAAAGTTCGTGTGGGTCCGGTTCGGCTCGTTGGCCAGGGATTGGCCAAGCCGCACCAAGTCAAGCGAGCTGCGTTTCTTATGTTCTTCGTGGCAATGGCAAGTGGGCTCGCTCTCGTCCTGCTCACCCAAACTTGGTGGTTGCTGCTCGTAGGCGCCGCGAGCATAGCTGCTGCATGGTTTTATACAGGTGGATCACGACCATATGGATATGCCGGATTCGGTGAACTCTTCGTTTTCGTATTCTTTGGAATCGTCCCGGTCATGGGGACCGCCTACGTCCAAACCATGGAAATCACACTGGCCGCTTTTATTGCCTCCGTCGGGGTCGGCGCGCTCGCTTGCTCGATTCTGATTACCAACAATCTGCGCGACATTCCAGGTGACACCGAACACAATAAGCGAACTCTGGCCGTACGAATCGGGGATCAAAACACCAGAAAGTTGTACGTGGGTTCACTCATTATCGCGTTTATGGTGCCGGCTGCTCTTGTAATTCCTTACGGCCTTTGGGTGCTAGTGGGATATGCCGCGCTTCCCTGGGTTTTTCTTCCCATCAAACTAGTTCGTCGAGGATCCAGCGGTCCCGCCTTGATCCCCGTCCTCAAGGCCACCGGGAACCTGCTGTTGATCTACGGGGTTGCTCTCGCCGTAGGACTTTCCCTGTAGATCTCGGTTCTGTTTGTCTAGGCTTTGGGAGCCCTGATTCAGTTGCTCGTCTTCGAAATAGTCCTCTTTTGCTGCACCCGCATCGATCCGTTCGTTGAGCCGACGAAAGAAACCAAACATTGATTCACTCATGGCATCGCGCTGCTTCCCCAGAAAGGCGATGCTAAAGACTGCAGAGATCAAGAGCGCGAGAACCACTGCGAAAACCCCCCGGACTGGGGTAAAAAACTGGATACCAAACCAAACTAGGACGACCAGTGCGACCCTAATCGCGGTATAGCTCAACCAGGCAAATGACTTGTTCTTCACACTGCCCACGCTACCCCGACACAGATCCCGAACATGGCGTACCCTAGGTCCATGATTCGTGTAGCCGGGGTTCTGCTCGGATTGGCTTTTTATATTTATTCGATCATCGATGTCCTTCGTAGCGATAAAAGCCTGACTCGCACCCTGCCCAAATATGTCTGGCTTGTGATCGTGATCGTGCTGCCAATCTTGGGGGGACTTTTCTGGCTCCTACTGGGCAGGATCTGGCCCGCTGGGGGTCTGGGCGGACGGGCAAGGCGTGGATCAGGTCCCGGCGCACCGGACGACGACCCTAAATTCCTGCGTAAACTCGACGACGACGTGTGGGTTGACAAAATGCGAAAGCGACGCGAACAAAACCCTTGACAAGGAAACCTTTAAAGGGGCAAACGTTAAATAGTGAGACGCTGAGGAATCGCGCTACATTCCTGAATAGCTGTGCAGGCTATTGACAAATATATTCACACCAAAATAGTTAATGAGAAACGACAGCCAACCGACAATCGCGATCACAGACGCTTTTTGGTGTTTCCAACCGGCCGTTGAACGGGCGTGCAGGTAGGCAGCAAAAACAACCCAAGTGATAAACGCCCAAGTTTCTTTCGGATCCCAGCCCCAATACCTACCCCAAGCATTTTCGGCCCAGATGGCCCCGGCAACAACGGCAAAGGTCCAGATTGGGAACGAGAACGCAATCACCTTATGAGTGAGCCCTTCGAGTTTCTCTCGTGACGGCAGCTGCTTAAACCAACCTTTGTCAGAGATCAATGACAACCCAGCGGTCGCCGCACCAACGGTAAACGCGCCTCCGCCAATAATCGCCGCAAAAACGTGGATGACGAGCCAGTACGACTTTAAGGCCGGAACCAATTGGGCTGCTTCGGTGTACAGAACGGTGACGGCCAACCCAAGGGTCAGGAGAGTGGGAATTGTGACGAACAGGCCAAGCCACCGGAGATCCCTTTGGGTTGACCAAATGAGATAAACCGCCAGAATTCCCACCGCTGAACTAATGGAGAATTCGTACATGTTGCCCCAGGGAACTCGGCCCGCCCATACCCCCCGAAGCACAACGCCAACGAGCAATAGGCCAAAAGACAGCCACGTGAGCGACATCCCAATATTGGCTGAACGGCGACCTGGATCAAGTGATGCTTCCTTTTCCGGTAGTTCAAGTAACACTGAACCACTGGACTCCACCAACACCTTTGATGCAGTGGTTGATGCGTGAACAGGCCTTCTACGCCCGGCGGCAAATGACACAGAAAAAAGGATTGTTGCTAGGAACAGGGTGACCATCGAGGCGTACACGAAATTATTGCTTGCATCGGCTAACTGCACGCTGTCCATGAAGTCCATCAGTTGGTTTTCCCTTTCAATGATTCAACAATGTGATCTACTTGCTCGGTTGCATTGTGGCCCGAGGCTTTCGCAATCCCAGCCACCTCTACCCTAACCGTGCCCGCAGAACCCTGCTCGAGAACCTGACTGACCTTGACCCACACCCGGCGGCGTTGGATAAATAGGCTCAAAGTCAATCCGAGAATTGCCAGAATTGCTGCGACCAAGGCTAGTTCCTTACCTGGGTCAGAGGCCATTTGAAAGGATGCCCAACGTTCATAGCCAGCCAGCTCAATGCTCCCAGCGCCTTGTGGCAACTGCCACGTTTGGCCCACCCTTAATGACTCGAGCCCAAGTTGGGTCATGTCATCGACGTTGAGGGTGTAAATACTTTGTGGAATGCCGTTGTCCAGACCAAGGTCTCCTTCCCATGCACCAAAAAACACTGACACGTCGTCCGGAGCTGGAAAAACCGAGTGAGGTCCACGAATTTCGTCTACAGCGCTTGTTGGGAGAAATAGTCCACGAAAACCTAATTGCGGATCCGTATCTGGAATTTTAACTACACCCGTCGACGTAAAGTTTCCATCCTGCGGCAGGAAGACAACGGCGTCGTCGAGAACGACGGTTCCTTGGGAGTCGCGCACGATCAAGTGAGGCGCGTAACCATGCCCCACGAGGAAAACTTTTGCCGAGTCAATAACGAGAGGTTCATTGACTTCTACTAGGTGCCTGGTGGAGCCCTCAACGCCTGGGCGGTCGACCACCATGTTTGCTTCAAAGAGGCGGGGTGCCCCTTCCTGGGAATTTTCGCGCTCAAACTCCACGTCGAAACTTTCCAAAGTGAAGGAAAATTCGGGGAGGTTGTCCGCCGAGGAAAGCCGGCCGCCACCCCATGCGTCGTATTGGGTAAGCGTGTTTGAAAAGCCTTCTCCCTCGCGGACAATCACATTGCCGCGCCAGCCAAAGAGCCCTCCAACCGCGACTCCAACCAAAATCAGAATTAGCGAGAAATGAAAAATTAAATTGCCGGTCTCACGCAAATACCCTTTTTCCGCAGCCACCCAATGGACTCCCGACGGGTCTTGACCGACAACGGTACGCCAGCGGTCTTTTTCGAGAATTTTTCGTGCGTCTTCGATTGTGGTCTGGGTATCTCCTGCATATTCGAAGGCGGTGCCTCCCATGCGGGACAAGTTTTTGGGTGCTGGGGGCGGCTGGGATCGCATGGCTTTCCAGTGCACACCCAGTCTTGGCAACACACAACCGATCAATGAAATGAACAGCAGAATGTAGACGGCCGAGTACCACGGCGAACCGAACACGTCGAAGGCACCGATCGAGTCGAGAACTGGGCCCAGTGTTGGGTTGTCGGTGAGCCACTGTTCGACCAAAATCGGATTGGTTCCACGTTGGGGCAAAATCGATCCGGGGATGCTTGCGATCGCCAGCAGGAATAGCAGAATCAGTGCCGTCTTCATGCTGGTTAACTGACGCCACAGCCACCGAAGGAATCCGCGCTGTGACATGGGGGGCAAAGTCGTTGTCACTAAATCACCGTCTCAAATCCTGGCAGCGTGACCCTAAGCCAAATGGTGAACTCGGTCCAGGCACCCGTGACTAGTAACACACCGACAATTACCATCATGGCGCCGCCAACTCGCATAATGACAAGAGTATGCGTTCTTAGGAATTTCAGCGCCCGCGCAGTGCGCGTGAACAACAGTCCAAGAAGGATGAACGGCACGCCTAAACCAATCGAGTAGACGAGTGAGAGCAATGCACCTCGAGCGGCACTCGCTTCACTAAATGCCAAGGTCTGAACTGCGGCAAGAGTTGGCCCAATGCACGGAGTCCAACCGATTCCAAATGCGACCCCAAGTATGGGTGCACCTGCTACACCCCACCGAGGAACGTGATGAATCCGGTACTCCCGCTGCAGTCCCGGAATGAGACCCATAAACGCAAGACCCATGACGATTACAAGTACGCCAAGCACCCGGTTAATCCAGTCCGCGTATTCCAATAGAAGTGCGCCAGCTCCACCAAAAAGAGCTCCGTAGGAGACAAAACCACGCTAAAGCCGAGTACGAAAAGGATGCTTCCCAGCAGCACGCGGCCCTTGCGCCCTTCACTGATTTCCGCTCCAGTGAGTCCAGTGATGTAACTGATGTAACCGGGAGCCAAGGGCAGAACACATGGGCTCAGAAATGCTAGGAGTCCTGCGGCAAACGCGATTGGTAAAGCAATTAGCAATGAACCGCTGCTAACGATCGTGGAAATGCTATCCATCGGGGTTCCCAGATTCCACCAACAGTGGCTCGATCATTGCTCGCAGTGTTGGTGCTGTCACTACGCCAAGGGCTCGGGCAGCCACCCTGCCCTGTTGGTCAATAACGATTGTTGAAGGAATTGCCTGAGGAGGTAACGAGTC
>Ga0115563_1000549_pt1 | contig 30174 bp, 29 predicted proteins | sample COGITO_mtgs_1105_2_FD_87198 | JGI IMG/M metagenome (GOLD analysis project Ga0115563, IMG submission 87198) | Pelagic marine microbial communities from North Sea - COGITO_mtgs_110519 | ecosystem: Environmental > Aquatic > Marine > Epipelagic | place: Germany:Helgoland, sampling site Kabeltonne...
TGAGTTATAACTACTCAAAAACTATTCTTAGCTATTTTACTCATCGCAAAATGTATAAGACTTGAAAAAAAGATATCACAGAAAACAATATTTTATTACGATTGCTAACTGATAATTTTTTCGAATTTTAAAAAAAAATTCTGTTTAATAAATAAAAAACAAGGATTACAATTTTTTTGTTTGATATTAGGGGATATCTGATCTTTCTAGCGGTTTAAAGATAGAATAAAAATCTAAAAAGTACTATAAGAACAGTACTTTTTTGGGATTAAAACACTTACTGTTTATTGGGTGTCTTTTAATGTAAATAACAGTTTTTTTAAAGTATTTTTTATACTTAAACATCAAACCTTGCTATAAACCTCCACTCCTACACCTCAAAATATGTAGACTATAATAATCTTAAAAGCTATAAACTAAAAAACCCTCCACAATGGGAGGGTTGAATTTTTTATAAATACGTTAGTTTAGAAACTTACAGGTTTAGAGTTTTGTAGACAAATCTGGTCGCAACATATAGTCATACGTTGGACGTGTCCATTCTACTAGGCATTCATTGTATTTTGCAAAATCATCTTCCCAAGTACCTTTCCCATACATTTCGTCATATGCGGCATTTGCTGTCCCATTTTTTGTAGCCCCTTCTCGCTCGTTTGGATTGTTAAACGCAGTCAGAATTCGAACAGTATTGGTGTTCCCACCAGAACTCATTATAAAAACAGCTTGTTGAACGTCTGGACGTGTTTTTCTCAACACTTCAGAATAACGTTTTAAATAGCGCCAAAAGTCTTTATTATCCCCGTTTTTAAGAACACGAATATAAGAACGGAAATATTTAGTAGGACGAGGCTCTTCAAAATTTATTGACAAACCTTTATCTCTTTCCCAAACATACGGACCTTCTCCAGTTTGAATATATTTTGCAACATTTTTTTGCCAAAAATTTGATTCTTCTGATTTTAACGATTCGCTATACCAGTCATTTGTTCTCCGTGGCATGATGCGCTCGTATTTTCCATTTTCAGCTTCAGAGCCGGTCATTAATACTGCCGTATAAGCAGCATTCTCACCAGTATTAAAACGTCTTGTTTTTTCTGCAATCGCATTTTCAAATTTCTGATTCATTCCTGTCTTTGCAGTGTATTCATAGGTAATCCAAAGTTCAGGCTCGGTGTTTTCTTGAGCATAAACAAAACCACACATAAAAAAAGCAACTAAGTAAAAGTAATTTTTCATTTATTAAAAGTTTTATGATTCAAACCAAAAATACTATTTTTAATTGTAAAATAAAACTAATTAAACGAAGCATCCGTAAAGTGGCTAGGCTACAAAAAAACAACTGCGTATTTTCTAGTTGGCGTTGTGTTTATTAAATTAGATGCTTACAAAACCAAACAGATAAACCCGTTTAGTCTATTTAAACAACCCCGTAAAAAACAGTACGTATTGATGTAGCAGGCGCTTTGGCAGTTATTAAAGTGATCCTCGTTAATTTTAAAATTGTACTTGGTGGAAACACTAGATTTCGAGAAAACACAAAAAACAGGGGCCCTTAGAATGGTGATTACGGAAAATTACAGGGTAAAAAACAGCGGAAAAGAACGTATAAAAAAAATAAGTGTAATAATAATAGAATCCTGACACTAACCTAAAAAACACAAACGTGAGTATCGACTTTTATAAAACTTCTATTTTACCGCATAGTGCGATAATTATAAAAATTTGCAGGGCTTATTCGAATTCTCAAGAAGATTACGAGGATTATTATCAAGAAGTATGCCTCCAAATATGGAAAAGCAAAGACAACTTTAAAAATAAATCCGAGTGGTCTACTTGGATCTATAGAATATCTTTAAACGTATGTCTTTCTTTGTTAAGAAAACAAAAAAAACAGGATGTGACCACTCGTTTTGAAACATCAAACAATGAAATTTTAATTCAATCGGATGTAACGGAGGAATCAAAAAAGAACGATACCGATCTCATAAAACTATATGATGCAATCAAAGAATTAAAAGAAATTGACCGTGGTATCATTCTTCTCTATTTAGAGAAGAAAACCTATAAAGAAATTGCTGAAATTATGGGAACAAATAGTAATTCAATCGGAGTAAAAATAACAAGAATAAAAAAAAGACTAAAAAAACAACTAAATGAATAAATCAATAGAAGAAATATGGAGTGAAGGGTTTGATAACAACAACTTTTCAATTCCCCCAGTAATCGTCAACTTATATGATAAAAAATCAATATTGACGATCGATAAATTAAAAGCTGCTTCTAAAAAGGACAATTGGAGTATCATTCCTATGGCACTGATCGTATTGATCTTTTTTATTATAAAATCTAAAGTTATATTCGGTTTATATCTCGCTACATTAATGATGTCATTGTTTTTCTTAAATAGAAAACGACTTCAGTTTTTGAACACAATAAACACGGATCAATCTTGTTTTGAATATTTAAGTAAAATTCAAAAAATGATAAAAGATAATGTAAAATTTTATACGCGTCTTTTAGGTATTGGCTTCCCATTTTTAGCCTCCATCGGATATTGCCTATTTATTTTAGGAACAGATCAAAAAGACCATCTACTAGAAACTTATTCGATCAATACAATGATAACCTCCTCCATTATTCTATTAATGAGTTTTTCAATTATTGGCGTTCTTAGTTTCAGGTTATCAAATTACTTGATATATGGACGATTGATAAAAAAGATTGATGAAATGATTGAGGAACTTGCTTTATTGACGAAATAACGGCACACCTCCTCCTTCTAGAAAAACATTCTATTATCGGTAATAAGTTGCGTCTTATTAAAATGTCCTTTGTCAAAATAAATTCTAGAGGCTTTAACAGCTACCGGGAAAAAGGATTTTCCAGCAGAGATCATTTGTAACGTGTGACTGCCTTGCTTGGAAAATTCTATTTCCCCTGCTACCCGATCGGTTAACTTTATGATAAAAGCAGGATCGATGGCAACATCCGTTTCAATAGATACCACCAAGTTTTTAGCAAATAGGACCCCACTAATAAGAAGGATCTGATCTCGATTGGCATTTCTTAACAAGGCCTTATTAGGGTGCTTAAAATCTGCATTTGAAAGATAATTTTGAAGTTCACCTATAGGAACTTCTCTTGTAACAGCCCCTTGATAGCTTATGGATATTTTTTTACCAGACACTCCTTCCAAAGAAAGTTGTAAAACTCCCAAGCCCATCGAGTCTAAAAGCTCTTGAAGTAAGGACATGCCAATATTAAAACCATACGTATCTTTCATGGTAGCGTCTATGTGTAATGCTTTATTTTCTATGGCTACCAGGGTAACTGGACTAGTAAATGCATGTTCTAAATGTGCATAATATAGTTCTACATCGTTAAAGGGGGTCTTTAACCATAATTGTAATAACTGATGATTCCTTATGGGCCCTGTAATGAGATCATATCCCTGCTGTCTGAGTGTTTTAGTAAGATTCATCCTTTTTTCTTTTCATTTAATAGCCATTCTTCTAGAAACAAATACCTAAATACCTGTACAAGTAGCTGCTTTTTATTAAAACTAGGTAAAAAGTAAGAAAAAGGGGACTGAGTACCCTATAAAATTGAGTTTTTTAGAATAGAACGAGACATATCTCGATGAAATGAACTTATTTTTGTACTGCTCTATGAATGCAAGAAGCAGAAAAGCAGGACCCAAAGTCATGAGGGTATCTTGCAAGGAAGGTGGATATTTAGTTCCCTTAAAGAGTTACATCATGGTTGCTGCAATTTTTTTATAGGTACCGTTTTCTAATAGGATTCTAATTGCCGAGAACGCCGTAATGGTTTCTTGGATGTCTTCTAGTGTATGAGTAGCGGTTGGAATCAATCGTAGAATAATCAATCCTTTTGGGATAACTGGATACACAACAATAGAACAAAAAATTCCGTGATTTTCACGCAAATCATTGACCATGGCCATGGCTTCTGGAATGTCTCCTTTTAAAAATACGGGAGTAATACACGTTTGTGTAGTTCCTAAATCGAAACCTGCAGCTCGCAATCCAGATTGCAATGCATTGGTATTGATCCACAATTTTTCTTTTAACTCAGGCATGGTACGCAGCATGTCCAAACGTTTTAATGCTCCTTTTACCATCGCCATCGGCAATGATTTTGCAAAAGTTTGAGAACGCATGTTGTATTGTAAATATTGAATCACATCTTTATTTCCAGCTAAAAAAGCACCAAAACCTGCCATAGACTTTGCAAAAGTTGCAAAATACACATCGATTTCATCTTGAACACCTTGTTCAAAACCAGTACCTCTCCCCCCTTCTCCAAGGGTTCCAAATCCGTGCGCATCGTCTACTAAAATTCTAAAATTATATTCTTTTTTAAAAGCAATAATTTCTTTCAAACGACCTTGTTCTCCTCGCATTCCAAAAACACCCTCAGAAATTACTAAAATTCCACCCCCTGTTTTTTCAGCCATTCTTTTGGCTCGCTTGATATTTTTCTCAAAACTTTCCATATCGTTATGACGATATACAAAACGTTTTCCAGCATGCAAACGAACTCCATCTATAATACAAGCATGGGTATCAATGTCATAAACAATGATGTCATTTTTATTGACCAAAGCGTCTATAGCAGACATGATTCCTTGGTAGCCAAAATTTAATAAATACGCTTTTTCTTTGTCTACAAAGGCAGCACATTCTCTTTCTAATTGTTCGTGCTTAGGAGTATGACCAGACATCATTCTAGCTCCCATAGGATAAGCCATTCCATGCTCTTTGGCAACTTCTCCATCTATTTTTAATATCTCTGGATGGTTGGCAAGACCCAAATAATCATTAATACTCCAGGTAACAACTTTCTTTCCATTAAAAGACATTCTGTTAGAAATGGGGCCTTCCAATTTTGGAAAAACATAATAGCCCTCCGCAGTGTCTGCCCATTTACCTAATGGTCCTTTATCTTCTTTTATTCTCTCAAATAAATCTTTGGTCATTTATACTGTTTTTATAATTTATAAGGAGTTACAAAGAAACTGCTTTTTTTGCAGTTTATCAAATCGTGAAAAACACAATTCTACTTATAAAAATCCATTTTCTTTCATCCACTCATCACTGTAAACCTTATTCATGTAACGAGAGCCGTGATCTGAAAAAATCATCACTACAACACTGTTGTCATCAAACATGTTTTTTGCTGCATATTGCTTGGTCGCTTGCATTACAGCACCACTGGTATAACCTACGAACATGCCTTCTTTTTTGACAATATTCCTGGTTTCCAAAGCTGCCTCTTTATCAGATACTTTTTCATACACATCGATGACATCAAAATCGGTTGCAGTCGGAATTAAGTTTTTACCCAATCCTTCAATTTTATAAGGGTGAGCCTCATTTAAATCGAGCTCTCCGGTTTCATGGTATTTTTTTAATACAGAGCCTTTTGCATCTACTCCTAAAATTTTAATATTAGGGTTTTGTTCTTTTAAGTATTTGCCTGTACCAGAAATAGTCCCTCCTGTTCCACTTGCCGCTACTAGATGAGTAATCTTACCTTCTGTCTGCTTCCAAATTTCTGGCCCTGTAGTTCTGTAATGCGCTTCTATATTTAGCTCATTAAAGTATTGATTGATGTATACGGAATTGGGGGTGTTTTTATGAATTTTTTTTGCAACTTCATAATAGGATCTTGGATCTTCAGGAAGAACATTGGCAGGACAAACATGAACTTCTGCACCCATCGATCTTAATAAATCTATTTTATCTGTAGAAGATTTATCACTGACGGCCAAAATACATGTATACCCCCTAACAATGCTAATCATTGCCAAGCTATACCCTGTATTCCCCGAGGTGGTTTCTACAATCGTTGCTCCTTTTTTAAGAATCCCTTTTTTCTCTGCGTCTTGTATAATGTGTAATGCAATTCTATCTTTTGCAGAATGCCCTGGATTAAATGCCTCAAATTTGGCATAATAAGAACCTGGAAGATGTTTGGTAATCTGATGAAGTTTAATAAGGGGAGTTTCTCCTACGAGTTCTAAAATTGAGTTGGTTATTCCTTTGTTTCTATTCATTCTCTCACTATTCTCCGAGTAATTAACATAAAGAGGTAAAAGGGTGCATTTTCTATTTTTTAGATTCCTTTTAATAAATTCGCAAAGACCTCCAGTCTACTTTTGTACACTTACAAAAATACATTTTAATCCCAATATATTGAAACTGTTTTTAGGACTTAATTTTTTCAAGTCCTAATTTATCTTCTAAGGTCAAAAAGAACGTGTACATTTTGGCGGTTTCTTTTAAAGCGTCAAAACGACCAGAAGCTCCACCATGACCCGCTTCCATATTGGTATCTAGCAGTAACAAATTAGTATCTGTTTTTAATGCTCGAAGTTTGGCAACCCATTTCGCAGGTTCCCAATACTGTACTTGTGAATCATGAAAACCAGTTGTCACTAAAATATTTGGATACTCCTTTGCAACTACTTGATCATAAGGTGAATACGATTTTATATAGTCGTAATAAGCTTTGTCATTCGGATTTCCCCATTCGTCATATTCGCCTGTTGTTAAAGGAATACGATCGTCTAACATCGTAGAAATGACATCTACAAAAGGGACTGAAGCAATGATTCCATTGTACAATTCTGGATTCATATTTACGATTGCCCCCATCAATAAACCTCCGGCTGATCCTCCCATGGCATACAAATGCGCTGGAGAGGTATGGGCTTGCTGTATTAAATATTTAGAACAATCTACAAAATCGTTAAAGGTATTTTTTTTGTGCAACATTTTTCCATCTTCATACCATTCCCTCCCTAGATACTGACTTCCTCGAATGTGGGCCAAGGCATAGACAAAACCTCTGTCTAACAAACTTAAACGCGTGGTCGAAAAACTATCTGGTATGGTATATCCATAGGATCCATAGGCATATTGTAAAATTGGAGTATCTTTTGTAAGCTCTGTATCTTTGTGGTACACCAATGAAATAGCTACTTTTTTACCGTCTCTAGCAGTTGCCCAAATACGTTTACTGAGGTAATTCTCTTTTTGGAATTTACCGCCTAAAACTTCTTGTTCTTTTTTGATGTCTTTTGATCGATCATTCATATTAAAGTCGATCACAGAATTTGGCGTTGTAAAAGAATTATAGGAATATCGAAGGGTATCGGTATCAAAATCTGGATTCGAATAGACCCCCACAGAATAGGTCTCTTCTGTAAATGGCAAATAGTAATCTTCTCGAGCATCCCAGCGTTTAATTCTAACTTTACTTAAACCATTCGTACGTTCTTCCAAGACCAAATAATCTTTAAAAATAGAAAAATCTTCTAATAAGGTTGCTTCTCTGTGTGGAATGACATCTACCCAATTTTCTTGACCTGTTTTAGAAACAGGCGTTTTCATTAGCTTAAAATTAATCGCAGCATCTTTATTGGTTAACAAATAAAAATGGTCACCAAAATGTGCTACATCGTATTCTAAATCTCTTACTCTAGATTGCAAGATCGTAAACGCTCCTGTTGGTTTATTAGCATCTAAATACTGCGCTTCAGAAGAAACGGTGCTATAAGAACCTATGATAATGTATTGATTCGATTTTGATTTGGTAACATAGGTACCAAACGTATCGTCTTTTTCATGAAAAACCATCACATCTTCTGAAGTTGGCGTTCCTAAAATATGTCTGTAAATTTTCTCACTACGAAGCGTTACAGGATCTTTTTTCGTGTAAAAAATAGTTTTATTATCATTGGCCCAAACCGATCCTCCTGTTGTATTCTCGATAAGGTCATCATAAATCTCACCTGTTTCAAGATTTTTTATCTTAAGAAAATATTGTCTTCTACTCACAGTGTCTGTGGCAAAAACAGCCAGTTTATTGTCTGGTGACACATTCAATCCTCCTAATTGAAAATAATCGTACTCTTTGGCAAGTTCGTTTACATTAAAAAGGACTTCTTCCGCTGCTTCTAAATGGCCTTTTTTTCTACTGTAAATCGGATATTGTTTACCTGTTTCGTAGCGCGTACTATAGAAATATCCATTTTCTTTATAAGGAACCGAAGCATCATCTTCTTTTATTCTTCCTTTCATTTCCTCAAATAGAGATTCTTCAAAGGCTTTGGTATGCTTCGTTACTTCTTTATAGTAGGTGTTTTCCTCTTCTAGGTAATTAATTACTTTCTGAGTTTGAGCATCTTTGTCCTCTGCGTTTTTTTGTTCGTCAGACAAACGCATCCAAAAATAATTATCAATTCTAACATCGTCGTGTTTTTCTAAACGAACCGGTTGTTTTTCTGCCAAAGGTATTGTTGCGTCGGTACTTTTCATGGTCTCATTTTTACAAGCGATTGCAAATGTAAGGCTTATAAGAATGAAAGGGAAAATAATTTTTCTCATATTTATTTTTTATAAGAACTCCTGAAAGAGTTCTTGATTCATTGACTAGAATTCTATATAACGACTTCAATACCTCAAAATAACAAACTATAAAAATCCTATGATAGCAGCACCGAAAAACAAAAGATATAGAGAAAGAGTAATAATTGTAAACACCCCCATAAACTTGTAATTGGATTTTAACTTCCCAAAAGATGTTGCCAAAGTTTCATCATTTTTTGTAGACAACGCTTTTTTCATTTGAGTAGAAAATTGCAATAAATAATAGGTTGGAAAAAAATATATAATCGCAATTAACACATTAGTTACGAGCATGATACTACCTAAATTATCTGGAACTCCAGGTTGTGATTTTGTTACCGTTCCAAAAATTGGAACAGCAAAAAAGGCAAATACCAATAACAAACCAATAAAAATAAATCCTAGAATGGCAAAAAATCGAGCCCATGTAGCAATTTCACTTAAATAAGATTTTGATGCTTTGGTAACTGTTAATTGTTCTAATTGTGTAATGGGTTTTTTCATGTTAGCTGTATATATAATTTGATCATCTCAAAAATAATGAAAAAATAGAAACCACAATTTTACAAAGATCCTTTAATAAAATTGTGGTATTTTGATAATAATGGTTATTGATTAGAATTCTGAAATGGTTTTCTTTATAATTGAAATACATTCCATTAATTGAGCTTCATTAATAATTAATGGGGGCGCAAAACGGATGATGTTTCCATGGGTTGGTTTTGCTAACAATCCATTGTCTCTTAGTTTCATACAAATATCCCATGCAGTAGAACTGTCCTCTGAATCATTGATAAGAATGGCATTTAACAGCCCTTTCCCTCTAACAGAGTCAACTAAATCATTGTCTTTACAAAACAGTGTTAATTCTGTTCTAAAAATCGCTCCTAATTTTGCTGCGTTATCCGCTAAATTTTCATCTGCAACCACTTCTAAAGCAGCAATTGCAATAGCAGCAGCAATCGGGTTCCCTCCAAAAGTAGAACCGTGATTTCCTGGTTTGATCACCTCCATAATACTGTTATTTGCCAAAACCGCAGAGACAGGATACGCTCCGCCACTCAATGCTTTCCCAAGAATTAAAATATCGGCTTTCACTTCTGGATCTCCAGAACAGTTTTTATCTTCACAAGAACAATTTCCACAGGTGGCTAAAAGCCTTCCTGTTCTCGCTATTCCTGTTTGAACTTCATCAGCAATAAACAACACATTATGAGTTTCACACAATTGTTTTGCAGCAGCCAAATACCCTTCAGAGGGCACATAAACCCCTGCTTCACCTTGAATAGGTTCTACTAAAAATGCTACGATGTGTTGATTACTTTCCAGCGTTTCTTCCAATGCTAAAAGATTGTCGTACTCAATTTTTATGAATCCTTCAGTGTAGGGTCCAAAATTCTTTCTTGCTACAGGATCATTAGAAAACGAAATGATTGTAGTAGTTCTTCCATGAAAGTTGTTTTCACAAACAACAATTTGAGCCTTGTCTTCAGGAATTCCTTTTACTTCATATCCCCATTTTCTGGCTATTTTTAGAGCGGTTTCTACCGCCTCTGCACCAGTATTCATAGGTAATAACTTATCGAAACCAAAAAGATCTGTTGCAAATTTCTCGTACTTCCCTAACTGATCATTATAAAAAGCACGTGAGGTTAAGGTTAAGGTTTGTGCTTGAGTAACCATCGCTTCAACGATTTTAGGATGACAATGTCCTTGGTTTACAGCGGAATATGCCGATAAGAAGTCATAATACTTTTTACCTTCAACATCCCAAACAAATACGCCTTTACCTCTACTAATAACCACTGGAAGTGGATGATAATTGTGGGCACCGTACTTGTTTTCTAATTCAATTGCTTCTTTCGAAGTTAATGTGTTTAAAACAGTCATTTTATTTTTTTTAATATACATTATTAAATAACCATTCCTGTTCTACCTTTATCCTTTCAGAAAAACTGAAAATTCAGCGTGGGAAAGAAATCATCCCCGAAGTGTTACAAAAGTAATCAAATTACTTAGGAATGAAATTAAATTTTATCTGAGCAACTATGTATTTAATTTCCTTAGTTTTGCAATCCATTAAACCACAAAGAATGCCACGTAGAGAACGAAATAAATTTGTAAAAAAAAATCAAATTTTAGAATTAAAAATTGAAGATTACGCTTTTGGAGGAAAAGGAATTGCACGAATTAAATCTGAAGAAGGCAGTTTTGTTGTTTTCGTTCCTAATACATTACCGGGTCAACTGGTAAAAGCTCAGATTAAAAAATCGAGTAAAAAATATGCAGAAGCAAAATTAATTGATGTACTAGCACCTTCTAAAGATGAAATAACCGTTCCATATCAAGACATTCCAGGAGCTCCCTACATACAGCTTCCGATAGAGTTACAACATCAATATAAAAAAGAAAGTACTTTATCTCTCTTTAAAAGAATTGGAAAAGTAGAAAATATAGACGACTTATTCGACAGCTTTGTGACCTCTCCCAATGTATTTCATTATCGAAATAAAATGGAATACGGTTTTTCTGCAATCGGTTATGACAGAAATACAAAAAGAGACAAGGATGAGTTTACCTTAGGTTTTAAAAGACGTGGAGTATGGTGGATGGGAGATAATCTAGAAAAAGACTCTGGTTTGTTTGATACACAGATGGAAAATCATCTGAAAGACATCCGAGCGTATTGTCAAGAAACAGGATTAGATCCGTGGCATGGCCCAAAGAAAAGTGGTTTCTTTAGATACTTTGTTGTGAGAAAATCATACAAAACAAACGAATTGTTATGCAATCTGGTCACTACTTCATCAGGATTAGAAACTTTTGATTTACAAAAATTCGCCTTGTTTTTGAAAGGTATTTTTGGAGCACGTTTGGCGGGTTTGTTACACACCATCAATGACGAAACAGGAGATCGAACGATTGCAACATCTGGAAGTATTAATTTGGTTTATGGGAAAGATAAAATTGTAGAAGAATTATTAGACCTAGATTTTGAAATTAGTATGAAAAGCTTTTTTCAAACAAATCCAAAATGTGCAGAAAAATTATACAATAAAGTAGTCGAATATGTACTAGAAGACACCTCTAAAGTAGACAATACTATTGTGATGGATTTATTTTGTGGAACAGGTACCATTGGACAAATTATAGCTTCTAAAAGTAAAAACGCAAAAATTGTGGGTGTAGATATTGTAGCATCTGCAATCAATGATGCTCAAAAAAATGCGAAGAGAAACCAGATAGCAGGAGTTCAGTTTTATGCTGCGGATGTTGGAAAATTTTTAACAGCTCATCCCGAATATGAAAACAAGATTAAAACCATTATTTTAGACCCTGCAAGGGCAGGAATTGCTCCAAAAACACTCCAAAAAATCATTCATTTAAATGCTGACAGAATGGTTTATGTATCCTGTAACCCAGCCACACAAGCTAGAGATACGGTTTTGTTAAATGAAGCAGGATATGTACTTAAAAAAATTAGTTTGGTCGATCAATTTCCACATACTGCACACATAGAAACGGTGGTTTTGTTTGAAAAATGTTAAATGAATAGATTATTTTTTAAGAATTGAAGTTTATTTCTGAAAATGAAGCTATTTTAGCAAGACCTAACAACATACATAACCAAAAACAAATGAAAAAATTGACAGACTTCGAAATCAATAAAAAAGTAACCGACCTTCACGATTGGGATTTTTATGATGGGGCATTGCATACCGATTTTGAATTTGATAATTTTAAAGATTGCATGTCTGCAATGAACAGAATCGCTTTTGAATGTGAAGCTTTGAACCATCATCCAGAATGGACAAATGTATACAATACATTGGATATAACATTGACAACTCATGATGTCAATGGCGTAACAGAATTAGATTTTAAATTAGCGCATGCCATAAATAAAATTGTAGAAGTTGAAGAATAGTATGAAGAAAATAATACTTCTTTTGGGCTTTTTATCAATCATCATCACTTCTTGTGAAAAAGATGATTACTGTTTAAAAAACCCCGTAACTCCTAATTTAATTTTACGTTTTTATGACGATTCAAATAGAAAAACATTAAAAAGTGTAGATGAATTGTATGTGTGGTCAACTGGAAAAGACAGTATTTTTTCCAACGTAAAATCAGACTCCATATACCTCCCTTTGAATAGTAATACAACCAAAACAGTCTATCATTTATCGAATGGAAGCTCGGTTGATACCTTTACCATCACCTACACACCTCAAGAAGAATTCGTCTCTAGATCTTGTGGGTTTAAAATAAACTTTCAGGAGGTTTCCTTTTCATCAGACACCTTTTGGATACAAGATTTTACCCCTACATCACTTACAACCATAGACTCTCAAAATGCAGCTCATGTTCAAATATATCATTAGTATTTGTTTCCTTTTTCTTGTTGTTAAGGGACATGCTCAAGAGCAACAAGAGGAACTAAACATCGATTCTAAAACAGATTCTATTATTTACAAAACAGCATATGGTTTGCGATTAGGGATGGATATCAGTAAACCTATTGTTGCCCAATTTAACAACACCTATAGTGGCATAGAATTGGTTGGTGATTACCGACTCTCAAAAACATTTTATGCTGCTATCGAAATGGGTTTTGAAGAAGAAACCACCTTCGAAGATTACACAAACTCAACTTCAGAAGGACATTATATTCGTTTAGGGTTTAACTTGAATGCCTATAAAAATTGGTTGGACATGAACAATGAAATTTTTATAGGATATCGCTATGGTTTTAGTCTTTTTGACCAAACATTAAACAGCCATACTCCTAATGTGAATACTTCTTATTTTCCAGCAAATACCATTTCAACTCCGATAACCACTAAAAACTTGAATGCACATTGGTCTGAATTGGTCGTTGGGTTTAGGGCAGAAACTTTTAAGAATTTCTTTGTCACCGTCAGTGGCTCCTATAAAATTTTGATGTACGTTAAAGAACCAGAAAATTTTAAAACACTCTATGCACCAGGATTTAATAGAATTTTTGAGAGTGGAACAGGGTTTGGTTTTAATTATACACTTACCTATTTGATACCCTTTCAAAAAAAATAAGATTTAGTAAATTTTCAGTAAATTTATAATCCCTTTTAAAATTAATAATTATGAATAGTATACCTAGTGTAAATTTAAAAGACTTTCTTTCTAGCGATTCCACCAAAAAACAAGAATTTATTGATAAAATTGGTCACGCATATGAAAACATTGGTTTTGTGGCTTTAAAAGGACATTTTTTAGATGATCAATTGGTTGAAGACTTATATACTGAAATTAAAAATTTTTTCGACTTGCCAATTGCTTTAAAAGAAACCTATGAAATCCCAGGGATCAATGGACAACGTGGGTATGTTTCTTTTGGAAAAGAATCAGCAAAAGGAAAAAAAGAAGGCGATTTAAAAGAATTTTGGCACTTTGGACAGTATGTAGCTTCTGACTCAAAATATGCTAAAGAGTACCCAAAAAATGTAGATGTAAAAGAATTGGAACGGTTTAATGAAGTAGGTAAAAAAACCTATCAAATGTTAGAAAAAACAGCCATGTATGTCCTGCGATCCCTTGCATTACATTTAAATCTAGAGGAAACTTATTTTGATCAATACATCATCAATGGAAACAGTATTTTACGTCCTATTCATTATCCACCTATAGCAACAGAACCAAAAGGAGCCGAAAGAGCTGCGGCTCACGGAGACATCAATTTAATTACGCTATTAATGGGGGCGCATGGGAAAGGATTACAAGTACAGAATCATGAAGGGCAATGGGTAGATGCTATGGCAGCTCCTGATGAACTTATGATAAATGTTGGAGACATGCTCTCACGTCATAGCAACAATAAACTTAAATCTACAATTCATAGAGTCACCAATCCTCCAAAAGAATTATGGGGTACTTCTCGTTATTCTATTCCGTTTTTTATGCATCCTATTTCTGAAATGAAATTAGATGTTTTAGAGAACTGTATTGATGAAAACAATCCAAAGCAATTTGAAGACATTACTGCTGGAGAATTTTTAGAACAACGTTTGCAAGAACTAGGCTTAAAAAAATAAAAAACACACCGCATGCCTGAGTTGAATACCAACAACTAAGGGACATTTACAAAGGAATATATGGATTTAAAAGACCAACTAAAGAACCTCTTTCCCGAGCATAAAGAAACCGCTGAACCGGAGAAAACTAAATCAACCATTTGGTTACAAGACGCCCCCATACTTTGTAAGTACGAAAAACGAAAAGGAAAGCCCATTACAATTTTGGAAGGCTATACTGGAGCCTCAACAGATTTTAAGATACTTGCCAAAGAAATTAAAACTAAATTGAGTGTTGGTGGCAGTTTCAAAGATGATAAAATTATTATTCAAGGAGATTGCAGAGACAAAATAATGTCTATGTTAAAAGAAAAAGGATTCAAAGTAAAACGCGTTGGTGGATAATTATAAAGAGATTTAGAATAAAAACACGAATCACTTTAACATAGAAAAGCAACAATAAATTACATCTTTAATGTCTATGAAAAAATCTGAACTTATCTTAAATCCTGATGGTAGTGTTTATCATTTGAACTTAAAACCAGAACATATCGCTGCAAACATCATTTTTGTTGGAGATCAATATCGAGTTGATAAAATCTCTAAACATTTTGATTCTATTGAGTTTACAACACAAAAGCGAGAGTTCAAAACAACCACAGGGACATATAAAAACAACCACTTTTCAATTATGTCTACAGGAATAGGGCCAGACAACATCGATATTGTTATGAATGAATTAGATGCCTTGGTAAATATTGACTTACAGACAAGAAAACCCAAAGAAAAACTCACGTGTTTGAACATTGTTAGAATTGGAACATCGGGCTCATTACAAGCAGACATCCCTGTAGATTCGTATATTATCAGTTCTCATGCACTGGATTTAAACGGAATGCTTCACTCCTATCAGATTCAAGAAATAGCGAATCCCGAAATTGAAAATGCATTTGTAAAGCACACCAATTGGAGTGCAAAAAAAGCAGCTCCAATTCTTATTGGCAACCATAAAGAATTAGAAAATAAATTAACATCCAAAGATACCTTTGCAGGAATAACGGCAACAGCTGGTGGATTTTACGGACCTCAGGGAAGAGTATTGCGTCTGAACTTACAAGATGATGACTTGAATCATAAAATTGATAGCTTTTCATATAAAGATCATAGAATTACCAATTTAGAAATGGAAACTTCTGCTATTTATGGGTTGGCTAAATTATTAGGACATAACGCTTGTTCTATCAGTGCAATCATGGCCAACAGAGCAAATGGTACCTTTAGTAAAAGTCCAGACAAATTAATGGATAACCTAATAAGCTATACTCTTGAAAAGTTGGTAAAAATTTGATATCTTTAACCCATGAAAAAAATTGTTTTTATTGTAGTTTGTGTTGTCGGAATTACTTGTTTCACTTCTTGTAGAAGTACTTCTAAACCATGTGGTATTGCATACAATGCCCTTACTCCAATGTCCTTTGAACAAATAGATGTCTCTTAAAGAACACTGGTTAGCTATTTAAGGGTTTTAGAATCTTTGTATACGACTATTTGGTCACAGCGTATTTCAAGAGACACTACCAGAGAATTTTAGACTTATTAATGCGTTCCAGAATGGTATTCGTTTTGGAAAAATGTTCGTTCCCAAACCAATACCCTCTATTTGCACTCAATGGTGAGGGATGCCCAGACACCAAAATATGATGTTTATCCGAGTCAATTACCTTTCCTTTTTTCTTTGCATAGCCTCCCCAAAGTAAAAAAACTAGGTCTTCTTTTTGGTCTGAAAGTTGTTTGATAACTTGGTCTGTAAAGGTTTCCCATCCTTGTTTTTGATGACTTCCTGCTTCGTGCGCTCTTACAGTTAAGGTCGCATTTAATAATAAAACCCCTTGTGTGGCCCATCGTTCTAAGTTGGAACTATGTGAAGAATCGATCTTTAAGTCTGTATTAATTTCTTTAAAAATATTGACCAATGAAGGGGGCTGCTTCACTGTTTCTTTCACAGAAAAACACAAACCATTTGCTTGGTTTTTATCATGGTAGGGATCCTGACCGATGATCACTACTTTAACGTCATCAAAAGCACAGAAGTTAAAAGCTGAAAAAATATCATTTTCATGAGGATAGCAGATATGGTTTCGGTATTCTGACTTCACAAAATTGCTCAAAGTGTTAAAATACGGTTTCTGAAATTCTTCCTTTAAAATATTTTTCCAACTATCGGCTATTTTTAGCGTCATTCTTTGTTATTTTTGTGAGAAACTCAAAGATAGTATATTGAATAAAAGTATCTCAAAAAAAACAGTACAAGATTTAGAATTACAAACCGTTTTACATCATGTTTCAGAACATTGTATTTCTGGTTTAGGAAAAGAAAGAGTTCAAGAGATTTCTCCTATAGCTAGTCGGAAAGAACTGTTTATAGAATTGAATTTGGTCAATGAGTACCTTTCTTCTTTTCAAAGTGAAAATAGGATTCCAAATCATGGTTTTGATAATGTTACAGAGGCGATAAAACGATTAGCAATAGAAAATAGTTTTATAGAAACTGCTGCTTTTTTAAAAATTGCAACAACTTCTTTGACGGTCAATGAATTGATCAAGTTTTTTAAAAAATTTGAAGTTCAGTTTCCCACGTTTTACAAGCGTTCCCAAAAAATAGAATTCACAAGCTATGTTGATGACGAAATAAAGAAAATCATCGATAATTCTGGTGAAGTAAAAAACAATGCTTCTAGTGTATTAAAACAAATTAGACGAGAAATCAATAACATCCGTGGGAAAATTGGCGCAAGTTTTTCGAGTGCCTTATCCAAGTCGAATGCAGCAGGATATCTCGATGACATTAAAGAAACGATTGTAGACAATCAACGAGTTTTGGCAGTCTCTGCGATGTACCGAAGAAAGATTGCTGGAAGTTTGTTAGGCTCCTCAAAATCTGGAAATATTGTATACATTGCTCCTCAAGCTACCCTTGCCTACAGCAGAGAATTTCAAAATTTAGTCTATGAAGAAAAGCAGGAAGTAATTAAAATCTTAAGAGCTTTATCAGAGAAAATACGCCCCTTCACCTCTCTTCTAGAAGATTATATTACTTTTTTAGCACATACAGACGCTGTGAGTGCAAAGGCCAAATATGCCAAAGATATGAATGCAGTGTTACCAAAGATTTCCAAAAACAAACGAATTTTCTTTAAAAATGCAGTACATCCTATTTTATGGCGAAAAAATAATGAACAAAAGATAACAACCATTTCCCAGACAATAGAACTGAATGAAAAACAGCAAATTATTGTTATTTCAGGGCCGAATGCTGGAGGAAAAAGCATTACTTTAAAAACGATTGGCTTGTTACAATTAATGGTACAGAGTGGGCTGTTAATTCCTGTAGACGAACGAAGTGAAACCTATGTTTTTGATGCAATTCTTACCGATATTGGAGACAATCAATCAATTGAAAATCAATTAAGTACCTACAGCTATCGATTAAAAAATATGCGTTCATTTTTACAAAAATGCAACGAAGACACCTTGTTTTTAATCGATGAATTCGGTACGGGTTCTGACCCCGAATTAGGAGGGGCATTGGCCGAGATTTTCTTGGAAGAGTTTTATGAAAAAAAAGCTTTTGGAATTATCACAACCCACTACTCCAACCTAAAGGTGTTGGCAAACGAACTGGACAATGTTACCAATGCGAATATGCAATTCGATGAGCGAACATTAGAACCGATGTATAAATTATTTATTGGACAAGCAGGAAGTTCTTTTACCTTTGAAGTTGCACAAAAAAATGGGATTCCTTTTCACATTATCAATAAGGCAAAAAAGCGGGTAGAAACTGAAAAAGTTCGTTTAGACAAAACCATTTCGAAGCTACAAAAAGAAAGAAATAGATTGCAGAAAAATTCGAATGATTTAGAAAGCCAACATACGAAAGGAAAAGAATATTTAAACAACTTACAAGAAAAAGAACTGCGAATTCAAGAGAAATTAGCCGGATTTCAAGAATTGTATGACAAAAATCAAAAAATGCTTTCTCTAGGGAGAAAAACAAACGAATTACTTCACAAATATTTTCAAACCAATAATAAAAAAGAGTTAACCGCTAATTTTAATAAATGGTTTGCAGATGAAAAAGTAAAACATGTTAAAAAAAATCCCAGCAAACCGAAAACAACCTCTCAAAAGAAAAAAGCAATTGTTGTAAAAAAACAATTAGAAGAAGTCATTAAAAAAGTAGAAAATGAAGTATTAAAAAAAGTAGTGGTTGTCAGAAAAGAAAAGAAAATTGCAGCTGCTAAAATAGCCAAAGAGAGAGCTGAATATATCTATAGTGTGAATGATAGAGTACGAATAATTGGAGCGAATTCTATTGGCAGTATTGATAAAATTGATAAAAAAAATATCACAATCAACTTTGGCAACTTTACAACTAAAACCTCCATTGAAAAATTAGAATTGGTAGAAAAAGCAAAGAAATAATCTTAAATCAATTCTTTATCATACAAAAAGCGCTCAAATTTGAGCGCTTTTTTAATGTGATTATCTAAAATAAAATATTAGATGTTTGCTGCTAACCAGTCTCCTACTTCTTTTGTACCATAGGCGGTTCCTCCGTCTGCCAAATCTTCGGTAACGATGCCTTTGTCTAAAGCATTGTTGACCGCATCCCTGATTGCTTGTCCTTCTTCTTGTAAACCAAAGTTTTCAAACATCATTGCAGCAGATAAAACAGTAGCCATAGGATTGGCTATGTTTAATCCTGTAGCTTGTGGATACGATCCGTGAATGGGTTCAAATAAACCAACTGTTTTTCCTAGAGAGGCACTTGGCATTAATCCCATAGAACCTGAAATTACAGAAGCTTCGTCTGTTAAGATATCTCCAAATAAATTTTCGGTAATTAATACATCATAACTGTTTGGCCATTGGACCAATCGCATGGCTACTGCATCTACAAATTCATAAGAAACGGTAACTTCTGGATAGTCTTTTTCCATTGCTTGCACAGTTTCTCTCCACAATCTCGACGTTTCTAATACATTTGCTTTGTCTACACAACATAATTTTTTTGAACGAGTCATTGCCAATTCAAATCCTTTTTTAGCCAAACGCGTAACTTCTGCTCTTGTGTATACACAGTTATCAAAAGCGGTTTCTCCAGCATCTCTTCTACCTTTTTCTCCAAAGTAAATTCCTCCTGTTAATTCACGTAAAAAAACCAAATCGGTTCCCTCAATACGTTCTCTTTTTAAAGGAGACTTATCTAATAAGGAAGGAAATGTAAAAGTGGGTCTTACATTGGCAAATAAGCCTAGTTTTTTACGCATTTTTAATAAGCCTTGTTCTGGACGAACCTTGGCTGAAGGATCGTTGTCAAATCGTGGATGACCAATGGCACCAAATAAGACAGCATCTGAAGCGACACAAATCTCATGTGTTTCGTCTGGGTAAGGCTCTCCAACGGCATCAATTGCTGCGGCACCTGTTAATGCTGGTTTCCAATTAATTTCGTGCTTAAATTTTGTTGCAATAGCATCCGCTACTTTTACGGCTTGGTCTATGACCTCTGGTCCGATTCCATCTCCTGCTAATACTGCGATATTTAATTTCATTTTTATGTATTTTTTTTGACTCTTATTTTTCTATTCTATAATCAATAAATGATGTTCTAAATTAGATCTCAATAAATTGTAAACTGCTCTGAAACAATTGGCAATTTATATGATATTCAACATCTTTTCTGTGGCTTTAATTGCGGAAACGGTTTGATCAGAATCCAACCCTCGAGTTATAAATTCTTTTGCGTTCTCTTTTTTCCAAGTAATAATTGTTTCACACAATGCATCTGAATGACTTCCAGGAGGAATTCTCACTGCATAATCTATAAGGTCTGGAAGGTTTTTTTTACTGTGAACTGTGTACAACTTACGAAGTGCATTCATAAAAGCATCAAACTGACCATCTCCTTGTGCATGTGCCTCATAGAGCACTCCCTCTACCTTTAGTTGTAAAGTGGTGGAAGGCTTCATTCCTTTGGAATGTCCTAGTACATAGTTTTCTACAACGACCCGCTTCTCGATGGTGTCACTGTCTAAAACATCGGAAATAATATATGGCAAGTCTTCTTGAGAAACCACTTCTTTTTTATCTCCTAATTCGATGATGCGTTGGGTCACTTTTTTAAGCTCTTCATCATTTAAACTCAGACCTAAATCCTGTAAGTTCTTTTGAATGTTCGCTTTACCAGATGTTTTCCCCAAAGCATATTTTCGCTTTCTCCCAAAACGTTCTGGCATCAAATCGTTAAAATAAAGATTGTTTTTAGAATCTCCATCTGCATGTATTCCAGCGGTTTGTGTAAAAACATTGGCACCTACCACGGGTTTATTAACCGGAATTCTAAACCCTGAAAAAGTTTCTACCAACTTGCTCACTTTATGCAATGCTTTCTCATTTACAGAGATCGATACATTTTTAACAAAATCATTAATCACTGCAATAACACTCGCCATTGGTGCATTTCCAGCACGTTCTCCCATCCCATTAATCGTTAAATGCAATCCATTGGTCCCTGCATTTAGAGCTTGCATTACATTAGCCACTCCTAAGTCATAATCGTTATGACCATGAAAATCAATAGGCAACGTTGGGTGTTTCTCACGAACCTCCGTTATAAATTTAAACGTTTCTTCGGGAGTCAAGACACCTAAAGTGTCTGGTAATAATAAGCGTTCAATATTTTGAGTGCTTAAAAAATCTAAATATTCAAAAACATATGCTTTCGAATCGCGCATCCCATTTGACCAATCTTCTAAATATACATTGGTTTTAATGTGATGCTGAGCGGCTAAATCTATCGTCGCTTTGATATCTGCAAAATGTTCCTTTGGTGTTTTTTTAAGTTGATGTGTTAAATGCTTTAAAGATCCTTTGGTCAATAAATTTTGAACGGTAGCACCTGAATCGATCATCCAATCAATAGACTTTCCCCCATCAACAAAGGTTAACACCTCTATTTGATCTAAAAAATTATTGTCAGTTGCCCAAGAGGTTATTTTTTTAACGGCTTGTAATTCTCCTTTAGAAACTCGTGCAGAAGCAATCTCTAATCGATCTACTTTGAGCTCTTCAAGTAGCAGTTTGGCTATTGTTAATTTTTCAGATACTGAAAATGACACTCCTGATGTTTGTTCGCCATCACGCAGTGTCGTATCCATTATTTCAATCTTTCTACTTGCCATACTCAACCTTGTAAACTATTTTAAAAGGGTCTTTTCTCAGCAAAAGCTGAAATTTCATTTTCGATATTTTTTAAATAATCAATATCATCAAAACCATTTAGCATGTTCTCTTTTTTGTAAGAGTTAATCTCAAAAGATTCAAATTCTCCAGTGGCTAAAAGAGTTACGGTCTGGTTTGGTAAATCTACCTTGATTTCAGTTGTTGGATCTGCCATGATAGCAGCAAACAACGTATCGGCAAATTCTGGTGAAACTTGCACAGGCAATACCCCAACATTTAAACAGTTTCCTTTAAAAATATCTGCAAAAGCTGAAGAAATTACACAACGCAATCCAAAATCGTATACAGACCAAGCTGCATGCTCTCTAGAAGAACCAGAACCAAAGTTTCTACCACCCACCAATATTTTAGAACCCGCATAAATTTCTTTATTCAAAGGAAAATCTACTTTTGGAGTTCCGTCCTGATTGTATCTCCAATCACGAAAAAAGTTGATGTCAAAATCTACACGTTCTGTTGCCTTTAAAAAACGAGCAGGAATGATTTGATCGGTATCTACATTCTCTGTTGGTAATGGATATGCTGAACTAGTTAATACTTGAAATTTATCGTAAGCCATGTTATTTTGCTTGTAGCCTTTTGCTTAGAGCTAAAGGCAAATTTATTTATTATTTATAAAGCTTTTGGCAAACAACCAAAAGCGAACAATTTATGCTGTTAATAGTGTTCTAGGATCCGTTACCACTCCAGATACTGCAGATGCTGCAGCTACCAATGGAGACGCTAATAATGTTCTAGACCCAGGCCCTTGTCTTCCTTCGAAATTTCTGTTTGAGGTTGATACTGATAATTTTCCTGAAGGAATTTTATCGTCATTCATAGCCAAACAAGCGGAACAACCTGGTTCTCTTAACACAAACCCTGCCTCTGTAATAACAGTATCTAATCCTTCTTCTTTTATCTGATCTACTACTTTATGAGATCCGGGAACCAACCAAGCAGTAACATTGTCTGCTTTCTGTCTTCCTTCAACAATAGAACAAAATGCTCTAAAATCTTCAATACGACCATTTGTACAAGATCCTAAAAACACAAAGTCAATTTCTTTTCCAACCATAGAATCGCCTTCACTAAAAGACATATATCCTAAAGATTTTCTGTAGGTGTCTACGCCACCTTCTAGACTTTCTGCATTTGGAATCGATTTTGTCACACCCATTCCCATTCCTGGGTTGGTACCATAAGTAATCATCGGTTCGATATCTGATGCTTCATAATTAAATTCTGCATCAAACTCAGCTCCTTGGTCTGTGTAAAGTGTTTCCCAGTAGTTCATTGCCTTGTCCCAATCTGCTCCTTTCGGAGTTTGAGCACGGCCTTTTAAATATTCAAATGTCTTACTATCAGGAGCAATCATACCACCACGTGCACCCATCTCTATCGATAAATTACACACCGTCATACGACCTTCCATAGACATGTCTTCAAAAACATCGCCTGCATATTCAACAAAATATCCAGTAGCTCCTGAAGTTGTTTGTTTTGCAATGATATATAAAGCAACATCTTTTGGGGTAACCCCTACACCTAATTTACCCGTTACATTGATACGCATCTTTTTAGGTTTTGGTTGCATGATACATTGTGTAGACAATACCATTTCTACTTCAGAAGTACCAATACCAAAAGCAATAGCACCAAATGCTCCATGAGTAGAAGTATGAGAATCTCCACAAACAATCGTTGCTCCAGGAAGTGTAATTCCATTTTCTGGACCTACAACATGGACAATACCATTGTTTTTATCTCCTAAACCCCAGTGAGAAATACCGTGTTTAGCAGCATTGCTCTCTAAAGCATCTAACTGATTTGCAGATAATGGATCTGCTACAGGTAAATGTTGGTTTATTGTGGGAGTATTGTGATCTGCGGTTGCGAATGTTCGCGCAGGATACACCACACTGTTTCCTCTACTTTCTAATCCTAAAAAAGCAACAGGACTTGTAACTTCATGGATAAAATGACGATCTATAAAAAACACATCTGGGCCGTCCGTAACTTTACGTACAACATGTGAATCCCATACTTTGTCAAATAATGTATTTGCCATTTTTTGTAACTTTTATGATATATTTATAATCAGTCGTAAAAATACGGTTTTATTAGAATTTTAGTGATGTTTAGACGATTTAGTCTATTATACCCAACTGTTAATGATGAATGTAAAAACCTACAAAACAATTAGTTAGCTTGTTTCAGAATACGATGTCTATTTATATTATAAGATTATGATTTTTTGAGAAGTAGGGTTTTATATTTGAATAAAATATACGAGACAAAAAAATGCTGTTTGTATTGTTATACATGGTATCACCTTCTTTTAACTTATAAACACCCCATTTCATCTAAATACATACCTTTTAATTGCATTTAGGAATTAATATTCATAATGTTGGTAAAATACTTTATCCAATATTTTATAAAAATGAATGATTCTGAAAAAAATACATTGAAAAATGAAAAGCATTATGATAAAGTGTATGGTAAAATTAATATTCAATCTATTCTTAATAAAATTGAAAATTTAGAAGAATTTATGGCTGACGCAACACAAACTGACACAAGTTGGGTTGGCTTATACCAAGATAATTTTCAAAGTCAATTAAAAGATAAAAAAATTTTAGAATAAGGATTAGATTTTAAGATATATACAAACTTTGTTGGGGCATTCAAAACCAGAAACTACCATGATTTATACTCATGTTCAGAAAAAAGATTTAATGGAGATACAAAACCCTTTATATGTGGCATTGCAAAAGTTCAATAAAAAAATAAAGACAAACAAAAAATTGTATTATCCCGAAATAAAGAACCGTTAACACAAGTTATTTTTTAGATATAAACAGTTGTAAAATATTAAAAAAAGGAACAAATGAAAATTTTAAATCTCATTAAACAAGAAAGAATATTTGCAATAATCTTCTTTCTTAGTTTAATTTCATCACTTCGCACTCTTATATTGCCACTGCAGGGTGACGAGTTGACATATGCTATGATTTCTGACAATATACTGACTGGAAAATATTATCAAGTAAATCATCCCTCTACAGTTATTCCAATTATTCCTTTTATTATGTCATTTTTAAAAGTCAATTCATTTCCTCACTTAGGCTTTGTTTTACACAAATTATTAAATATTGGGTTAATGTTTTTGGGATTTCGATTTGCTTATTTGTTTCTCAAAAAAGAAAAATTGAACCAAAGAGTAATTTTAGCAATATTGGCACTAACAGCCACTAACTCTATTGGAATTGCATTTTTTCCTAGTTTATATCCTGAATCAATTCTTTTTTTCTGTTTTTGGGGTTTTATGTATTACTTCAATTCAGAACTCAATACGAATACTTTTCTAAAAACACTTGTGCTCTTTTTATTGTTATCAATAACTAGATACCTATATCTCATTCTTGGAATATTAATCATATATAAATTTTATGAACATTATAAACAAAGAGATAGAAAATCTATATATAAACTTATCGTATATAGCTTTATGCTAGCATTACCCTTACTATTATGGTTCAAATATGTTTATAATATTGAAATGCAAAATCTATCTGAAATAAGTTATTTTGATAGGTTTAAAGCAGATAATCAATTTTTATATAATATCAAAGCAGGGCTTGGTTTAATCCAACACCACGAGGTAGGTAAAATAAATGGAATTCCTGCTTTTATATCACTTTTTATACCAATAACTGGTTTTAGGAGTTATTTACTTAGCATTGGACTGATTCTAGCATTTATTTTTGGCTACGTTAAGAAAGTACATTCTGAAGGAATAAAAGTTCTTTTAATCTCAATAGTTTTGATAATGACAGGTTTAATTTTTGAAGGAACTGGTTTTAATAGATATTGGTTAATTCTCTTACCTGGATTTTTTCTTGGATATTATTTATTAGGCACTAAGCTTAAAGTGAAAGATAAATGGTTCATTTATGCATCACAAGTGCTATGTCTCATTTATATTGCAAATGAATTGAGAATTGATTATCTGATTTTAAATAAGCACCTTTAGAACAACGATGATTAAAACATCAGAAATAAAAATAATAGTTTACATGCCAGCTCTGAACGAAGAGGGAAATATTTATAAAGTTTTAAATTCAGTTCCTAAATCGATTTGCAATTCCATATTGTCAGAACTACTTGTTATAAATGATGGGAGCACAGACGACACCGAAAAGGAGGCGATAAAAGCTGGGGCAACTGTAATTAACCATTACGATAACAAGGGAGTAGGTAATGCATTTCAAACAGCTGTAAATTACGCTTTAAAAAAAAATACAGACATACTAGTTAGTATAGATGCTGATGGTCAATTTGATGTTAATCAAATAGAAGACATGGTTAAACCAATAATTTCCAATAAAGCTGATTTTAGTATCGGAAATAGATTTGATGGTGCAAAACCTCTCAAAATGCCAAAATTAAAATTTTGGGGGAATAGGCAAATTAGTAAAATTGTAAGTTTTGTTGGTAATACAAAAATTAAAGACGCTTCCTGTGGATTTAGGTCGTATTCTAAAGATTGCCTATTGAGTTTGAATTTACAAGGCGATTTTACTTATACACATGAGACCATATTAGACTTACTAGATAAAGGTTATAGAGTAAAACAAATACCCGTTCATGTTACCTATTTTGAAGAAAGAGTATCTCGAATAGCAAACAACCTTTTTAAATATGCATTTAAAACGTCAATTATAATTTTTAAGTGTTTGAAAGATTATAGACCCTTTAAATTTTTCTCCTGGATAGCTTTTATTGTGCTATTAATTTCTATGATTTTAGGAGGTTTAGTTGCTGTTCACTGGTATGTAAATGATGTTATTACTCCATATAAGAGTATTGGAATCATTGCTTTGTCTCTCCTAGGGATGTCTTTAATTTTATTTGTTTTTGCATTTTTAGCAGATATGCTAAACCGAATTAGAAATAATCAAGAAAAAATATTGTATTTGATTAAAGAAGAAAATTATGAAATTAATAACCTATTATAATAGCAAAAGATATGAACGATTATATCGGTATAAAACTAGAAAAAGAAAGGATTAAAAAAGTACTCCCCCATATTAAAGGAAAATTATTAGATCTTGGATGTGGTAATAATAAATTAAAAGAAGTGTATGGCAAAGGTATTGGTGTAGACGTATATGAATGGGGTAATGTTGATCTTGTAGTTAATGATACCTCAAAGATACCTTTAGAAGAAAAGTCTGTAGATACCATTACAATTATTGCAGCTTTAAATCATATACCTAATAGAGGAAAAGTTCTTGATGAATGCCATAGACTACTATCAGAAAATGGTCATTTAGTTATAACTATGATTCCTCCAATTATATCTACTGTATGGCATTTTTTAAGGAAACCATGGGATATTGATCAATCAGAAAGAGGCATGAAAGAAGGTGAAGTTTACGGTTTAAAATCAAATCAGATAATTGCACTAGCAAGTGAAAGCAATTTTAAGTTAAAACATATTTCTTCATTTATGTTCAACATAAATAAATTATACGTTTTTTCGAAGAAATGAAAACAAACAAGTTCTTCAATAAAGGAAATAAAATATTCCTTTCTAAATATGTTATAATTAGCGTTATAGGTTATTCAATAATTTTTTTTGGACTTTATCTTTTTGTAGATATTCTAAACATTAATGAAATGATTTCCTTTATGCTTATTTACGCGTTTAACTATGTGTTTTTGTATACGATTCAACTTAAATATTTATTTAAAACAAAACATAGTCATAAAAAACTAATTCGTTTCATAATCTATTTAGTCATTTTTTACTTGTTGGCAATTTTCTTATTCACAATAGGAACAAAAATTGGATTACAATATCTTTTAGCTACTGGCACAACAATAATTATATTATTCCCATTGAGACTTTTGATTTTAAAAAAAGTAGTTTATAAAAATTAAATAATCGATTTTATAAAACTGATTGAAAAATAGAAACGTACTAAAACACCGCATATAATTAATTGCTAGTCCTTGCTTACTTCCGAAAATCCTCCCGAACTTTCTATCTGTGATTTATTTGCTATTTTTAGTGCTTAAAGACGCTACAAGCCATATACAAAACCGTTGGGCTCAATTAAATAGTTAGTCTATTATTAAAAGTATAGATCTGAATTGAAATATCTTAAACAAATAAATTGATTAAAATGAAAAAAATATTATTTGGATTAGTAATTATGGCAATAATGTCAATTGTATTACATTCTTGTAAGAATAAAGAGGGAAAAATTAGTACCGATGATCAGAAAAAAAGCAAAAACGCTATGCAGAACTTAAATGAAGATATCTACGAACCTGGAATGGACTGGAAGTTAGCATGGTCAGATGAATTCGAGGCCAACACCATCGATAAAAACATATGGAATTTTCAGGTAGAGGAAGCCGGACGCTTTAACGATGAATGGCAACGCTATGAGGACAGCAATGACAATGCCTACATCGAAAACAATTGTCTTGTTATAAAAGCTATTCACGAAAGCGATGTTCATGGAATGGACCAATACACTTCGGCGAGATTGCATACTGCGAATAAGCGCGTCTTGAAGTACGGAAAGATAGTGGCCCGAATGAAGCTTCCGCATGGTGAAGGTATTTGGCCTGCGTTTTGGATGCTTGGATCAAATATAGACGAAAACGGTGGTGACACACCCTGGCCACAATCTGGTGAAATCGATATTCTTGAATTGTATGGCTCTAAAGATGATGGGGTTGTCGAGGCAAATGCTCACTATGCTGACGCATCTGGATCACATAAAATGATGGGAGCAGCTTCTTTCAAACTGGAACAAGGTAAGTTTGCCGACGCATTCCATACATTCGAATTGGAATGGGATGAAACTCAGATTGCGTGGTTTGTTGATGGACAACAATACGCCTCAATGCCAATTTCAACTGATGAACTATCTGAGTTTCGTAAAGAATTTTTTATCCTCCTAAACATTGCTGTAGGTGGCAAACACGCCGGTCGTCCAGACTCCACTACTACGTTCCCTCAGCTCATGTATATCGACTGGGTAAGGGTTTATAAGAAAAAAAAATGAAAATAATTAATTTTGGTGAATCTCATCGTAGGAGAATACTAGAAGGTAAAAATAACTGAAGGTGGAGCAGACGGAACTAATCGGTATAATTTTATTCAACTCCATTTCGCCTTTGCTAGTTTCAACTTTTCATTTAAAAAAAACAGTTAGTAGTTCCAATGCTATAATTGTATGACTAGTATCAAAGTTTTTATTCGTAGTCATTGTATGTAAACGTTTTACATCAATATATAAAAAACATAGGGCATTCATATTAAACCAAAAGGTTTGTGCACATTAATGAAGCCCGCAAAAAATAAACTTAAAAAGGGGAATCATTTTAAACTTCATACAGAGAATAAATAAGAGCCACTACACTTTTGTTATCTCATAAACACCCCATTTCATCTAAATACATCTCTTTTAGTTGCATTGAGTAATTAATATTCATAATGTTGGTAAAAATACTTTATCCAATATTTTATAAAAATGAATGATTCTGAAAAAAATACATTGAAAAATGAAAAGCATTATGATAAAGTGTATGGTGAAATTAATATTCAATCTATTCTTAATAAAATTGAAAACTTAGAGGAATTTATGGCTGACGCAACACAAACTGACACAAGTTGGGTTGGCTTATACCAAGACAATTTTCAAAGTCAATTAAAAGATAAAAAAAATTTAGAATTAGGTTGTGGAGATTGCACTAATGCAGCAATAATGGCAGCTTTTGGTGCTGAAGTATATGCAAACGATATTTCACAAAAATCAGGAGAAATAATCAAAAAACTCAATGCAAATTATACATTTAAATCTAAAATAAAATTTATCGAAGGTGACTTTTTAAAGTCAGAAATCATTAATAATTTTTATGATATTGTAGTTGGGAAATCTTTCGTACATCATTTGACTAATGAACAAGAAATTGAATTTACCGAGAAAATTGTTTCCATATTAAAACCAAATGGTATTGTGAGGTATTTTGAACCTGCAGTAAATAATAAATTTCTAGACAATTTACGATGGTTAACACCTGTGTCTGGCAGACCATCAAAAATCCAACGAAGTAAATTTAAAAAATGGAAAATAAATGACCCTCACCCAGAAAGAGATAATTCTTCTAAGCATTATGAAAAAATTGGTGATAAATACTTTAAAGAGATTAAAATAATCCCTATTGGTTCTATTGAAAGGTTTCATAGAATTCTTCCCAAAAAATATAGTAGAAAATTTAGAAGATTTGCTTTCCGTTTAGAAAAAAAATTACCTAATTCATTAAATTTATCAATTACAAGAAGTCATTTAATTGAGTATAAACACCCTAAAAAA
>Ga0115563_1000565_pt1 | contig 29829 bp, 28 predicted proteins | sample COGITO_mtgs_1105_2_FD_87198 | JGI IMG/M metagenome (GOLD analysis project Ga0115563, IMG submission 87198) | Pelagic marine microbial communities from North Sea - COGITO_mtgs_110519 | ecosystem: Environmental > Aquatic > Marine > Epipelagic | place: Germany:Helgoland, sampling site Kabeltonne...
ATGGCCTTGGCATAAAGCGCGGAGATCAGCAGCCGGTCCGCTGGCTCCCGATTGGCATTTGCCAATGTAACAAAGGCATCCGCTGCCGACAGATCGACCCTGTGAGAGAGGTAATAATGCGGTATCTCGCGTTTGGAGCGGGACATGGCCGCGCCGATGGCTGCGCGCATGTCTGAGAGCGGTTCAGGTTTTACCGATGCTTGCATCGCCTCGACGTCGGCGCGCGTGATCGTGGAACCGGGTTTAACAGTCAAAGCGGTCAGATCGACCCCTTTCTCAGCCGCGAGCCGTCTGGCCGAGGGCGTGATGCGGGGACGGATTTTGGGTTGAGGGACCGCGTCGATCACAGTTGCCTTGATCACGGCAGACGCGGGCTGCGGGGGTTTTTCTTCTGATTTGGGCATTGTTTCGGGCTGGGGGGTATCGCGGGACGTCCGTTCTGAAACTATGGACCCCTCTGACGGGCGCGCGTCCGCGCGCCTTATCGACGCCAGCGGCGTCCCGACAGGCACTTCTGTCCCGATCTCCACCAGCCAGTCGTCAAGAACCCCATCCTCGAACACTTCAATCTCGATCACACCCTTTTGCGTCTCCACCGCACCAATCACATCCCCGCGTTTGACGGGCTGGCCCGGTGCAATCAGCTGCTCCACCAGTGTCCCCGCCTCCATGTCCGCCCCCAATGAGGGCATCAGGAACTGACTCATGGCCGGCTCTCCATCAACGTCCTCGCGGCGGCGACAATCTTGTCCGTCTGCGGTATCGCCGCCTGCTCAAGATGCTGGGCATAGGGGATCGGCACTTCCTCGCTGCATACGCGTGCAAGCGCGGCGTCGAGCTCAAAGAACGCCTCTTCAGCCAGCCGCATTCCGACCTCCGCGGCCAGACTGCCGCTTTTCCAACCTTCATCCACCATCAGCGCGCGCCGGGTCTTGCGGACAGAGGCAAGGATCGTCGGCATGTCGAGCGGACGCAGGGACCGCAGGTCGATCACCTCGGCCGAGACCCCCTCTTGCGCCAGCACATCGGCCGCCTCGAGCGTTTTGTACAGGGACCCACCATAGGTGATCAGCGAGATATCCGTGCCGGCCTTGCGCACCGCAGCCTGATCAATATCGACGGGCCCGGCATTTTGCGCCAACGGCCCTTCGCGGTTGTAGAGCATCACGTTCTCGAAAATCAGCACCGGGTCAGGGTCCTGAAGTGCGGTCCACAGCATACCACGTGCGTCTTCCAACGTGGCCGGTGCCAGCACGCGCAGGCCGGGAATATGTGCGTACCAGCCTTCCAGACTGTGCGAATGCTGTGCTGCGAGTTGTTTGCCAGCGCCTGTTGCCATGCGGATCACCACTGGCACACCGAATTGGTTGTTCGACATGTGCCTGAGCGTTGCGGCGGTATTCAGGATTTGATCCAGCGCCAGCAGCGAGAAATTCACCGTCATCAATTCGACAATGGGCCGCATACCCGCAATTGCGGCACCGATGCCCGCGCCGGTAAACCCGGATTCCGACAGCGGCGTGTCGCGGATGCGATCTGCCCCGAATTGATCAAGCAAGCCTTTGCTGACGGCATAGCAGCCGCCGTAGTGACCGACGTCTTCGCCCATCAGGAACACCCGTTCGTCGCGGGTCATCGCATCGACAATCCCCGCCTTTACCGCGTCGCGGTAGGTGGTTGTGATTTGCGCGTCAGGTGCGGGAACCTCGGGTGCGGATGGGCGCTCCGGGGCCATGACGAAACGGGTTAGGTTCGCGACAGGCTCATCAGTTCCGGCTTCGGCAAAGGCCACCGCTTCGGCAATCTCGGCGTCCACTTCTGCCGTTATGCCCAAGACATCATCCGCATGCAGCAAACCGTTTTTCTCGACCCATGTCTGGAACCGCACAATCGGCCCCTTGCTGCGCCATTCGGCGATCTCTTCCTTGGAGCGGTAAAGCTGTGCGTCGAACATGGAATGGGGGCGGAACCGGTAGGTTTTGCATTCGAGAAAAAAAGGCTTGCCTGTCTCTGCAATGGAGGCCAGTGCCCGGCGTCCGGCGGCCTCGACCGCGACTATGTCCATGCCGTCAATTGTTTCGGCTTTCATGCCGTAGCTCGCCGCCTTGACGCTGATTTCCGTCTCGGATTCCGTGAGCGCCAGCGCCGAACCCATAGCGTAGCCATTGTTTTCGCATACAAAAAGTACCGGCAACTTCCAAAGCGCCGCCAGGTTCATGCTTTCGTGAAATTCACCCTCTGCGACGGCCCCTTCACCAAAGAAACACGTAGTCACACCACCACTTTCCTGCATCCGGTCCGCCAGACCCAGCCCTGCGGCCAAGGGCAATCCGCCCCCGACAATCGCGTTGCCGCCGCAAAAGTTATGCGAGCCGCTGAACAGATGCATCGAGCCGCCGCGCCCGCCTGCGCAGCCTTCGGCCTTGCCATACATCTCGGCCAGCACCGCCCCCATCGGCACGCCGCGCGCCAGCGCATGGCCGTGTTCGCGGTAGGTGGCCACAACGCGGTCTTTGTGGGCAAGCAGTGGAATGATCCCCGCCGCAATCGCTTCTTCTCCGTCGTACAGATGCAGGAAACCGCGGATTTTCTGCTGGGTATAGAGTTCGGCACATTTGTCTTCGAACCGGCGGATGCGGATCATGCTTTTGAGCAGGGCCCGCAGATGCGCGTGATCAAGGTGGGGCTTCAAGGAGGTGTCGGTCATTTCTCGTCACTTTCCAGAGTTGAGATATCCCCTTCTGGCAGCCCAAGTTCGCGCGCCTTGAGCAGGCGCCGCATGATCTTGCCGCTTCGGGTCTTGGGCAGGTTTTTGCGAAATGCGATTTCTTTGGGGGCCACCGCCGGACCAAGTCGCTTGCGGGCGTGGCTGATCAGGTCCAGGCGCAATTCTTCCGACGGCGCATGCCCCGATTTCAATGCGACATAGGCTTTGACCAGCTCACCCGCTGTCTCGTCCGGCACACCGATCACTGCGACCTCGGCCACAGCGGGGTGTTCCATCAGCGCGCTTTCAACCTCAAACGGGCCAATCAGGTGACCCGCACTTTTGATCAGATCGTTGCTGCGCCCCACAAACCAGAAATACCCATCCGCGTCGCGCATCGCCAGATCGCCGCTGAGATACCAGCCATCGTTGAAACATTTGTCATACCGCGCCTGCTCATGCAGATAGCCGCGCATCATCGAGGGCCAGCCGGGGCGCAATGCAAGCTCGCCCATCGCGAGGGGGTCCGTGAGTTCCCGCACACCGTCTTGGGTGACGTCCACAATCCCGGCCTCGATCCCCGGCAAGGGCTTGCCCATGGAGCCGGGTTTGACATCCATACTCGCAAAGTTCGCGATCATTATACCGCCCGTTTCAGTCTGCCACCAATTGTCGTGAAACGGCATGCCAAAGGCTGCGTGGCTCCATGTCACGGCTTCGGGGTTCAGCGGTTCGCCGACGCTGGCCATGAACCGCAATCCGCTGAAATCGCGCGCCCTGACGGCATCTGTCCCGGCTTTCATCAGCATTCGGATGGCGGTGGGCGCGGTGTACCACACGTTGACCGCTTCGCGTTCCAGCGTGTCATACCAGCGCGTCACATCAAATTCCGCCTCATCGACAATCATCGTCACGCGGTTGGTCAGCGGCGCGATGATCCCGTAGGATGTGCCCGTCACCCAGCCGGGGTCGGCTGTGCACCAGTAGATATCGCCCGGCTTGAGATCGAGCGCCATCTGCCCGGTCACATGATGCGCCACAACAGCCTCGTGCACATGAACCACCCCCTTGGGTTTGCCCGTCGTGCCAGACGTGAAATGCAAAAGAGCCGTGTCCTCGATATCCATCGGCGCGATGTCAAAACTGTCCGATGCAGCCGCCATGGCGGGGGCAAGTGCGGTTGTTTCAGGGTCCTCGCCGTCGATCAGAAAGACCTCTCGGAGTTCCGGCAACCTCGCGCGCAACGCCTTGAGTTTGCGTTTGTACAGCCGCGCAGAGGTGATCACGGCGTTTGCCCCGCCGATCTCCATCCGGGAATGGATCGGTTCAGGTCCAAACGCAGAGAAGAGCGGGCAGAATACGGCACCGGCTTTGAGCGTTCCGAGTGCTGCAATGTAGAGTTCGGGGACCCGGCCCAGCAAAGAATAGACCCTGTCGCCCCGCCCGATCCCTCTTGCTTTCAGAACATTCGCAAACCGGTTGGTGCGCTCCTGCAGGTCGGAGTAGGTAAAGTCCGTGCGCGTGCCTGCCTTGGATATCCAACGCAAGGCAACCTGTGCCCCGTGGCCCGCATACACGTGCCTGTCGATGGCCTCGAAGGCCATGTTCAGGTTGCCGTCAGGCAACCCGGTGATTTGGTCTTGCGCGCTGCGCCACTTGAAGCTGGCATAGGTGGCATCGTAGTCGACCATATTGGCCGCATTGATCACCTGCGCGCTCTTCTGAATTTTCTCCGCCTCCATCACTCCGCCTCTGGCATCCGCTGATCCCCAAAAGCCTAGGCAGGTTTGCAGGTTTTGGACTGAGCGATATCAATTCAAACCACCAGGGCAGAGGGCAATGGGATCGGTTGCGCGTGCCCCCATCCTTGCCGTGCGCTCAGACACTATGACTGTTCTTTGTCGGTCGCCGGTCTGAAGGGTTTCTGCGAGATCAACCCTTGCAGCAGGTCCATCGGGACAGGAAAAACGACAGTCGAGGTGTTCGTACCAGCAATGTCATGCAGTGCTTCGAGATACCTCAGCTGCATTGAGTTGGGCTCGGTCGCGAGGATTTTACCGGCTTCGACCAGTTTCTCGGCCGCTTGCCGTTCGCCTTCTGCATTGATGATCTTGGCGCGGCGTTGGCGCTCTGCCTCGGCCTGCTTGGCAATCGCGCGGACCATGCTTTCGTCGATGTCGACATGCTTGATCTCGACATTCGCCACCTTGATGCCCCAGGGATCGGTCTGCTTGTCCAGTATCGCTTGAATGTCGATGTTCAACTGATCCCTCTCTGCCAGCATCTCGTCCAACTCATGCTTGCCGAGAACCGAACGCAATGTGGTCTGGGCAAGCTGGCTCGTCGCTTCCCGATAATCTGCGACCGCGATCACTGCGCGTTCAGGATCAACGATCCGAAAGTAGATCACCGCGTTTACTTTAACCGAGACGTTATCCCGCGAAATGACGTCCTGGCTCGGGACGTCCTCAACAAATGTCCGAAGATCAGTCCGAACGATTTGCTGGATGACAGGGATGACGATGATCAGACCCGGACCCGAAATCTTGGTAAATCTGCCCAGTGTGAACAGCACACCGCGTTCATATTCGCGCAAAATTCGGATTGCTGATGCGAGGATGGCGGCGAGAATGAGAAATAGAATGCCATAGGTGGCAAGGTCGAATATGGGTGGTTGCATCAGTCCTCTCCCTCGATGACATCGTCCGTGAGTGTTTTCTTGATCTGGAGTTTCAGCCCTTTCAGGCCGACGACCTGTATAAGGTCGCCGGGTTTGAGGCGGGGTGGTCCAACGGCCTGCCAGCGCTCGCCTTGCGTCCAGACATGGCCAGAGCCGTCTGTCCAATCGATCACCTCGGCCGAGGTACCTTGTAACCCAGCGGCACCGGTTCGAACCGGTCTGCGGAACGTACGCCAGACATAGCCGAACAACAGGCTGAGGATCACAAAGCTGAGTCCTGCCGCGACGATTATCGTTGACCAAGAGACCTGATATTCTGGCACATCTGTGTCGATCAGAATGGCCGCACCGATCGAGAATGCACCGATGCCACCCACGCCCAGAACGCCAAACGTTGGTGTAACGGCCTCGGTAATCATCAGGGCAATGCCAAGCAGCATGAGCGCAAGGCCCGCATAGTTCACAGGAAGCTGGTTGAGCGCATAAAGACCGAGCACCAGACAGATCACGCCGATGATACCGGGGCCCACACCCGGGTTGGCAAACTCAAAGATCAGGCCATAGACGCCGACGGTCATGAGCAGAAGAGCAACATTCGGGTTAGAGAGCAGCTGCAAAATTTGCGTCACAAAGCTGGGTTCGATCCGCTCGATTGCAATTGCCTTGGTCATCAGCTGCAGCTCAATTCCGCCAGCCATAACCGTCCGGCCATCAAGCTGGTCAAGCAGGTCGCGGACATCTGCGGCAACAAGGTCGATGACATCCGCCTGCAAGGCGTCCTGCGCTGTCAGACTTGCCGCCTCCCGGACGGCGGTTTCTGCCCAATCGGCGTTGCGACCCCGCAACTGGGCGAGACTGCGGATATAGGCCACAGCATCATTCACGACTTTGGCGGTCATCGGATCTTCGGGCATTGCCGGCAGGCTTTTCGCGGCGTCCTCTGTGTCGGCCGGTTCCACGTCGGATTGCCCGCCCGTGTCATCGTTTGACGGGCGCTGTGGCAGAGGTATCGGCAACCCCCCAATCTGCACAGGCGTCGCCGACCCGGTGTTGGTGCCGGGTGCCATCGCCGCGACGTGGCAGGCATAAAGGATAAAGAGACCGGCACTTGCCGCGTGGCTGCCTGAGGGTGCGACATAGCCAACGACCGGCACGGGTGAGGCAAGGATTTCTGTAATGATGTCGCGCATGCTGGTTTCCAACCCACCCGGCGTGTTGATCCTCAGAACGACCACCTCGGCTGAACGCGCACGCGCAAGATCAAGGGCATCGGCCACGTGCCGCACGGCTGCCGGCCCAATGCCGCCGTTAATATCTGCCACAATCGCCTGCTGGTGTTGCGGTTGCTGCGCCAGACCCGCCGACAACCCGGCCGCCAGCCTGACAGTGAGCAGAACAAGCAACACAGCTATGCAGATAATCGCGAGATACCTTACCGTTCTTCGCGCCATTGCGTTCCTCAATACCAAACCGGCCAGAAAGCGACCTTGATTTAGTATCCCGCATTTCGCGCGCAGGCACTTGAGGGAAGTCAATAGAAAGGACAGCCCACCCGGTCAGGGCACGAACACTGCGCCGAATACTTAAGGGCCAAGCACGATCCCATGCCCACTGTGATCCCGAAACCGATCACATCCGGACAGGTTTAACGACACGTTCAAAACAGGCGTTGCAAAGACATCGCCTCTTGCAGGCGCGCCTCAGCCAGTTTCCGCGCCGCATCGCGCGGCAATGCCCCGGTGTCTTTCACGATCTGCAGCATGTCACGGGTGTTTTCACTGATCTTGCTGGCGATGATCGTCATCGCCTCTGCTTGGGTGCCGCCACGGTATTCGACTGCCGCACAAATCACACCGCCCGCGTTCGCGATAAAGTCCGGGATGACCAGCACGCCGCGCTTATGCAATGCCTTTTCGGCATCGGCCGTTGCCGGGATATTTGCCCCCTCGATGATCAGGTTTGCCTTGATCCCATCGGCGTTGGAGGAATTGATCACGTCCGGTCGCGCAGACGGGATCAGAATATCGCAGTCCGCCGTAATGATCGCGCCCCGCGCGGCCCCATCAGCACCGGGATAGTCCGTGACGGACTGGCCTGCGGCCTTCAGCGCGTCGAGACGGGCCAGATCAAAACCTGTCGCATGAAACGCCGTGCCGTGCGAATCCGCCACCGCAACGATCCGAGCACCTTTATCTGCAAGGCGATGCGCCGCATGCCTGCCCACCGCCCCATACCCCTGAACAGCCACCCGCGCACCGTCAAGCGCAACACCGCCAAAGTCCTGCGCCACACCTGCCGCCACTGCAACCCCGTGACCAGTTGCGCCGATCTCATCCAATGGGATGCCGCCAATAACACGCGGCAGACCGACAGCGCGGCCCGTTTCATTGCGCACCCAAGCCATACAGGTTTCATCCGTGCCCATGTCAGGACCGGGAATATAGTCCGTGATCTGGTCAATAGCTCTGGCGAACGCGCAGATCAGGCTGTGTTTTTCTGCCATGGGCATCGACGGGTCAGCAATGATTACTGCTTTAGCACCGCCGTGGGGTAGGCCAGCGGCGGCGTTCTTCAGGCTCATCGCCCTTGCCAGACGCATGCATTCCTCAAGGTCTGCGTCAGGGGCCATGCGCACACCGCCAATGGCCGCACCAATGGCGGTATTGTCGACGACAACGATGGCCTGCAGCCCAGCGCGGGGGGTGTTGATGTGAATGACCTTTTCTGGCCCGATATCGTCTGTCATGTCGAAAATTGCCGTCATGGTCTATTCCCTCGTGTCATGTGCGGGCTGTTCCAGATCATCCCGTACCGCCGACAGGAAACGTGCGGCGTCTCTGCCGGTCACCACCCTGTGATCCGAGGTCAGCAGCAGCACCCGTCGCACCACCGGATGCCCGTCTTTGGCCAGAATGGGTTTGCGCTGTTGGATCATCTACCAAAATGAGCCTACATGCGATCAAAGGCTGTGTTGATCACGTCGTCTTCGACACAGAAAGCCATGCGCACATGATCCTGCCCCGACGGCCCAAAGGCGCTGCCCGGCGTTACGGCGACATGAGCCCGGTCCAGAAGCTGATGCGCAAAGCTGACATCATCCACTTTCACATCCACCACGCGGGGAAAAACATAGTAGGCCCCTTGGGGGCGGACGTATTGAAACACATGACTTAGCCGGTCGAGCCGGTCGCAAATCAGGGCACGCCTGCGGCCCAGCGTGCGTTCAAACTCGATGAGATGAGACTGATTGCCCTGCAGGGCAGCACGCGCAGCAATCTGCGAAATGCGCGGTGTGCAGATCATTGTCAGATCATGAACTTTCACCACCTCGGCGCGCAGGGCGGTTGGCATTACCATGTAACCGGCGCGCCACCCGCTCATCGCGTAGCATTTGGAAAAGGTGAAGAGATAAACGATGTTCTGCGTATATTCCGGCAAGGATGCCAGTTCGAAGTGCTGACTGCGGTTCTCGTACAAAAAGTGGCTATAGGGATCGTCGATAATGATCAGAATGCCGTTGTCACGCGCAAGTTTGGCCACCGCGCGCAGGGTCGCTTCGGACAAGATGGTGCCGGTGGGGTTGGATGGGCTTACCAGGATAATTGCCTTGGTCCGCGGGCCAATCAGGCTCGGCAATGCGGCGATATCAGGGGCCCAATCGCGCCCCTCGTCCAGCTTCCAGTATACCGGAATGCCGCCATTGAACCGGATCTGACTGATGTGGGACACAAATCCAGGATCGGTGACAATGACCTCGTCGCCCGGATCGATCAACACGCTGAAGATCGTGTTCAATCCCTCCATGTTGCCTGCGGTGATCATGATGGCGCGGTCTGGGTCAACGGGTTGGCCGGATCTGTTTTTCTGAGCATTTGCAGCAGCCTGGCACACTTCAGGCAATCCTGCGGGCAAGGTATACATGCCCAGCTTTGGATCGCTCTCAAGCGCCTGTGCCACAGCGGCCCTGATCGGTTCCGGTGTCCGGAATGATGGCAAGCCCCAGGCCAGCGAAGCCGCGTCGGGGAGTCTGGCACTGCGGATCGACATCTCCTTGATCGCGGAAATCCCCAGATCGCGGGATCTGGATGCCACCAGTCGGCCCATCTGATCGAAACTCGACTCCATTTGGCACCTCATTGCTGTCAGCTCAGTTCAAAATTTTGCTTTTAAGCGCATTCAGAACCTATCTGACGCGCGCCGGAACCAAATTGTCACAGATCAATCGCGCATTTTGTCAGCGCGGTCGTTTTGGGATGCGAAATGTCAATCGTTCCAGCGCACTCGCGACTTAAACTGTCAGGCATGAACTTCGGATCACGTCACCCGTACGCGCTTGAAAGGAAGGGTCACAATGTTTGCTGCATGGTCCCGCATCATCCTGTTTGCAATCCTTTGCCCGCTTGGTGTCGGGGCGGCCAATGCTCAGGGAAAATGGTACTATACGGTTTTTTTTGGCGTCATGACTGAAAACCGATGGCATGAGGTATTCTCCCCCGGAGATCTGCAACTTGCGGCTTCGGATTTGGTCGGTCTTGGCATTGGCTGGGATCGTCAAATAGCAGCGAGCCGGTTCAGATATGGCTTTGAAATGCAGGCCCTGCGGCATTTCGGGCGGCAGGATCACTATGAATTCAACCTGCCGATTGTTCTGCGCTACGTCCCGGCAAATCCGGTTCCCCGCTGGCTCAAAACCGTGGCTTTTGGCATTGGCGTGTCGCATGCGACCAAAGTCCCGCAGGTGGAGATTGACCGGAAAGGCGAGTCCCAGCGCAACTTTGTCTATTGGATGGCCGATGTCCAATTCGTGCAGCGACGCCCTGGCACGAGCGTCTATTTCAGACTTCATCACCGATCAGACGGATATGGCCTATATGACGTAAGCAGTGGCTCTACAGCCTTGGTGCTTGGGTGGCTTAGCGAATTTTGACACGACCGGATGCGCACAAGGAAAATGTGCATTCACACACGAAGGTTGCGATCAGGTGCCACGGAGTGGGACCTGATCCAATGCGGCTGACAGGATTTTGGACCCAGACCCGTCGAGATTGCGGCGGGCGAAGAACGCTGCCTGTGGCACGTAATTTTTTGGCCATCACAATGGCTCGCTTCCCGGTTTGACATGCGTCAGGTCCAGCGTTTCCCCTGACGTTCCCCGTAGTATTTTCGCCAATTCGTTCCGACCCTGCCGCCGTTGATCGCTGTCAACGCGTGGCCAGCGCGGATGTGTTCCATTGCGTATGATTGTCGATACCAAAAGCAGGGAACAGCCATGGCGGACGTGAAAGAGGAACAGCGCAAAACAACGGTGATCGATATTCCCGAGGCTGTCGGCGTGTTTGATACATTCGAGGATCTGCAACATGCATTTTACGATCTGCGGATGGTCGGGATTCACCATTCCGACATCAGCCTTTTGGCTGACGAGAAAGCTCTGAAAGAAAAGCTCGGCAAGGTTTATTGGCGGTCGCCCGATCTGGAGGATGACCCACGTGCGCCGCGGGCGCATTTCGTATCCGAAGAAGCCATTGGCGAGTTGGAAGGCGCAATCGCCGGAGGGTTCTTTTTTGTCGGCTCTTATATTGCGATGGCGGCCATGCTCACACCTGCAAGCACGCTTGCGGCCTCCATAGCTGCCATTGCGATCGGCGGCAGCCCGGCTGCGGTGATTGGCACGTTGCTGGCGCGCCGGGTCGGCAAGCATCACAAGGACTACTATGCACACCAGATCGAGCGCGGAGGCATCCTTCTTTGGGTTCGGGTTCGCGACAAGGACCGCGAGAAAATGGCCATCAAGATCATGCAAGGCCACTCTGGGCATGACGTTCATGTGCATGCGTGGAGCAAGTGAAATACCTGGCTGCCCCACTTGACACGCACTGCGTTGCAGGAAGGATCCCAGAAATTCCCGCATCCGCTAATCACAGCAGATCATGGCACTGGCCGCAAAGGTAAGCCACCACGGCAACAGGAGTTGCGATGTGCCAACCGCAACACCGCCAACCAGGCCACCTTAGGCGAAAACGACCACCCGCAGGACGATCTGGGCCTCGCTAGGATGGATGTTCTTAACCGCGAGACCACGCTGCATCGGATAATGACTGTCGAAATCCCGAAAACGGATTGTCCACAGATCGCCACCTTGGCGCTTGCGGTGTCCTATCTGACCGCCCGGATAAGGTGATCGACGACCACAGCCTTTCTGAATTGCTTCTGCAATGATGGTCGTCAATGCGCGTCCCGTCCTAGTCGCAAGAATGAAACGGCGGTTACAGAGTCAAAAGGAACAACCCCATGACCCATTATGGCTTCCATTCGATACGATCATTTTATGCGCTGGCTTTTACAGCGCTCTGCCTATCTGCCACACCAGCCATTCCGGACGAGATCGGGCGGCAGGAATACATGAACTATTGCGCGTCTTGCCATGGTGTCACGGCAATGGGCGACGGCGAAATTGCCCGGTTCTTGAATGTCGCGACCCCTTCGTTGACCACACTGGCGGCGCAGAACGACGGTGAATTCCCACTTCTTAAGGTCATCCACATTATCGACGGGCGTACGGGGTTGGGACCGCACGGGACGTTGATGCCGGTCTGGGGCGACCGCTTCAAGGCAAAGTCCGAGAGCGCGATGGGCGAGTATGGTGCCGAAGTTGCCGTCCGTGGGCAGATCCTGTCGCTTGCCACCTATCTGGAGTCGATACAAGAATAGGTGCGCAGTGGGGCCAACAAGAGGCGTTTACGCATTGGTCCCTGCAACTTTCTTGATTGATGCGGCCGTGCAGGCCGCGAACCCGAGTACATAACACATATGCGCGCAATGATCCTGGAACGGCAGAACACCCCGTTGGTCGCCCGTGACCTGCCAATGCCAACCCCACGACCAGGAGAGGTGCGGTTGAAGGTTGAGGCGTGCGGCGTCTGCCGTACTGACTTGCATATTCTGGATGGCGAACTGCCCCATCCCAGCCTTCCGCTGATACCGGGGCATGAGATCGTCGGGCGTATCGACGCGCTTGGCGCGGATGTCGAAAATCTGACGCTGGGCCAGCGGGCCGGGGTCCCTTGGCTTGGCCGCACATGCGGGACATGTCCACAGTGCCGCGCACATCGCGAAAACCTCTGTGACGCTCCTGAATTCACGGGCTACACCCGCAACGGCGGGTATGCCGAACTGTGCGTGGCCGATGCCGGGTATGTCTTTCCTCTGCCCGACGATGCGGACCCCGTGCGACTGGCACCGCTGCTGTGTGCGGGGCTGATAGGATACCGCGCGTTAAAACTCGCCGGTGCGGCCGACCGTATCGGGCTTTATGGGTTCGGGGCGGCGGCACATATCCTGTGCCAGCTCTGCGTCTGGCAGGGCAAAGAGGTCTATGCCTTTACCCGGCCCGGCGACCAGTCGGCGCAGGCCTTTGCCCGTCGTCTGGGCGCGGTCTGGGCAGGATCGTCCGACGCCAGCCCGCCCGAACCGCTGGACGCGGCGCTTATTTTTGCGCCCGTCGGCGCGCTTGTTCCGAAGGCACTAAAGGCGGTGCGCAAAGGCGGCTGTGTCGTGTCGGGCGGCATCCACATGAGTGATATACCTGCATTCCCCTACGCCGATTTGTGGCATGAACGGGTCATCCGCTCGGTTGCGAACTTGACGCGCAGCGATGGCGAGGAATTCCTGCCGCTGGCCATTGAGGCCGGCATAGAGACTGAAACCACAGTCTATCCTCTGGAACAGGCCAATCGCGCGCTGGATGACCTGCGCACAGGGCGGTTCACCGGGGCCGCCGTTCTGGTTCCCTGATGCGGTCCGTGTTCCTGATTGCCAACCCGGGCGCAGGAATCTTGATCGGCTCAAACAGTCCAAAGCGAAAAACAGGCACCCCAAGCGGATATCGTGGCGGTAATGCTCTTCCCCCGTTTGAGAGCAGCACCGCCCATCATACCCAAACCTCTTGTCCAGATCGGGCGGTAGGCGCAGACTGAATTGAGGATGGAAATCATGCGCAAGATTCATACGATTACTCTTAAACCCGCCGTCGATTATTCAACATCGACAGACCATGTGACTGCGGGGCCGAAGCTTTATTGTCGGCAGCCGCGGATTGATCCCGGTGGCGGCGGGGTCAACGTCGCCCGCACAATTGTCAAACTCGGCGGGCGTGTCAGGGCGTTTGTTGTCGTCGGCGGCGCAATGGGCAATCGTTTGTTAAAGTTATTGGATGCGGAAAACGTCCCCGTAGAGGCCTGCCGGATTGACGGAGAAACGGGCTATAGTCTGGCAGTGACCGACGAGGAAACAGAAGAACAGTTTCGTTTCACCCTGCCGGGAGCAGTTGTTAGTGAACGTGACGCTCAAAGAATAGTGGATCAAATCTCTGGCACGTTGGCAGGTGAAGAGTATGTCGTGCTCAGCGGTGGCATACCCGATGGACTTGCTGATACCTATCCACAAGACGTGCAGGCCACTGTTGCGCGGCGCAATGGGCGTTTGGTGGTTGATACATCCAAGGCACCGCTGTTGCGCCTGATCAAAGCCCCGGTTGCCCCTCTGGATGTCTTAAGGCTGGATCGAGGTGAAATGGAAAAGGTGGTTGGCCACCGGATTCGGTCGATTTCCGAAAATCTGACGTGTAGCGAACAGCTCGTGCGGCGCGGGGTTGCGAAGATTGTTGTGACAGGTCACGGCGCAGAAGGGTCAGCCATGGTTGCCGGACATCAAAGATTTTTCTGCCACGCCCCCAAAGTGACTGTGCGCAGCAAAATTGGTGCAGGTGATGCTTTGGTCGGTGCCCTTGCCCTCTCGCTTTCGCGTGGCGATGGGCCTGAACAGGCCCTCAAATGGGGCGTTGCAGCCGCTGCCGCGACAGTTAGTACCGAAGGAACCACGTTTTGTGATCTCTCCGAAACCAAGGCCTTATTGCCCCAATGTCGATTGGAAAGTTGCTAGAATCACTCACGTTGTTGACCATCGACAGATGTCTTGATCGCTCAGGCTATCGGATCGAAGTCCCAATATCCTATGAAGCTCTTTGAGCGCCCTGAGCCGCCAAAACTGATCATAAATTCGCAAGTGATAACAGGGATTGCGTCATTGGTGCGTCTGGTACTCGATAACACGCAGGATCGCGGCCAAAATAGCGGATGAAAGGGAAGCACCCTTGCCGATCCCGATATATTCGTCACTGTCCCGAGAGACACTCTCACGCAATGTGCAAATCCAGTGACCATCAGGCTCCAGCGCCTTGCCCCGTAGCAGAATGTTCCAACCCGGCACCACGCGATCTACGAAGTGCAGCAGTTTCTCAACCGAGCGCAACTCTGCGTCCGTCACCGCGAGATCCGGTCGCACCTTGCGGATCGCTTCGAGCACAGGGGCAACATCAACATTGGTCAGTTGTGTCTCCTCCGCCTCAATCCTGTCTGCTGCAGCCAGTAGGTTCATGTTCAAAGGTCCCATTTCCATAAATTCGCATCGCTGATCGAGAACGTGCCATGCTTGTGGTCCCGGGTGCATTGACCGCCATCAATGACGGCTTGGCCTGCACGTAACAGTCTGCTCCGAGACTGATTGAGGAGAACGGAATGTGGACGAACACCTGATCTGGTACGAGAAACTGCGCCGTAGCGATGTCGCAGTTGTGGGTGGCAAGAATGCCTCCTTGGGTGAGATGATTTCGACCCTCGCGGCCAAGAACATCCGAGTGCCAGACGGCTTTGCAACCACAGCCGAGGCTTATCGCGGCTTTGTCGCCGCCAACGATCTGAAACGGGTCATCACCGAGCGGATTGATACGCTAGACGCCGGACACACGACGCTGCACGAGACCGGTGCGGCCATCCGGGCCGCGATAAGCGCTGGCGACTGGCCCAAGGAAACAGCGGAAGCGATATGCGCCGCCTATCGGGAACTTGCGAAACGCAGTGGCCAAAAAGAGCCATCGGTTGCCGTTCGGTCTTCTGCAACGGCGGAGGACTTGCCCGAGGCAAGTTTCGCCGGACAGCAAGAGACATTTCTCAACATAACCGGAGAGGCGGCGCTGCTCGATGCATGCCGCCGGTGCTATGCGTCGCTCTTTACAGACCGGGCAATTAGCTACCGTAAAACTCTGGGATTCAGTCCGACGGAAGTCGCCTTGTCGGTTGGAGTTCAGCTTATGGTGCGCTCTGACATCGGCAGCTCAGGCGTCATGTTTTCGATAGACACAGAGACCGGGTGTGATCGTTTCGTGCTGATAAACGGTGCGTGGGGGCTGGGAGAGAACGTTGTTCAAGGTGCCGTGGATCCGGATGAATTCCAGGTCTTCAAGCCCTTTCTGGACGATGTCGCCCGGCTGCCAATCATTTCCAAGACTCTTGGCACAAAGGAGATCAAGATGATCTATGGTCAGGCCGGCGACGCGGCGACGCGCAACGTGCCGACCTCGGTGGCTGAACGCGAGCGCTTCACATTGAGCGATGGAGAGGTCGTGGAACTGGCCCGATATGCAAAGATCATCGAGGCGCATTACGGCGTCCCCATGGACATGGAATGGGCAAAGGACGGCAAGACCGGAGAATTGTTCATCGTTCAGGCGCGCCCTGAAACTGTACAGTCACGCAAGTCTGGGGCGGTGTTCCAGTCATTCAACGTCACACCGGCAGGCAAGCTGATGGTACATGGCCTGAGTGTCGGGAATGCAGCGGCTGTGGGCCGGGTTTGTCTGATCCGCTCGGCGGACGAAATCGACCGCTTCGTTGATGGCTCGGTGCTTGTCACCTCGACCACCGACCCCGACTGGATGCCGATCATGAAACGTGCCGCTGCCATCGTCACCGACCACGGCGGACGCACATCGCACGCGGCTATCGTCAGCCGGGAACTGGGACTTCCGGCAGTCGTCGGCACGGGCAGCGCCACCCATATCTTGCACGAAGGCCAAGATGTCACCGTCTCTTGCGCCGAAGGCCAAACCGGGGCGGTCTATGATGGGCTGGGACACGTCGAGGTCAGCGACATCTGGCTGGACGACGTGCCTGAGACGCAAACCGGCGTGATGCTGAATATCGCCAATCCTTCGGCCGCCGTCCGTTGGTGGCGGCTTCCGGCGGATGGCGTCGGATTGGCCCGGATGGAATTCCTGATCAGCAATGAAATCAAGGTGCACCCGCTGGCCCTGCTGAACCCTGATCAGGTGAAGGACGTGACCGAGCTTCGTGCCATTACCGACCTGATGAAGGGATACCAGGACGGGCCCACATATTTCACACAGCGGCTGGCAATGGGCCTCGCGCGGATTGCCTCTGTCTGGCATCCCAAACCAGTGATTGTCCGACTGAGTGACTTCAAGTCGAATGAGTACGCCAACCTTCTGGGCGGCCGTCATTTCGAACCATCGGAAGAAAACCCGATGATCGGCCTCAGAGGTGCCGCACGCTATTATTCGGCTTTCTATCGCGATGCCTTCGCGCTGGAATGCGCTGCACTGAAGCGGCTAAGGGACGAGATGGGCTTTACCAACGTCATCGTTATGGTGCCCTTTTGCCGCTCCCCGGAAGAGGCGGACAAGGTATTGGAGGCAATGGCCGCGAATGGCCTTCGACGCGGAGAGAACGGGCTCGAAGTCTACGTGATGACCGAAATTCCATCAAACGTGATCCGAGCCAAGGAGTTCTCCGAACGTTTTGACGGCTTCTCTATCGGATCAAATGATCTGACCCAACTCACGCTGGGCGTCGATCGCGATAGCGAAGCGCTGGCCGATGTGTTCCGCGAGCGCGACCCGGCGGTGATCTGGATGATCGAGACCGCCATTTCCCGTGCACACGAATCTGGACGAAAGATCGGGCTGTGCGGTCAGGCACCCAGCAATGACCCGGAATTCGCGCGCCTGCTGGTACGCGCCGGGATCGACACGATCTCCGTGACGCCGGACAGTTTTTTGAACGTCAAACGCAGTGTGGCAAGGGCCGAAAAGGGTGACGCCAGCAATGATCAGGATTGATTGATCTCGTTTCAAGGAAATCAGTTCCGAACCGCGCTACGCACCCGGTTGTCAAACCCAATGCCATTGCCAAGACGGCATGCCGTGCGATCAGTCGGCCATGGTTTTGGGAAAAGTTGCATTGGTCACAGGCGCGGGGATCGGTCGTGCGACAGCACAGAAATTCACCGACGAGGGTGCGAATGTCGTGGTGTCCGACATGGATCAGCCGGGCGGCAAAGAAACCGTATCGCTGATCAATGATCTTGGCGGCGATGCCACGATTATCAGGGCGGATGTTTCCAGACGCAAAGATGTCGAAAGACTGATTGATGAAACGCTCACGGGCTACGGACGGCGCGACTGCGCATGCAACAATGCCGGTATCGAAGCGAAGATTGCACCGTTGGCGAACCAGACGATTGAGAACTTCGATGCGATATTGGGCGTCAACCTGCGCGGCACATTTCCCTGTCTTCGCGCCGAGATCCGGCAGATGTTGAGGAACAGTGCTGGCAGCATCGTCAATTTGGCCTTGATCGCCGGTCTTGTCGGGTTCACCGGGCTTTCACCCTATTCCGCATCCAAACATGCCGTGAACGGCCTGACAAAGAACGCAGCACTTGAGTATGGGAAACAGGGGATGCGGGTGAACTCGGTTTGCCCCGGAGGAATTGACACCCGCATGCCTGACGCGCTTGCCGAACAATTCACGAGCGGCGCGCAGTCCACGCGGGAGATGATCAACCCCCTGCATCCGATCGGGCGGATCGGCACGCCCGAGGACGTTGCGGAACTGATCGTCTGGCTGTGTTCGGACCGTGCCAGTTTCATGAGCGGTGCCAATGTATCCGTCGCTGGTGGATTTGTAGCGCAACAGTAGATCGCATCCCGACGACAGACCGCCCCCCTGCCCTGTCAGAGAGCCACCGGGCACATTTTGCGGCAACCAAAAGCGTCTCGAAGCGGTTCGGGCTTTTACCACTCAACTCCATCAAGGGCCGGGCATTTTCAGGATTTGACGACGCTGTGCGGTCTGCCATCAAGACGGAGGTGGCGGATGAGCAGACGAACCATCCGACAGGTTCGGATGATGCCACTGTGCGCTATTCACGTCGGACTTCCGTTGTCATCGTTCTTGCGCGGCAGCGGCGTGACCACGGATACGACCGATTTCAGACACGTCTCGATTTCCTTAGAATCGAGCACCTCCTTGCGCTCCAATGCGTCAGTCAGCGCACGGACTTCTTTTTCGTGGCTTGTTATGATGCGGGTCGCCTCTGCCTCGGCGTCTTTGACAAGGGTCGCTACCGCATCATCAACACGGGCCGCGGTTTTGTCAGCGTGTTCGCGCGGCTGAGCCATCGATTGACCCAGAAACGGATGGTCCTCGCGCTGGCGCAGATCCACCGGGCCTATGTCGTCGCTCATGCCCCAACGGGCGACCATAGAACGGGCCAGTTCGGTCGCGCGTTTGATGTCGTCGTCGGCACCGGAGCTGACGCTCCCGAGCAGGTGCTTTTCGGCCGCGCGCCCAGCCAGCAGGATGGTCAGCTTGCTGTGAAGGTAATCCTCGGGGAAGGTGTGATGCTCTTCGCGCTCAAGCATATGCGTACCGCCCAGGCTGCGCCCGCGCGGAATGATCGTCACCTTGTAGAGCGGATCGGCACCCGGCGTGTAAAATGCCACCGCTGTATGACCAGCCTCATGCACGGCCAGGCGGTGTTTTTCCTTGGGCTGGATCGCCAGCGTGCGCACGGTGCCCATCATCACCTTGTCGCGGGCCTCCTGAAGATCGGCCTCGGTGATCGACGCCGCACTTCGACGCGCGGCCTGAATCGCGGCCTCGTTCAGCAGGTTTTTCAAATCGGCCCCCGAAAAGCCCGGCGTGCCATCCGCGATCGCACCCAGATCCGAGGGATCGGCAAGCGGCAGCGACTTGGCATGGATGTCGAGGATCGCCCGCCGAGCCGACCGGTCGGGAAGGTTGAGCATGACGTGCCGGTCGAAGCGCCCGGGGCGCAGAAGTGCAGAATCGAGCACGTCGGGCCGATTGGTCGCGGCCAACACGACGACAGCCTCTTTGCCCTCGAACCCGTCAAGCTCGGCCAGGATCTGGTTCAGCGTCTGCTCGCGCTCGTCGTGGCCGCCGCCAAGCCCGGTGCCCCGGGTGCGTCCGATGCTGTCCAGCTCGTCGATAAAGATGACCGCCGGGGCAGCGTTGCGCGCGGCCTCGAACATCTTGCGCACACGGCCAGCGCCGACACCGACGAAAACCTCGATGAACTCCGAGCCCGATGTCGAAAAGAACGGAACACCAGCTTCGCCAGCCAGCGCTTTTGCCAAAAGCGTCTTGCCGGTGCCGGGTGGGCCCATCAACAGCACCCCGTGCGGCACTTCGGCACCCACGCGTTGGAAACGTTCGGGTTCGCGCAGGAACTCGACCAGTTCGGCCACCTCTTTCTTGGCCTGATCCTGGCCCGCGACGTCGGCAAAAGTTGTGCGGATTTGGCTTTCGCTGGGCTTGGAAAACCGTCCGCTGAACAGGCCACCCAGTCCGCCCGGACCAAGCCCGCCCGCGCCAAATCCGCCTCCCATCTGACCCAGCATCCGCCGCTGGAACCAGTAATAAACCGCGAGGATCAGAATCCACGGCAGAATATAACTGAGAACCGACACGCCGCGGGGCTTTTCGGCAGTGATCTCGACGTCATACGCCTCCAGCAGCGGTAGTAGCTCGGGATCGCCCTGAGAGGGTGTCACAGCGCGGAAACGCGGCGTCGCGGCGGCAACGTCATCCTTGCCCGCGACCGTTATCACATGCTCCGCCAAAAGCGCCTGACCGACGTCACCGTTGCGGATCATCTGCTTGATTTCACTGTAGGAAACAACACGAAAGCTGGACTCAACATTGGTGAGGGATGCAAACGCATAAACACCCAAAAGCAGTGCCCAGAGTGCAAAAATAGTCCATCGCCACTGGGGGTCTTCATTTGGCGATTTGCGAGGCGGATCGTTTTGCATTCGCTGTCTTTCCTGACGCCGCCCGGTGTCGCGGCAATGATAGCCGATTAACCGGTCCCAAGATTCTCGATCAATGCCGCCGCCGCACCCTGATAGAGCCTTGCCCGCGCGGGCCACTTGGCCGGTGTTCGGACGTCCGCGTCGCGCAGGTGATCGATGGCCAACCGTGCACGGGTCAGGCAAGTGACGACGCCGTAGGTGGTCAGCAAGGTGCGACTTGGTGGTGGGATTGTCTGCGACAACCGCAACAGCATAATGGCCCGGATCCACGCCGCATCCGCGAACGCACATTCGATCCCCAGCCCGTTGAATTCAAAAAATGGATCGACCAACCGAATATCGTGATCGAACTCAATGCGGTCGAAGACCACCAGCGGGTCGGCCAAACAGACATGTTCGGCCCGCAGGTCGCCGTGGCCTTCGCACAAAAAGCCCTGAGAAGCCCGTGCGATGATTTCCTCACGACAGGATTCAAGCGCAGGGAGGGCGAAATCCAGCACGTCCGCGCGCAGCGGGCTGCACAGATGGTGCTGCATTTCGCACAGATGGGCGGCGTTGGTCCGGCTATCGCGCAAAAGACGCTGATAAAACCGGTGGCCCATGTCGCCCGTTCTTTGTTGCTTGCTATAAAAGGAAACCAGAAGGTCGCCCAAGCTGACGATTTCCGAAAGTCGCGGGGGCAGACCGGCCTTCAATCGGAAATCCAGCATCAAAGCGGCGGGAAGCCGCACCATTTCAACCAGCCAGTCGACAACGCGCCCTTCCCCGCCCAGCGCCATTCCGCCGCCAGCCCGTTCAACCAGAGGCACTACGCCGCGATAGACCGACCCCGCCAATTCCCTGTTCAGTCGGACTTCCTCACGGCAAAGATGGGCGCGCGTCGCCAGAGTACGCTGGTCAATATGCATAAGCCGCACCGGTTTCTTGAGTTTCCACGCCCGGTCCCGGGTGAGAAAAACATAGGACGCATGGGTTTCGATACAGTCCGGTGGCGGCTCACTCGGCCAGGGCGACCCGTTCTTGAGGAATGCAAGTTTGACCTTCAGCGACACATCAACGGGTGCGCATTCGGTTTGAACGATTGTGCTAGCGGGCAATGACATGCGACCTACGCCTATTCCCAAAGCTGCTGCGCAGGCTTGCGCATGGCGTGCTTAACCTGCTGGAATTCGCCCCACGATACATGCCGGCGCAAAAGGTCAATGACCGCCGCCACAGCCAGATCAGGTTCTTCCAGGGGCTCTTTCTCAAACCGCGATGCAATCCGCTCGATCAGATCAGTCTTGCTGCGTGGCTTGGCCGGGGTTTCGGAAGGATTCCAACCTTGGAAATACACGCCACGTACCAGCACCGGGAGTTGGGCTGCCAAATTCGCGGCTTCATCAACCGTCAGGAAATCGCGAATAGCGTGCAACGTCTCGCGCAAGAGCATGTATGCCCGTGGTTTTGGAAATCCGAGATCATCGCAAAGCTCATTTAGCCATTCGGCAAAAACCTGCGGGGCATGATCGAGTGAGGCAATACCGATTGTGGCCATGAAACACCTGTCGCTTGAAATTCGTTGGACTGCATGATCGGCGGTAATCCCGAGCAGTGCATTGATGGCCGTCAATGCCGCGACCGTCCCAGCCTGCGATGAAGGGCCATGCTTTTCTTTGCGCTCAACGGATCCGACAAGCTGGGCCAACAGGTTGCCCGGATCGGGGGATTCGAAATCGCACCGCACGAAGAACGCGAATTCGACGGTGGGGAGCACAAGGCGCGACCGTTGGTGGATGTTCGCGGGCATGACGTCTTCGTCCTACATTCCCTGAACGGTGATCCGCACGCATCGGCAAACGACAAAACACTGCGCCTGCTGTTCTTTTTGGCGGCCTGCCACGAACACGGCGCAGCGCGCGTCACTGCGATTGCGCCCTACCTCGCCTATTCGCGCAAGGATCGGCAGACAAAACCCTATGACCCCGTGACGACCCGCTACCTTGCCCAGCTGTTCGAGGCGACAGGGGTGGCAATGGTCGTGACCCTTGACGTTCACAATCTTACGGCCTTCCAGAACGCATTTCGCTGCCGAACGCTTCATCTGGCGACTGACAGACTATTTGCGACGCATATCGCGGCGCAGAGTTCGAAACAGTCCCCTGCAATCGTGTCCCCCGATCCCGGCGGCGTGAAACGGGCTCAATTGGTCCGCGAGGCGCTGGAGGAGGTGACTGGCGGCTCGGTTCCTTTCGGTTTCATGGAAAAGAGAAGAAGCGCTGGCGTGGTCTCTGGGACGCACTTTGCCGGAGATGTCGAAGGATGTGCGGTCTTCATCCTCGACGACATGATCTGCGGCGGCAGCACAATCCTGCGCGCAGCAGAGGCGGTGCGCGCCCACGGTGCTGCCCAAGTGCATGCCATCGCAACGCATGGTCTGCTGACAGAGGCTGCCGTCTCGGCCTTTTCCCAGAGTACTCTGGTCGACAGCCTGACCGTGACCGACAGCGTCGCGGTACCCGAGGCAACCAAAGGAAAACTTGGCGACCGACTGCGCCTCCTGACCTGTGCCCCACTGATTGCCGATGCAATCAAGCGATTGCACCATCCGCTTGACGGCAGTCAATGAAACCGGCGCGCCAAAGGCCCTATCATTCAATGAAAGCAAAGCTGAAAGGAGTACTCAAAATGGAAATTGCAGCGGCAATGCATCGACAGGCCGATTGGGCGACCGCCGACACACCAGTCAGCGAATTGGCGAAGAAAATGCAACAGGACGATATCGGCGCAATTCCGGTTGGCAAGGATGACAAGCTGATCGGCATGGTCACTGACCGTGATATCGCGCTTCGGGTGATCGCGGCGGGACGCGATCCAAGAAAAACAACCGCCCAAGACATCATGACCAAAGGCATCGTCTTTTGCCGGACAACCGAGACGGTAGAAGATGCCATTCATCTTATGGACCAAAAGAAGATCCGTCGACTTCCGGTCCTCGACGATAACAAACGGCTCGTGGGTATGCTGAGCCTTGGCGACATTTCCCATTCGGTCAGCAGGGAATTGTCAGGCGAGCTTTTGCAGGCAGTGGCGGATCACCATCCATAAACCCGGGCTGAGCACAGAGTTTCACAATGGCCAGACATCAAGGAGTTAGTTTAATGAATTGCAAATTTACCAGCATACTCGCCCTCGCCGGAGTTCTCGCGACGGCCGGCTGCGAAAATCTCACCACCGAACAGCGAACGCTGGTTGGTCTCGCCGGCGGAGCAGCTGCAGGCCTGATTACGGCTGACGCACTGAAAGCGGATGACGATTGGCGACTGATCGCAGCGCTTGCCGGGGCCGCTGCAGGTACGGTTGTCGCGCAGAATACAGCCAAAGACAGTTGCGCCTATGCCCGCGGCGACGGCACCTATTACACCGCCGCCTGCCCATAGTAACGGTAATAAGGATTGGAGCGATGCAGGCACCGCCGAAGATATCTTATCACAACCTTGCCCCTTCACCGGCGGTAGAGAATCTCGTGCACCGACGCATCAAGGTTCTGGAACTGCGGCACGACCGCCTCACCGGATGCGAGGTGACGATGGAAGCACCGCAGAAAAGGAAACGGCACGGGCGCGTCTTCAAGGTTCGGCTTAACCTGCATCTGCCCGGCCCTGATTTGTCGATTTCCAAGGAAGTCGCCCAAGGCAGCGCACAGGATGATTTGATCCTGGCCGTGAACCGCGCATTCACCGCCGCCGAGACAGTATTGAAGAAGCGCAAAAAGAAGATGGACGGCATTGAGGTAAAGCATCATCCGCCCGTGCTGCATGGTAAGATCACCGAACTGGAACCCGAACTTGGATATGGCTGGGTGCAGGCCGATGATGGCCGAAAGGTATATTTCCAGCGCGATAGCCTGACCTCTGACGACTGGGGGGATCTGGGCAAAGGCACCCGGCTCCGGTTTCGCGAGATGCAGGGGGACAAGGGGCCCTATGCGGCGTCAGTTACAATAGCGGACTGACGCAGATCAGCGCTGCAGGACACCCGAAAAACCATCGTGATCCGAGCTGACCTGTCGACATCGGTCAGTGCCCGGGACGATGGTTCTTAAAAAGATCCTGAAGGGTGGCTGCAGCCTCGATTTCGTCTTCGTCGGCCGCATGGGCCAAGGCCTTGGTATCCCGGATCAGCAACCGGTTCGGTTCGAGTATGCCGATAATCCCCTGATCGCTAAGCGCATGCAGCGAGCGAGATATCGATTCCGGTCGTGTGCCCAACAGATGGGCCAGATCGGACCGGTTGATTGGTATCTTGACCTCGACGCCTTCCGGTCTTGGCTGCAGAATATGGTCAATATAGCCAAAGCGCGCGCACATAAGCAGCAGGAAACCGGCAATGCGACCGACGATCTTCTGGTTTGAAAGAATGATCAACCACTCTCGCGCCCGGTCCAGTTCGTCGTTGATGTTCAACAAAAGAGCGCGTTCAAGGTCCGGTGACTGCGTCAGCAGGGCTTCGAATTCCGCACGGGGAAACGCGCAGAATTTCGCGTCTGTCGCTGCCTCGATGGAAAACTCTGCCGCGCCGTCAAAAACCCTTCCAAAAAAATCCCCCTCGACAAGAAGCCCGACGATCTGCTCTCGCCCATCGACCAATGTCTTTTGCATACGCAAAATGCCGGACAAAACGCAGCCGATGTAATCGGATCCTTCCTGCGCATGAACGACTGTCTGATTGGCGCGATAGCCTTTCACACGGCACATCGCCTCCAGCGCGTCCTGTGTCTCTGGGCGAAGCTGCGTAAATGTCGTCGACCTGACCAAATCTTGGGCCGTCACTTTCCGCGTCTCTTTTGCCATATATCTCGTAACCCCCGATTTCTTGGCAAAGCCAGCGCATCCCACCACCTTCGTGGCGATCACCGATGTTTGAGCAGCACTGTGATTCTGGCTCTGCTACCGGAAAGGGTAAACCAGTGAACCGGGCCGAAATTGACAGATATCAATGACCCTCCGGTACAAGTCAGCTTACATTTTAAATGCGCAAAGTGCTCAAGGTGGGGGATGTGATGCGTCATAAAATATGGGCTTTGGTGAGCGATGGCGTCCGCGCCCGCATTCTGCGGGATCTTGAAAACAGCGATTCGCAGCACCCGATAGAACTCGTCAGAAAAACGAATTCGACCCATCTGCGCGATTACCTTTCCGACAGGGCTGGCCGCAGCTTCGCATCAGGTGCGGACGGGCGGCGCTCTGCCATGGAACCCGGGTCCGACCCGGTCCAGCGCGACATGCAGGATTTTGCACAGGAAACTCTCAGCGTTCTGCAAGGCCACTTTCGCAAGGGGCATTTGACCCGTTTGGCGATTTTTGCCGCACCAAAAATGCTGGGGGTTTTGCGCCGCGAAATGCCCGCGTCCCTGAACAGTGCCGTGATCCTCGAACGCGATCTCAATCTCATCAACCTGCCCGAAACGGACCTGCGCGAAACGGTAATTCAGGCGCTTGGAAAGGAGCCATAGACATGATTCAGACTGCACATAAGTTGGGAATGGAGGTGCCTTGGCACCGCACCGATACCCACGCACCTGTTAAAGCGTGTCGCGGCTGCAAGTTACGCGGTTCTCAATTCTGCCGCATCATCAAGGATGAGTCTGTTTTCGGCAATCCTGTGCCAGTTTTCCGCCATTTTGACCAAGGAACGCGCATATTCGATCAAGATAGAAGTAGCGGATTTTTCGGAATTGTCCGGCGCGGTTATGCACGAAGATCCGTGATGAAGGTAAGCGGCAAACGTATTCTGGTGGGTCTGGCGACGCCCGGAGACATCGTTGGCGGGCTTCCCGGACGAGAGCAAGACTATGATTTCGAGGCCGCCACTGACGTCGAAATATGCTTTTACGACAGTGCGACAATCAAGCGGCAAGTGGACATCAATCAGCGCTTCCGCGCGTTGATGCTGCGCGAGATAGACCATCAGCACCATCGCCTTCTCGGCCAGCTCTGGCGCAATGGCACGTTGAACAGCCGCGAGCGGATCATTGCCTTCCTCGTCAAGGCGATCGAGTTCATGCCGACCGAACCGCTCCCCGACGGACGCCTCGTTTTGAGCATGGAAATCGACCGGGGCGACTGGGCCGACCTGACCAACACCGCTGTCGAGACGATCTGCCGGACATTGCGGTATCTCGAAGAAAAAGACCTGGTCACCAGCCTTACCCCATACCGGTTCCTGATTCGCGATCTCGACTTGCTTGCGGCCCTCGCGGGTGTGGAGCAGCCCGCAAAGGTCGCATGGGAGAAAGTATCCCATCAAAGCGGAACGAAACCCGGTTTGAACCACTTAAAACTGATGGCCGAATGACCGCGATCAATTCACAGCCGCGCAGCGCATATAAAGTCGACTTTGTCATTGAACCTGTGCCCGTGCAGAAGCGCGGCCTTGCCAGAAGGAGACCTGAGGATGTCCAAGAAGAAGTCCGCGATTGAAGTGCGCAAAGAGACGCCAACACCGACCGTCGAGGGGTGGCCGTCGATGCTTTCGCTCAGAAACGAAATCGACCGATTGTTTGACGATTTCGGTGCAGGTCGCTGGCGGCAACCGCTATCGCGCCGGGTACATTCATTGTTCCCCGCAAGTGCTGAATGGGCTCTGCAACCGGCGACGGAACTCGTGGAATGTGACGGTGAATACCGGATCACAGCCGAGTTGCCCGGAATGACCGCCGAGAATGTCGACATCAAGATGAGCGATGGAACGATTACCATTCGCGGCGAAAAATCGGAGGAAAAGAAAGAGGAGAAGGAGGACTATCTCGTCAGTGAACGCCGCTACGGAGAGTTCCAGCGCACGCTATCCCTGCCCTCCGGCGTCGACGCGGACGCCGTTTCTGCAGATTTCGCCAACGGTGTATTAACTGTGACGTTGCCAAAGACTCCTGAGGCGAAACAGAAAGAGCGCAAGGTAGAGGTGAAGTCCGCCGCCTGAGACAACGAAGCAGTACAAGTTGCCGCGCCTCCACCCCCATGGAGACGCAGGCTTGCCCCGGCAGACGTCCCGACTAGTCCCCAACTGTCCACTGCCGGGGCATTCATTTTTCGCCTTGTGGGTCTGGTTGAACGCCACAGCCTCGTATTCAATCGGGCCTGTGCCGAGGTTCTGCGCCGCAGGGACATCCAAGACGGCCGAACACTCAGGTTTTCAGCCCCCATCCAGCAGTCGATCCGACCCAGAGAAAGGCCCGACACATGCCCGAAGCCAACGTCTCGAACGTCAATGATCAACCCAGCAGAACATGCTCCCGTTGCGGCGGGTCTGACCTCGTCGCATGCGAAACCACGACACCGATCTGGAGCGGGGAAAAGCCGTATGTGATAGAACGGATACCCGCTCTGCGTTGTGCAACGTGTTCAGAAGTCCTGATCGACGGCAAAACTGCAGAAACCTTGAAGCAGATCGATCATGACGTTCAGAACGGAGGCATGGCCGCGCGCAAGATCGAGGTGCGGGTGGTCACTTTTCCGGTGCCCGCTTTCTAAGCGGCGCACGTTTCCGCCACACCAACGACGTAGTTCTCGCCGTAGGCTTTCGCGCAACGCGGGCAGGTCGTGTAGAAGAAATAGATATCGCCCGGCGTTCCGCCGTGTTCGCGGACCAGGTCCTCCATCTCCCCATACCAGTTGATGACCTCACGATAAGGTCCCTCAAAGACCTTGGTGACGAAGTCTCCGGACAGCGTGGTCATCTCCTCGTTTTCGACCGGCGTGCAGACGGAAAAGTAGTGTTCGCTGGCCCAGGGCGACATGTCCCGGGACAGAACGATGCAGTCGTCCGGGTCAAACGCACCGGCATCTTCGATATGGCCTTGAACACGCGAAAACACCCGCCCCATGTTCAGCGGCACATGCATGGCCGACATCGTCACCGCCCGCACCATGGGCTTGTCGCGGAAATGCAAATCCTGCCCGTCCCATCCCTCGGGATTGAACTTTGGACAACATCCTGTCGTGTTGATCGACATGTCGTAGCGTGGCAATTCGTTGATCTGCATTGGCCTTTCTCCTTCATCATCTTTCGCTTCAGAATAGCCAAATCGGCACGTTAGGGATTGATAGCGCGCAAGCGGGCGCTCATTCGCTTGTGCTGGCCTGTCGCGTACGCTTGATGCCGCCGCGGCAAACCTGCACGCGGACCTGACGGGTCGATCCATCGGTTGGAAACGCGACGTGCGTGCCATTTTCGCCGCCCGCATCTGGTGTGTTGGCGGCACTGCCGTCGCTGCAATCGACTTGCTGTACCTCTATTTCAATGGCCCCGGCCTGTCCCCGCACCGTGGCGCGGTAACCGGTCCAGCCCGAAGGCAGGCAGGGGGCAATGCGCAAGGCACCACCGCGCAGTTCCAGCCCAAGGATACCTTCGACCGCCAGACGCCACGCCCAGGCCGCAGCACCGGTATACCAAGTCCATCCAGCCCGACCTTCAAACGGGGCCGCACCACCTACATCTGCTGGCATGATGTAGGGCTCACCCCGGTAGGTGCGCATATCCTCAAGAGTTGCGCTGCGCCGCGCGGGGTTGATCAGGTCGAATATCCGGTACGCTTCATCGCCATCTCCGAGCCGCGCAAAGGCCAACCCGAGCCACGTGGCCGCGTGGGTATACTGGCCGCCGTTCTCTCGAATACCCGGCGGGTAGGCGCGAATGTAACCGGGATCGCGTGGTGTCTTGTCAAAGGCCGGTGTCAGGAGCCGGACAAGCCGGTGTTCGGGATAGATCAGATGGGCGGCGGCCGACCGGAGCGCTTGCTCGGCGCGCGCCCGGTTCGGAGCATTTGCCAGAACTGCCCAAGACTGGGCGATGCTGTCGATCCGACATTCATCATTCTGCGCCGACCCCCACGGGACACCATCATCGTCAAAGGCGCGTAGATACCATTCGCCGTCCCAAGCCGAGGCTTCAACAGCATGCCGGTAGTCTCGAGCACGCTTGCGCCAAAGCGTCGCTTCATCAGTTCGGCCGGACAGGTCGGCCAGATCGGCACAGGCATCGCCGCAATGTGCTGCAAACCATGCCAGCCAGACGCTTTCACCGCGTCCATGATACCCGATCCGGTCCATGCCGTCGTTCCAGTCGCCGCTCCCGATCAGCGGCAAACCGTGCGCACCCTTCGTCGCGCTGCGATGCATTGCACGAAGACAGTGATCAAGCAGCGTGGATGCTTGTCCGATTTCGAACGCGGCATAGCGGTCCTCCTCGTCCTCGGCCAATGGCGGAGCGGACAGAAAGGGCACCTCCTCCTGCAGGATGGATATGTCACCGGTCGCGCGGACATACGCGTGGGTGGCATAGACCAGCCAGAGCATGTCGTCCGAAAAGCGGGTTCTGACACCGCGGCCTTCCGGAGGAAGCCACCAATGCAGCACGTCGCCTTCTTCAAATTGATGGCGGGCGCAATCAAGGATGTGGGCGCGCACGCGATGCGGCTCCGACAAC
>Ga0115563_1000578_pt1 | contig 29452 bp, 32 predicted proteins | sample COGITO_mtgs_1105_2_FD_87198 | JGI IMG/M metagenome (GOLD analysis project Ga0115563, IMG submission 87198) | Pelagic marine microbial communities from North Sea - COGITO_mtgs_110519 | ecosystem: Environmental > Aquatic > Marine > Epipelagic | place: Germany:Helgoland, sampling site Kabeltonne...
AATGCCGTCAGCAGACTGAGAGATAGACGTGCTTAACACCGCTATCACAGGACTGCTCATTCCTTTTGTGCAGATAAGAGCTATCAGCAACAGAATAAGACCGACCACAGGTCCTGGAATTAAAAGCCCAAAATATTGCTGAATAACTTCACCAATAAGCTGAAAAAAGAAGATGATAAAAATGCCTTTAAGCATGCCTCATAGCGCTTCCGTTATTACATTCTAGTTCATGAGCATAAGCTAGAATTAAAATAGAAAAATAAAATATAAAAAGAAATAGAATCATCGTAACGCTATTTAACCGTCAGTTGTTTTTTAAAATAATTGCAAATGGGCTAGTTAATTTGCGCATGTCTTAAAAGCCCAAGATAAAACATTGCTAATACAGGTTTTGCAAGCTATTAAGCTATCCAGCAAACATTAGGCCTAAAACGAAATATCAGCATGAGGAGTTCAGTGTATTGAACAGTAAAATATTGAAATTGACGTTTATTATATCAATTTCAGTAATGGTATATGCGTTTGGCGCTGCTTCTGTGAAGCTTAGTATTTTCCCATTTGGGTACCAAGTTGGCAGCTGGGTTAAATGGGCAAAAAATCAAATTGTACCTGATAGAAGCTCTGTTCCTTCAGATGCTTCGGCACAAGATACCTATAGTGAAAATTTTTCATCATTACTTTTTGACTTTGATATAGAATGGCTAGCAGCAGATTTTGATGATAGTTACGGCGCTATAGTTCCTCTTTCTAGGACACGTCTCCTTTATGTTTCGCAGACGGGTGAAGTCTATAACAAAGATATTGGAACAGGGGCGTTAGAAAAATTATCGATTCCTAGCTTGACGCTCAACTCGGAGCCTTTTGTTTTATTCACCCTCACGAAAAACCTGACATCAGCTGCGGCTGCATTCGGTATCAAGGACGCAGTCTTAGTAAAAGGTGCGAACCTGTCTGAAACTTTGGTGGTAAGCGGGACTTATTTTGACCAAAGTAAAAATTGTGTAATTTTAAAAGTGTTTGCATATAATTTAACTGAAGATGGGTCTGATTGGCGGACTATCTATCAATCAACGCCATGCATAGATAAATTTGATGGAATGCCAAGTTGGGGAGCAGGCTTAGCGATTGCCGGAGATACATCGGTATTTCTGTCTGTAGGAGATGTTCTGCATGATGGAGTTAATCATAGAGACTTGATTTCAGAAGACGGCTCTGATTATGGCAAGGTTTTTCTCATTGATTTTGTCGATAACACGGTTTCCCGCCATTCGACAGGACATCGCAACCCTCAGGGTATTATTAACACTAAATCTGGAAATGTTCTTGCTGTTGAACATGGACCAGAAGGTGGTGATGAATTAAATCGTATTCATCAGGGAAAACACTATGGCTGGCCGGTTAGAACCTTTGGCGTTAATTATGGTGATTGGGTGTGGCCGCTAAATGAGATGAATGGATCTCATGAGGGTTATGAACAGCCGCTGATGTCGTGGACACCAGCGATTGGTCCGTCAGACTTAACAGAAATAACGTCACAAGATTCTCCTTGGAAAAATGATATCATAATTTCTGGAATGAGAGCTAAATCGCTTTTTCGGCTTAAACTAAATGATAACGGCATTAATTTTATTGAAAAAATAGAAATTGGCCGAAGAATTAGAAAAATAGAATTTCTTGAGGGACGCGTTTTTCTTAAAGATCAGATCACCGGAGAAATTGGCTTTTTTGACGTGAATTAACATGCCTTTAACACGAGAAACATAGCGCCACTGTCACTGGACTGCCTATCATTTCTGTGTCTAGGTTAATAGCGATTGTGCTTGTCTTAACTATTGCTTCTGAAAGCCGTTTCTTGCCCGGTTAGTCTAGCGCGTGGTGGGCTAACGATTGGCGCATGCAAGACGCGATGTCCAACCCCGTAAAACGAACATTCCCACTACACAGATTGGCATGGCAAACTGCCCAGATAAACTGAGCTTTGGAATGGTGCTGACGGAGAGGTTCGAACTCTCGACCTCTTCATTACCAATGAAGTGCTCTACCACTGAGCTACGACAGCTTAACTTGTATCATTCCAATGAGGGTATATATAGCCATCTTAAATCAGATAGCCAAGCGTTCTTTTGCGTGTATTTATGTGCCATTTACCGCCAGTAAAGCTTTTGATGCCCTGTTCATTAAGCTCTTTGTCTGGTTGCTAGTTGGGTACGAAATTATCTATGTGAACTCTATTTAAAATTATATGCCAGAAATTATTCTACAATAGAGAGACAGATTATCTCTGGTCAGTTTTCCAGTTCGGGTGGTTGAACGGGATATCATTCGTGCGCCCAAGGGGGGGTCGGCCAAGAATATGATCAGCTGCTTTCTCGCCTGCCATAATGGATGGACCGTTCAGATTGCCATTGGTAATGCGCGGAAAAATAGAACTATCTGCTAGAAACAGGTTCTGGGTGCCGATCACATGGCAGTCAGGAGCAACAACCGCCATTGCATCATCCACAGCGCCTAGCTTGCAGGTGCCGCACGGGTGATAGGCAGACTCAGCCTCCCGCCGGATAAAGGCATCAATCTGGTCATCTGACGTCTGGTCTGAGCCCGGCTGTATCTCGCCGCCATAATAGGGCGCCATTGCAGGCTGGGCCAGTATTTCGCGGCTGAGCCGAATGGCCTTGCGGAATTCTGGCAGGTCATCTGCATGACTAAGATAGTTAAACCTTATTTCAGGCTTGTCTGATGCGTGCTGTCCTGTGATATGGACATGGCCACGTGATTTGGAGCGCATCGGTCCAACATGAAGCTGGAAGCCATGCCCTTCTGCAGGCGCTGTCCCATCATACCGGATAGCAACGGGCAGAAAATGATATTGAATATCAGGATAGGGTATCCCCTTATCCGAGCGAATGAAGCCAAGCGTTTCAAACTGGTTTGATGCGCCGAGTCCTGATGAGAAAAACAGCCAGCGGGCGCCGATAAGAGCCTTCGAGAAAAGGTTGAGATGTTTATAGAGTGTAATCGGCTGCGTACAGGCTATCTGAAAATAAACTTCCAGATGATCTTGCAGATTGGCGCCGACCCCAGCTCTGTCTGCTATGACATCAATGCCGTGAGAGCGCAGCAATTTTGCCGGGCCAATGCCGGAGCGTTGTAGAATTGCGGGGCTACCGATAGCGCCAGCTGATAGAACGATATCCTTGCCAGCAAATATGTCCCGTGATTTTCCCTTATGCCAGAAGCGCACCCCGATACAACGGGTGCCGTCAAATAGCAGGCGTTCAACAAGAGCGCCTGTCATCAGTGTTACATTACCCCGTTTCATTGCAGGCTTCAAATAGGCATTTGCTGATGACCAACGACGCCCTTTATAGACAGTCATATCAGCAGCACCAAAACCTTCTTGGCGGGCGCCATTATAATCAGATGTTGTTGTGTAGCCAGCTTGTGTAGTCGCGCTGACAAACGCATCATGAAGCGGGTTATCGCGCGGGCCGCGGGTAATGTGAAGCGGGCCGTCGGTGCCGCGCCACGGCGCCTCACCACCATGGCTTGTTTCCATCCGGCGAAAATAAGGCAGCACATCTGCATAGGACCAGCCATCTGCCCCTGCATCCTGCCAATGATCATAATCACCTGCATTACCGCGGACATAAATCATCCCGTTAATAGAAGAAGACCCGCCGATTACTTTACCGCGCGGACAGACGATTGCACGTCCATTCAGGCTGTCTTCGGGCTCTGCATTATATCCCCAATCATAACGCGCCATATTCATTGGATAAGACAGAGCTGCTGGCATTTGGATAAACGGACCAGCATCTGAGCCACCATATTCTAGCACCAATATCTTATGTGCCTTATTTTCACCAAGCCGGTAGGTCAGGGCTGAACCAGCAGAACCAGAGCCAATGACGATGTAGTCAAAATGGGGCGCATCAGCCGTTTTATTATGGTCAGGTATCATGAGCTTATTCCTCATAAGGCAGGCGGGGTTATCCCCGTTTTTGGAACATCAGCAGAAAGCGGACAAGTTTTTTTGTACGTTCTGCGAATAATGTTTCGGTAAACCATGCACCAGCGGCCCGCTTTGAGGCTTCAGACCAGCTTGGGTAGGGAGCAATCGTATTTGCCATTACACCGATTTTAAGACCGGCATTAATAGCAAGCGTCCAGCTATGAATCATCTCGCCTGCATGCGGGGCAAGGATAGAGGCGCCAAGAATACGCCCCCGCTTATCAGTGATAACGCGCACCATTCCGCCCGTCTTTCGCACAGTCCGCGCTCGGTCATTTTCGCTCAATGGCCAGTCGGTTATTGTGAGCGCGGCTGCGCCATATTGCGTTTCTGCATCAGCTTTGCTGATCCCCGTATGCGCCAGTTCAGGGTCGGTATAGGTCACCCACGGCACAGCACGATTATCAAGCTTGGCAGGAAGCCTGAACAGCATATTCCGAATGACGATGCCGGCATGGTAACCTGCCATATGGGTGAATTGGTGACGTCCAGCAACATCGCCAATCGCAAAGACACGGCGGTTAGATGTCCGCAGACGCTCATCGGTTGTGATGCCGCGGTCTGAGGCAGTGATGCGGGCTGTTTCAAGAGCGAGCCCCGCAACATTTGCCCGCCGCCCGACAGCAACAAGAAGATGACTGCCTGCGAGTGTCTGACCTGTTTCAAGCGTGACATGAACAGATGAGCCAGCATGTGCAACAGTCTCAATCTGTGCGCCGCGATAAAAGCCAATGCCTTCAGCTTCTAGCATCTCAATCAGCGCTCCGGAGAGGTCAGGATCATCGCGGCCCATCAGGGCAAATGGCTCAATAACACTCACCCGGCAGCCAAGCCGGATATGGGCTTGTGCCATTTCAATACCAATCGGGCCGCCGCCGATAATAATTAGATGTTCTGGCGCATCGCGCAGGTTAAAAATTGTCTCATTGGTATAAAAAGGCGTATCGCTCAGACCGGTAATTGGCGGTATCCAAGGCTGGGAGCCGGTTGCAATCACAATATAGCGGGCGGTAATCTTAACAGTCCCATTTTCTGTTTCTGCTATTACCTCTGCTGGGCCAGAAAATCGCGCAGTACCGGTTAGAACACGAACCCCTAGACCTTCAAAACGGGCAACTGAATCATGCGGTGCAATACCGGAAATCACCTCATCCACATGGTCTTTTACAGCGGCAAAATCAATCTGTGGCGGCGATGATGCGGTAATGCCCATGGCGGGTTGTCCGTTGGCTGTATAAGCAGCTTTGGCAGCCGCCAGCAGCGCTTTTGATGGAATGCATCCTGTATTGAGGCAGTCGCCGCCCATCGCTGCTTTTTCTATAAGCGTAACCTCAGCGCCCATCTGCACAGCTCCTGCTGCAACAGATAGTCCGCCCGAACCGCCGCCAATAATACAAATATCTGTTGAGATAACAGACGGGGATGTGCTGGTCATGGCATGCCTTTATGGTTAGGGAGCGTTATTATTTAAGTGTTTTTCCGGCGCACCTGAAGACGCCGCCAGACAGGCGGGATGAGCGCTAATACGCCAAGAGCAATCAGTGGCCCAACAACAGACCATTGCGTAAGAGTTGCTAAATCAGGCACCTCACCGCGGGCAAGGACAATATCAAAGCCGCGGGCAAGTGAGACATAAACAACTGTCCCCGGAATAATCCCAATCCCCGTTGCAAGGGCAAAAGGCCCAAGCGCCATACCAACAAAGGCAGGCACGATATTCACAACCCAGAACGGCGCAACAGGTATCAGCCGAAGCGCCAGCAAATAAGAAAAGCTATCTTTGCGAAAGCCATCTTCAAGGGCGCTCAGAAACTTGCCAATACGCTTTCGCAAGAAGGCTGATAATAATGTGCGCGCTGCAATGAACAGAATGCTGGCGCCGGCAGTTGCGGATAAAATAATCAGTACTATCGCCGCCCAGCCAAGCAAGGCGCCGCCGGCCAGCGTTAAAAGCAGGGCAATGGGCAGAGAGAGCGCAACTGATGCGACATAGACAAGACAGAATAATCCTGCAGCAAGGCCATAATGCTGCGCCACAAATGCTTTTAAATCGCCATAATGTAGTGCCAATGTCGTGAAGGAAAAAAACTGCTGTCCGCCAAAAAGAAAAAAGCTGACAAGACCTACAATAAGAAGCAGCGGAAGGAATGCTTTAATTCGAATGGGTGAGCTCGTCATAAAACAGATACTTTCGCTATTCGTCCGTCATAAACCATAGAATAAAAGCAGAACAGGATAGCCGAGCTTTTATTCTGCAGTCTTTTTGTAGATGTCTTTCACATAGTAGGGCATAATTCATATGTCCGAACAAGCAAAGACATCACTGGATATATCTCCTTGATCGAAGGGGGCATCTCTCACCATGAAAGAGATGTTGTGTTGTTTTGCCATGATAAGAAGGTATTAAAAACGACAATGAATGATGATGAGAAATCAGGCGCGCAGGTGAATGAAGGCTCAACGCCCGGGCAGGCAGGCAAGAATAAGAAAATAACCAATAGCGATATTAGCGGTAATGGCGGCAGGGATACGAGTAAAGGCACTGGTAACGAGCGCGAAGCTCGGTTAGAAACGGCATTAAGAGCAAATTTACGCAAACGCAAGCAACAGGCGCGTGCACGAAGCGAGCCAAAATAATGACGCCAAGATGGCATAGATAATGGGTAGTCTTGAAATGGATGGTCTGGAAATTGAAGGCGGTATTCCGCTGCACGGTGATATTTATGTCAGCGGCGCGAAAAATGCAGCCCTGCCACTGCTTGCAACCGGACTGATGTGTGATGGCACATTAACCCTTACCCATGTGCCAGACCTTGCTGATACGCGCCTGATGATTGAGCTTCTCGCTCATCACGGCTTGGATATCGGGTTTCAGGATGGCCGGGTAAGTATGAGCGGTCCTGCAACCAATATGGATGCGCCATATGATTTGGTTAGCAAGATGCGCGCGTCTATTCTCGTTCTTGGCCCGCTTCTGGCGCGGTATGGTGAGGCGCGGGTTTCTTTGCCTGGTGGGTGTGCGATTGGAACCCGGCCGGTTGATTTACATATTCGTGCAATGCAAAAATTGGGCGCAACTGTTGAGCTTGCCGATGGTTATATTCAGGCGCGCGCGCCAAAGGGCCTCACCGGAAATAAAATAGTCTTTCCATTTGTATCAGTTGGGGCAACCGAAAATGCCATGATGGCAGCTGCCTGCGCATCTGGTACCAGCCAGATCGTCAATGCCGCCCGTGAGCCAGAAATTATTGATTTGGCAGACTGCCTCAATGCAATGGGCGCCCGTATTACGGGGCAGGGAACAGATACGCTGACAATCGAAGGTGTTGCATCGCTCAGCACAGCAACCCACCGGGTTGTTGCAGACAGAGTAGAAGCCGGAACCTTTATTATGGCAGCGGCAATGACAGGCGGAAGCCTGACGGTACGTGATATCATCCCGCATCATCTTGATGTTCTGTTTGATGTTATGCGTCAGACAGGAGTTGGTATTGATATTGGTGATAATTTTGTCACTGTTTCAGCCAATGGCCGCTATCAGGCGCAGAATGTTGAAACCCAGCCTTATCCCGGATTTCCCACCGATTTGCAGGCACAATTTACAGCGATGATGTGTCTTGCAGAAGGGGTATCGCAGATTTCAGAAACCATCTTTGAGAACCGGTTTATGCATGTGCCTGAACTGGTGCGAATGGGCGCTGATATTTCTGTTGATGGTAGAACAGCTATTATCAGAGGGAAAGACGCGCTGCTGCCAGCGCCTGTTATGGCAACTGATTTACGGGCGTCAGTTTCATTGGTGCTTGCCGGGCTCGCAACAACCGGAACAACAAGCGTAAGCCGCATTTATCATTTGGATAGAGGCTATGCTGGGTTAGAAACAAAATTGGGTGCGTGCGGTGCGCGTCTGCGCCGCATTCACCAAAGCTAGTATCCGGGTAGAGGAGTATTGGTCGATGGCTGGTAAGCGATCCGCTGATAACACAGATATATCTGATAAAACAGGCGAGATGTCTGCGCTGAAACTTCACGCCCAGAGCAGTGATGATGTTGAGATGTTGTCGGCGTTATTGCAGGACGCTCTTATTTCGGGTGCGGATATGGCCTATGATAAGGCCGAAAACACCTTCATGCTGGTTGCAAATCGCTATTGCTGGGACCTGCCGGATGCTGGCCAACAGATGCGGTGCATGTGCGGTGTAAAATTTGGCAGCGTCGGCGCTGTTCGCACCCGTGGCATGACAGCGGATAAAACCCAATTTTACAATTTGCTGGCAATAGAGTATGACAAAACCGCACAACACATTGTGCTGGTATTTTCAGGCGGTGGGGGGATTCAGCTTGAGGTCTCCAGCATCATGATTATCGTGCGCGATCTAGCTGAGCCTCATCCAAGTTTTGCCCGGCCAGACCATTCGGAATAATAATTCATAAGGTGAACAGCTTATCCTTGTGCCGATAAGCAGGAATATAAATGGGCGATATGTCACAGAATAATGATGTTAAACTAGTGCTTGCCTTGCCAAAGGGCCGCATCCTCAAGCAGGTTCTGCCTGTTCTGGCGCGTGCAGGCTTAGAGCCGGAAGCTGCTTTTTTTGATTTAGACGATAGGCGTCTGAGCTTTGTTACGAACCATGACAATATCGATATTATCAGGGTGCGCAGCTTTGACGTGGCAACCTTCCTTGCTTATGGCGCTGCCCATATTGCAATTGCTGGCTCAGACGTGCTGATGGAATTCGACCATCCTGAAATTTACGCGCCTGTTGATTTGGGTATTGGGGCATGCAGAATGGTCGTGGCAAGCGAAGCCCATCTTGCCGAGACAGAGGACCCACGTAGCTGGTCTCATGTGCGGGTTGCAACAAAATATCCGAAAGTCACAGCACGGCATTTTGCCCGCCGCGGGGTTCAGGCAGAATGTATAAAGCTTAATGGCGCTATGGAATTGGCGCCATCAATGGGCTTGTGTCGGCGGATTGTTGACCTTGTTGAAACAGGCTCAACGCTGATTGCAAACGGGCTTGTTGAGGTTGAAGAAATCACCACCATTACATCACGTCTTGCCGTCAATAGGGCAGCATGGAAGCAGCATCCGGTTCTGATTAATGGCTGGATTGAAAAGATTAGACAGGCTGTTGGCTAGCCTGTTAACGCCATTGACAGTTTTTAACAATTAAGCAAGCGTGAGGTCTATGATAGACGAGCCTGACGCGCAAGCGTCACAAGAACGCCTGACCCATGTGCAGATAGCACAGGATGCCAGCAAGCCGGTTTCGCATGACAGGCTGCATGAGCAAGCTGTTGCCATTTATGACCTGCTTGATGATAATTTATTTTCTGTTATCGATGCCAAAGGCCCTTATCACCTCCATTTGAAGACAGATAACCGGCATATCTATTTTGATGTACGTGATGAGCTTGCTGCCACCATGAGTGGCTTTGTTATGGCGTTGGGGCCTTTTCGTCGTATCATCCGTGACTATAATCAGGTCTGCACGAGCTATTATGATGCTATCCGCACACGTTCGCCGTCTCAGATTCAGGCGATTGATATGGGCCGCCGGGCGCTCCATAACGAAGGGGCAGATGTGCTACAAGAGCGGTTGAGTAATTATGTTGAAATTGACGTTCAGACAGCCAGACGGCTGTTTACGCTCGTTTATGTTATGACCTTGAAGGGATAAAGATGTCATCTGGTGCTATATTATTTGTTTGCACGCAAAACGCTGTTCGGTCGGTGATTGCAGAAGCGCTGTTTCGCCAGCTGAAAGTTGCGGCCCATCTTAACGTCATGTCATGCGGGGTGCGTGTTGGCGCGCCAGACGGGTTTGCGATGGCAGTCTTGGATGAATTGGGTATCAATGTGACAGAACATGAGCCACGAGATTTTGAGGGCCTGTCTGCGGATGATTTTACCCATATTATCTCTTTTTCCTCAGAGGCCCGCGATTTTGTAACAGACTGGAGTGATGGGCGTGTTCGCCATGATTACTGGCCGGTTGAACCACCGCAAATATCAGAGCGCAACAGGGCTGCGACCCTAGAGAGTTACAAGCTCATTCGTGACAAGATTGCCACACAATTAACGCAGGTTTTTGGAAGCACTGCGTAAAAAACTTGACCTTTTATGTGAAATTCATCATGTCTAAGGGCAGAGATTTACCACAATGGATAGAGATTTATGGCCAAAGAAGGCGTAATTGAATTTTCGGGTACGGTAGCCGAGTTGCTGCCAAATGCCATGTTCCGCGTCAAGCTGGACAATGATCACGAAGTGCTGGCTCATACCAGCGGCAAAATGCGCAAGAACCGCATCAGGGTTCTGGCAGGTGATAAGGTGAATGTTGAAATGACACCTTATGACCTTACCAAAGGGCGTATTACATTCCGTTTCAAATAAGCCGAGCCGAGGCGACAGCATTATTCATGCGGCATGCCCATTGCTGTGTAATGAGGGGGAGAAAGATGTGACCACTGCGCTTCTTCCTCCGGACGGCTGCCAGCTTGTGCTGGCTTCAGCGTCGCCGCGCCGCGTTCAGCTTCTTGCACAAGCCGGCGCTACGCCTCACCAAATCATAGCTGCAGATATCGATGAGACCGCTCATAAGGGTGAGCGGCCAGGCGCTTATGCGATGCGTATGGCGCGTGAAAAAGCAGATGCGGTGTTGCACCGACAGCCCGAGCTTGCTCAAAATACCTTCATTCTGGCAGCAGATACAGTGGTGGCATGCGGTCTACGCATCCTGCCCAAGACAGAGACTGATGCTGAGGCAGATAAATGCCTATCGCTTCTGTCGGGACGTCAGCACCGGGTTTATGGCGGTATCTGTCTTCTCTCTTCAGGGGGAGGTGTGCATACATGCCTCTCGCAGAGCAAGGTTGGGTTTCGCCGGCTTTCGCTCCGCGATAAACAGGCCTATCTGATGAGCGGTGAATGGCAGGGCAAAGCTGGCGGCTACGCTATTCAGGGGCAGGCGGCTATTTTTATTCGCCAGATTTCAGGCTCTTATAGTAATATTGTTGGCCTTGATATTCATCGCCTTGCTGGAATGCTTATGGCAGGCGGTTTTCGCTTTGCTGATGCAAATAGGACTTTAACATGAAACAAAATCCCCGCCTTTTACCTGATAGGCTTTGTGTTGATAACAAGGAGGCCCCGCGCTGGGCCGCGCTGTTTTCAGGCCCGCATTTATGCGAATTCTGGCGGGCAACAAACAACCCGCATCTTGGCGCGCATCATCTGGCACGGATTACACAGCGGCATGAACAACATCGCCGGCTGACTGCCATGATTGCGGATGATATACCCATCAGCTTTCAGATTCATGACAGCAAAACACAAAGCAATACAGCTGAAGAGAGCGGAAAACTGGATAGTGGCCAGATGGTACCAGTGACCATTACAGCTGACGCACGCGCCGATAAACCGGTTCAGGCAAGTTTTGGGCGTCAATTAGCTGGCAGATTTATCCTGATAAACCTTGATGCAGGCGATGGTCTTTCCCTGCGGCTTTCAAAAAAACAATCTGATAGCCTGTCCGAAGCTCAAAAGGCGACGCTTCTTGAGTGCCTACCCCCTCTGCCAGAAGGTGCCTGTTATATTGTCCGGCGCGCTGGTTTTAAAACGCTTATCAACCAACAGCATTTGATTGAAGTCGAGGCAAAAGCGCTATTGAGCGCATGGCAGGACCATAAGGTTTCGAGCGATGAGACTGTCCCGCATTGTTTGTATCGCGGCAGAGATTTTGTCGAACAGACAGAATTGCTTTATCCCGACATAACAGTCAGCCTTGCTGAACAAATAGATGTAGATGAGGCAGAACTTCAGGCGGAAACAGCTTTATCTGAAAGCCATATCTGCAGTAATGGGGCTGTATTATGGATTGAGCCAACCAGAACAGCTGTCATGATAGATGTTGATTCAGCGGCGTCCAAGCTGGGCCCGAGCGAGCTTGCAGGCGATGTTCTGGCTGAGATCATTGCAGCGCTTCGGCTGCGCCAGCTTTCTGGTAGAATTATCATCGACCTTCCGCGGGTGAGCAAAGGCCGGCAAAAAGAAATTGAAGGCGCGCTTCGCAAGGTGGCGGCAACTGACCCGCGCCATCCGGACATTATTGGCTTTACCGCATCAGGGTTGCTAGAGATGAAAATTCGTCATGGGCGCATGCCGCTCACACAAATGATAGGCTGACATGAAGCGCCAAGGCGGGTGTTGGCAGGGGTGTTGGCAGTGCCTGACTTGACAGGACGCAGTGCGGCGGACACTCTGAATGCCCCTATAAATTGCCCCGAGACGGATAAGCTAGCGAGACCTTTTCAGATGACAGATAAGCCGGCGGCTGATGCCCCACATCTCACACTTGTTAGTCGTGGGAAAAAATCTCCTAAAAAAGTGGGCTGCCCAATTTGTAAGGCTGAGGCGGTTAAACCGCATTCCCCCTTTTGTTCGCGCCGGTGCGCTCAGGCAGACCTTGGTCGCTGGCTGATGGGTGATTATGCCATCCCCGCTCATGAAGGCGCAGATGATAGTGATTTAGACGCCCTTCTGGCGCAAGCTGACAAAGATCCAACTCTTAGCTAAACCACATAGTTTAGAGGCTGGACATCCCCCCATTCAATCGGTATATAATCGGGTTCACGAATATATGGCAGGGTCCGTCTTGAGGCCCGTTACCATCCGCCATATAATGTTATGATGCCCTGGTAGCTCAGTTGGTAGAGCAGCGGATTGAAAATCCGCGTGTCGGTGGTTCGAGTCCGCCCCGGGGCACCATTACTTCATGTTCCACTAGCCATAAATCACCTTAATTCAGGCAGTTAACTGTTTCACTGCTAATTAGGGTAGGTCGCATGGTAGACCAAATTAACCACCATCTTTATCGCAAGCATGGCTTCTATTACTTCTCAAGGCGTGTGCCAAATGCAACTGGATGCGATGGGGTTGGATAATGTGCAGTAAGGCTCACAAATTCTACGTGGCCTGCAAACTGCTAATTTAATGTCCGATACTGATGAATAGAGCACCAAACTATTGATGTGGAGCTAAGGTGCGGACTGGCTATGGACGACCAATGAACGGGGCTACCTAAGAGACCCGTCATCTAAGCTTTGTATTGCCAATTGATATGGGTGATATTAGGCATAGTTCTAGTATATCATTTCTGAGACGAAAAAAGGTCAAGGAACTAACCCTTAGCCCATAAGTTAATAATGGCTGATTCGAACAAGTGAGAACAAAATGTTCTACGTGAAGATATTGATATGGGTGATATTAGGCGTCCTCCTCGCTTATTTCTTGTAAAAGGAACAAAAGGCCAGAGGATAAACCTCTACGACCAGAACATGAATTCAGTAGTCGCAAGGTGTCTTGGCAGACTGCTCACAAGCCTTCAATGATGCCTATGCGCTAACCGAACTAATCCAGTGGGCATGGCGGTCTAGGGTCAGGAGAGGAGAGCCAATTACTCTATATCTTCCGTCACTGAGGACGCGCAGGCTATTTAAGAAAAGGGGGTGAGGGTGCTTTTTTATGGATAGGTTTTCTGAAATTAAGAGGTAGCTGACCTGCACTGCAATATAGACACACAATGCAATAATAAGAATTTTGCTATATTTAGGTTGATTCATACTTATTCTACGCGATGTTGCACAGAAAATTATTAAGATAGTCTCAGCTATACTGGCAGTTGCTTAGTTTATATGCATTATCTTTGTATATATAAGAATATTTGATATGCTTTTTTTATTTTACAATTCTGATTGAAAGATGGTTTTAGGACAGATGTATAATAAAAGTTTTAATCTTACACCCCGAGACATTGAATTAATAGAGACCGCACTTCGTAATAAGCTTTTGCGCAGAGCACAAAATCGCATGGCTCACACCGAAAGTACTATTCAAGACCCAAACACCCTCGACAGCGTGAAAGAAATTGACGCCGAAATAAAAGAAATTAATGAACTACTTGGAAGGCTTCATAATCAAAAGAAATGGTTTGGAGCGCCAGGTGAAATCTATGTTAGTGGCTAACACTAATCTAATGTTCCTGCCATGCCCATCTTGTAAGATGCATAATACTCTCTTCTTTGCAGGAGATGAGAGGGGTCTTGATTGTCACAATTGTGAGGTCATAATACCTTGGAAATACATTTACCCAAACAATGCAAGCACCCCCATAGAATATCTACTTTATGATGAGGGTTAAGTTGACACGCATTGATGAAACAATAATCCAACCTTTATGTCGTGGCTATAGTTACGTTATTGTTACTCGTGCTCACCACCACCGCCTCTTCCTAAACCTCCGAAGAACTCTGGCTTGCGTTTGGCTGTCTCAAATGTTCCTAGCGTTATAAAGATTCCAGCTATTAGTAGAGCGTGTGCTACTGCACTGACTCCAAATACAGTAATAGAGCCAACACTCATAGCAAATATAATGCACCACATCCACGCCAGTAGTTGCATGACGAGATGTCTAATCGTTAAGTCTTTTATGTGTTTGAGAGGATTATAATCGCTATCCATAATTATCTGGTAGAGTTTCTTTATCAATTTCCAACTCCTTTAATGCTGAAGAACCCGTACATATCAGTTTATACAGATATGAGCCTGTAGTCACTTTTGATTACTATTAAATTAACGTTTCCCAAATTAGTGGGAACAAATGCTTGTAGTTGGCCTTACCGGCACCACTCAGTCATCATCGATGGTTATTTATCTAATTCCTGCAAACTCAGCCTTGCCTCCCACATCTTAACACAAGGTTTGCAACGACCAGTGGCTGGACGAATGGCTCTATATGCAGGGTGTTTCTTACACCCATCTACTAGAATGGTGAGCAACTCAATTCTTTTTTCTAAGGCTTGAAAATCCATGCCTAAACCCTGCCACGAAAAAACGGCCAGCACAAAGGCTGACCGAGTTCAGGGAGGAAACACAACTTGTGTATAAGTATGTGTTAAAGCTCAAATGTGACCGCTATGTGTTGAAGTTAGGGTCATTTTCTGAATGGTGTTACTTGTTAAGAAGTATTGGCTCACTGTCATAGCTATCTGTTGACCTATGGCCGTTGAACTGGCGCTAAATATCTTCTATGCACCGAGGATGCGTAGGTTATTTAAGGAGTGGTTGTATGCTCCCTAACATCAGCAACAACAAACTATATTTCTTATATCAATTCCTCTTAGTAACTATCTAATAAAGTAATTACGATTCTGAGTTTTCGCAGATGCTCCAATAGACCCTCTGGCTGTCTTGATTGAGATGGGGTAAGTGACGCAACAAGCACTAAACCTATACATAACGAAACAGCTGGCATGCCCTTCCAAGCAAGCATCCGCTTTAATTTGGTGCATTAGATGAAACGGCATCAATCCAAATTTGATCTAGTTTTACGAGTTCGCTGTGGGAAAATAAATGTGCTTTTGTCCAATAGCGGCCATCCTCTACGTAATAATTGAGCTGTTTTTCGAGGCTGAGAGCCTCTTCAACCTTAAGCTCAGAAATTAGGAACGAGGATTGGTATCTGGCCACGTCATCAGGACTAATTTGTGGCACGTGCAAGTTGAATTCTCCAGGAGACAAACTCACCATGTCACATCCTTGATTTTTTGCGAGGATTAGCATCCTGTGCGAACAAGCTTGGAGAGATGTAAGACTGATATCGTTTCGCATTGGATCTGGTTGACCCTGCCCGTAAAAATGAGTTGGCTCATTTTGGCTATAATGCATGTTGCAACCCAAAAAACAGATTGTACTAGGTTTGTGATGTGCAAGGGCCCAGTATCCGGCTGTGAACGCCATTGTAGCGCCCGCATACACAAATCCCCCAAACAAATTTTGTGCTGGAACAAATTGCTCCTCTGTAACAGTTTTTTGGTGGTTTAATAAAATAGTTGGCTCATTTTCTTCAGGAAAATCATGAGGGAAAATCAATTCATCCCATTTCGTCGTAACCTTCCAGGCATTGTTAATTACAATTACCCGATCGAAAAGATCCATATTCCAATGCCTGGCTCGAATAGAATCAGGCGCTGAGCCAATAATAAGAATTTTCATTTGAACCCCCATATTACAAATGCCTTTCCATCCACCTTTCCGTCTATTTTTATGGCAAGATGAAGTGATTTCTATTGAGGTCGTATGATACTCAATGAGAAATTAACATGTTGTAATATAACACAAAAAATGTCTGATTAAAACAGCATGAGATGATATAAGACGTTAATCCGGTGCCGCCTCGAGGCAGGATTGCGTCGCGTTCCACTAGCCATAAATCACCTTAATTCAAGTAGTTAACTGTTTCACTGCTTATTAGGGTAGATCTCATGCTAGGCCAAATTAACCACCATACTCAGCCACTTCATGACAGACTTGGCCAGATAATGCCTCTAATGTTGTAGGTCTCGCGCTTTATGTAACTTTTTATAACTTTCAATCAAACTCAGATGTTTATCCAATCCTTCGAGTTTCATGCTCGTCTTTGTTAACCCGTAAAATGTAATAGCCCCAGTTACAGAGCCGACGACATTTTCCATAACTTCAGGGCCGAACATTCTGTTGAGGTTTGGTAAATAATCATCGATATCCAATTCATCCTTTATTGTAATATCAAGCACAGCACTCAACGCCTGATAAAACAGAACACGTTCCACTATATTGTCATTAAAGTTTAAGAAGTCGTCGACGACCTCTTTCGCTTCTGAATATTTTTTTAATGCTAAGTAAATTAGTATCTTTAACTCGCCAACGTCCAACTTTCCCCAAGCTGAATTTTCATCAAATTGTATGCCAATTAACCCTGATATTAACGTATAATGATCCAGCTGTACTTGTTCAAAACGGTCAAGCAAATCGTTAAGCTCCTCATGTGTTAATGAGTGGATGTTTAGAATATCTTTCCTGAAAAGCAGCGCTTGATTGGTATTATCCCAAATCAAATCCTCTGCTAGGTAGACTTCAGAATAACCGGGCACCACTATCCGGCAGGCTGTAGCGCCAAAGTCCTCATATGTCGCGACGTAAACCTCTTTTCCAAGGTTTGCTAAAATAGTCATTAACCGCTCATTTTCTTCTTCCGTCGTGCCACTAAAATCCCATTCACAAAACTCATAATCATTTTTTGCACTAAAGAACTTCCATGATATGGCGCCAGTTGAATCAATAAAATGCAAAACAAAATTACTCGGCTCTGTCAGGGCATGACTATTGAAAGTCGGAGGTGGTACGTCATTAAGACCTTCAAAGCTACGACCCTGTAATAATTCAGTTAAGGAACGTTCTAGCGCGACTTCAAAGCTGGGATGCCCGCCGAAGGATGCAAATACGCCGCCCGTTTTTGGGTTCATTAAGGCGACGCACATTACAGGAAACTTCCCACCCAAAGATGCATCCTTAATTAAAACGGGGAAGCCTTTTTTTTCCAGCTCCTCTATACCTGCCAAAATACTGGGGTATTTTGCTAAAACGTCTCTTGGCACATCAGGCAGAACGATCTCTTCCTCTATAATTTGTCGTTTGACAGCGCGTTCAAATATTTCCGAAAGGCATTGTACCTTTGCTTCATACAAATTATTTCCAGCACTCATACCATTACTAACAAATATATTTTCGAGCAGATTAGAGGGGAAATAGACCGTTTCCAGATCTGAGTTGCGCGTAAAAGGGAGGGCACAAATTCCACGTTCTGAATGCCCTGAATTTGTATCAATAAGATGAGACGCCCTTAATTCATTATCTGGATTGTAGAGTTGTAGGCATTTTTCATCCATTAACCCCTCTGGCAAAGCGTCATCCGGGCCGGCTTTAAACCATTTCTCATTGGGATAATGTACAAATTTGCTGTTCGCTATTTCCTCGCCGAAATAATAATCATTATAGAAAAAATTGCAGCTCATCCGCTCGATATATTCGCCTAAGGCCGAACAAAGTGCACTTTCCTTCGTCGACCCTTTTCCGTTGGTGAAACACATAGGGGAGGCTGCTTCACGGATATGAAGAGACCATACATTTGGTACAATATTACGCCATGATGCTATTTCAATTTTAATACCAACATCCGATAGGATAGACGTCATATTAGCAATGGTTTGTTCCAAAGGAAGGTCTTTGCCCACAATCATTGTATTGCCATCACTCTGATATGCTTGCAGCAACGGCGTATTATCCGAACTTTCCACTGGAATAATGTTGAATGTTGGAGACTGCTGGATAACTTTTTTTACGGTACAGCGATCAATCGACCTCAAAATACCTGCACGGTCACGTTCTGAAATGCTGGATGGTAATTCAACGTGAATCTGAAATGTTTGATTATATCTGTTTTCCGGATCCAGAATATTATTTTGCGAAACCTGAATATCATCAGTTGGGATATTACGGGAGAGGCAATAAACCTTTGCAAAATATGCGGCACAAAGTGCGGAAGACGCTAGGAAATAATCAAATGGACTTGGTGCCGTGCCATCCCCCTTATATCGAATAGGCTGATCGGTCGTAATCGTAAAATCATCGAACTTAGCTTCAAGCCGAAGGTTGTTCAAAAAATTTACTCTGATTTCCATTTGACTATTCTTTCTTAAAAATTCGCTGTGACTAATACTTCTTTATTCATATCTGGTATTTTTTAACTGTGAATATGGCTTTGTTGCAAACCTTAACGAAAATCTCATTCACTCGATAAATTCAGTTGTTTTATCTTAGTACCCTAGGAGCAGACTTCGCGCCCCTCTTTTATTGTAGATGTGTTTATCTAACAGACTGGCTAACAGACTGGCTTCAGCATTACGCAGCCGAAGGCGCAAACCGCGCTATTATATTCATTTTTGAGGCGCAGAAATTTTTTTGGACGGAAGAAAAATACACGCGCTCAGCAGTCCTATCCGGTTATGGCACTGCCGACGAGTTGCTTTCTGCTTTCAGAAATCTGCAAGACGCATTAGACATCTCTATCAGCGTTATTCAGGGACAAATCATGGCGCAGCAAGCCACCATATATAAAGTTAAACTTTCTGTATCCAATATGGATCGCCACTATTACGAGGAGCATGGTCTGACCATTGCCAAACATCCCTCGGAAACGGATGAACGATTAATGTTGCGTATCCTTGCTTTTGCGATGAATGCACATGAAAAATTGGAATTTACGAGGGGCATTTCGACAAGTGATGAGCCAGATATTTGGCAGAAAAACTTGGGCGGCGAGATCGAGTTGTGGATAGAGCTGGGGCTTCCAGGTGAGAAGATTATTCGTCAATCTTGTGGCAAGGCCAACGAGGTAATTATCTATTGTTATGGCGGCAGTACAGCTGAGATGTGGTGGGAAAAAATCAAAAATACCACCACCAGATTTGATAACCTTCAGGTTGCAAATGTTTCAAAGAATGATATGAGCGAACTGGGAAAACATGCCAACCGCTCGATGAAGCTTCAGGTTAATATTCAGGACGGCGATGTGATGGTCAGTGTCAATGATAGCGTCTTTCATGTTACACCAGTCATTTGGAAAAACGCTAAGTTTCCTGTGACAAGTCAGTGACGATGCGAAAAATTATTGTCCAAATATGGGCCTCCTGAGAGTTTTAGACACCGTTCTGAGGAGAGGCGTTAAAATAGAGAATTTATTTGCTCACTTTGGCACTTTAAGCGCAAAATCACCCAATACGAAATGTTGTCTGACACTTACTGTTATTCGCTGTTAAATAGGCTTTTATCCATGTCTTTGCTTCTTGATGCACTACCAACAACAGAAGAATTTTTCCGCGAGTTTTGGAACAAAAAACCATTTGTCGTTCGCGGCATGATATCAAAGAAGATAATGGGAGCACTGATTGATGAGGATCATCTCGCAGGGCTCTCTCTGGAAGAAGAGGTCGAGTCACGCCTTGTTAAAAAAGGTAAAAAACAGAATGATTGGACCTGTGATCACGGTCCTTTTCACAAAAAGGATTTTGCAGGATTAGGTGAAGAAGACTGGAGCTTGCTTGTCCAAAACATAGACAAACACCATGATGCAACAGCCGATCTTCTGAAATGCTTCAACTTTTCTCCCCGCTGGTTGCTTGATGATATCATGGTTAGCTTTTCTCCAAAAGGCGGCACAGTGGGCGCTCATACGGACAGCTATCATGTTTTTTTGGTGCAGGGAAAAGGCGAAAGATGTTGGAAAGTCGCAAATGAACCCATCAAAAATGAAGACTATATCAACGATATATCTCTCAAAATACTAGAGGCCTCTTTTGAAGGTGAAGACATCACCGTCACAGAAGGAGATGTGATTTATATTCCTCCCAAATTTGCTCACCAAGGAATCAGTTTAAAACCATCCCTCACTTATTCCGTAGGGTTTTTAGGGCCATCCCTGTCCGATATGCTTATCCAATTCGGTCAATATCTAGAGGAGAACCACCTCGAAATTCCGCGATATTTGGGCCAGAACCTCACCGAAAGTGCCGTTCCTTTTCATATTACGCCAAACCATTGTGATGATTTAAAGTTTTTTATGACTGACGTTTTCACTCAAGACTACTTCAACAAATGGCTAACCCATTATTTTTGCAGCCCCATGCAAACTTATGAGGAGGATTATGATGACGATGCGAATATTAATGTAGATGATATTATCGCTGAGAGCGTCATGCTGATTAAGCGCCCTGCAATAAAAATGTTGTTTATCCCCTTAAAAGCCTCGCAAAAATATTGTGTCTCGGCAGGTGATGTTTCCTTCAATTTGGATTTTTCCGATTTGTTTCTCGTCAATATGATGGCACAAGAAACACCCTTTTCGGCAAAAATATTTATCAATCATACTGAAATACTACGAAATTTACTCACACAAAATATTCTTACAAGAGCCGAAACCTAAACGATTTTATGGGTGGCACTTTTGCAAGCTGTTGGGGCTTGTAATAGACACCCATCACAAAGAAATTTGCATCATGGTTAATTTTGTCCCCGCACCTTTTATTGTAGCACCCCTCTTGAAAGTAGGCGCAATGTGGTGCGCTTGCGTCTTTATGGTTGGAGGTTTGTTTTTTCCGTTTGATGCGGTTGTTGCCGAAACCACAATGGAACTTCGTTACGAGGTGCAGTGGGGAAATGTGAATATTGGCGAAGCCGAAGCAAGTTGGACCTTTACCCAAAATAGGTTCGAAATAGTTGGCAAATCAAAGACAGTTGGTATCTCAGATAAATTGCGAAAATATCGGGGTAGCAGCAAGGCCGAAGGTCAAATACATCATGACGTCTATAGGTCTGTAAGAATTGATACTAACGGGATTTACAAGGGAACGGAAAGAAATGCTAACGTAATCTGGAACGCTGATGATAGCCAGATAAGCACCATCAGATCCCCGGCGCTAGACCTCAAAAAGGTATTTCCTCTGCGCGATGAAGTTGTCCAAGGTTCGATAGGCCCCTATACCGCCATGCTGCGTGCACTCCACACGATAAAACAGACGGGGTCATGTAACAGTAGCTACAAGATTTATGACGGTTTAAGGACTGCCGAAGTGAGGTTACATGATCTTGGACATGAGCTCCTGACCGCGGATAGGCTAAGCGCATATAGTGGCGTTGTCATCAAATGTGGCCTGACCAGTACCCCAACAGGTGGGCAGCGGCTTACATCACGCTGGAATGAGAAAAAACGTAACAGTGACGACATCATCATTTTTATTGCCGAAACCGAGCCTAGCTTGTTTCTGCCGGTGCGTATCGAGGTCAAAACATTTATTGGCAAAGTTACCGCAAGGCTTGTCATGAACACATTATCAATAAAGAGCCGTCAATAGCATCGGTGGTGAAATTTGATTATCTTTTGCTAGTTTCAAGTCATAATTTTTGTCACTATCTGGCGCGCTGAGATGACATAGCCAGAGTTTGTTAACTGCCAGAGTTTGTTAACTGATAGGAATCTAGCCTAGCCTAGCCTAGCTTAGAATTTGTGCTTTTTAAGAAGATAGTTACGGGCTAGCTCTGCACAGCCAATGAACGGCGTTGCCTAAAATACTCATCACCTAAGCCGCCTATTGCCAATTAATAGAGGTAATATGAGGCGTTGTTCTGGCTTATTATCTTTGAGACGATAAAAAGGCTAACAGATAAACCAGTCGTCCATTCTATCGAATTTTCGATACAAATCGGGATTTAATGTTAAGATAGCATATGAAAAATAATCTAAAAAATCGTGGTGGCGGATGGTCACCAAAGTCTCAACGTAAACAGCAAGAGACTTACCTTGTGAACCAAGCCAAGAATAGTGTTGGTAAGAAAGACAACCCTGAGTCTGTTGATGCAGACCCATCAGGGAGCTCTGACAAAGATGGTCATCTAGTCAAATAACAGGTGTCCATAAATAACGAAAAAGGCCAGAAGTCTCCCTCTAGCCCATGCCTAGTGCTTGATCTGTCGTCTCATCGTCACACCTCTCAGCCACTCTTTGTCATCCATATCAAACGCATTCAGTGACCTGTAAAATGGCTCACGAGCCTTCATGGACGCCTATGCTCTTATCTGCGCTAATCCCAAGAGGGTATGGCTCAGGGTTAGGTGAGGGGTAGCTTTTATGAGGCCTCATGTGAAACAGAGATATGTTTTACCTGTAGAAATACCTTTCAACTTTTCGTGATAGATATTATAAAAACAGGTGCTTTTGCCTAAAATAGGAATTTTAAAAATGATCCATGCGAAACCAGCGATAAATGAGCCTATTACGCCTTTCAGTCTCCCAGTCGTAAATAACGATAAGCCCGTAACGATAGGCGGCGCGCGTGATAGGTGGATGATGTTATTTGTCTATCGCGGCAAACATTGCCCAAGATGTAAGCGCTTTTTGAATAAATTAAATGCAGCATTGGCATCATGGGAAGAGGTAGTTGATGTTGTCGTTATCTCGGCAGACACCAAAGAAAAAGCTGCGGCTGATAAAGATGAATTCGGGTGGAACTTCACCCTTGGTTATGGGCTTACCGAGCCTCAAATGCGGGCTCTTGGTCTTTATGTCTCTGCGCCGTTATCAGAGGCCGAAACAACCACTATATTTGCTGAGCCTGGTGCCTTTGGCATACGCCCTGATGGGAGCTTGATGCTCGTCGACATCTCAAACGGCCCTGCTGCACGCCCTGACCTAGAAGAGTTGCTAGATGGGATGATTTTCAACATCGAAAATAATCGCCCCGCACGAGGCACTGAATAATAAGGCTGTCTCGTTAGGGTTTGTTCTGCCATTTGTAACATCAGATAATCTGAAATAAAGGGTATATGAATGTCTGTATCATCCTCTGAAATTATTTTGCATAATTACCCTCAATCGCCGGTTGCCGAAAAAGTGCGGGTTGCGCTTGGCATTAAGGGGCTATCTTGGCGTTCAGTGGAAATCCCGCGGCTTGCGCCAAAACCAATGCTTACCGCGTTAACGGGGGGCTATCGACGCACGCCTGTGATGCAAATTGGGGCAGATATTTTTTGCGATACCCAATGCATTCTTCGCGAGCTAGAGAGACGTTATCCCTCACCAACTTTTTTTCCATCATCAGATACGGGCTTAATGTGGTGTTTGAGCCGGTGGGCAGATGGGGCATTTTTTGATGCAGCGGTAAAGCTAATACTTGGCGCTGCGGGGGATGACCTTCCTCGCGATTTTGCCGAAGATAGAGGGCGGCTATATCTTGGCCCTGATTGGGCAGAGGGCCTGAAGGCCGCTAATGCAAACCTGCCTCACCTTGCCTCGCAACTGCGTACCCCCTTGCATTGGGCAAATGAGCAGCTTGCCGATAACCGGAAATTCTTGCTTGGGACAGACCCTGCGGCCATTGATGCACAATTCTATTATCTGGTCTGGTTTATGAGAGGGAGATGGCAAAATGGGCCTACATTTCTGTCTGAATTTAAGCATCTTGAGCAGTGGGAGGCACGGGTTGCCAATATTGGACATGGTGTGATGACACCAATGTCACCTGAAGACGCCATTTTGCGCGCCAAACAGAATGAACCAACAGCCCAACCCTCTATCGACCAATTTGACCCGCAGGGACTTAAGCCAGGGATATATGTAAGCATCTCTCCTGATTTAGATGGAGGCGAGCAGCCCGTTGAGGGCAAAATCGTGTTTGCAAGTTGCGATACGATTGCAGTGCACAGAAATGACCCAAATGCAGGGAATGTTTGTGTGCATTTCCCGAGGCTTGGCTATAAAGCTGATATTATTTAGTAAGGGCGTTGGAGGTGAGGCGGTATTGCTACCAAATCAGATTTATGGTGAAAAAATTTAGACACAGCATTTGCATGGATGCTTCTGACCTGTGCTTGCCATAGGCCATTTCATTTGCGCAAGTTTGCCATGTTTCACTCCTCAGTTGTGACTGAGTAGTGGGGCCGTGTCTGGGGAAGGTGTTCTTTATGCCTCCCGTTATAATCACCCTTACAAGGCATCACTTACCCTGTGTCTTTTACATGATCTATATTTATCTAAGTACACTCCTTAGCATTGGGGGGCGTTGCAGATTTGCTGCGGGGTTAAGAAAACTAATTTAGCGGTTTAAATGTAACCTTAATTAGATTAATCGTTACGCATCTGAATAGCTGACTAATAGTATACAGCCTGATGGTAATTTAAGGGAATTGGTGATGAAAGTTTTAATGATTGGCTCAATTGGGGTTTTGGCAGAAACGTCTGAACTGCAACGCCAAGCCTATAATCAAGCCTTTTTGGAACATGGGCTAGACTGGTACTGGAATGTCGCAAATTACTGCGAAATGCTTAAATCACCTGGTGGGTTAAGTCGCTTGTCAAACTTTTCAAACGGCAAGGTATCATCAGACTTAATTAACAGTATTCATGAGAAAAAAGAGTTTTTTTATGGCAAATATCTCGAAAACGGCATTGCGCCCAGAGACGGTGTTTTAGCCTGTCTTGAATATTGCAGATTAGAAGGGATAAGACTTGGCTTTATTACGACGACTAGTCATAGGAACGTCGATAATTTATCCAAAGCGCTTGCAGGCCATATTGATTTTAATCACTTTGAAATCAAAACCACAAAAGATGATGTCACCAAAGCGAAGCCTGATAGTGAAATCTACAGCTTTGCGCTCAATAAATTTGGGATTGAGCCTCACGACGCTATCGCTATTGAAGATACCGAAGTTAATCAGGAAGCTGCCCTCCAAGAGCAAATATTATGTTACCTATTTGCAGGAGAATATGCCGTTACACAGCATAATTTAAATGCGATTAACAGTCTTAATGTTGCTGTGAAGCCGCTCTAGTAAGCCGAGAAAAGGGGGCGCGTGAGGTAGATTTCTTGCCAAAATGAGCCAGTAGAAAAAACCACACAGCAAACCCTAATACATAGATAGTCGCTTCTGTGGTGTCCGGTGTTTTTCCATCGCTATTCATTAAGACTGCTTCAGCACAACCCATACACATAATACTCAACTCCCCACTAGCCTGACGCATAACAGCCTGTAGCTTAAAGGGGCCTGAACAAAGGTTCAAGTCACTACGCCTATGGAATTGAAAGTTCTGGTGTAATTGACTGTTCTGGCAGAGGCGTTTGGGTGCACGGCTTCTTTATAAATATGAGTGAAGGCAAAAGGATGTAGATTTTTTGCTACAGGCTAAGCTATTATTGCCCCTAGTAATGGAACAAAATGATAGTCGGTGCGCCTCATATTATAATGGTAAATTTTCGTCTAATATCCAAAATTCGCGGCATTATCATCAGCATGAGCTTTCTGGTGAGCTGTTTGATGGCGCCAGTTTCACCCGTCACAGCCCATCCCCATATGTGGGTTGATCTGAATAGTCAGGTGGTTATTGGAAATGATGGCAAGGCAATAGCTGTTTATCAGGAATGGTTGTTTGATGATTTTTTTTCAACGGCCTTGATAGAGGATGCTGCGAAACATTCAAACGGCATTCAGGCTGGTTTAACAGCAGAGGTGAACATAATTTTAGAAGGCTTGCAGGCCTATAATTTCTTCACTCTCTTGACAGTCAATGATGAAATAGTCCCAGCCGACGGTATTAGCGGGGTGGATGTTGAAATCCGTGGACAGCGTGTCTGGATGAGCTTCACCATGCAGCTAGCTAAGCCTGTAGATATCAAAACGCAGCAATTCTCCTATGCTGTTTTTGACCCAACATATTATATTGAAATGTTTCACCTTGATGATGCCGTTGTCAGTTTTTCAGGCAATGTGCCGGATGGTTGTAGCGCTATAATACGCCAGCCAAATCCGTCATCTGAGGCGATAGCCCTATCCCAATCAACAACACTTGATGATGATCCAAATCAGATGATTGGGCGATTATTTGCTGAAACTGTTCTTGTTAAATGCCAATGAGAGGGCGCGGCACTCTTATCTTATTTTTAGGCGCTGTGCTGGTTATCGGCGGCGCCATATGGCAAAGCGATTTTGCCAATTTTTCTGTCTCACATTATCTTAATTTTATTCAGTCAATTCAGAAGGGACTGCACCTTCAGCTCGCTGACTTACTGCGCCGTGTTGAAACAGATAGTTATGGTGCATCGGTAGCGCTGATCAGCTTTAGCTTTCTGTATGGCGTGTTTCATGCAGCAGGGCCGGGGCATGGCAAGATTATCATTTCAACTTACCTCTTAACCCATAAAAGCCATCTTGCGCGCGGTATATTATTATCATTTTCATCATCCCTTATCCAAGGCCTCACAGCCATCGTGGTTGTTACAGCATCAGTGTGGTTTTTTGATTTATCAATGCGGCAGACGCACGGGGTTATAAATGATGTCGAAATTATTAGCTTTGCGCTGATTATGCTGGTTGGGTTTCTGATTGTTGCATTCCGCCTATTCCGCCTGTTCACGGCGGCGCGCCCGCCTCACGGCCATGCTCATGACGGTCATGATGACTCTCATTCTGCGGAATGTGGCCATGCGCATGGCCCTTCTGTGAGCGAGCTTCAGGACCCGCTTACGCTAGGGTCATTCATTGGCATTATTGCATCAATTGGCATACGGCCCTGTTCTGGCGCTATCATTGTTTTACTGCTGGCATATTCACTCAGCCTTCAGATGGTCGGTATATTTTCAGTGCTTGCCATGTCTTTTGGCACAGCGCTGACGACCAGCGTGCTGGCTACGGTAACGGTGTATTTCAAGGCGATTGCCGAAAGATTGCTGGCCACACGGCCGCATCATACTGGCTCACTTGCCGCTATAACAGATATTGCGGCGATACTGGGCGGATGCATCATTTTTGCTTTTGGGGCATCGCTTTTTTATGCCGCTCTGTTTGCCCCCGTCCATCCGTTCAGATAGCGGGTATTATCACAGGTAGCTTTGGGCAAAAAATAACACGCTTAATGTGAAACCGATAATCATGATGAATAGTCGCAATAACCGAATATCTTTAATCTTTGTTGAGTAATGCCCACCGATGAGCCCGCCAACCGCGGTAGCGCTTCCTAAAATGATGGCCGCGTTCCAGTCAATTAATCCTGACATAATAAAGATGGTGGCAGAGGCTAATGACAAAATACCAGAGATTAAGTTTTTCATGCCATTCATAAAGTGAAGATTAGAATAGCCCAATATTGTAAAGCTGGCGAGGAGCATGATGCCAAGCCCGCCATTAAAATAGCCACCATAGATAGAGACAAGAATGATAATGGTTGATGAGACGAAAAGGCTTAACTTTGCTGGCCCGTTAAGTGCCGAGATGAGGTGCTGGCCAAACGCAAATAGTAATGTTGCAAACAGCATCAGATAGGGCACAATACCAGAGAATAATTTGTCTGACGTATTTAACAGCAGCCCTGCACCAATACAGCCGCCAATGACAGCAAAACCTAGAATTTTGAAAAGGTTGGCTTTGCTTTCTTTGGCAATCTCACCGCGAAACGCCCACGCACTTGTGAAATAGCCCGGCAGGGCCGTCAGCGTGGCCGTTGCATTGGCAGAGACAGGCGGAATGCCGAGCCAGATTAATGCCGGAAAACTGATAAAGGTTCCCCCACCAGCAACTGCATTTAGCCCGCCAGCAAACAGGCCAGCGGCTATCAAAATAATTTCTGAAGTCATTTTTTGAAAGAGCCTAAAAGATGTGTGTCCGGCACCCTAGCAAGGAAGTTTTGACTAGTCAAAATGGATGCCGCTACTGGCGTCCAAACATTTATTATCAGGCGCAAAAGGGGCACCTTCATGATGGTTCCCATGGCTTAATCTAGTCATGGGCTTACTGCTAAGGCCTATTAAAGGCGTCACGCGCTAATTCTTTGCCACAATGCTCTTCAAGCATTTTATAGAATTTATCTTTGTCTTCTATGATTTTTCTGGAGGAAGAGCGTTTAAGTAACTTCCAATTATCTGGCGATAAAAAAGAATTACCGTTAAGGACTGTGTCGAAACTATCTTTTCTATCGGAAAAAATTACATTTAAGAATTCTTCTTCTATTCTCTCGTGGAGAAAATCAAACAAGTTCTCAGGCAGCTTTTGTTTTGTCCGGAATTCCAGACTTTTTGGCAGGTAATGGGTTAACGCGCTAAGGGCACTAGTTAAGAGACAAGAACAAAGGATGAGGTCCTCTATACGCGTTCTCGTTCTTTTTTCCCCGTCCTTATTTAGTTTTCCATCTTTAAATATTGGGAGGTAGACAGCTACAATTCCAAATATTGTTTCATCGTAAACATGTGGGAATCCGGCGTTTATGCGTGAAAGGGTCTTGCTGACTATCATAGCAAGCGCCCTAAATTCTGGTTCATTTGTCTGAGAGATCTTTAGCAATGCATCAATCTCTTTATCGGTTAGTTGTATGCTGGCACTCTCTAATGTACCAAACCACTCTCGAGGAGTATTAGGATTATCCTCCCCGTCTCCTAACCCGATACCGTCATATATTATTTGCTTAATTTTCTCTGCAATTTCTATGCAAATCGTTGCATCATACAATGGTGGTAAATGGGTGCCGTTAGCTTTTTCCCTAGCCTTAAAATCATCTTCTGAGTTTTTAACTTCTTGGCAATAGCGGAGTAACACCCATTGTTGTCTTCGGGTAAAATGGCGCGTTTTTAAATATATATTTTTTAATGTTGGCAAATAAACTACTTTTGCAGCGGTTATCTGCCTTTCATCTGCTTCTCGTTTTTTGGCCGATTGCCTTTCTTTTTCTTTTCGTTTTTCTTTTTCGGTGCTCGAATAAGTTGAAAAAAGTACTATAAGCATCCCACCGGTGACGATGTTTGCGCAGATAGTTGAGACATCAAGCACCTCATAAAAACAAAGTAGTAAACACACCAAAATAACAGTTATGGTAGCAATAATTAGATATCCAATCATGACATCACAGATTTTCCGGAGACATACGGAAGCGATCTTTTTCTTTATTTGAGAACAGGTCTTCATTTCGCTATCTTCTTTCCGTATTGAGTGCCGCTTTGATCCGCCTCATGCTGGTAATA
>Ga0115563_1000579_pt1 | contig 29452 bp, 25 predicted proteins | sample COGITO_mtgs_1105_2_FD_87198 | JGI IMG/M metagenome (GOLD analysis project Ga0115563, IMG submission 87198) | Pelagic marine microbial communities from North Sea - COGITO_mtgs_110519 | ecosystem: Environmental > Aquatic > Marine > Epipelagic | place: Germany:Helgoland, sampling site Kabeltonne...
AAGCCAAAATCAGAATCTGTAACTATTTTAAGAGAATTCAATTCTAGCAAAACTTATGATGAATACTGTATTGGTTTTTGTACTAACATATTTAAAACTTATTTTAATTGGAATATTAAGGGAGATGAGTTATATGTTGAGTTTAAAAATAATGATGTATTAATTATTCCTATAGAAAGAGAATTTGAGAAATCTATTGAAGAACACAAAATTTTAAAATTAACGGAGAAACATTTAGTAACAAAATTAAGATATAATAAGAATAATATTCAATCAACATTAAGAATATTAGTTTTTGAAAAGCAATAATTAGAAATACAAATGAATAAATTTCACATGTCTGTTTTCTTGCTATTTGTCCAGTTTATATATGGACAAAAACATATGAATGATAAAAATCAATTATTAAGAATACCAGTAGTATTTCACGTCATTCATGACACCTTGGATGAAAAGAGTTTAGATGATTGTTTTTTTCAAAATATTATTGATCGCTTGAACGAGAGTTTTAATGATGGAGATGTTAGTTTAATAGATGGTGCTTATAAAAAAGATGTAGCTAAATGCAATGTTCAATTTTATATTCCTAGTCATAATAAAAGCTGCAAAAAAATAGACCCTATAACTTGGCATAAAACTTACTTAAAAGAATTTTCAACAACTAGTTTAAGTGAATTATTACTTAAGTTAAGGTTTGGTGTTCAGATGGATTCAAAAAAATATTTAAACATTTGGATTTGTAACCTAATAGATAGAAGTGGGTATGCAAAATTTCCAGATAATTTATTTGAACAGTTTGACTCAGTAGTGTTAGATATAGATTATTTTCTAGCTAAAAAAAGAGAACTTCCAAATCTTGTTTTAGCTCATGAAATTGGACATTATTTCAATCTGTTACATATTTGGGGAGAAGGGAGTGAGCATGTAGACTCTTGCTCTAATACGGATTTGGTATCAGACACTCCAAGTCAAATAAGAGCAACAATAGATTTAAATAAAAATAATATTATTGATGAGAATGAAAAAGCAGTCACTTGTAATAATGAAAGTATAATTGGTAATTATCAAAATTTCATGGACTATTCTATGGAGGGTGGGATGTTTACTAATGGTCAAAAAGAAAGAATGAGAAATACTATTTTATCTTCTAGAAAAGGACTTATTTGGAGTAATAACTGCAATGTAAATTATGATTTTTGTGAAGATGAACCTGATGATAAGGTCAAAAAATGGATTCAAATCGGAAACCAAAAATGGATGTCAGAGAATATGAATTATAAGACACCAAACAGCAAATGCTACGATAATAAAGAAACGAATTGTACAGTTTATGGTCGTTTATATAATTGGGAGGATGCAATAAATGTATGTCCAACAGGATGGAGGTTACCAAGTAAAGATGATTGGAAAAAATTAACTACTACAGTTAACAATAACCAAAATTCAATCAGAAGTGAACAAGGTTGGTTGAATAATAAGAATGGGACAAATAGTTCTGGTCTTAATTTTTTACCAAGTGGTTATAAATTTTACTATACTAATTTTAGTGGATTAGGAAAATTTGCAAAAATTTGGTTAAGTAATTCTAGTGGTAATTCAGCATATAGTAGAGATATTGGAGAACGTGGATATGACGAATTACCTCAAGCAGGGATTGATTTTAAAAGAGACTATTTATCCTGTCGTTGTATTGAAGACAAGTCATCTACGAGCAATATAGATAGTCCATTACCTACAATAAATAATAATAATAATATTCAAGAATCATCTCCTGCTGTTACAGATGATTTTTTTATTGGAGAATGGATAGGTGATGTTTCTACTTATATTTTTAGAAAAGATAAAAAATACATCATAAAATCAAATAATAGCGATGGTTACTTACCTCCAACTCCATATGTTATTTGGTCGTATAGCGGAGAGAATATGACTTTGAAACAACAAAATACTTCCCCTTTTGTTTACAGAGTTGAAATTATTTCACAAACTAGAATAGCCCTATATGATAATGTCGGTCTTTTTGGGATTTTTAATAGAGTAAAATCAAAACAAAAAAGCGAGACAATTAACAAGAATATTAAGTACTTAAATAATAAATTTAAAAATCAGCCAGGGAGAAGTGCCCAGCCAAAGAAAAAGGGTGTTAATCTCAGAACTTTAAAGAAACAGAATTAATATTTCTCATTTTCCATTAAAATTTTATTGGTTTTCATTAAAAAACGGCTACTTGTCATAATACTTTGAGTAGCAATTAAAAAACACGCTAATTTGTATGTAAATAACAAGCATACAGATTGGTGTGTTTTGTTTTAAAGACGAATTATTAATCTCTTAATCAAATAAATATTATGGAAACTAATCAAACAACAATTGTAGTACAACAACAAAAAAGTGCAGGAACTGCTGCTGCATTAGGTTTGTTTTTCGGCCCACTAGGAATGTTATATTCTACAGGAAAAGGTGCATTAATAATGTTTTTTGTTACTGGTATAGTAGCATTTTTCACCGTAGGTTTTGGATTGCTATTAACCAATCCCATTTGTGCTATTTGGGCGTATTCAGCAGCTAAAAATAATAATGGTTCTGCAACAGCTATAAACATAAACCAAGCAAGTCCAAAGAAACAAGATGAAAAAGAAACTGTAGAAACAGAAGATTTATTTAACTAAGAAAATAATGGATACAAAAATTAAAAATATAATAACATCATTAGTTTTATTAGCAGCATTCTTTATGCCTTGGGTTAAAGTATTTGGCTTTGGTGGTTCTGCTTTTGATTTGATTAGGTTAGCAATAAAGAATATAGAGCAAGCTGAAAAAGAGCCGATTGGACTTCTAGTTTTTCTTCTATTACTCTTTCCTATTTGTGCTCTTATCATTTTAATTAATTACGCAAAAAGCGAACTAAAAGAAACACAATTAGGAGGCATTCGATTTGCTAAAAAAACGCCACTGATGTTAATTATAATTGCTATCCTATATGCATTTATTAGAACTAGTATTTTTGGAGATAATTTTGATTTATTAGGTTCTTTTAATTTATCAGATTTGTTAGAGGTAATTGGTATAGGTTTAATACTTACCCTCATTTCTTCAATAGTATTATTCTTTGATAAAACCACATCTATTTCTAATTCAAAATCTGATGGTGTTTCTAATGAACCAAAAGAAGAAATAAATACAGACGATATTTTTAAATAATACATTATGAGCAATAACAAAACACAGGCTATTACGTATTTTAATGATGCAGGTAAGCTCTATAATATAAAACTGTATGACGAAGCGCTAGACCTTTATAAAAAAGCTATAGACGTTGATATGACTTTTGCTGATGCTCATTTTTGCTTATCTAAAACGCAAATACGCAACAAAGACTATGAAAATGGTATTGCTCATTTTCAAAAGTTTTATCACCTCATTGCAGAATCTAAACAAGGCGCTTATGTTCTTGCCTTATCAAATATATTAATAGATGAAAAGCAATCAGAAAAAGCATTAAAGCTTACGGAAGATTCAGATATTCAATTTACTGAACAGCAAGTCTTTGATTACGTTCCATTATTACTCGCAAATAACAGAGAAAATCAAGCGATACATTCAATTCTCCAATTAAAAGATGTTAATGAAGTTTCTAAAGGATATAAAAAGCTATTGGGTAATGAAGGCTTAAACAATTCTATAATAGAGAAATTAAAGTCAGACAATATTATTCCTAAATATTTTGGCTCAAAAAATAGGCTTCAAAAACTTTCAACAGCAGGAATACAGCATAAAGAATATACTTCACAGCTTAAAGAAGCTAAAACGTTAGTTTCACAAATTAGAGAAAAGAAAGACATCAACTATAAAAATGAAATTTCAAAATTAGAAACGTATGTCTTAGAGCTTCAAAATATTCTTGCACAACAGACAGAAGCAGTATTAAAAACAGACAATCTTGAATTTTCTAAAAAGTTGATTGGAATTCTTGAATCAACAAAATACACTGAAGAAAAATTACTTCCCCTAAAACAAGAACTCGTTAGAAAAGAAAAATCAAAAACTCAAAAGACTACCAAAACTACTGTAATTGCAATTGTATCAGCAGTAATTATTGGTTTAGTTTCCTATTTTGGATATAACGCCTATCAAAAATCTGATGCCTATGACAGAGCGTTAAATTCAAATTCGATAAGTGGCTATACATCATACTTAAACAAATATGGAAGTGATGATAAATTAGATAATCTTAGAGAAGAAAAATTATATCAAAAAGCCATAGAAACGAATAACGGAAGTGATATTAACGAATTGAGTCGTTTATATCCAAATTCAAAAAAATTAAGAACAGTTAAGATAACTGTTGATGGAGAAACAAATAATATTGATTGTTTTGGTGTTGGCGACCAGTATAAAAATATTGATAGACCAGCCCCTAATTATAGTATTAAGGTTCCTGTTGGGAGTAAAATAGGTTATAGAATCAATAAAAATGAGAAAATATCTATTACTAGGTACTTAACTGCTATTAGTGATTTAGAAATTAAAGAAACATCAACTGATTTAAAGAAGTTGTTACTTTCAGAAGAATTTTCATCTAATAATAATGGTTGGAATACTTTTCAAGAATCTAAAAATGTTTATGGTAAAACTAAAAACAAAGGAGTTAAAATAAACAACGGAGAATTGCAGATTTTTCATGAATACCAAGAGAATAAGTTTGTTTTAAGCACTATTTACCTTTCAAAATTGTCTAAAAATATTGATTTTGAGATAGAAGCTTCAATTAATAGAAATGATTTAGGCAAAGGAACTTTCTTACTATTTGGTGCTACAAAAAGGGCTTTTAATTATGTAGGTTTTAACGGAACAGGAAATTACTTATATGGTTATAACAACTGGGATGATAGTAATGATAATTGGATTAAATTAAGTAATGGCTGGCAATATAATAATGCAATTATTAGAGGTAATTATTCTAATAATATACTCAAAGTTGTAAATAAAAATAAAAATCTAACATATTATGTAAATGGGCAGTATTTTGGATCTATGCCCATAAAACGATGGTATGGTAATAGAATTGGGTTCGGTATAAACGAAAAAACCAAAGCAAAGATTAATTACTTAAAAGTTTATCAGTTAAGAGACCGAGTTAAAACAACTTTTGAAAAAGATAAAACTTATTTCTGTTGGGTTGATGAGCTTAATGTAAGAGCTAATGGGACAAGAAAAGGAGAAATTCTAACTACTATAAAAATAGGCGAACCAGTAAAGTTTATTGGTGGTGTTGGAAGAAAAAAAATAAACGCAACATTCAAAGGTATATTTAGTCCAGATTATTATTACGAAGTAGAATTAATTGATGGAACTGTTGGTTGGGTTCATGGAGGTGCATTAAACCAAATCCCAACTAGCGAGCCAATTAAATTTGAGTCATTTAAAAGCATTGAAATTCCTAAAAAAGTATCAAGTACTCCATCAACAGACAAATCAGAATTTTATATGATTGCTGTCTATGCCGAAAATTCTGAATCTTTAATTAAAGATAGAGTTCAAGAGTTAAAATCAAAAGGCTATTCTGCTAATTATTTATGGATTCCAGACTATAAAAGCTTAAGCGGAACAGAAATGTATTCAGCATACATCGGTCCATTTTCGACAAAAGAACAATGCAAGGAAAAACTTAATCAAGTTAAGAAAACATATCCAAAATCGTATGGATTATTAGCCTCAAAAAACACAACCCAACGTTTAACATTAAACTAATTTAATATGAAAAAAATAATTACACTTGTTTTTCTTTTTCAAATAGGAACTGGTATTGCACAAAATGTTGCTTTTACAGATGAAGTAACCCGCAGTAATGGTTTACTTTACTTTGATAACAATCCCTTTACAGGACTATTATTTAGTTCTCAAGACAATGTATCTAATAAATGTACTTGCACTCTAAAAGCACTTTATGCCAATGGGAAAATAGATGGTTTAAAAGAAGAATGGTATGTTTCAGGGCAAAGAAAACATAAAGGCAATTACATACAAGGCAAAAAAAAGGGAACACATATTTTTTGGGATGCTAGTGGAAACAAAGAACTAGAAGAAGCATACGTAAATGGTAAAATTATTGAGAGCAAACAATATTTTTCCTCTGGTGGCTTAAGTACTCAGAATAAGTTTAGTTCTACTAATTTTAATGAAAAAGTCTATACAAAAATAATGTATGAAAATAATAAGGTTCAAGAAGAAACCCATTTAAAAAAAAATCAATTATTAGAGCGTAAAAGATATTATACAAATGGCAACTTAAAATCTCATATAAAAAAGAACCCAAATAAATTATCAGAAACCATCTACGAAAAATTACTTTTTGAAAATGGAGTAATACAAACAGAATCCTATTTCAAAGACAATATATCACATGGGAGTTATTTAAAAAATTTTGCCAATGGTAAAATACATAAAAAAATTAAATATCATAATGGAGATGTGATTGAAAAAACTATTTACAATGAAAATGGGTTTATAATAGAAAGTCTACTGCCAACGCAAGATCCTAATTATTATGAAAGTATAGAGTATTTTGAAAAGGAAAAAATTAAACTAAAAGGATATTTTTCAAAAACTTTTAAAAAAGATAGTATTTGGACAACCTTTGATATGCAAGGAAACAAATTAAACGAGCAAAAATATCTATCTGGAAGACTTATGCGAGAAGGCAAATACAAGAACAATCAAAAAGATGGAATTTGGAAACATTATTTGCTGGATGGTGTAACTCAAAAAAACATTACTTATCAATCTGGCAGTGAAGTTGAAACCCGCTCATTTAATGTCAATCACCTTTATTCTAACAACTACAATAGTTCTGATGACGTTGCACTAATTGAGTTTACAAAAATTAATGGAGATAAAGAAAATATTGCTTTCACATCAGATACTCCATTTACTCAAGATAATTCATACAAACGTATTTTAGGAACTATTGCACTAAAATTTTTAGAGCGCATGAAGATATTAAAAGATTCTGATATTAATGAAAACACGGTGATTTCAAAAAAAATTCATATTACAAATATGAACGTAAACTATACAGCAAGTGATGTTATGGGTCATTTAACAAACGAATATTTCACCACCTATGAGGCTTATATTTCTTTTAATTTAATGTTGACTGATGCTGATGGTAAAAAAATATTTTCCAAATCATATAAATTTAATAAATCAGGCAAACTTCTCAATTCATTATTAAATGCGGCTGTGCAGACATACGCTACAACAAAAGATAAGGCTTTTATAAGTGCATTGAAGAGTATTAAGTTTAAAAAGTTATTAAAAAAATATTTTCCAATAGATAAAAAATCAAAAAGATAAATTATGAAGCAAAATAAATTTTCAAAGTTAGAAAACAACTATTACTACGGTATTTCAAGAGTATTTTGGCATATTATAGTTGGCTTAGGCTCTCTTGCTATAATTGGTGGAATTGCTGTCCTTGTGTGGTCACAAATACCTGCCAGTGAGCGCAAAACTGTTAAAGAGGAGGCGCCTTTAAAAATAAATTATCCAGAACCTGTTGCTGTCACTTTAGATGAAATCAAACGGTTGTTACCTAAGGGAGATGAACTTATTAAACAAAAAGATGAAGTAACTCAAATAAATGAAGTTACAAATCACGAACCAAAAAAAGAAAGAATTTATAGAGACACTGTTGGTTTGTCATTTTTTTATGCTCAAATTAATAACTTAAAAAAAATCCTCCCAATAAGCGAAAATAAAGCTTTGTGGCAAGGTGAAGGAAAGTATGTGATGAGTGCTAGAGATGCTAAAATCTATAAAAAAACAAAAGACAATAGTTTAAAGCGTTGGGTAAAAACCTCAGAAGGTTTTGAAACACGATTTATAGAATCTACCGATAAAAATTTTAAAAGTTATTCTGATAAAGCGAAATTATTAAGTTCGTATAATAATTTATTAAAAAGTGTTGCTAACAATAATAGGGTAGCATTCTTAAACAGTAAACTATTTAGTTTTCACAGATATAGAAACGATTTACAGAAATCTATTTCTACAGTTGATACAATTTCAAAAATATTAAGTTTAGTTAATTCAACTGAACAGGTGAGTGCATTTGATATTCTTGAAAAATTTATAAGAAACAATCCTAATGATGGCTTTGGGCTAGTAAATTTTGAGCAAAGCATTCTTAATAAGTTTCAAAAGAACCAAAGGTTAAACATTATTAAAACCATTAATAATGAATATCTAAATAATTATGATAATCAACTGTCTCTTATTATAGATAACACCGAACAATTTATTCCAATGTCATCCAACTTTAAGGGAGATCAACAACCAGTTGCTTTAAAATACTTTTATCGTTTATTTAAAAATAAAAATGGAGATAGAGATTACCAAATTAGGGAAATTGATAATGCATATAATGCAAAACTAGCAAATATTGAAGCTGATTATCAAAAAAACTTGGTACAAGCAAAAGTTGATTTAGCTTTAAAAAAAGAGAAAAAGATGAAAATGAAATCATTGAGTTATAAAAGTATGGCTTATGGTTTAGGTGTGGTGCTCCTAATTTCGCTTATCCTTTTAGTGCTTTCAATGATTAGAAATGTGAACAGATTAGCAGAGGCTATACTTCAAAATAAAAATAAATTAAATTAGAAAGCATTTTTTATTATTGGCGAAAAGGGAGAGAACAATTAAATTATTGTAATTACATAAAATTATGGAATTAAAAAAAAAGCCATCATTGATGGCTTTTAAATTTACTATTTAGTTTTAAGTATTCTCCCATTTAATGAAATAATATCTGTTCGTGATGATTTAGGGTCACTTCCTTTTTTACGCAACAAACGTTGAGTATTAAACAGCGAACGACACTTGATGTTGAATTCGGTATAATTCACGGCTTCATCTTTGTTCTTTAAAGATTTCACATATTCATCATAGAGTTTAGCATTGGTAAGTTCATTACCTTTTGTTTTTACAATGATGTCATACACTTTTGTTGCAATAGGATTTAATCCACGCTCTGTTTCAGAGAAATCAAAACCTAATTCTTCAAGTTCTTTTTTCTTACTATCATCTGCATATTTCAGCAGTACCGATACATCTTTACGATAATCTTTTAATCGGTTTACAATCGTTTGTTTTTCTACTCTTGCTTCCTCAATTTTTGCCTCTAGGACATTAAGAAGCATTTGGTCTTCTTTGATGTTTCCAATTAAAACATCAACAATAGTTACATTACTCATAATTTTCAATTTTAAATTAATTTTCAGTTTTTGTTTATTTCAGGAGAATACCCCACGCCTTTAGGCTGGGGAAAAATATACCTTAGTACGAGCGAAGCGAGTTCTGGTTGATACCCCGTGCCTTCAGGCCGGGGTAGTTCATTTAGGTAATTTCCATAATGTATGGATGACAAAGTCTGTTGGACTTTGTTTAGATTCGATACAGACACGTTCTAATTCTTCCTCTGCTTCTTCGAAGGTGTCAAAAAAGAATGTTGGTTGTGTAGTCACAGCATACTTATCTTCAGTAGTTATATCAGCAGTAAAAATGGCAAACACTTTTTTTGATTTTCCAGATTTACGCTTTAGTGAACGATAGTTGCTATAATCATACTCATCCCAGTCTGCAATGACTTTAGAGGCTAAATAGTGAGTTTGTAGTCCTAACTGCTCTAAAATAGCCCATACATCTTTTGGGTCGACATGTTCTTGCTCTTTGGCTTCACAATGGTTAATTATCGTTGCGAGAAGATGGTTGTAATCTCCACTTTTAGCTTCGGTAAGTACCAAATCAATTTCTTCTTGAGACCAACCTTCACGTTTGGCTTGTCTTTGGAATACACCCATAATCATAAAGGCATTTCCGTTTACACCAACCAAATCAAGGTTGACGGTTTTTTCAATTACTTTTTTCATTGTTATTAAATTTTAAGATTAATATTATTTTAAATAGGATAGTTGGCAGTGAGTACTTCAACTTTAGTTTTACGTTTTTGACCAGCAATTCCCTTTGATGCTGACAGAGTTTTAGTAAAGGTTTTACTGTACCAACCGTTCCGTTGTATATATTTATCAAGAATATCTGATGGGTACGAACTCAAAAGGAATTTTCCTTGTACGTTTGAAAGCGTATCTAAGAGCCTTTTGTAGTCAATTTCATTGTAGCCACCATAGTGAGCTTGGTTACTGTCTATGTATGGCGGATCGGCGTAGTGAAAAGAATCTTTTGTATCTCTACTCTTAATGATTCGACAGGCATCAACATTTTCAATTTGTACATTTTTAAGCCTTTTTGCAATGTCTTCATTGAACACCATCTTCTTGTTTCTAAAAGCTTTTACTCGCTTTCCATACTTATCAAATCCCCATGACCCAATCTGACAGGAAAACCCCATATTGGTGGCAACATAGAATGCCCACGCTTGTTGTAGTTTATTAAACAAGTGTGGCATTCGATAAATGCTCCATGCAACGGTATATGTCGCACGAGAGAATAATGTTGCTTCAACTTTTGCTTTGAGATTATCAAAATCAGTCTGGACTACTTCATAGAAGTTAACTACCATATTGTTGATGTCGTTGATTGTTTCTGCTTGAGATGGTTTCTTCCCATAGAATACCGCTCCACCACCGAAGAATGCTTCGGTGTAAATAGTGTGGTCTGGAATGAGAGGTAAAATTTCTTTGAGCATATTCAATTTTCCACCGTAATAGGTGATGGGAGTTTTTGGCATAGTAGAGGTTGAGGTATATTACAGTTCGTTTTCTTGCGCCATAGAGCTAAAAGATTCAGAAGTGATAATAATGTGGTCGAGTAAAGTAATGTCCATCAATTTTGCTAATCGTTGTAAATTTTTGGTCTCTGATATATCTCTTTTTGAGAAATTCAAATTTCCACTTGGATGATTATGAGCAACAATGATGGCTGACGCATTGGTCAGAAGGCTGAGTTGAAATATATACTTTGGATTGGTTTGCACACCTCTACTTGTTCCTGTTGCTACCTCTGAGATAGCAAGAACACGATTTGCATTAGTGAGTAGTAGTACCCAAAAACATTCTCGCAAATCCAATTGTTTTGGATTGACATATTTTCGTAAAATGATGTCAGCGTCTTCTGCACTCGTAATATGATGCATTTCTTGTATTCGAGGTCGCTTGTAATGGATTTCAATGTATGAGCTACCAAGTAGCTCGGTACTTGGTAATTTTTTCATAGATTATTTATTTAAAGGTTCTGTTTGAAACTAGTATGAATGAAATTGAATATGCCAAATACCCACGAAAATTGGTCAAATAATATCCTTGTAATGTACTGTGATAGCAGAAAAGGGTTTACTTGGTTTTCCATCAATCATCAGTTTTACATAGACGTGATGGTTTTCCATGTTTACATAATCCCCAAGAGTAAGCGGTAGAAATTCAATAAAATGTTCCATCAACATATATTCAGCGTCAATTGCACCAATGCGAAAGCAAATAACCGTACCCACATTACCTAATACACCTTGTCGAATATCATCACTTAATTGATGCATATACTGATGTGCAAGTGTTAGAGTGACTTTAAATTTGCGTAATTCAGATAACATTTCGGTAAGCGTTTTATTCGTATAGTTTTGAAATTCATCTAAATACAAATGAAAGGGAACACGTAAAGATTCTTTGGTATCAATACGATTAAATGCTGCTGATGTTAGGGTTGAGAGTAATAGTGAGCCGAGAATATTAGCAACATCAACACCTAATGCTCCTTTACTTAAATTGACTAGAAGAATTTTCTTTTCATCCATAATTCTGCGAAACGAAAGTGAATCTGCATTATCAATCAATAATCGTTTAATCGTTGGGTGTACTAAAAAAGCACCCACTTTATTTAGAATTGGAGCAACATCATTTTTTCCATATTTACCATATTCGTTGTTCCAAAAGTTTTTTACGTCTGAATTAATAACATTGGTAATACATCGTTTTCGATAGGTTTCATCATGAATGATGCGAATAATGTCTCGCAGATTGGCTTTGGGTTGGTCAAGTAAGGTGAGTAAAATGTAGCGAAGAATATGCTCCATTTTTACTCCCCAAGCACCACTCCATAGTTTTTGGAAACTCTCTAAAATACTACTAGCAACAAGCGAACGTTTTTCATACGAAACACGTTTCAGTGGATTATAGCCATAGCTTAAATTGATATCGGGAATATTAAGATAGACAACATCTTTCTTTCTGTGATGAGGTACATTTTCAGAAACAGTTTTGATAAGGTCACCGTGTACATCAAAAACGCAAGCACCACGATGGTGTTTAACATCTTGAAGTATTTTTGCTAACAACAGATTAGATTTTCCTGTCCCTGTTTTTCCTAAAATATAAGTATGAAAAGCACGGTCTTTTTGTTTAATACCGAATACATCTTTTCGGTCTCGCCAATTGGTGATGGCGAAGTAGGTGATTTTTGGGTTACGCTTTGGTTTCATAATTGAAATGTAGCGTTCCTTTTGAAATGAGTAAATACTTTAAAATCTGGAAATCAAAAATGGGTCATAGCTTTTTTTGGTCAATTTGACTCGTTCATTTAAGTTCAATTTCCGCGAGCCGATTCGGAATTAGAGGTGTAAAGCACCCTAAATCCTTATATTCAACAACAACTTTATTAGGTTGTACCCAAGGTTTTTTAGCCCCATGATTGGTTATGTAGTCTTGAAGGTATAATATCCATTTGGGCGTTAAAATACTTAACGATTTGTCTTTTAAGACTAGGTTGTACCCAATCTCACGAAGTATCCTTTTTTTCTCTTGCAAAGTGGCATTTTGAAATGATTCTTTTGCGTTTTTAGCTAACGAAAGATGATGTAATGTTTTTCTTCGTAGTTCGCCCTTCACGTCTCTTTCTTTAAAAATTTCATTCCTTACTTTTAATAACTGGTTTTGCAATTCATCATTCATATTAATGAAATTTTCATTTGAAATAAGTCCATCTGCCTTCATTGTTATTAATCCATTTAATCGTTTACTGATTTCTTTTTCTCGTTTTGATAAATCTAACTTTTGCGATTGCATCTCAGTAGTAATACTTAAATGTTCTATTTCTTTTATAGCCCAATTATAGAAATCATCGTCAATTTGCATTTCTTCTGCAAATTTTTCTGCATACTTTAAAATTTTCTCTTCCTCAATGCTTCTTTGCGAACACTGAGGGTTTTTCTTTTTAGAACATCGGTAGTACTTTTTCTTAATTTCAGTCGGATTTATCATGTTGTAATAATCAGTTTTACATTTCTTACATATTGAATCAGTTTTAATTGAATATTTATATTTACAATTTGTACATATAACTTGATGTATTTTTTCGGCAGTAACATATCCTGAACATTCACCACAAAACATAATGCCTCTAAAAGGAAATTGATATTTTCTTTCTCTTAAGCGGGTTGGGCGATGATTACCTTGAAGGATATTTTGAGCATTTTCAAACTGAATAGAATTAACCATTTTTTTATGTTTTCCTTCATAAATGACTCGTATACCATCTGCATTTCTCCAATAAAATGAACCTGCATAAAACGGATTTCTAAATAGTAAATCATAAGTACTGTGTGATAAATAATTTCCTTTTTTACTTTTAAGACCAATAGCATCTCCATGTCGTTTTAAGTCTGCAACGTTATATGAGCCTTGAAGTAATAAATCCCATAATTGTTTTACTTTTTTATACGTTTTATTATCAGGAATAATTTCAATTTTAGATTCATTAGCAAGATAGAGAGGGTTATGCTTATACCCTACGGGGAGTACCGAAGCAGGACACCAACCCCGCTCGGCTTTTAATCGTGTGCCACGACTAACATTGACGTTTAAATCCTTGATATATTGCGTCGCCATACCAAACTCTACTTGCATCATTAAAACGTTATCAGAAGGCTTGTACTCACTACTGTGGGTATTTATTCGTTGAATGATTCCTTGTTGCAGCATCCAAGCAATATTGCCGTGGTCTATTGGGTTTCTTGCGAGCCTATCCAATTTCCAGCATAAAATAGCATCAGCTTCTCCCTGATGTATTTTTTGGAGCATTGAATTAAAGACTTCTCTCCCTGGTTTTTTTGCTGATTTAGATTCAAATACTGTTTCAACAATCGTTAAATTTAAATCACTAGCAATTCGAGTAAGCTCTTTTATTTGGTCTTCGATAGATGTGACCTGTCTGTTTTTATCCTCGCTACTTTTTCGAGCATAAAGTATGTATTTATATTGATTCATAAGTAAATAAAAAGAGACAACCGAAAGTTCAGTTTAAGTTGCGACACAAAAACTGTTCGGTTGTCTCTTTCAATACTTAAACTGATAATTTTGTGTCGCAGTTTTTACTCTATCATGTTATTTTGTACTTTGTCTAATCCAATTTCAATATTTTCAATCAGAGCAACAATAAGGCGAAGCAATTTTAACCCTTCTTCACGAGATTGTTCGTCAGTAAGTTCATATTGAAATTTCTTTAGATATAATTTCTTAAACTTTTGAAGTGATTCTTGTCGTATTTCAGTTGGAATGATTCGAGTCATAGTAACTACTCTATTCTGTTATTGTTTTTTAAATACTATCTAAAATTGGTTTAATTTTAGACCAAAAACCACGTATATTTTCTCACACCTTCTTTATTTATAATCAAACAATGGACTATCAAAAAACGACAATGATACCTAATTTGGTTTTCGATACTCATCTTCCTTCGTTATCTGAAAAGGAACTTAAAGTATTACTCATCATTCTTCGACAAACAGTAGGATGGGTTAAAAATGGTAAAAGAAAAGACCGAGATTGGATTAGTCATCGGTATTTTATTACTAAAACTGGATTATCTCGTAAATCAGTATCTCAAGCTGTTTCACTCCTTATCAAAAAGAAACTCATTACAGCAGAAACAAATACCAAAGAAGATTTACGGCAGAGCATTAATCGTAAAGGGAGGGTATGTATATTTTACTCTTGTTTGTTGTTGAAAAGCAACCAGAAAGCTAATCCTTGTAAACAAATGTACCCATCTCATGGGAAAAATGTACCCACTACAAAACTAACAGAAACAAAACTAAACATCCCAAAGAAGGTAAATTCTACCTACCCAAAACGATTAACAGACCTTGAACGCTATCATCAAGTTTTGCGTGAACGCTTGGGTACCAATCCTTAATAAATTAATAGTTTATTGAAGGCGATGAAATGAATGCGTAAGCATTCAACCTCAATCGGTATAAATAACTTATTAAAAATCAATCAAAAAGAAAGGGTTATGCACAGCTATTTCCACGAATGTTCGAGTGACCGCAAATTTTTTTGGTCATATTGACCAATTTTAAATGATGTGATGTTAAACAATAATATTCTATACTATAAAAAGCGTTGAATTCTTAACCCCAACGCTTCTTATATTACTATGACCATTAAATTAAATTCTTTATCGAAATATCGTACAAGAGTAAACATACCACTCCACGACATTGCACATCTCTTAAATATTGATACTTCTAACCTATCCAAAATTGAACAGGGAATTCGGGAACCGAATCCAAGAATTATCCTCTTGTATCATATCCTCTTCAAAGTACCGCTTCTTGAACTTTTTGACGAGCAGTATGATGACCTCAAAGTCCAATTAAAGCGAAAAAGCAGAACACTCGTTGAACAATTACAAATTGAACAACCTCCGAAGAGTAACAATAGAATAGCATATATCAATCAATTTGTCAATTCATTAAACCAAGAATAGTATGATTGACAATAGATATACTCAAGATGGAGAAGAACGTATTATTTCTTTATACTTTAATGCAATAGGCTTTGGTTTTGTTCTTATGAAAAACCCATTAGAAGTTATTGAAAAAGGAATGATTTGTATAACCCCAATTGATAATCAAGAAGTTCTAAAAAAGGTTAAACACCTTATTCGTAAAACAAAGCCAGAACGAATCGTTATTGAAGATTATACAGGTGAAGGGTCGAATAAGTCAAAACGTATAATTGCACTTTTAAAAACGATAAAAGCGTATGCAAAACAAAAAGGAATAGAACTCTCATCATATTCTCGCGAGCAAATTAAATTAGTATTTAGTAATTGGCATGCAGAAACACGATTTGAAATTGCAGAGGTAATTGCTAGAAATGTAGAGGCATTTTCAAATTTGCTTTTTGATAAGCCAAAGTATCCAAAAACAGAACATTTTAGAAGTGCACAATTTGATTCTGCTTCACTTGGGATTACCCATTATTATTTGGATAATTAAATGCGTTATTTAATCTCTTCAAAAAAATCAAAAACATTCATCTCAAAACTTTTTGCTATTTTTATCAGAGTTTTAAGTGTTGGGGAAGTACGACCAGCCTCCATCCGTTGAATCTGACAAACATCTAAGCCAGACCTAATAGATAAATATAATTGCGTTAAGGAATGTTCACTACGCAAGGTTTTGATTCCTTTTCCTAGGGGTTACGTGTTTTTATATGATTGATTAAAGAACACTTTTTAAGAATACTTGATGCTTTTACCCTAACACTTATACATCACTATTTGAGATGATAATTTTAAAACTCTAACCCTTTGTCAGAGTTTTTTTATTTCCTATTTTTAACAAATAAATTCTCCCCTAAAAGTTATTAAATTAATAACAGTTGTTGTGTCTTTAGATATCTAAGTATCGTATGACAAATTAGCTATATTTGGTAAACTTAAAACATGTAGGAAATATTAGATTATATATGGCAAAAACAACAACCAAAAAAACAAAATCAATAGAAGAAACCCTTTGGGATTCGGCAAATAAACTTCGAGGGACTGTTGAATCTTCAGAATACAAACACGTCGTTTTAAGTTTAATTTTCTTAAAATTTGCGAGCGATAAGTTTGAAGAACGCAGAGAAGAACTCATTGCTGAAGGCAAAGAAAGGTATGTGGAAATGAAAGAGTTCTATAATATGAACAATGTCTTTTTCTTGCCTAAAATATCACGTTGGAGTTATATTATAGAAAATGCCAAACAAGACGATATTGCGCTAAAAATAGATACAGCTCTACATACCGTAGAAAAAAATAACCCTGCTTTAAAAAGTGCGTTACCAGACAACTATTTTTCACGTTTAAATATGGACGTAAGTAAACTAGCCGCATTACTCGATACTATTAACAACATAGATACGCTTAAAGACAAGGAACAAGATATTGTTGGGCGAGTGTACGAATACTTTTTAAGCAAGTTTGCATTAGCAGAAGGAAAAGGGAAAGGAGAATTCTACACGCCAAAAAGTATTGTAAATCTTATTGCAGAAATGATAGAACCCTACAAAGGCATCATTTATGATCCTGCTTGTGGTTCTGGTGGTATGTTTGTGCAGTCTATGAAGTTTATTGAAAGCCATAACGGAGATAAAAAAGAAATCTCTATTTACGGACAAGAATATACTTCTACTACTTATAAGTTAGCAAAAATGAACCTTGCCATTCGTGGTATTGCTGCAAATTTAGGTGAAGTGCCAGCAGATACCTTTGGCAAAGACCAACACAAAGATTTAAAAGCAGATTTTATTATGGCAAACCCACCTTTTAACCAAAAGGATTGGCGAGCAAGTGATGAGTTGGTGGACGACCCTCGGTGGCGAGGTTACGATGTACCACCTAAAAGCAATGCTAATTACGGTTGGATTTTAAATATGGCATCTAAACTCTCACAAAACGGTGTAGCTGGTTTTATATTAGCAAATGGAGCACTTTCTGGTGGTGGCGAAGAGTATAAAATTAGAAAGAAACTGATTGAAAATAAATTGGTGGAAGCAATTGTTATTTTGCCTCAAAACATGTTTTATACGACTGGTATCTCAGTAACACTTTGGATACTTAATAACAATAAAAAAGCACGTACTGTAAAATTACCTGATACTACTCGCAACTATAGAGATAGGGAAGATGAAATATTGTTTATGGATTTGCGTGAAGTAGGTATTCCATTTGAAAAAAAATTCATTCAGTTTTCTCCTGAAAATATTATAGAAATAACCGAAACGTATCACAATTGGCAACAAAAAGAATCAGGATACAATGATGTTCCTGAATTTTGCTACAGTGCTAAACTTGACGAAGTAAAAGCCAGAGACTTCTCTCTAGTACCAAGTAAATATATTGAATTTGTAAACCGTGATGAAAACATCAATTTTGAAGAAAAAATGCAAACACTTCAAACGGAAATATCAGGTTTACTAAAACAAGATGCTGAATCTAAAGAAGATTTATTAGCTGTTTTTAAAAAGTTAGGCTATGAGTTATAAAAACAGAGCTAACTTCAAGCCTTTATCAAATTTCATAAAACGAGTTAATGTTAAAAATAAAGATGGTGCAGTAGCAAATCTTAAAGGTATTAATATTGATAAATTTTTTATGCCTTCTGTAGCCAATGTTATAGGAACCGATTTAACAAAATATAAAGTTGTAAAACCTCAACAATTTGCCTGTAATAGAATGCACGTTGGTAGAGATTATAGATTACCAATAGCCGTCTCAAACTTTAAAAATAATATTATTGTTTCACCAGCTTATGATGTTTTTGAAATTATAAATACTAATGAGTTAAACCCTGAATATTTGATGATGTGGTTCTCTCGCTCTGAGTTTGATAGAAACTGTTGGTTTTATACCGATACAGATGTAAGGGGTAAGCTAGGCTGGGATTCTTTTTGTGAAATAGAACTACCAATCCCAAGCATAGAAAAACAAAAAGAAATTGTTAAAGAATACAACACGGTTATTAGTCGCATAAAACTCAACGAACAATTCAACCAAAAGCTAGAAGAAACCGCACAAGCTTTATACAAACATTGGTTTGTAGATTTTGAGTTTCCTAATGCAGAAGGGAAACCTTATAAATCTTCTGGTGGTGAAATGGTATTTAATGAAGAGTTGGATAGTGAGATTCCTTTAGGATGGGAAGTTAAGTCAATTAATTATTTCAGTGAAATAGGTTCAAGTAAAAGAGTTTTTCGGTCAGAATATAGAAATCAAGGAGTTCCTTTCTATAGAGGGAAAGAAATAAGTATAAAAAAATCAGGAAAACCTATAGAGGATATTTTATACATCAGTACCGAAAGATACGTAGAACTAAAATCAAAATATGGTAAGCCAAGCAAAGGAGATATTTTATTAACTGCTGTGGGAACAATTGGATCAAGTTACTTAGTTGAAGATGAGGAATTTTATTTTAAAGATGGTAATGTAATTTGGTTTAAGAACTTCAAGAAAGACTTCTATAACAATTTTATCTATGCATTCATGCAAAGCAAAAATTTCAATGAAGTAATAGATAATATTACTATTGGGTCTACACAGAGTGCAATTACTATGAATGCACTTGGAAATCAACTAATAATTAAACCATCAGAAAAAGCGGTAAAGGGTTTTAGTATTTTGTATAGTAAAATACATGATAACATTTCAATAAAAAATATATTGAATATTGAACTATATTTTTTAAAGAGTATAATTCTTTCCAAAATGTCAAAAGTAGAAGTTGAAAAAGAAATGGTATGACAACAACAGTATTAGATTTAAAACATAATGAGGCTAAAGATTTTTTCCTAAAAGAAAAAAGTTATTTTTCTGTAGAGTTACCAGACTATTTTACATTTCAAGAACTCTTAAATGCGTTAGACAAAGAATTAAACGGTAGAGAACTTAAAGAAGTTCAATCTAATTTAAAAGTTAGAAACTCAGATGGTGTTAATTATAAAATTTTAAATAATAAAGATGGTAAATATGCATGGCGTCCATTTCAACTTATTCATCCAGCCATTTATACTAACCTTGTTCACAACATAACCCAAGAGCAACATTGGGAAACCATTACAAATTGTTTTAAGGTTTATGCTCAAAACCCAAATATTGAGTGTCATAGTTTACCTGTAATAGAAAGTGAAGATAAATCTGCCAAAGAGAATCAAATATACGAGTGGTGGCATAAGGTAGAACAACGCTCAATTGTTTTGGCTTTAGAATTTAATCACGTTTTGCATTTAGATATTGCAGACTGTTATGGTTCTCTATATACGCATAGCATTGTATGGGCATTGCATACAAAAGAAGAAGCAAAGAAAACTGAAAACCGAAGCAATCAAGATTTTATTGGTAATATCATAGATTGGCGTATTCAAGATATGTCTAACGGTCAAACTAATGGGATTCCACAAGGCTCAGTTTTAATGGATTTTATAGCAGAGATAGTGTTGGGATACGGTGATTTACTGTTAACTGAACGGCTTACTGAAAAGGATATTACGGAATATAAAATTATAAGATATAGAGACGATTATAGAATTTTCACAAAAAATGCTGAACAATCTTCTTTAATAGCAAAAGAACTATCTGAAGTGCTTTCAGAATTAAATTTTAAAGTTAATAGCCAAAAAACTATTGATAGTAATGATTTGATTTTAGGAGCATTGAAACCAGATAAAATTCATTGGATTTACAACAAAAGAAAGACAGAAAACATTCAGAAATGGTTATTACAACTATATGTCTTAGGAGAGCAATTTCCAAATTCTGGGACACTCTATAAAGAAGTAAAGCACTTTTTAGATTGGTTACAAAAACGAGAAGAACCAAAAGAAGAAGACAAAGAGAAAGAAAAAAAAGAAATTAAAAACCCTGAGGTTTTAATAAGTATTTTAATAAACTTAGCTTATAACAACCCTCGTTTATATCCCTTAATTACGGGTTCTATAAGTTATCTAATAACCAAAATTGAAAATACTGAATCTCAAAAGGAAATCATTACAAAAATTAAAAACAAATTTAATCAGTTACCAAACACAGATTATTTAGATGTTTGGTTACAAAGATTAACGCTTAAAATAGATGTTGATATTAATTATTCTGGAAAACTTTGTAAAAAAGTGATTGATAATTCTGCAACTGTTTGGAATTCAGAATGGTTAAATAATAAATACAAAAAAATAGTTGATGAAACTTCAATTATTGATAATGAGAAAATTGAGAATTTAGAAATTAATTTTTCAAAGCTTGAAACGATTCAGTTGGGAGATTATGATAAGTTGTTCTCTTAACTTTTTTATACAATAAAATAATGATTTTAAATCAAAATAATAAACAACAAGCATTCCTAATAGAAGAAATATGGCTACTCACTTTTGGTGGTGCATTTCAGCATAGTGGTATTTATAGACCTACCACAACTGAGAAACAGCGTACTCACTTTAGAGCGATGCTTAGAGGTTATATAGAGCATACTGTTTTAGTAAAATACAAATCTCAAATTATAGATAGTGCTACGCACCTAGAAGCGATACAAAATATTTGTAACTATACAAAAGTATTTACAGACGAGTTAAAAGCACCAATAAATATTGGTATAAGTCAAAAACTACTTAATCTAGTTTTAAAATATTATTGGTGCTTAGGCTTACTGCCCGAGCCACCACATTGTCCTGTAGATAGAATTATTCAGCAGAAAATATATAAACAACCTAAAGTTAATTGGACGCAATTAAACAGTACAGATATTTATATGCAAATAATTAATGACATTAAGGATTTAGCAAAAAGAGATGATTTAAGTATTGCACAATGGGAATTAGAAAATTTTGATAGACGATAAAACACATCAAATGCAAAATTTGTTTAGCACTTATTTTGATTTGTTTACAAATAGATGCGAACATATTCCATTATTAGAGATTGGAGAAGATTCTGTGCGTTATGATTTTTTTATGGCGTTAACCGAAGTTAATGGCTTAAAAAATCATGAAATTGTTTTAGAGAGTGCAATAGACAAAAGATCTTTTATTCCTAGAGATAATAAAAAATCTAACAGAAAAGAAAATCCAAAAATGGATTTGGTAGTAGATAAATTAAATCTGTGTGTAGAGTTTGGGTTGTTTAGGCAAAATAGTAACGAAGAAGGAACAATAAATAAAACCAGTCGATTGGTGAAAATGTTAAATGACATGATTCGTCTAGGCTTAGAATCATATCATACAAAAAGGCGAGCTTATTTTATTTGTGTAGCAGATAGTAAAATGTTAGGACATCAATTAAATTCAAAAATTTTGGAATCATTTCCTGCAAATTATATTATCAATAAAGAATTAGTTGATAAGCTCTGTGAAAAGAAAACATCTAATTTTGATCGTCGTTTTATAAATAAAATGAATGTTTTAAATTTAAGTTTTAATTCAAGACTTATTTATGATAAGGAAGTCATAGCTAGTAAAATTTATTTTGAAACAAGAATCTTAATTTGGGAAGTATGTTAGATATTGAAAAAGTAGACTTGTTACAGCTTCAATCGTTTTTAAATCAAAACGAGATTCCTATTATAAAAAGCAAGCCAAAAACTTTTTTAGGTATTGCAAAGCAACCACATTACGAAAATGTTTTATCAAACATTTATGCATTTTACTTTGATGTAAATGAGGTGCATCAATTTAAAGATTTGTTTATAAAAAGCCTTTTAGAACTCATAAATAGATCAATCTTAGTAAAAGAGAAAACTGTATTTGAAACGTTTTCGGAATTTGATGTCTTTACAGAATATGGAATAAAAGACCAAAAGCGTATAGATATACTTTTGCAAAACAATGAGCAAGCTATAATTATAGAAAACAAAGTGTACCACCATTTAAATAATGATTTAAATGAATATTATAACGAGATAAAAGTAGCTGATAAAATAGGTGTTGTATTATCGCTTCATCCTATTTCAGATATTGACCACAAGCATTTTATAAATATTACACACATACAGTTACTAGAAACTGTAATGCGTAATCTTGGAAACTATGTATTAAAGGCTAACGATAAATACATCGTTTTTCTAAAAGATTTCTACCAAAATACTATAAATTTAAGTCATCCATCTATGGACAAAGAGAACATTGAATTTTACTATAAAAATCAAAAAGAGATTAACAAATTGGTAAAATTTAAATATAACTTGAGGGAGCATATTGTAAGTCAAATTGTAACCGCTGGCGACAGTCTTCATGGACTTAATAAATATGAACCTAGAGCAAATAGCTTTAATGATAATCGTTTGGTCTATTATGTGTCTTCAAGGCATAAAAATTTAATGATTACGGTTGTTTATGAAGATTTACTAACGCAAAAACAGAGAATGTATATTGCTGTGGAATTACAAGGCAATTTATTAAAAGATAGGTCGATTTATAATGAAATTGAATTTACTAAAGAAGAACAACAAAAAGCATTTGCAGAGCATTTTAAAACAACATCAGAAAGTTGGTCTCATTTTGCTATAGAACATTATCATCCAACAGATACTGAAATTTCTAATTTATCAGAATTTATATTAGAAAAATTAAATGAAGATCATTTATTAGCTGTTTTCAAGAAGTTAGAATTATTTTTAGACATTTACAAAACCACCTAATAGCCTGTACAATAAAAATATGGAGAAACATAGAAAAATACAACCTAGTGATGCTTTAAGCGATTTTATTTTATACACCGCACCAAGTGGAGAGGTTAAGGTAGAAATCTATTTTCAAAATGAAACCATTTGGCTTACGCAACAAAAAATTGCAGATTTGTTTGGGGTAGAACGTTCTGTGGTTACCAAACATTTAGCTAATATTTTTAATGATGGAGAATTAGACAAAACGTCAACAAGTGCAAAATTTGCACAAGTTCAAAAAGAAGGAGAAAGAGAGGTAAAACGCAATATAGAATATTATAACCTAGATGTTATTATTTCGGTTGGTTACAGAGTAAGCACAGGTAAGGCAACGCAGTTTCGTATTTGGGCAACCAAAACACTTAAAGAGTACATTATAAAAGGTTTTACCATAGACGATGTTCGTTTAAAACAAGGCAAAACCTTATTTGGTAAAGACTATTTTAGGGAACTACTTGAGCGTGTGCGTTCTATTCGTGCTAGCGAACGCAGAATATATCAGCAGGTTACCGATATTTTTGCAGAATGTAGTATCGATTATAATAAAAATGCTGATATTACTAAAACGTTTTATGCCATGGTGCAAAATAAATTTCACTTTGCAATTACAGGGAAAACGGCAGCAGAAATTATCTATTTAAAAGTAGATAGCAACAAAGATAATATGGGTTTAACCACCTGGAAAAATGCACCAGATGGAAGAGTTATAAAGTCAGATACTAATATTGCTAAAAACTATTTAGAAGAAAAAGATATTAAGCAATTAGAACGAACAGTTACTGGTTACTTTGATTACATAGAAGGCTTAATTGAAAGAGAAAATACTTTTACAATGGAGCAATTGGCTATAAGTGTGAATAAATTTTTAGCTTTTAATGAATATAAGGTGTTAGAAGGTCTTGGTAAAAAGTCTAAAAAACAAGCTGAAAGCAAAGCATTTGAAGAATATACTAAGTTTAATAAAACACAGAAAATAGAATCTGATTTTGATAAGATGGTAAAGAAACTAAAAAAAGGAGAACAATAAATTAAAGAGTTATAGACAAGGTAGCATTATGAAATTTACAGAATATCAATTAGAGAAAGCATTTATAGAATTACTAAAAACGGAAGAAATTCCGCATATTAATGGTGCCACAATTTCTCGTGATATTCAAGAAGTTCTTATAGAAGATGATTTAAAATCGTTTCTGTTAGCGCAATACAAAAGCGACAAGCTAACCAATTCTGAAGCAGACCAAATAATAAGGCAACTGAAAACCTATTCGGCTTCAGATTTATACGAGAGTAACAAGTCCATTATGAAATTGGTGGCTGATGGTTTTTCTTTTAAACGAGAAGATCGAAGTCAAAAAGATATTTGGATTTACCTTATAGATTTTTCAGAAGAAAATAAAAACACCTATAAGTTTATCAATCAGTTAGAAATTGTAGGTTATGAAAAACGGATTCCAGATGGTATTTTATATATCAACGGATTGCCTTTAGTGGTTTTTGAATTTAAAACAGCTATAAGGGAAGAAACGACTATTCACGATGCCTATGTACAACTTACTACACGTTACAAACGGGATATTCCAGAGTTGTTTAAATACAATGCCTTTTGTGTCATCAGTGATGGCGTAAACACCAAAGCAGGCTCGTTTTTTGCTCCTTACGAGTTCTTTTACGCATGGAGAAGAGTATCAAGCTTAGATAAAGATGTAGATGGCATTGATGCTATGTACACTTTAATTCATGGCATGTTTAACCATGATGATTTGAGAGGAATTATTCGTAATTTCATTTACATACCAGATGCATCAAAAAAAGATGAAAAAATTGTTTGTCGATACCCACAATATTATGCAGCTATTAAACTGTACGAAAATATAAAAACACATCAAAAACCACTTGGTGATGGTAAAGGAGGAACCTATTTTGGGGCTACGGGATGTGGTAAAAGTTTTACCATGTTGTTTTTAACACGCTTATTAATGAAGAGCGTATATTTTAGCAGTCCTACCATAGTTCTAATTACCGATAGAACGGATTTAGACGATCAACTTTCTGGACAATTTACCAATGCTAAAGGTTATATTGGAGACAACAATATTATAAGTGTAGAAAGTAGAGACCAATTGCGTAAACTATTACAAGGCAGACAAAGTGGTGGTGTATTTTTAACGACCATTCACAAGTTTACAGAAGATACTGAGTTACTGACAGACAGAACGAATGTCATTTGTATTTCAGATGAAGCTCACCGAAGTCAAACTAACCTTGACCAAAAAATTAATATTACAGAAAAAGGAGTAACCAAAACCTACGGGTTTGCAAAGTACCTTCATGATTCATTACCAAATGCTACTTATGTTGGATTTACAGGAACACCTATTGATGCAACCTTAGATGTCTTTGGAGAAATTGTAGATAGTTACACAATGAACGAATCTGTAAAAGATGAAATTACAGTACGTTTAGTGTATGAAGGTCGAGCAGCTAAGGTCTTACTTCAAAATGAAAAGCTTAATGAAATTGAAGCATATTATAATCAATGTGCAGAAGATGGTACGAATGATTACCAGATAGAAGAAAGTAAAAAGGCAACTACCAATATGAATGTGATTATTGGTGACCCTGACCGAATAAAAGCAGTTGCAAAAGATTTTGTAAATCATTATAAAAACCGAGTAAATGAAGGTGCTACTGTAAAGGGGAAAGCTATGTTTGTGGCAAGTAGTCGACTAATTGCCTATAATCTCTACAAAGAGATTATTGCATTAAGTCCTGAATGGGCAGAAGTAAAAACCCATGAAGAGGGAATAGAACTTACCGAAAGAGAGCAAAAGGAAATCAAACCAATAGAGCGTATTAAATTAATAATGACGCGAGGAAAAGACGACCCTAAAGAGCTCTATAATATGTTAGGCACGAAGGAGTATCGTAAAGAATTAGATAGACAATTTAAAAACGCTAAATCGAACTTTAAAATTGCGATTGTAGTGGATATGTGGCTAACAGGATTTGATGTGCCTTTCTTAGATACTATTTATATTGATAAACCTATTCAACGCCACAATCTTATTCAAACCATTTCTCGTGTAAACAGAAAATTTGCAGGAAAGAACAAAGGTCTTGTTGTTGATTACATTGGAATTAAAAAACAAATGAACTTGGCATTGGCTGAGTTTGGAAATATTGATGGGCAGGATATAGAAGAAGTAGAAAAATCAATTGGTGTGGTAAAAGACCATTTAGATTTATTACATAAAATATTTTATAAGTTTGATAGCTCAGGTTATTTTAATGGAACTCCACTAGAGCAACTACAGACATTGAATAAGGGAGCAGAATTTGTTCAGCTTACGCAAGAATTAGAACGTCGTTTTATGGATTTAGTAAAACGGTTAAAAGCTGCTTATGATATTTGTGCAGGAAGTGATGTGTTTAAAGATGAGGAACGAGACCAAATTCATTTCTATTTAGCAATACGTTCAATTGTATTTAAACTAACCAAAGGGAATGCGCCAGATACCGCTCAAATGAATGCAAAGGTGCGTACTATGATAACCGATGCTTTGCAAAGCGATGGTGTAGAAGAAATATTTAAAATGGGTGATGACACTCAAACTGAAATAGACATTTTTGATGCCGATTATTTGGCGAAAATTGAAAAGATTAAACTTCCTAATACTAAGATTAAGTTGTTGCAACAACTACTTGCAAAAGCTATTGGTGAACTTAAAAAAGTTAATAAGGTTAAAGGTGTTGATTTCTCTAAAAAAATGCAAGACTTAGTTGAAAAATACAATGAGCGTAAAGAAAGTGATGTATTGCGAAGTGAAGTCCTAGAAGACTTTACGGATGAAATTATTGACCTATTTTATGAATTGAAAAAGGAGAAAGATTCATTCAAAGACTTAGGAATTGATTTTGAAGAAAAGGCGTTTTATGACATTTTAAAATCTCTCGCACTAAAATATGATTTTGAATATCCTGAAGATAAATTAATACATCTTGCAAAAGAAGTAAAACAAGTTGTTGATGATAAAGCGAAATATACTGACTGGAGTAAAAGAAGTGATTTAAAAGCTGAACTAAAAGTAGATTTAATTATTCTACTTGCAGAAAATGGTTATCCTCCAGTAGATAGAGATGAAGTGTATAAAGAAATTTTTGAACAAGCAGAAAATTTCAAGAAGTATAACAAGTAAAAAATAGTACTTAACAAGATAGTTTTTGTATAATATTGTGAGTTAGATGATTTGTGATGGAGAACTATTAAAAAAGGTGAGTTAATAATCTAAATTACTTAGAGTAATGACAATTAATATTTACTTGCTTTAGAAAAAATGTTGTGTTAGTTTAGCTGTTCATTCACAGAAACTTAGAAGTCATGAAAAAGCGAGTTGGTGTGTGGATTCGGGTATCCACAAAATTACAGCAGAGTTCAGATAGCCCAGAGCATCACCTACAAAAGGCAAAAATGTATGCAGAACTCAAAGATTGGGACATTGTAGAAGAATATCACCTTGAAGCTGTTAGCGGTAAAAGTGTGATATCGCATCATGAAGCACAACGTATGATGCGAGATATCCAAAGTGGACACATTGAGGCTTTAATATTCTCGAAAATCTCAAGACTTGCTCGCAACGTAAAAGAACTCCTAGAATTTTCAGACCACTTTCAAAAACACAATGCTGATTTAGTTTCACTTGGAGAGTCAATAGATACAAGTTCTCCATCTGGTAGGTTTTTCTACACGATAATTTCAGCGATGAGTCAGTGGGAACGTGAGAATATTGTAGAACGTATTAAATCATCTGTAGAAGTACGTGCAAAAATGGGAAAAGTTATGGGTGGTATTCCATTTGGCTATAAACGTCTTGGTAAAGATGATATGGAACTTGATGAACACGAAGCACCAATTCGAAAAATGATGTTTGATTTATTCTTGGAACATAAACGCCACGCAACGGTAGCTAATATTTTAAACAATAAAGGATATCGTACTAAACGAAAAAGCATGTTCTCTGGAACTACGGTTAAACGATTACTCCAAGACCCAACCGCAAAAGGAATACGACGCTCACACACCACTAAAATTGATGAAAATGGCAAAACGGTTATGCGAGATAAAGAAGAATGGTATATTCACGAAGCACCACGTATTGTTTCTGATGAGGTTTGGGATGAAGTTAATGCTATTATTCAAAAGCAAGAAAAAGAGAAAATACAACCACTAAACAAGAAAGTTCATTTATTTACAAGTTACTTATTCTGCGAATGTGGTGGAGGTATGTATGTACCATCAAGCAATCCAAAGTACACCTGCAAAAAGTGTAAACGTAAAATTCACATAGAAGATATTGAAGAAATCTTTAAGGAACAACTTACCGAATTCATTATTTCAGAAGAAGAAGTCAATCGCTATTTTGATGGAACACATACTATCATCAGAGACAAAGAACAAGAGATTGAAAATATTAAAACTAAGATTGAAACGTTAGAACTTAAAATTCAAAAGCTATTTGAACTCCATGAAAAAGGGCAAATTGAAACAGATAGATTTAAAGAGTTTTATGATAAACCTAATACCCAAATAGAACAATTCAAACGTAAAATTCCAGAGATTGAAGGAGAAGTATATGCACTCAAAGACCAATTTAAATCTAGCGGTTATATTATCGAAGAAGCTCGTTCGTTATATGAGAATTGGGATAAACTTACTAAACGACAGAAACGTAACGTCATAGAAATCATAACAGAAAAGATAGTAGTGTCTGAACAGGAAGTAAACATCACGCTTAACTATATACTGCCTAACAGTCCTTCTTTGAAATCGACTTCAAATGGGTCACATGGACTATACAGATTGTTGTAACCAGTTTTAATTCAAATCATTCTCTTAAAATCTTTTTTGTCATTATTTCGCCATTGCTTAATTCTGCTTTAATAATATAAATTCCAGAACTTAAATGTGAAATA
>Ga0115563_1000620_pt1 | contig 28494 bp, 25 predicted proteins | sample COGITO_mtgs_1105_2_FD_87198 | JGI IMG/M metagenome (GOLD analysis project Ga0115563, IMG submission 87198) | Pelagic marine microbial communities from North Sea - COGITO_mtgs_110519 | ecosystem: Environmental > Aquatic > Marine > Epipelagic | place: Germany:Helgoland, sampling site Kabeltonne...
AGTCTACAGGGAAGTATTTACGACGTGTCACAGAAAGGCCTAGGAAACCTATAGCCTGACAATCAACGCTCCAAACCCTCATGGCAACAAACTCTTAGTATCAATAGGCCGAGCCTCATTCCGCCCCTCACCCTTATCCTTAAAAGCCGTCTGCATCCCAGACACCCGATAAAAATTATAGTCCGGATACTTACCCACCCCATTAATCAACAAATTCTCTTTCTCATAAACCATGTTTTGACGATCGTACTCACACATCTCAAAATCGGGCGTCAGCTGAATTGCATAGGTAGGACAGGCCTCCTCACACATGCCGCACATAATGCAGCGAGAAAAATTAATGCGGAAAAACTCCGGAGACCAGGTGCCGTCCTCTCGAGTATCTTTCTGCAGGGCAATACAGTCCACCGGGCAAACCGCGGCACACAGATTACAGGCCACACAGCGCTCCTCTCCGTCCGGATCCCGGGTCAACACAATACGTCCGCGATAGCTAGGAGCAAGATAAGGCATCTCCTCCGGATACTGCACAGTGTCAGCTTTAGTGAAGCTGTGTTTAAAGATTTCCCACATGGTTCGCAGTTCACTTAACATTCGACAGCGCCCTCCATCCATAACAACACCGCGCCGGTAATCACCAGATTAACCAGCGTAATCGGCAACATCACCTTCCACCCCAGAGACATCAGCTGGTCATATCTGGGACGAGGAATCGCCGCCCGCAACAGCACAAAGAAATTAATCACCAAGAACACTTTAAGCCCAAACCAAGCCAGCGGAGGCAGCCATGGGCCAATTACAGCAGGCCCCATCCAGCCCCCAAAAAACAGAGTTACAATCATGCAAGAGATAAGCATCAGGCCCAGGTACTCCCCGAGCATAAACATAGCGAATTTCATGCCGCCATATTCAGTGTGAAAACCCGCAGTTAACTCATGCTCCGCCTCAGGCAAATCGAACGGCAAGCGGTGGCTTTCGGCAATACCCGCAATCACAAACACCAGTAAACCCAGGGCCTGAGAAAAACAAAACCAGACATCGGATTGGGCCTCAACTATGTCCACCAGACTAAAGCTGCCCGACATCATCACCACACCCATTAGCGATAGGCCCATAAAGACCTCATAGCTAACCATCTGTGCCGCAGAGCGCAAGCCACCCAGCAGGGCATATTTATTATTGGAGGCAAGGCCACCCAGCAGCACGCTGTAAACCGCCAGCGAAGTCATACCCAAGAAAAATAGCAGCCCAATATTGACATCGATAATCATCACATCCGGCGCAAAAGGAACCACCGCAAAACCCATCATCATCGCCACTACAATGGCCGTCGGCGCAAAAATAAAAACTACCTTGTCGGCAAAGGGTGGCACCCAATCATCCTTGGTCAGTAACTTGATCATATCTGCCAACACCTGGCCTATGCCGAAAGGACCCAGACGATTAGGGCCATATCTATCCTGCCAAAAGCCCAGCAAGCGGCGCTCCCACCAGGTCAGCACAGCAGCACCGCCGACACCACCCAGCAATATAGCCAGCGCCAACAGCACTGGCATCATTAACTCAGACATGGGCAGAGCCTCCCTCAGCAACAATAGGATCAGGGGTCGCTTTATCTGATGCGATTAACTGGGGCTGAGATCGCTGCCACTGCGCATCCACCGCCAGTGTCGCCAGTGAGCCCGCCCGCAAATAGAGGGTTTCGGCATAGCCCAGACCAAAACCAATGCAGTTCTTGGCAACGCGCTGCAAAATACGCACTTCGAGAGAAACCTCAGTTCCCCCAGAGGCCAGAACCACACCATCGCCCTCCGAGACTCCCAGCTTATGGGCAACCGCAGCTCCCAGAGAGACAAAACCCATACCGGCCATCTCGGCAATTTCATCCGTATTGACCGACAGTTCGTCGGACCCATGCACCTGATGCACAGGCACGAGCTGCCAATGGTGGGCCTGCATTTCGACAGCCTCGCAAGCAGCCTTCTGGGTGGCTCCACTGGCAGATGACTGAAGTAATTTTACGCCTGCAGTACCACCTTTTAGCGGGCCATCCACTTCGGCCTGAAACTTCTGCAAAGATTGATTGCTGTTCCAGCCCGGTGACCATACATAGGGCGTAAGCGCCGCCGGCTGATCTCTATTGAGACCTTCCATGCTGAAGGCCAGGGGCGATTCATGGTCGTGGGGCTGCTGGGGCTCATGCACATTGACGCCAGCATTCATAGCCGTGCGTCCACTGTATCTATGGGTCTGACGAGGGATTTTCAGGCCGCGATCGCGAAAACTCTGGTCCGGAGCTGCGTCAACCAGATTAGTAAATTCAGCCTGACTCTTGGCGCAGGCCGCCACCACCTGATCAAAGTGCTCGATTTTGGATAGGGATTTATGATTGGTTAAAGCAGCAAGTTTTAACAGCCACTGCCAGCTGGGCAATCGCTCAGCAGCAGGTTCAAATACCGGGAAATAACGCTGAGCACGGCCCTCCATATTTACCAGAGAACCCTGGGACTCCGCATAGGAAGCTGCAGGCAAAACCATATCGGACGCACCCAAAGTAGCGTTCTCCAGCATATCCATACTGATCACCAGAGTGCCGGCGCTCATTAGCTGTTCCATCTGCTGAGGATTGAGGCGCCGCTGAAGATCATTCTCCACCACCAGCAATACCTCAGGCGGGCTGTTGACCAGATCGGGCAGAGACGGACTAGACTTATCAGCCAGCAGTGCTACACCCAAGCTGTTAGCCTCGGGGATACAGAGACTCAGCATACAGCCGGATGGCTCTGTACAGAGTGACTCCGCAATGGCAACCGCAGCATTAACAATCCCCCAGTGCACCATGCTAGTGCCGCTGATAATCAGAGGGTTTTTAGCCGACTGCAATATCTCCGCAATCTGATTGGCCTGCTTATTGGACGAGGGCTCACCGGCCAGAGCCTCAACAATGGATACGGCAAATTCAGCAATCTGATCCGGGGCCAGCGAAATACATTGGCTGGCAATATCATCTAGCCTAGTCTCCATAGCTGAAACTATTATCAGTGGCGAGCGCTGATCCTGGGCTAGATTGCGCACGGCCGCATCCTGCCACTGAGGCAGACCCATCTGCTCGGCCAGCTCAAATGATTTATTGCGTACCGACTGACGCAGCGCCAGCGCGACTCTTGGCGCGGTATGGGTAATATCCTCACCCAATACCAACACCGCATCTGCAGCTTCAATCTGTTTAATACTTGGAATCATCGCCTGGGTGGTTTGCAGTATCCGGCGCACAGAAGCCATCAGTGGCGCCTCAGCCTCAGAGAAACCGGCAGAAAAATGCTCTGCGCCCACCAGCTCCCGGAGCAGATAATTAGCCTCCACAGAGGCCCTTGGCGAGCCAATACCAGCCACTTTTTTGCCCTGCATCCAGCTCGCAGCAGTCTCCAGCGCCTGCTGCTGATGCACCGCCATATAGCTGCCATCCGCCTGCCTGATGCCGGCATAGTCCAGGCGCGCATCGCTATTGACGTAGCCACTACCAAAGCGACCGCGATCGCAGAGAAAGTAACCATTGACCTCATGGTTGTATCTGTTGTGTACGCGCTTTAATTTGCCATAACGCTCACCAGGGGCAATATTACAGCCCACAGCACAGCCATTGCAGATTGAGGGCGCCGACTGCAAATCCCATTTGCGGCTGTACTGTTTTAAAAATGGCTTGTCGGTAAATACCCCAGTGGGGCAGACCTCCACCAGGTTGCCGCTAAATTCGCTCTCCAGTACACCCTCTTCATGGCGCCCAAAGTACAGGTGATCATGAGAGGCCTGGGCGCCCAGATCAGTACCACCAGCATAGTCTTTGTAGTAGCGCTCGCAGCGATAACAGGTAATGCAGCGATTCATCTCATGGTGAATCAATGGCCCCAGATACTGGTTGCGATGGGTATTCTTTTTGCCACTATAGCGGCGATCTCTATGCCCCACCATCACTGTCATATCCTGCAAATGGCACTCGCCGCCCTCGGCACAGACAGGGCAATCGTGCGGGTGGTTAAGCATCAGCGACTCCACAACCGCCTCGCGGAACTCTGTGGCATTTTCTGCTTTTAGCGAAAACCGAGCACCCTCAGTCACTGGCGTCATACAACCCATAATAATGCGGCCGCGGGTATCATCTTCATTTTGATACTGCACCAGAGCGCACTGACGGCAGGAGCCAATAGACCCCATGGCCGGGTGCCAACAGAAATAAGGTAAATCTAATCCAGCATTAAGACAGGCCTCGAGAATATTCTCGCCGTCGTTAACCTGAAGTTCCTGACCATCTATAAATATGGTGGGCATAATTTACACTCGTCTAATGGTAGGGGCAGCGGCCACTACTGATATGCTGTTTAAAGTCATCGTAAAAATATTTTAAGGCGCTCTGCAGAGGCTCCATGGCACCTGGCGCCAGTGCGCAGTGGGTGTTGCCAATCGCGCCTATATATTTGATTTGATAGGACAGAGTTTCCAGATCTTCTGGCTGGCCCCTACCCTCCTCTATATCTTGAAGAACCTGCCGCGACCAGGGCAGTCCATCCCGACAGGGTGTGCAAAACCCGCAGGACTCATGGGCAAAGAAACGAATAAGATTGAGTACCATTCCCACGGGACAGGTGCGGTCGTCGAGGATAATCATGGTGCCAGTACCCATGCGGCTGCCGGCTGCACCAATCACGTTGTAGTCCATGGCTAGATCAAGGTGCTCAGTAGTCAAGAAATCTGTGGAACCACCGCCAGGCAAGAAACCTTTCAGCTGATAACCATCGCGCATACCGCCCGCATGCTGTTCAATAATTTCTCGAATAGGCGTGCCCATTGGCAGCTCCCAACAGCCGGGGTTTTTTACCCTGCCGCTGACACCAAACAGTTTGGTGCCCGCATCCTCGCCAAGCCCCAGGGTTTTAAACCAGTCCGCACCGCGATCAATAATGTGGGGGATATTGCACAGAGTTTCCACATTGTTAACTATGGTTGGTCTACCCCAGAGACCACTCACCTGCGGGAATGGCGGCTTGGCTCTAGGATTGGCGCGCTTGCCTTCCAGCGCATTGATCAGGGCGGTTTCCTCACCACAGATATAGCGACCGGCACTGGGGTGCAGGTACATATTGAGGCTATAGCCGCTACCCAAAATATTGTCTCCCAGCAGGCCCGAGGCATAGCATTCTTTCAACGCATCTCGCAGGCGCTGAATCGCCAACAGGTACTCACCGCGAATAAAAATATAGGAGATATCTGCGCCGATGGTATAGGCAGATAAAATCATCCCCTCAATTAACTGGTGGGGATCGCACTCCATCAGCAGACGATCCTTAAAGGTTCCCGGCTCCATCTCATCGGCATTGCATACCAGGTATTTATGCCCCGGGGTGCATTTATCATCGGAGGGAACAAAGCTCCACTTCATACCTGTGGGAAATCCGGCGCCGCCGCGGCCGCGCAGATTAGAGTCACTGATCACCGCCTGACAGTCCTGGGGGGACATACCAGCCATAACTTTGCGCAATCCCTGATAGCCACCATTGGCCTCATAGGCTTTTAGATCTGTGGGCTGCTGGTCCACACCAATATTGCGGGTAAGTACTTTTTCCATTACTCGGCACTCCCCTGCTCAGCGCTGGCAAACAGCTGCTGTACCATTTCATGATCTATGTGGGTGACCAGATCGTCCCCCACCATCATCACCGGGGCGCGGTCGCAGGCACCCAGACAGGGCACTGGCAACAGGGTGTAGCTATTGTCTGAGGTGGTCTCGCCGTAATCTATGCCCAGGGTCTGAGAAATCTTATCTTTAATATCATCGCAACCATTAATCCAGCAGCTCACGCTGTCGCAAAAAAGAATGACTTTTTCACCCACTGGTCTGCGGTAAATCAAATTGTAAAAAGTGGCCACTCCCTCAAGCTCTTCCGCCGACATATCCAGATGCCGAGCAATGCCCTGTAGACATTGATCCGACACCCAGCCGCGATTAGCCTGAACAATTTTCAATGCGTCTATGGCGGCACCGGATTTATAGGGAACATGAGCCAGCTCTGCGTCGATCTCTGCAATTTCTTCAGCTGTCAGCACAGAGCCGATATCGGTTTGAATCATTTCACTTTTACTCATCGGTCAACATCTGCCATAACAAAATCTATACTCGCAATAATGGCAATCAAATCCGGAATCATCAGGCCTTTGCTAATCAGAGGAATCTGCTGCAAATGGGGGAAAGAGGGAGTGCGAATTCTGGTGCGGTAAGAGTTGGTGCTGCGATCACTGATCAGGTGATAACTGTTAATTCCTTTAGTGGCCTCAATCATTACTGAAGCCTCGCCCTCAGGAATCACAGGTCCCCAACTGACATTTAAAAAATGATGGATCAGGGTTTCAATATCCTCCATGGTGCGCTCTTTGGGCGGAGGAGTAGTGGCCGAGTGCTCGCTCTTGTAGGGCCCACTGGGCATATTGTCAACGCACTGGCGAATGATCTTCAGGCTCTGACGCATCTCCTCGATACGCAACACAGCCCTGTCATAGCAGTCACCGTTTTCAGCGGTGGGCACCTCAAAGTCAAATTGATCGTAACCGCCATAGGGTCGTTTTTTACGTACATCCCAATCGCTGCCAGTAGCGCGCAATCCTGGCCCTGTCACACCCCAGTCCAAAGCCTCTTGCTGGGTATAAACGCCAATACCGACGGTGCGCTCTTTGAGCATTTTATTTTGCATGGCCATCTTGTCGTAGTGGTCTAGGCGAGCCGGCAGATAGTCGAGGAATTCACGAATCATTCGATCCCAGCCATTGGGCAAATCCTGGGCCACACCACCGATGCGGAACCAGGCAGGATGCATGCGGCCACCAGTAATGGCTTCAACTATGCCAAACAGTTTTTCCCGGTCAACAAACATATAGAACACCGGTGACATCTGGCCCACATCCTGAACAAAGGTGCCATAGAAAACCAGGTGACTGGAAATGCGAAACAGTTCAGCAAGCATAATGCGAATCACTTTGGCGCGCTCAGGTACCTCAATGCCAGCTAGGGTTTCTACAGATTGAATATAGGCCAGGTTGTTCATTACCCCACCCAGATAGTCAATGCGATCTGAATAGGGAATAAATGTGTGCCAGGTCTGGCGCTCTGCCATTTTTTCTGCGCCGCGATGGTGATAGCCAATATCTGGAACCGAGTCCATAATCACCTCACCGTCCAATTGCAGCGCAATACGGAATACACCGTGGACGCTGGGGTGGTTGGGGCCCAGATTGAGAAACATAAATTCGCTGTCTTCGCTCTCGGCTTTCATGCCCCAGTCTTCAGGACGGAAACGCAGTGCCTCCTGTTCTTTTGCTACGCGCTCTGGACCCATTTCGAACGGCGCCATCTCTGTGGCTCGGGCGGGATGGTCTTTGCGCAGCGCATGCCCCTCCCATGTGGGTGGTAACAGAATGCGAAATAAATTGGGATGGCCTGTAAAGTCGACACCAAACATATCCCAGGCCTCCCGCTCGTACCAATTGGCATTGGGCCAGATAGCAATAATAGTCGGCAAACTGAGGTCAGACTCAGCCAGGGCAACCTTGATACGCAAATCTTGATTGCGCTCCATAGACAGCAGTTGATAGACCACAGTGAAATCTGAATTGGGCTGGCCGTCGCGATGGACTCTGGTGCGCTCGTCGATCGCAAACAGATCGTAGAGCATAGAAAAACTGGGTTTAAGAAATTCTAATACTTCGATTAAACGCTTGCGACTAACCCAAACTGTGGGAATTTTATCCGCACAATATTGGGCCACAAATAGATCCTCACCGAACTGTCGGTACAGGTTCTCTTCCACCTGGCTATGCACCAGAGTTTCAGCCGTTTGCATTTAAACCCCTTAGATTTTTATAACTGTTTCCCTAGGTATCTTTTGGTTCCCTTAATTCTGTTGCCTGAATTCTCTGAGCAGTAAGTTGATCCCGCTGGCTGATTTTCTGTGGCTTAATCACAGTCTGATCACCAGCAGCCCAGGTAATAGGCCTTCTCTCTTTGCCAATTGATTCTTGCAACATTAGTAGCCCCTGCATCAGCGCCTCAGGACGTGGGGGGCAACCGGGGACATAGACATCCACCGGAATAAATTTATCCACTCCCTGAACCACAGAGTAGATATCGTACATACCGCCAGAATTAGCACAGGAGCCCATGGAAATTATCCAGCGCGGCTCAAGTAACTGTTCATAGAGGCGCTGTACTACTGGAGCCATCTTTAAAAAACAGGTGCCAGAAATAACCATTAAATCTGCCTGTCGGGGTGTGGCGCGAATAACCTCGGAACCGAAACGGGCAATATCGTGACGGCTGGTAAATGAAGTGGCCATCTCTACATAGCAGCAGGATAGACCAAAGTTAAACGGCCACAGAGAATGGGCCCGACCCCAGGCAATCAAATCTTCCAGTTTGGCAAATGCCACATTGCGCTTTACCTGCTCCTCAATAAAATCCTGACTACCACTGACTTGATTGCCATCTTCTGGGCGACTCAGACTCCACTTCATGACTTCTCCTCAGCAGTTTTTCGCGCCTTCTCTCTGGCCTGGGCTCGATCTAACCCGACACGGGTTTTATTGCCCCAATCCAGCGCACCAGAGCGCCATTCGTAAATTAGTACCAGCGCCAAAATGGCAATAAACACCAGCATCGCCAGGTAGCCCTCCCAGCCCAACTCAAAAAATGCGATGGCCCAGGCGAAGATAAAAACAGTTTCCAAATCAAAGATTACAAAGAATATGGCCACCAGATAAAACTCGACAGAAATGCGTACCTGACTATTGCCCACAGACACAACGCCCGACTCAAAAGGATCATTTGTGGCAGCCTCACGACGGCGCTGACCCAGCAACCAGGAGAGCACCAACATGGTGATAACCAGCAGAATAACCATGCCAAAGTAGACGGCCAGGGGCCAGATTTCAGTGGAGAATTGGTTGACCATTAGCTGTGCCCACCGGTGTGAAAGCAGCGCCGGAGGACAGCAGAGAGAGTGAAAATATTGAGATTAAAAGAAAGGCTTACCACCCTGGATAAGTGGCGCGTACAGCTTGAACGAATAATTTCCATATACATATTTCGTGGCATAAATACCCCATACGTATCGGATTTCTATCGCCTGTAATAATTCCTAACCGGCGTTGAACCCGTTTGTCTTTATTCAGTGCTACAAAATTACCGTACCTAAGTTGTTAGATTTTCGCAAGCAAATTTAGACCTGTGCAATCACCCAGGGAATTTTTGAAAAGGAATTTTTACTATTTTGAGAATATATTTATTTGTGAATAGAGCGCTTTAACTTGCGCCCAATCCCATGCATAGCTTGGGCGCAAATAAATTTAAAGCAACTTTTTTTGAGGGGAAAAACCGACCAGTAAATCGGCGAAAAAAAATTTACAATTTAGTCAAAGGCATGGCGTAAAACTATGGTTTCAACACGATCTGGCCCAGTTGAAACTACGTCCACTGGTGCACCAGTCAGTTCTTCAATACGGCGAATATAATTTTTTGCGGCCTGGGGAAGAGCATCGAGACTCTGAGCACCCACAGTAATATCAGACCAGCCAGGCATGGACTCATACACAGGGGTAATAGTTTCAAAATCATCTGCATGCATAGGGATACCTGCATCTGAGCCGTCGGAATTTTTATAAGCTACGCAGATATTAACTTCTTCCAGCCCGTCCAGCACATCGAGTTTTGTCAGACAGATGCCGGAGATACTATTGATGCGAACAGCCTGGCGCAGCGCTACCGCATCGAACCAGCCACAGCGACGCGAACGGCCAGTGGTGGTACCAAACTCATGACCTTTCTCGCCCAAATACTGACCAATTTCACAGTGCAGCTCGGTGGGAAAAGGACCTGAGCCCACTCTGGTGGTATAGGCTTTGGTGATGCCAAGTACATAGTCCAGATACAGGGGTCCGAAACCCGTGCCAGTAGCGGTACCGCCGGCAGTGGTATTGGACGAGGTAACAAAGGGATAGGTGCCGTGATCAACGTCCAGCAGCGAACCCTGAGCGCCCTCAAATAATATATGTTCACCTGCCTCGCGGGCATCGTGGAGAATTTTGGTCACATCGGCTTTCATGGGCAGCAGCTCTTCAGCCCAGGCCTTGGCGTCTGCCAGAGTTTTGTCAAAGTCTACCGGCTCGGCACCATAGTATTGGGTCAGGGCGAAGTTATGATAGTCCAGCACTTCTTTTAGCTTCTCGGCGAAGCGCTCCATATTGGCCAGATCACCAAGACGCAAGCCACGGCGCGCTACCTTATCCTCGTAGGCAGGGCCAATACCGCGCCCTGTGGTACCAATTTTTGCATTGCCTCGAGCCAGTTCTCGCGCCTGATCCAGAGCTATGTGGTAGCTTAGAATCAATGGGCAGGAACCAGATACTCGCAGGCGATCGCGCACCTGAACGCCGCGCTCTTCGAGCATCCTAATTTCTTTTAGCAGAGCATCTGGTGCCACCACCACACCATTGCCGATAACACAGGTAACATGATCGCGTAAAATACCAGAGGGAATAAGATGCAACGCAGTTTTTTGGCCGTCAATTACCAAGGTGTGGCCCGCATTGTGACCACCCTGAAAACGGGCAACCAGCGCAGCTTTATCAGTTAACAGATCGACGATCTTACCTTTGCCTTCATCCCCCCACTGGGAACCAAGAATAACGACATTTTTACCCATAAGTTTTTTTTACTCGAAAAAATTACACCACCTGACAAACAGGGTCAGGACAACTTTTTAATCAGATACTCACCGCCCTGCTCTACCAGCTCACGGTCACAATTCAATTCTTCAAAATCAACAGTTTGGCCTGCGAAACCCTGCACTACTCGATTGCCCTGACTACGCAACAGCGCAACCTGATTATGCAATTCTGGATCGCTACCAGCAGCCACAAAAATACCGCCCACCTGAGCTCTGTGCTTGCACCCCTGGGTGACCAGAGACTTGAGATCAAAGGCAAAACCGGTGGCCGGACGGGCACGACCAAAGGCCTCGCCCACATGATCATAGCGACCACCGTTACCCAGCGCCTTGCCATAACCCTGTACATAGGCCGCAAACACCACCCCAGTGTGGTAGTGGTACCCGGGCATCTCGCCAAGATCTAAATAGATACTGATATCAGCATCAGTCAGAGCCTCAATAATCTGCTCGAGCTGCTCTATGGCCTCAAGTACAGACAGCGGCGCACCAGCCAGAGCAGTTTTTGCTGCCCCCAGCACTTCAACACTGCCCGCCAGGGATGGCAGTGCAGTCAACCAGCTCGCCAGCCGCTTATCTTGAATATTGCTAGCTACCCAGGCGTCTAATTCGCCAACGGCCTTGCGCTGCAATAATTCGAATAGTTCTGCTTCAAGGTCTGTATCCAGGCTGGCCTCTGCCAGAAGGCCTCGGTAGATATCTACGTGACCCAAGTCCAGATGCACAGCTCCGACTCCAGAGGTTGTTAGCGTCTGTAAAAATAGCTCTATCACCTCTATATCAGCAGCTAGGGAAGCTTCACCAAATAACTCGACACCCAACGAGATGGGCGTGCGCGATTCAAGGGGCCCTCTGGGGCGCGTGTGCAGCACAGTGCCAGCATAGCACAGGCGGTTGGGGCCTTCGCGACGCAGACTGTGAGCGTCCATACGGGCTGTCTGGGGGGTAATATCTGCGCGGATGCCCATCATGCGACCACTGAGCTGGTCGGTGATGCGGAAAGTCATAAGGTCCAGATCTGATCCGGAGCCACTGAGTAGGGATTCGGTAAACTCCACCATAGGAGGGATAACCAGGTCGTAGCCCCAGTTGTGATAGAGATCGAGGAGCTGTCGTCGCAGATACTCGACGTCCTGTGCCTGCTCTGGCAGCACTTCATCGACGCCATCCGGCAACATCCAACGATCTACATTTGTCACAGAAACCTCATAGATTCTTTAAAATGATTCCTAGCCGCCTACAAAAACCTTCGAGCGAACACCGCGCGTAAAAATGACCGCCGCTTGTAAAAAAAGTAGCAGGTCAGCGCCAAAAAATCAGTAGCATTAGCCCCAGCAGCATGCTTAACAGGCCAATCAAGCGCATAGACCTCTCATCAATGGAAGCCAGCACCTGAGCCATATTGCGCCATCTATTGGGCGACAGGAAAGGCATAATGCCTTCGAACACCAGCATCAAACCAACTGCTCTGCCTATATCTTCGAGCATTACAACAGACCTCAACTTCGGCGTAAAAAAACCGAGTTACCCCGGCGCCAGAATTCTAACAAAATCGCCCCCATTGTGGCAGAGGTTTTTAAACTAATTAGGCGAGCATCGCTGCTCGCCTAATTGTTGTGTTAATTACTGCCAGGCTGGGAGCCTGTATTGACTACTGAACATCCTGCTTATTCAGATATTTAAAGAAGTCACTGTCTGGCTCAAGCAACATAATGTCTGCCTTGGAGGCAAAGGCAGACTTATAGGCGTTGAGGCTGCGCACAAAGGAATAGAACTCCGGATCGCGCTGGTAGGCGTTGGCATAGACTGAGGCTGCTTCTGCATCCCCCTCACCGCGCAACTCTTCCGCATCCCGGTAGGCATTGGCCAGTTCGATAGTGCGCTCGCGATCAGCAGAGGCGCGAATCTTTTCCGCTTTCTCTTTACCAGTAGACCGCAACTCTCGCGCTTCTTTTTCCCGCTCCGCGGTCATACGGCGGAATACCTGGCTGCTCACCTCCTGAGGAAGATCGATACGCTTGACCCGAATATCCACTACCTCAATTCCCAGCTCTTCTAATACAGTGCTGTTGAGGTCTTCGGTAATATTCTTCATCAGCAGATCGCGCTCACCAGAGACCACTTCATTGAGTGTGCGGGTACCAAACTGATTTCTCAGACCGTCGTTGACACGATTGGCCAGACGATTCTGAGCCACCGACTCCACACCACCGGTTTTGGTGTAGTACGTCTCTACATTGGCAATGCGCCATTTGGCATAGGAATCTACAATTAATCGCTTCTTTTCAACAGTAAAGAAGCTGGCAGGCTGAGCATCCACAGTCAAAACCCGGGCATCAAATATCCGCACATTGTCGACAAAAGGCATTTTAATATGCAGACCAGGCTGAATATCACCTTCGATTAGCTCACCAAAACGCAACTTGATACCGCGTTCAAACTCGCTCACCACAAAGAGCGAGCTCTGAGCAACAACCAGCGTAAGGGCCAGCAGAACGATTGCTTTAATTGAACTATTCATCGTCGTCTCTCCGGTTGAACTCTGTCACTGTTTCTCTGTAATTTCTCTATCACCTCATTGGCGATACGATCGACCATCTGCTCGCTGGTGCCAGATGAACGGAGGGTACCCCCTGATGATCCCTGCTGAATAATTTTATCCAGCGGCAGATAGAGCATATTGTTACCGCCCTCGGTATCTACCAGCACCTTGCTGCTGTTGGTCATAACTTCTTCAATAGCATCTAGGTACAGACGTTCACGGGTTACCTGGGGCGCTTTCTTGTATTCTGTCAACAACTTGATAAAGCGATTTGCCTCACCCTCAGATTTAGAGACCACCTGGGATTTGTAGCCATTGGCCTCTTCACGCAACCGCTGAGCTTCACCGCGAGCTTCTGGAATAATGCCGTTTGAGTAGGCCTGAGCCTCATTCACCAGACGCTCCAGATCCTCTCGGGCTTTAATCACATCATCGTATGCCGCCTTGACCTCGGTAGGAGGACGCGCCTCTTCGATATTGATCGTAACCACATTAATACCGCTGCCATAGATATTCAGCAAATCTTGCAACCTTTGAGCTGTACCCACAGCGACCTGTTCACGGCCAGTGGAAATCACGCCATCCAAGCCTGTACTGCCCACCACATGGCGCAGTGCGCTGTCGGTAGCCTGCTTGAGGCTGGTCTCTGGCTCTTTGATATTGAGCACAAAGTCTCTGGCATTAGCTATGTTGTACTGAACCGTCAGAGAAATCTCAACAATATTTTCATCCTGGGTCAGCATCAGTCCACGGGCCGAGTACTGCCGCTCCTCGGTCACCCGAACAATAATTACCTTATCGATCAGTGGCGGATTCCATTTAAGGCCCGCATTCAATGTGTCATGGTATTTACCCAGTCGCAGCACCAGAGCCTGCTCTTTCTCATCGACCTGATACACACCCAACAGACCCCAGATAATGGCTATTACCAACAGACCTATGGGCAGCAAGCTTTTGCCGCTGCCGCCAGCACCGGAACCTGAACCTGAACCTGAACCTGAACCACCACCAAATGCTGAAAATGTCTCTTTAAGCTTTTTTATCGCTTCGTCTATATCTGGTGGCCCCTCATTGCTGCGGTTGCCGCCCCATGGGTCCTTACCACCACCCGGTTCATTCCAGGCCATAATTTTCTCCAATTGATAATTAATGTTGTGTGCTTGTTAATACTGTTAGTTTAACCCGACAGACTGACTAAATCTTGTAATTTCAACCCTGAACTCTTGAGCAGTCGCAAAAAATCGCTCTCGGCAAGCTTTATTTCAAGGTTTATCGCACCCTGTTCGTTGACCTGCTCTGCCACCACTGCCTTATGGCTGTACAGAGCGGCTCTGAGAGCACCCTGATCAGGCTGCAACTGCAGATGTTTGTGTACTATCTGACTCGGCAGACATTCGACTATGGCTTGCAGCAGCAAGTCCAAACCTTCGCCAGATAGGGCTGACAGCCACACGGCCACTGGCATGCCGCTGTCGTTGCGATCTATACGCGGCTGCACATTATCCAGAAGGTCAATCTTGTTATACACCATCAGCGTTGGCAGCCTGTGGGCATCAATCTCTTTCAGTACCTCATCGACCCGCTTAATATTGATGGCTCGCTCCTCGGCGGCAGCGTCAATAATATGCAGCAGCAGAGTGGCCGAGGCCGCTTCTTCAAGGGTCGCGCGAAACGCATCCACCAAACGGTGCGGCAGATGACTGATAAACCCTACTGTATCCGCAAAGATCACCGGACCCAACTCGGCCAGATCCAGACGCCGCATAGTGGGGTCGAGGGTGGCGAAGAGCTGATCGGCGGCAAATACATCGGAACCAGTCATACGATTAAACAGTGTAGATTTGCCGGCATTGGTATAGCCCACCAGAGACACTGTGGGAATCTCTGCCCGGTCTCTGGAACGACGGCTCTGACCGCGCTGCTTTCTCACCTTCTCCAGGCGCTTTTTGATCGTCTGAATACGCTCTCTGACCATGCGCCGGTCAGATTCCAGCTGGGTTTCACCCGGGCCACGCATGCCTATACCGCCTTTTTCGCGGTCTAAGTGAGTCCAGCCACGGACCAATCTGGAGGAGAGATGCTGCAGCTGGGCCAGCTCAACCTGCAGCTTGCCCTCGTGAGTTCGTGCTCGCTGGGCAAAAATATCCAGAATCAGGCCAGTTCTATCCAGCACACGGCACTTGAGCTCAGCCTCGAGGTTGCGCTCCTGACTGGGGGACAGGTTGTGGTTGAAGATAACAATCTCTGCATCACGACTTTTGACCAGATTGCCGATTTCTTCCAGCTTGCCGGTACCTACAAAAAATTTGGCATGGGGCGACTGGCGGGAACCAGTCAAAAATTCGACCGGATCGCCACCAGCGGAGATCACTAGCTCTTCAAATTCCCTGGGGTCTTCAGGCTCTGATTCACTGTTTAGCTTGAGGTGAACCAGAATGGCGCGCTCGCCGACATCAGGTCGTTCAAAAAATAATGACACTCGTTTTAGTAGTTGTCGTCGCTGTAATTACCCACATCATCGCCAGCGTGGCCAGCTTCAGACTGACCTCCTGTGGCATTGCTGGCAGGCAAGCGCACGGCTCGAGAGGGGACAACTGTCGATATAGCGTGTTTGTAAACCATCTGGCTAACAGTGTTTTTAAGCAACACAACAAACTGGTCAAAAGACTCAACTTGGCCCTGAAGCTTGATACCATTAACGAGAAAAATAGATACGGGGACACGTTCTTTTCTTAGGACATTCAGAAAAGGGTCTTGTAGATTATGCCCTTTTGACATTTTACTACTCCTTGTTATTGAAAATTCAATGGGTGCTGCAATAGTTACAGCAAAAAACAGCCGCACCAAAGTCCGCGGCATCAATAACGGCTCGAGCGTCTCAACTCAGCAGCCAGGTGGGATTGCAACTCACCTAAGGGAAAAGCTTTCCCTCTCATCTAGTATATATTATTTGAGCCCTGGTCAGAGATATTTCAAACACTGAGCGCAAATTTCATCCACAGTCAGAAATCCGCTTTGGCTATCCACGGCTATTTCAATCGCCTGGGGCCAGTTTCTCAACCAGGTCAGCTGACGTTTAGCTAGCTGGCGACTGGCAACTACGGCCTTTTCCTGAGCCTCAGCTAAACTGCATTTGCCTGAGCAGTAATCCCAGAGCTGACGGTAGCCTACCGAGCGTATTGCCGGCAGATCAGCGTGCAGATCACCCCGCTGGTAGAGCGCCCTCACCTCTTGTTCCAACCCCGATTTCATCATTTTCTGAAATCTAGTTTCTATACGACTATGCAATAGGCTGCGGTTCTGTGGAAGCAGAGAAAATTGCACAATATCGTAGCTATCCCCTAACCCACCGATGGAGTTGCCCTGCAGCGATGACATGGGGACGCCTGTAATACGATAGACTTCCAGCGCCCGCTGAATGCGCTGAGAATGATTGGGATGTAAGCGGCCAGCCATCTGGGGATCTACTTTCTCCAGCTCGCGATAGAGTGCCGGCCAACCTTGCAGCGCCGCCTGCTGCTCAATCTCAGCACGTATCTGCGGATTTGCCTCAGGTAAGTCTGACAGGCCCTCGAGAAGCACCTTGAAATACATCATGCTGCCACCAACCAGCAGAGGTACCTTGCCAGCGGCCACTATGTCTGCCATTTCAGCCTTGGCATCAACCAGAAAATCTGCAGCACTGTATGCCTGAGTGGGGTCGCGAATATCGAGTAGGCGGTGGGGCGCTGCTGCCAGGGTTGCTGCATCTGGCTTGGCACTGCCAATATCCAGCCCAACATAGATCTGCGCTGAGTCTACATTAATTAACTCAACTGGAAGCTGTTTGCGCAGTTCTATGGCAAGAGCAGTCTTGCCACTGGCCGTTGGACCCATCACAAATATAGCTCTGGGAGGATTGGCGGAGCTGGCGCTCATCGGCCGCGCAGAAACAGCTTGTCCAACTCATCTAAATTGAGCTGGGACCATGTTGGCCTGCCATGGTTGCACTGGCCGCTGCGCTCGGTGGCTTCCATATCGCGCAGCAGGGCATTCATTTCGGGCACTGTGAGTTTGCGGTTGGCGCGCACTGAGCCATGGCAGGCCATGGTCGACAGAATTTCATTGATATGCTGCCTGATACGCTCTGATGAACCATGCATCAGCAGATCTGAGATCACATCGCGCAACAGCCCTTCCACCTCTGAGCCGCGCAATATGGCTGGAATTTCTCGCACAATAATACTCTCGGCGCCGGCCCTCTCGACAACAAAACCCAGCTGGGCAAAAATCTGTGAGCTTTTATCGGCGATCTCGGCTTCGCGCTCACTCACCGACAGACTCTCTGGCACCAGCAGCGGCTGAGACACCAGACCCTGATTATCAAAAGCTGTTTTCATACGTTCATAGGTGATGCGCTCATGGGCTGCATGCATATCTACAATAATTAAACCCTGAGTGTTTTCCGCAAGAATATAAATACCTTTTAGCTGGGCAATAGCAAACCCCATGGGCGGCACATCCCCCTGCCCGTCGGGCATCTCGGTGGCATATAGACTGTGATAAGCCTCCATAGGTGCGTTTACCGAACCATGGCTGGGACTGGCAAATTGCGTATAGCTGGCAGAACCCTGCATCTGATTGCCGGGCGCTAGAAACTGAATGGTCGACTGACTGCTCGACTGCTCCGGCTGCCAGCCCTGCTGAGGCATTTGCCCCGGGGCAGTCTCGGCAGACTGAAGGTGATCCTGTGGCCTATCCTGAGCTAGCGCCTTATTGAGCGTGCCATAGACAAAACCGTGGATAGACCTGCTATCGCGGAAGCGCACCTCGTGCTTAGTGGGATGCACATTGACATCCACATCTGCCGGTTCAATCTCAAGAAACAACACATAGGCCGGATGACGACCCTGATAGAGCACATCCTGATAGGCCTGACGTATGGCATGGGAGACTACTTTGTCGCGAATACAGCGACCATTGACAAAAAAGTGCTGCAAGTCGGCCTGGCTTCTGGAAAATGTCGGCAGCCCCATCCAGCCCCAGAGACGAATACCTGAGCGGTCGTTGTCCACATACAGGGCCTGCTGCATAAAAGCCGGCCCACAGATATCGGCGACCCGTTTCTCCTGCTCCAACTGGCTCAGTGCCGGCCGCAGATTGATTTGAGCACGCTGATTGTGGCGCAGGCTAAAGGCTATATCCATGCGGCTGAGGGCCAGTTTTTTAATACTGTCATCGATGCGGTTGTATTCTGTTCCTTCGGTGCGCAGAAACTTGCGCCGCGCTGGGGTATTAAAAAACAGATCACGCACCTCGACACTGGTACCCTGCGGATGGGCTGCCGGTTGCAACTCAACCTCCATATCGCGGCCCTCAGACACGGCCTTCCAGCCACTACTGTTCCCCGTATTGGAGGTTAGACTGAGTCGGGATACCGAGGCAATACTGGCCAGGGCTTCACCACGAAAACCCAGTGTGGCTACAGCTTCAAGGTCTTCTAGATTATCAATTTTACTGGTGGCGTGGCGACTGAGAGCCAGAGCCAGCTCGGACTCTGGTATACCATGACCATCGTCGCGAATTTTAATTAGCTTGGTGCCGCCCTGCTCTATCTCTATCTCAATGCGTTTAGCACCGGCATCCAGGCTATTCTCCACTAATTCTTTAAGCACTGAGGCCGGGCGTTCAACCACCTCTCCAGCAGCAATCTGATTAGCTAATTGCGGACTCAGTATATGAATACTAGACATGAAATAGTGCCTTTAAAAATGCTGGTTAGCTCGAGGGAATTAAAATTCTCTGGCCAACGCGAATGGTGCTCGATGACATCTTATTGTAGCGCAGAATTTTGCGCACCGAGGTGTTGTGGCGGACGGCGATTTCAGAGAGGGTGTCGCCCCGAGCAATAATATAGCTGCGCGCCACAGCATTGCCGTTTTTCGCCAGCAGGGTACCCACTGGTGGGTGCTCCGAGTAAAACTGCACCAGGCCATCATAGATAGCATCGGCCATGCGCTGCTGATATTTACCGCTGGCCAGCTGCCGCGCCTCTTTGGGGTTGGAGATAAACCCTGTCTCAATCAGCAATGAGGGAAGATCCGGCGATTTTAAAACCAAGAACCCAGCCTGCTCCACTTTCTTTTTGTGCAGCCGCGCCACTGAGCCCATATTTCTTAACACATGTTTACCGGCTTCCAGGCTACTGCTCAGAGTGGCAGTCATAGAAAGATCCAGCAGCACCCCCGCAAGCACATCGTCTTTGTTATCCAGACTCAGATTGCTGGCACCACCGATTAAATCAGCCCGGTTCTCTTTAGATGCCAGATAACGCGCCGCCTCACTGGTGGCACCTTTGGTAGACAATGCATAGACAGAGGCACCATGGGCCTGGGGATTGGTAAAGGCATCTGCATGGATAGAGATAAAAAAGTCCGCCTGCTTCTCACGGGCCAGCTGAGAGCGCTTGCGATGGGCCAGGTAATAATCACCGCTTCTCACCAGCTCGCCCTGGAAATTTGGGTTGCTATCAAAAAGCTTTTCAATGCGCTTAGCTATCTGGAATACCACCACCTTCTCACGGACCTTGCTGGGCCCCAGCGCACCTGGGTCCTCACCGCCGTGGCCTGCATCAATGGCAATAATAATCTTGCGGTTTTTCTTTTTAACCACCTCTTCAACGGAGCGACTGACTACCCGTTTTTTATCAAACAGATCAATCACCAGACGGTCGCTGTATTGCTCGTTGGCCCTGAGGCTAAAACTCTTAAGGCTAACCTTGGTTTTTAAATCCAGTACCACCCGCACATCTGTATTGTTACGCACTGCTGCACGAATACCAGAGATGGGAGTATTGGCCAGATCCAACTTGTCGAATTGGGTTTTTAATTGGCTGTCGCTGAGATCAATCACCAGGCGATTAGGATTTTGCAGGGCAAATAAATTGTGCTCGGCGGCAGTGCTGAGATCCAGTACCAGTCTGGTGCTGTCTGGCGCTCGCCAGAGTCGCACCGACTCAATATCGGCCGCCCAGACAAAACTGGGTGTCAGCAGCGCGCCAAGTATGCAAAATCTGGTAATGAACTGCTGCAACCTAATATTCAAACTTTAGCCCACCCCTAACTGAATGATTAACTGCTCTCCAAGAGCAGAATTTGCGCACAGGGTAACACAGCGTCCATCCCCCAGCTGTCTGATCTCAATAGCAATATCAGCTGTGGGCAAAAAGCCCTGGCCCCGCTCCGGCCATTCTATCAAGCAAAGCTGACCATCGGCCAGATAATCGGCAAACCCCATATACTCGAGCTCCTCGGCATCCACCAGCCTGTAGAGGTCAAAGTGATAGACTGCACCGAGGGCTAACTTATAGGGCTCAACCAATGTATAGGTGGGGCTTTTTACAGCACCACTATGGCCAAGCCCCTGTAAAATACCTCGGCTCAAAGTGGTTTTACCCGCACCCAAGTCACCCTGCAAACTAATAATAAGCGGGGCTCTGATCAGGCCGGCTATACTGCCGCCAAACCGCACCATTGCCTGCTCGTCAGGCAGTTCAAACCGCACACTGGCCTCAGCCTTTGCGCTCACAGGTCCGCCTGATTTAACAGGCCGCCCAGATGGGCAAGCAGATCTGTAGCCACCAGGTTTCTGTGGCCCTGGGCCTCTGCCGCCAGATCGGCTGCACTCGAATGCAGACAGCAACCCAATTCAGCAGCGGTTTGCAGATCGCAGCCCTGGGCAATCAGGGCACCGATAATGCCACTGAGAATATCGCCCATTCCAGCAGTAGCCATTGCCGGATTGCCATAGGGGCAGACCTTAGTAACCTCATTGGGGCCGGCGATCAATGTGCCAGGACCCTTGAGCACCACTACTGCGCCATATTTTTCCTGCAGCTGCCGCACCGCGGCAAAGCGGTCGGCCTGCACCTCAGCCACTGTGAGACCCAGCAGTCGCGCCGCCTCACCAGCATGGGGTGTCAGCACCCACTGGCTGCCATCTGGATTGGCAACCACGCGGCCCTCGGCCAATATATTCAGCCCATCGGCATCCAGCACCATGGGCAACTGTGCGGCCACAGCTTTTTGCAGCAGCTGCTCCGACCAGGAGGAGCGTCCCAAGCCCGGCCCTACCACTAACATATCCGGGCGCTCCAGCAGAGGTTCCAGCTCCTGACCAGAGACCACAGGAGATGCCATTACTTCGGGCTGGCGCACCAGCATAGGGGCAACATGCTCTGGTCTGGTAGCCAGACTGGTCATGCCTGCACCGGTCTTGAGACAGGCTTCAGCGGCCATAATGGCTGCGCCACCATAGCCTCGATCGCCACCCACTATCATAGAATGGCCGCGCTGGGTCTTGTGTCCATCAATTGCTAGCCGGGGCAGATAGTCGAGGAGATCAGACAAATTTAGCAGTTCGGCGCTGGCTGGCACCTCAGGGTAAATATCTGCAGGCACATCCAGAGAATCGAGAATAATATCGCCACAAAACGCTGGGCCCTGCCCAGTAAACAGGCCCTGCTTGGCGCCTATAAATGTCACTGTAAGATCCGCTTGTACTGCCACTTCGGCTACATGGCCAGTATCTGCATTCAGGCCTGAAGGAATGTCGACGGCGACCAGAGGCAGGCCAGAATCATTGATCAGCTGTATTGCCTCACCGTAAGGTTGGCGAAGATTACCTAGGTAACCAGTCCCCAGCAGACTGTCTACAATAATGCCCTCTTCAATACTGAGACTGCTATCAAAGGGAACAAAGCAAACATTGGCCTCGGCGGCAAAATTTCTCGCGCTGCTAGCGTCCTGGCTCAGGTTCTGCGATAGCTCAATTACCTGTACCTGAATATTTTTGGCGGCGGCCAGCGCAGCCACTATATAGCCGTCCCCTGCATTGTTGCCCGAGCCACAGAAAATACTCAGTAGACTGGGTGGCCCGAAGGTCTCTAGCAGCTCGGTCAACACTGACCGGCCAGCGCGCTTCATTAGCACCAGGCTAGGAATCTGTCGCTGTTCGATAGCGATACGATCAAGTTCGGCCACTGATTTGGCACTGAATAAGGCGTCTTGAATAAGATTGTGCGACATGAAGCAGATATCCCCGTAAAATTGCCGCAATTATAGGCCAGAACAACGAACTAAAACATGTCCGATAACAGTCTTAACAGCGATGTTGATAGCCAGACAATGGAGAACCTAGCCAAAAAGATTAAGGCCTGGGGAGAATCTCTGGGTTTTCAGCAGGTGGCTATTGTCGAACCGGATCTCAGTCAGGCTTCGGAACATCTCAATAAATGGCTGGCAGATGGTTTCCAGGGCTCTATGGACTGGATGGCTGAGCATGGCGATATGCGCTATCGCGTAGACAAGCTGGTCGACCACACGCTGCGAGTTATCTCGGTACGCATGGATTACCTGGCCGATGACAAGATGATAGCTGTACTCAAGAATGACAATAAAGCCTATATTTCCCGGTATGCGCTCGGCCGTGACTATCATAAATTAATTCGCAAACGCCTGGCCCAGCTGGTCGCCAATATTCAGTCTGAGCTGCCCCAGTTGCAGCTCTCGCAGCGCCCCTTTGTGGACAGCGCTCCGGTTATGGAAAAGCCCCTGGCCGAACAGGCCGGTCTGGGATGGATAGGCAAAAATACCCTGCTGCTTAACGATGAGGCTGGCTCTTGGTTTTTTCTTGGCGAGATCTATACCTCGCTGCCACTGCCCACGGACAAGAGTGAGCAGAGCAATCGCTGCGGCAATTGTCGCGCCTGCTTAAAAATTTGCCCTACTGATGCCTTTCCCGAACCCTATGTACTGGATGCAAGAAAGTGTATTTCCTATCTCACCATTGAAAACAAAGGGGCTATCCCTGAGACACTGCGCCCGCTGATGGGCAACCGGGTATTTGGCTGTGATGACTGTCAGATTATTTGCCCCTGGAATCGCTTTGCATCCCAGACCCAAGAGGACGATTTCAGCCCCAGACATAATCTGGATAATGCTGATTTGGTGACCCTGTTTAACTGGACTGAGGAGCAGTTTTTAGACCACACCCAGGGATCACCGATCCGCCGTATAGGCCATGAGCGCTGGCTGCGCAATCTGGCAGTTGGTCTGGGCAATGCCAGTGGCAATAGAGATATTTTGCGCTGCCTTGAAACCAGAGCAGATGACCCATCTCCTCTGGTGAGAGAACATGTTCAATGGGCCATTGAACGTCAGCGCAACAAACTTCAGGCTAAGCCTGAATAAATACCTTCCGGTAATAGGCAAGTTCGGCAATGGAGTCATAGACATCGTCCATTGCCAGATGGCTGCCCTTTTTAACAAAGCCATTTTCTAACTCAGGCTTCCAGCGCCTTACCAGCTCTTTTAAAGTACTGACATCCAGATTGCGATAGTGGAAAAAAGCAGCCAGCTCGGGCATGTAGCGCACCAGAAAACGGCGATCCTGGCCAATTGAGTTGCCGCACATTGGAGAGGCACCAGCTGGCACCCACTGGCGCAAAAAATCAATGGTTGCTGCGCTAGCCTGGGCCTCGCTGATCTGGCTGTTGCGCACTAGCTGAGTCAAACCAGAGCCACCGTGCTGATTGCGGTTCCATTCGTCCATGGCATCCAGCAGAGTATCCTGCTGATGCACTACCAGTGAGGGACCCTCCGCCAACACATTGAGATTGGCATCGGTAACCACCGTGGCAATCTCGATAATACGCTCTCGCTCGGGATCTAAACCGGTCATTTCTAAATCGATCCAAATCAAATTAAGTGGGTCTTGAGCTGTCATCTGGTCCTCTTTGACGAGAGATGTAAGGCAAAATGTTACTGGGGACGATAATGCTATATCCTTGAGGGCCAGAACGCCAGACATCTAGGCTAACCAGGAAAAACTATTGAGCAATCGCAGACTTAGCAAGCGCCAGAAAGACCGGATCCAAGCGATTCAGGAACGTAGGCGTGAGCGAGCTAATTTAAAGCAGAGCATCCGAGACGAGGAACTGCAAAACCTTGCCCAGCTGAGCCCGGAAATGCTGGGCACTGTGATTACCAACTATGGCTCTCAGGTGGATATTGAAGGTAGCGAAGGGCCCTATCACAGGCAGATACTGCGCTGCCACAAACGAGCCAACCTCGATACATTGGTCACTGGCGACAGGGTAATCTGGCGCCATGCTGAACCCCATGGCGTGGTAGTGGCCCTGGAACCCAGAGAGTCTCAACTAATTCGCCCTGATATCTACGGCAAGTTGCGCACTGTTGCCGCCAATATTGACCGCATAGCTGTGGTATTTGCAGCCAAACCCACCCCCCACAGCAATCTCTTAGACCGCTACCTGGTAGCCGCCGAGGCTCAGCATATAACTCCGCTGCTGGTCCTTAACAAAGTCGATATGCTTGATCAACAGGACCATCCCGAGGTGGAGCAGCTTGTAAAGGACTATCGCAGTATTGGCTACGATGTGATCGCAGTCTCCGCCAAGACCGGCCAGGGCATAGATCAGCTTCAGGGCTATCTGGCCGAACATACCTCAATTTTTGTCGGCCAGTCTGGTGTCGGCAAATCATCCCTGCTCAATCATCTGCTGCCTGAGGCCAACCTACAGGTGGGCCCGCTGTCGGAAATCAAGCAGGAGGGAACCCATACAACCACCTCCTCCAGATTATTTCATCTGAACGGAGGCGGGGTGCTTATTGACTCACCAGGTATACGGGAGTTCGCGCTCAGCCATCTGAGTCAGGATAAGATTATCAATGGCTTTATCGATTTCAGACCCTATCTGGGTAACTGTAAGTTTCGCGACTGCCAGCACAACAAAGAATTGGGCTGTGCACTACTGCAGGCCGTGGCGGATAAAAAGGTACTGCCTACGCGAATGAGTAATTACCGACAGATTATTCTCAGCCAGCAGGACAGGTAGGGCGCGCCCGGTCGCCAAAAGGTGCTAAAATTCCCAGCTGTTAAAATGCTTTGAAAATACCATGACCAATCTTCCACGCCTGATCGAGCCCAATGAGCTAGAGGCCCATTTGGATAAAGACAATCTGATTATTGTCGATCTCTGCAATCCCTCTCTGTATCAACACAAACATGTGCCTGGTGCAGTGCATTTGTCTGGCAGCCATCTGCTGGCTGGAGTGCCCCCGGTTCCCGGTGCCTGCCCCAGCATTGAACAGCTTAAGAGCCTAATAAATCACCTGGGCATAGATGCCAGCAAACAGATAGTAGTCTACGACGATGAGGGCGGCGGCTGGGCCGGTCGACTGGCCTGGACTCTGGACTTGCTGGGCCTGCCCAACTGGTCCTACCTAAATGGTGGCATAGTTCCCTGGATTAAAGAGGGTTTTGTCACCGAAGCTGGCACTGTGCAACCCCAGAGTAATAACACCGAGATCAGCTTTGCCAAACCAGAAGTAAGAATTGAGGTAGAACAGATCCTGGCTTCCTTGGATGACCCCAACTTTGCCATTTGGGATGCCCGAAGCCCAGGCGAATACAGCGGCAGCATGGTGCGCGCTGCCCGCGGAGGCCATATACCCGGAGCCATTAATCTGGAGTGGACAGAACTGATGGACCAGGACAGAAACCTGCGCCTACGCAATGATGCCCAACAGATTTTAGATGCGGCGGGGCTCAGCATTGATCGGCGTATAGCTACTCATTGTCAGAGCCATCACCGCTCCAGTTTCACCTATATGGTGGCGCGCATCCTCGGCTATCAGCACATAAGCGGCTATGATGGCTCCTGGGCCGAATGGGGTAATCTCGACGAAACGCCCATCGAACAGGGCTTTTAATAACAATCAGAATTAATCAGTATTGAGCAGAGTAACTATGAACCAGAGTGCAGAAATCTTTGTCGCGCTGCAGCGACTACTTCCCAAGCATGGGTTATCGCGTCTGATTGCGAGGGCCGCTGAATCCGAGCGCCCCTGGCTAAAAGATTTTCTGATTAACCGCGCCATAGATGCATTTGATATAGATATGCAGGAGGCTATCACGGATGACCTGGATTACTACCCTAACTTTAATAGCTTCTTTACCAGAGAACTCAAGCCTGGGGTCCGGCCTATAGCCAGAGCTAAACGCAGCCTGGTATCGCCTGCCGACGGCGCCATTAGTCAGGCTGGTGCAATCAATGAAAACCGACTACTTCAGGCCAAGGGAATCCATTATTCTGTCAGCCGCCTACTGGGCAATTCAGAGACCGCCAAAGCTTACGAAAACGGTAGCTTCGCCACCATTTACCTATCGCCAAAAGATTATCACCGCGTGCATATGCCCGCGGCGGGCAAGCTGCTCAGCAGCCGCTATATTCCCGGCGAATTATTCTCTGTTAACGATAGCACTGCCCAGGCTCTGCCGGGACTGTTTGCCCGCAACGAAAGACTGGTGTGCGAGTTTGAGTCCATTGAACTGGGGCGCTTCTCGGTTATCTTTGTTGGCGCCATGCTGGTAGCTGGCATTGAAACTGTCTGGGGAGGCTTTGAGCAACCAGGTCCGGGAGCCGTCAGAGAAAAAGACCATAGCCAAGAGTCGCTGTCATTTAAAAAGGGACAGGAAATTGGTCGCTTTAAATTTGGCTCTACAGTGATCCTGCTGTTTAAAGATCAGGCTGTAACCTGGGAAGAGAATATTCAGGCCCATGCAAAAATCAGCATGGGGGAGAAGATAGCTATTGCCCAGAGTCAGGGGTAGAGATTTTATTTGCAGGGTTTAGCAGCCCTCGCCGCATAATGTATGGGCACCTAGCCGCCAAATCGCTGTTTTAAAGCCGCCAGAAAGCCACCCTTATTCTGGCTACCTGAGTCGGCGCTGCCCATGAGCAATTCATTGACCCGCGTATTAAAGGGCCGCGCAATCAGGTTTTCTAACAGGCTGTACTCCAGGCCAAAACTGTCTGGCTCAATATCGCGAACTATGGCCAGCTTGCTTACATCATAGGCTCGCCGCTGACCAAACCTGTGGAGCCGCTCTCTGGCCTGCTGCTCATTTTTTAAATCAATAAAAATATATTTGCCCTGATCTGCCCTGTCCATCCTATTTTTAAATACGGCCAATCTCGGTGCCAGTCTGCTGCGCGGATTTTGCTCGATTACCATACCCTGATCCCCAGTGGTCAACTCAACCATGGTGCCAGCTGGGTACAGGCCTACAGATTGAATAAACTCCACTACCAGGTTCTCGGCAAAGGCCGAGCCGCGCAGCTGGTAGAGCCTGCTGGTGGCCTTAGAGGGCACCATGGTGTCACCAGCCTCACGGGAATTACACAGCCTGTCAAACTCGGTGGCTATGCCTACAACAGAGGCCAACATGGGAATGCGATTACCGGCGCAACCTTTGGGAAAGCCACTGCCATCAAAGCGCTCGCAGTGGAACTTGATAATATTAATCACGCTGCGATTTTTAAACCCAGAGCTGCGCAGCTGCTCAACACTGTGGTTAACAAAACTGCGGTATTCCACCTCCTGGTCGCTATCTCGATTCTGATTGTGCAACAGGGCAGGGTCTAATTTTATCCGGCCTATATCCTTTAGCAGCGTCGCCTGACAGAGGTCTCTCAGCTGCCCCAGATCCAATCCTATATGACGACCAAACTGAGTAGCCCACAGGGATGAGCGCACAGAGTGGTCATGGGAGCGAGCATCTTTTGAGCGCAGCCTCAGCAGCCAGATAAAGGCGTCCGGGCAGCGGATAACACTGTCGATCATCTCGTCCACAGAGGCTTGCAGCTGGTCCTGATTGAAGGCCCCTCCCCGAGCCATCTGTCTGGTGGCCATGGTCAGACAGCCCAAAACATTATTCATGGCCCCGCGGGCGGCCGGGATTTCTTTGGCGAGCTCCACGGTTTTTTTATACACATGGGGTTTAACCCTAAGATTGGATTTAATATCTGCACCCACTGATAAATGGTGCTTACTGGGCCCGATATTGGCGCTGTTAATATGGCCTGAGTCGTCAGCAGATTGTTTGTTTGAATCAACTCTGAGACGGGCACCTATAACAGGTGAATCTACATCCTCTGGGGAGATACCTTTTTCTATATCCACAAAAACGTAGTCGCAATAGGCTTTGACACGAGAAATATCGGCACCGCTTTTAATAACAAAACCCTGTATGGGAAAAGGAGTTTCCGCCCAGGGTTTGTCCAGAGCAGAGACAAACATCCCCACCTTTAACTCATGGATAAAAATCTTTAATTGCTTTAAG
>Ga0115563_1000640_pt1 | contig 28011 bp, 32 predicted proteins | sample COGITO_mtgs_1105_2_FD_87198 | JGI IMG/M metagenome (GOLD analysis project Ga0115563, IMG submission 87198) | Pelagic marine microbial communities from North Sea - COGITO_mtgs_110519 | ecosystem: Environmental > Aquatic > Marine > Epipelagic | place: Germany:Helgoland, sampling site Kabeltonne...
AAACAGACCGGCTTGACGTTGCACCCCGAAGCTATGGTTGAACTATGCTCGATACTCGCCAAGTCGGAACCGTCGATACGCAGCATGGATCACGAAGTTGTTGTGATCGACATGGGCGAAATGGTGTTCACCATCACGCTTGATCTACGCGACGTTCTTTCCCAATCGGGTGATGGCAGAGACTTTCACACCGAAGCAAGCAAAGCCCTTGATGTTATCCAAGCGTCAATCGGAAACGATGGTCTGACCCGCATAGAGCCGTTCAGCACCATCGAAATCGAATTTACTTCGGACGACGCAGAAGGATAGGACACCTACCTTTATCTTCCCCGAAATAATCCTCGGGGGAGCGCCACTGGCGCGGGGGCCGATAGCCCCCTTCGTAGCTTGTCTTAGGGATCGGTGTTGGTACAATAAAGCATTATTGACCGATTGAGAGTGGATTGAATCTTGCCGTTGAACCCGCCAGAAACACCCAATGTATTAACAGAGGTCGCATTGAAACAGCGCCTTGAGACGGGTTCGAAACTCATCATTACATGCAACGTATCGCCAACGCGCAAAGCATCATCATGGTTTGGAGTTTGGACGATGCACGCAGAACATTCCGATGGGACTACGCAAATGTTGGTCACGGCGCGCTCCAGGATGGCAGGTGAAATTTCCATTCGTGAGTTCAAAACCGTGACGGGAATCGTGTCTTTTCTGACCGACTGCGGTTTCACCAAAATTTCCTTCCCCGTGATTGAGGGCGACACCGTGAGACTACCGCTGGATACTTAAACCCAGGCAGACATAGCGCCATTTTGCTGCGGCTGCCCCACTGACCGCGAGGGGGGCATCGTGGCATCACCGATCAACATCGAGGGCGGAAAGTTCCTATTGCATCGTAGATACAGTAGAGCACTTTTTCTCCTAGATAATAAGCTGCACCATTCCAGCAACGCTTGCAGCGACCACTCCGTCCTGAATGATCTTTTGTTTCGCTTCTGTTGAAAGAGCGTCACCCTTCAACATGGACTTAGCATTGGTCGCAAGTGCCACCATCGCAGCGACGCCCATACTGTGAACAATGTCCACGTCTGCCTCGTGCCCGAGCTTCTGCAACGCCGAGGACGTATCAGCTGTAAGGTCAGCATTGCTGAATTCAGACGAAGACCAATCTGGCGACGATCCAGCTACCTCACTGGTCACAAGCACGTCGATGTTTTCGTATTTTTCGTTGTGTTCACGTACATAAGACGCGTAATTCGTCGCCTTGAGTTGAACCTCGGAAACGTCGCCGGTCTCGACATTAATAATCCGGACATCTGCGCCGGCATGGTTCGTGTCGCCGAAAAGCTCGACGATGTACTCGTCGCCATCCAGGTTCTCTTGCCGCTGAAACGCGAGTTCGTGGTAGATTCCCTTTACGTTGTTTTTGAGCCCGGAAATTTGCTCAACGGATAGAGATTGCACGTATTCAGACAGCTCAAGTTCACTGGCATCAGCAAGACTGTTATTCGATCGACGTAGCGCTTGAAGGACCAACTCCTCATCTTCCGTAAACGAAGGCGAGGTGTCAGACATCAATTTCAATATCGTGGCGGATACGACACCTGTAACAACAGGGGCAGCAGCTGTGGATTTTCTTCTGATCGACGGGTTTTGAACGTGAGCCATTGGTAAGGCATCGAGTAACTCGACCAGATCTACTTTACGATCTTCAAGCCGCATCAACGGAAGATCCGGCCAGTCGCTGACTTTGGCGATGCAGACATCCAACTGTTCGAGGAGGTCATGTTTTAAGTTCTGCTGCAAGGTTTCAGCAGTGAGAGGGTCCAAAACGGCATTTTGATTGGCCCGTTCACGAAAAGCCGTTGCCAACATCAAACACGTTTCGACAAAGCGCATTTCTTGCGGGTCCAAGGACTTTTTCTTGCGTCTTACACCGGTCCATTTCCCGACAAGCTTGCGAGACCCGAAATATGCGGCCGCCCCTCCAGCGGCCGCTACGCCCAAGACAATCCACCCGCCAGTTACAACGCTTCCACCAATCCACGCCAACGCGGCACTGTTGAAAGCCGCGCCTGAAAGTGAAGATATGGCCGTTCCCGTACTGGCCGTGCCAAGAATGGATGCGATGGAAAATAGACTTGCTGTCGTACCTGCCGCAGCCAACTTCCCAGAAAGTGCTGTAACGATCCTTGCCGACGTGCCGCGCTTCTCAATTAATAGCGCATCGACGAGGTCTTCCAAAGAGATCGCTCCTTTTTCAAAGAAGTTCTCCGGCGTATATTTGGTATGCCTCAGTTCAAATTCCGCGAACTTAACAGCCGCGTGATCTTTGACCGCTTTACCCCCTTTTGCGGCGAGTTTGCCTGTCTGCCGCCCGACAGGCTTGGCAATTGCCCAACCAGCTTTCCCAGCGACCTTAGCCAAAAACAGCGCCGAACGACCGGTCGCGCTTGCCGCCCGCGCTGATAGCGGAGGCCTTTTCTGGTTTCCATTATCCAATTTTACGCGCTCCAAGTGGTCTTTTAAATCGGGTACGGGATAGCCTATCGCTTATGGTTAGCCCGGTGAAACCGCATCGCGACGCCCGACACTTTCGCAGGGGTACGCAAAAGCCCCCCTATAATGATAAAAAGCAGCAAGGTGCGCTTGTCACCTGCCTACTCCGCCGCGCGACCTAGAACTTCTTCGGCCCATTGGTTCAGGCTTTTGCCAGATAGCTCTGCCGCGAGTGCCGCCTTGCGGTGCACCTCGGGATCGACCCGGAACATCACTTGACCAGAGAACGCCTTTTGCGGTTCCTTACCGACCTTTGCGCAGGTCTCAACGTAGTCTTCAACTGCCTCCTGAAAGGCATCCCGCAACGCTTCAACCGTGTCAGCATGAAATCCGACACCATCGCTGATACCGGCAAGGCGGCCAGTGAAAATGCCATCTTCATCATCATACTCGATGCGGGCTGAGTAGCCTTTGTAGGTCATGGTATTGGTCATGGCGTTACTCCGATCCGTTCCAAGAATGCGCGGGCGGCGCGCACCTGATAGCGTTTGGCTTCCTTGGCGGGATGCGGACGATGAAACGTCTCGACCTCGCCGTCCTTTTCGAACCGCACTCGTGAACCGCGTCCTTCGATGACCTGCGCACCAGCTGCGACAAGTAATCTCTCAACAGCGGACCATTCGACTGTTCCCGACACTGGGTCGGCAAAGACAACGGCCAGAGTCTTGCGGTGTTTGCTATTCATGGGTCTATATAGGTCATGCTTGCATATATTGCAAGCAAGTTGCTCACTAGGGTGTGTGCCGGTTTCTCATGATGCGCCGCACCAAACGTCAAAACAACAGAATCTGTAGTATACTCCGTCGCACTATCAGCCAAAATCAAGCCATTGATCTCGCATGGATTTACGAGATCGCGTTGGTGCAAATTTAAGAAAACTAAGGCGGCTTCAATCCCTTAGCCAAGAAGCCCTGTCACTTAAGGCAGGACTTGAACGAGGCTATGTTGGCCGACTGGAACGTTCACAATATTATACCTCAATGGCGACCGTGCAAAAGCTTGCTTTTGCTCTCGAAGTTGACCCCATCGAGTTAATCGAGCCAGTTCTGATAACCCGCGGTAAAAAGTCAGGAACCGCCGATCATGAAACCTCAGATGATCAAAAGGTGTCTGGAGGCTCACAGCTGCTTGCTGTGCCGTTTCAAGAGGGATTTGAGAAGCGGCAAGACGATCTTACCCTCGTATTGATCGACTATAGATGGAACGACGGATCAACTGTTCGCCGCTGGCTTGTCGATCCGAAGAAGGTCAAACAATCGGCCATTGTCGTGAAACCTTGCATACTGCTTTGACAAAGGCAGATACCTGCTCAGTAGGAAAACCAGTCTGAATGACCCATATTGCCTCCGTAGTCGCCATATTCGACCATGATATCGCGCGAGTAGAAGTTTCCAAAACCACGCCCAACGGGCAACAAAATAGTTTGCCCGCTTTCGGAGACAAATGAGCTCGGCCAACGCGTGTGCGAGCCGTAGACACGTGCGATATATCGGCAGGTTCGGTTTTCACGGTCACAAGACCGAATACTCCAGTCCCACTGCCTTGGATCGTCACGCGGCGTGTAAGAGCGGCCTGTGAACCAGATCACATGTGTGCGGTTGAGCCATTCGTATTCTGGAAGGTCCGTATCAACCTCGCCCTCACCGCCGGGGCCACCCAATTCAATCGGTACTGCGGCGAAGGTGCAAATCCCGAACGGAGGCCTACTCGGCCACGGCGTGATGCGGCGGATCATTGTGCGATAGGCCCGCGCGCAGACCGCGCTCGGAGGAAATCCACCCGCCATACAGAGCATAATCGCGCAATCTATATCGTAGGCCTGCGCCTTTTTAGGTGCGCCAAATGTCATCAAAACACCAAAGATTGCTGACAAAATAAGCCGTTTCATCGGAGACTCCTTTGTTTGGTTTCGTCCTATGGTTTAGCATTTTGTTAAATTCTGCAATATATCATATTGACTCAATGTGTCTTTCCGCTTGTACTAGGTCGGACTAGAAGGGCTCTCAGGGGGAGAGTCCAAATGCCGATAGCGCGCAATCAAATCTTGATCACACTCGATGGGGTCAAAGACCTTCAAAAGAGGGAAGTTGCGTTCCGCTGCCGGTATGAACTCGTGGGGTTCACGGACGATGGCAAGCCGCGCTACCAGTGCATCTACCTGCGTGAGGGCGAACCCGAAGCCATTCTTGTGTCCACGCGGATCACGCCTCTCGGGCCAGAAGCGCGATACTTCAATATCTGGCCGGGGCTTTTCAAACACCATCTCGAGTTTGGCGACGGGCGCGATTTGCGCTTTGGTGCTGACTACAACATTACCCTCGAGGGCAACGGCTGACGTTCTAGCCTTTCGCGCTGACGGAACGGCTACGGCGTCTGGGTGGACGTTTCACAGAACACGCCCGAGCTGGGCCACGTCCGACGATGCTGTGGAAGCGCAACCTGTTGCCGTTGCACCAATTGCGCCTGCGGCGGGAGCCTCTGCCCAAGTTCTCTCACTCATTCGTCAGACGGCCAGCCGGCACCAAAACAACAGGGCCATCGCGCAAGCAGGCCTTTCGACGCGAGACTGGCACGTTCTGTTTCAAGCGATGATTGAAGCGGAGAGCAGTTACAATCCGACTGCCATCAGCCCCAAGGGTGCCTATGGCTTAGGGCAATTGATGCCTGCTACGGCACGCGAGCTTGGTGTGGATCCCCGCGATATCTCTCAGAACCTCGACGGCGCAGCACGCTACCTGCTAACCCAACTGGCAGAATTCCGAAGCGTCGAACTTGCCTTAGCCGCCTATAACGCTGGGCCCCATCGCGTTGAGCAATACTCAGGCGTACCGCCGTTTTCTGAAACACGCGCCTACATTGCACGCATCCACGACATTCGTGAACGGCTGTCCGGTGGAACGTCGCAGCCAGCACCAATCCGCGTCGCCAATACAGCACCCACACGCGCTCCCGTCATTATTGAACTGAACTGATCAAGGACATTTTCATGCCAAGACACCACTCACGATACTTGCCACTCATGGTCGCAACCTTAGCGCTCCTTGCCTCCCCTGCCTTCGCGCAAGACTTGTCGCCCATTCAAACAATGTTGGAGACGGTCGAAGCCGCACTCACAGGACCAATTGGCATTGCCGTGGCTACTCTAGCGGTCATTGGCACAGGCTTCATGTGCATGATGGGGCGGCTGAACTGGGGATGGTTCGCCTCCGTGATCATCGGGATCGTGTTGATTTTCTCGGCGGGCACCATCGTCGACGGCTTCACCTAAGAGCAGGCAGAGCAGATGGCAGAACGTTCCCCACTTTTCCTCGGCCTCGCACGCCCACCCAAGTATCTGGGTCTCCCTGTCGGATATCTGGTGGTCTTGGCCATGGGGGTCGTTCTGCCATTTATCTGGACGAAATCTCTGATCTTTTTCCTGATCGGGATCATTGCCTATCCAGTCCTTTGGTTCGTTGCGGACAAAGAGCCTCATTTCTTTGAAGTGCTGCGCATCTCCTTTGGCACCGTGCGCCCGACCAAAAACCGCGCACATCATGGGGGTGACAGCTTTGGCGCTTGATGGTGGAACTTTGAGCGGCATCGGCCCTGCGGTGCGTGAAGCTGGGGGAACAGGATTTGCCCGTGAAAGCTACCTTGCGGAGCACCTGCCCTATTTTGCTTTGGCAACGGACGATGTGATGGTGCTGCGCGAAGGCGATCTTCTGGCAACCCTACGCCTTGATGGTCTGAACCCGATGACTACCGAGGACGATCGCCTTGATGCGCTCAAGCGCGCGGTTGCCGCAATCGTGGCCCAAACCGGGAATACGTTCGGTTTTTACATCCACCGCGTCTCTGTTCCACAAAACTTAGACCTTAAGCCCGTCGAGGGTGATACCTTCGCGTCCCAAGTCGATGCCCGTTGGGCAGCTCACATCAAAGGCCTGCGACCTTCCAAGCGGCAGATGTATCTCAGCGTCATTCGCCGCCCCAATCTCGCAGCCCGCATCCCATTTTTGCGCGCACTCGCCCGCAAAGCTTGGGTCAAAGACCGCGCAGCGCGTGTTCAAGAGCTCAACGAGGTTATGGGCTTCTTTGCGGTGGCCTTGTCTTCGGCAAAACCTGTCCGTTTAACAAAGACAGGCGGTGAATGGTTGGGGTATTTGAACACACTCAATGCGGGCAGCTTTTCACCTATCGCATTTGGTCAAAGCCCCCTGCCCCTTTCCCATACTATCAGTGATTGCCGCGCGACGTTTGATGGCGATGTCGTGACAATTACTTGCGCTACAACGGGTGCCGTCAAATATGGGGCGCTCTTTAGCATAAAGACCTATCCCGCGCTGACCGACGTGACCTTGCTCGATGCGTTGGACCTGCCCCTCGATATCGTGCTGACAAATTCCTTTAGTCCGATCCCGAACAACATCATGGCCGAGCGCATCCAGCGCATCATCAGGCAGATGCATGCCTCTGATGATGCCGCCGTATCTCTACGCGACCAACTGGCCTTGGCAGCAGACGATCAAGAGGCCGGGCGCATCGCCTTTGGTGACCATCATCTTTCAATCGCAGTCTATGCACCTGACCGTGAAACGCTGGAACGCGCCGCCGCACAGATCAAACGGGTCGGCCAAGAAATCATGGCTGTGATCGTGCGCGAAAACATGGCCCTGAAAGCCACCTATTTTGCACAGAGCCCGGGTAACTTTGGCTACCGCGCCCGCAAAACACCAATCTCGTCTACCAACTTTGCCGATTTTGCGGCGCTTCACGGCAGTGTCGAAGGCCGACGCAATGATCAAAGCCCGTGGGGCCAAAGCATTGCGGTTCTGCCAACGGTTGGCACATCAGGCTATCGCTTCAATTTCCACGAAGCGGGCGCTGCAGGCAAAGAACCGACGGTCGGCCACACGCTTGTTTTAGGCCGGACAGGAACTGGCAAAACTCTGACCACAGCCTTCCTCACCGCCCAAGCGCAACGTGTCGGAGCAAGGCTATTCTTCTTTGACAAAGATCGCGGGTTGGAAATGGCGGTTAGGGCGCTTGGCGGCCGCTACAATGAGATCCGCGCAGGCGTCCCCACTGGTCTGAACCCGCTCGCCTCTGAAACCGATGAACGCGGGCGCGCTTGGTTGTCTGATTGGTTGGCGACCTTGCTGACGCGCAGTGGTGCATTATCCGGAGAACAATCGCGTCACATCCAAGGTGCGGTAACACAGAATGCAGATGCTGGTGCCGCCCTCCAGCGGTTTGCCAGCTTTGAAACCTTGTTCCAGTCCTTGGATGATGATGGCGAGCTGCAGTCCCGCGTTGCAGAATGGGCCCCCGGCGGTCGGTTTGGCTGGGTGTTTGATGAACCTGACCGAGGGCAAAGCCTCGATCTTTCAGGCGATATCGTTGGGTTTGACATGACAGAGATCCTCGACATGACGACTGAGCGCATGGCAGTTCTCTCTTACATATTCCGCCAAATCGAGCGCGTGGTTGAGGACCGCCGCCCCACGATCATCGTCTTGGACGAGGCATGGAAGCTGCTTGATGATCCGTATTTCGGCGCGCGCTTGGAAAACTGGCTTGTGACCCTGCGCAAGATGAACTGCGTCGTGATCATGATGACGCAGTATCCCAGCCAGTTGCGCGACAGCCGCGTTGGCAAAACCATTGTCGAAACCGTCCCGACGCAGATCCTGTTTCCCAACGACCGTGCCACAGTTGCCGATTACGATTTCCTGCGTGTTAACGCCAAGGAAGCTGCATTGCTCGTCCAACCGACAATTGGCCAACGCATCGCGCTGGTGCGTTCCGCAGGCGACAGCGTCTTTGTTGATGCTGATCTTTCAGCCCTTGGCAACTTGCTGCCAATTTTGGGCGGTGGTGCTACGGGCGAGGCCCGCGTGCCAGCCGACTGGCGCTCAAACCCCAATTTTTGGAGACCCCAATGAGACATTTCCCAGCCCTCCTCATGGTATCGGCGGTGCCGCTGCTATCGGCATGCGAGCAATACACCGAGAAAACGTCGCCCTGCCTCGGTCGCAATGGCGAGCCTCTAGTGACACAGGCAACGGTATCCTTCGCGGCGACAGCAATCGTTTCAGACCAGAGCAGCAAAGACTGCACTTTCGAAGCCCTGCCGCGCCCAGAATGATCCGCCCTGTCATCATATCTGCCGGGCTTTGGCTTTGCATGCCCGTCGCCGCAGGCTTCGCCCAAGGTGTGCCAACGCAAGACAATGCGGCAATCGGGCAAACCATTGCGCGCGTGACCGCATTGGTTCAGGACTTGGGCACCCAAGGCGACAAAGAAGCCGAGCGTTCTTCCATCGCTGAGGTGCAGGCAGATCAGCTGCGCACGCTTGAGGCAATTTCTGCCGCCATGACCGGGCCGGGCTTTGATATCAGCGCCCTTGAAGGCAACGCTGATTTTGGCGTCGCCTCAGTCTATCCCAACACCGATACAAGCCCGATGAACAGCCGTCTCTTTGGCGAGGGGCGTGAAACAGTCGAAATGATGATTGTGCGGGTGGCAGGTGAATATGCCAGTGCACCGGGCGTTGCACGGGCTGGGCTTTCCACCACGCAATGGCGCTGCCTTTTTCAGGCTCTGATCAAGCAGGAAAGCCGGTTTAACATCACCGCCGAAAGCCATGTTGGTGCTTACGGATTGACCCAACTCATGCCCGGCACGGCGTCAGACATGGGCGTCAATCCATATGACCCGATGGATAACCTTCGTGGTGGCGCGCGCTATATCACGACCCAGCTGAACCGCTTTGGGAACATCCCGCATGCGCTCGCGGCCTATAACGCAGGACCCGGACGTGTGATTGAATATGGCGGCGTTCCGCCTTTCACCGAGACCCAAGGTTACGTGCGCAATATTTCTAAGTTCTACAACGAATACCTTGCCGTTGTCGGTGGTGCAGACGCGCTCGGTACATTGTCCTCCTCGGACTTTGCCCTCGCTGAATACGCCAATATCTCGGATGCAGGCGTCTACTACGCGGCAAGCAGCCACGCCACGACGATGCAGGTCATCAACCGCCTGCGCGCGATCATTTTGCAGATCGATGCCCAGCCAAATGCCAAAGCCGCGTGGGAACTCAACACCTATGCGAAAGCTGAAATCGCTCGCATCCTAAATCTGCGCGTCAGGTTGATGGCAGCCAACCAACAGCGCGAAGCGGCTCATGCCCAACATCTAGTGGCGGACCGCTTATCCGAGCGTGAATTCATGCAAATGGGAGTGCCAAATTGAAACAGCTTCTTCTTTCGGTCGCGGCGATAACCGCCCTTGGCCTTTCGACGCCAGCGCAAGCACAAGGCGTGCCGACGTTTGACGGCTCACAACTTGGCCAACTCGTTGCGCAGCTTGAGCACATGGCGGAAGACTTGAATGTACAGCTGCAACAGCTGGCCACCATGCGGCTAGAACTTGAGACGCAGCTTTCCCAGCTTCTTAACTTGGACGCCCAATTGGCATCTCTTATCGAAGGCAGCGGGCTGAGCGGTCTCTTTGCATCGGTTGAAGAATTCCGTGCCTTGCGAGGCAAACTTGTGGGGCCGTTAAATACAGCGCGCTCACTGGCGAGCGGAGACTTTCTGAGTGGCTTTAATCCAGGCGCGGAACTGGAAGCTTCGGTTGAACGTGTGCTGTCTGGCAGTGGGTTCACACCTGAAACCTTGAGCACCCTTTCGTCATCGCCACAACCTGCTGACAACCGCATTGCGACGTCCGCAGGCGCCAGCGCCATGTTGTCGGTAGCCGCGCAAGAAAGCCATGCAGAAGCAGGCCAAAGTCTAGAACGTCTTGAAACAATGGTAGGCTTGATCGACGACCAAGACGGATTGAAAGCGGCCGTTGATTTGAACACGCGAGTAACTGTCGAACTTGGGATCATCCTGACCCAAATCTGGCGCTTGGAAGCGGCACAGGGTGTCAGCGCAGGACAGCTTGGTGTTGTTGACGCGGCAACATTGGCTGACGAGCGGCGGTTCAGATCCATGGCAGTAGACCCATGATGATAAATGCCACAAATGCGCTCCGTTCGACCTTTGCAATGCTTGCCGTTGCGCTGCCGATGTCTGCTGTTGGTGAAGCGCCGGGCTCAACATCCGGTGGGCCAAAGCCATTCAGGTCGATGGCCATTACCCCTGATGTTGAGGAGGTCTGTCGCGTTCCACGTCCTCCAGCAGATCTCGCGGAGACGGCTTACTTACGCAACGGGTATCGCGCAATTTTGCGTATCCTTGTCGCTGAACGGCATCTTGAAACCGAGACCTGTGACTGCCTTTTAGGTGAATTCACATGGGATATGGCACTCGCGGAACTGCCGCGTTTTCAAACGTCTGACAATCCGCGCCTGCCATTCAAAGTCCTCGATCTTTATGCCATGGCCGATGCGCTTGAGGCTGAGCACGCCGAGGGTTGTTTCAACTAGATGGGGATCATTAGCGATATCCTCGACCAGGTCGATGCAGCTGTCGATAGTGTCGCACAAGATGGCTTCATCTCGTCGGCTGCGGCAGTAGGCAATGTCATCACAGCAGGTGCAGTCCTGTTGCTGATATTGCTGGGCATCAATGTTGTGATGCAACTCAGACCCATGACCTTTGGCAGCGCATTTGCATTTGGGATCAAAATCTCACTGGTCGCTATCTTTGCTCAGAGTTGGGATAATTTTAGCATCATCTACGGCATTGTAACGCAAGTGCCGGACTCCGTCGGCGCATCCATTCTCGCCCTCACGGGATCTGGCGACGAGGCTGGCGTCTATGAGAGCCTCGACAACATGGTTGCCCGCATCACGGCCTACGGCGACACCATCGGTGATCAAGCAGGCTGGGTCTTTGGAGCCGTGCTTGGCGCAATCTTCTTTGTTCTCTCAGCACTTTTCGCAGCCGTCACCGCTGGGATCATTGCCTTCGCCAAAATCGTCTTTGCGCTGATGATCGTGATTGCCCCATTCATGATCATCACGTCGCTCTTCAAACCAACCCAATCCCTTTTTGAGGCTTGGAGCCGCGCAACCATCGGCTACGCCTTAATGCCCGTCGCTGCTGCAGGGGCTGCTGGCATCATCGTGGCAATCGCTGAGGCCATTGGCGATGCCTCCGCCGATCCCGTCGACGTCGAAACGGTTAGCCTCATCTTGCCATTCTTGGTCATTCTGCTGCTCAGCGCCGGGATTATGGCATCCGTCCCTTACATCGCGTCCAACCTTACCGGCGTGATGGGCATCGCGTCGAACGCAGTCGGCCTGACCGGGCTGGCGCGTCGCGGTATCGTCAACACAAGCGATTACGGCACGGGCAGTGCCACGCGCCTCGCAACGGGCAAATCACCGCAAGAGCTCCAACAAGCCGTGAACAGCGGCGTTGTCAAAACCGGCGAAGCAATCCGCAGAACACCAGCAATAGCCCTGAACACCGTCAAATCCTTCCGCGCCTCTTGATGAAAGACCAGCACCGAAAATGAAAAGCCAAACAAGCCAAGACCAAAGCGACGCCTTTGCAGTGGATTTTATCTACGGCCCGCGCAGGCGCGAGCGCTTTGCATATTTTGTTGCGGCAGCTGGAGTTCTGGTTGGGCTGGCAGGAATTGTCGCTGGTGCCAGTTTATTTCCTCTGAAATCAATCGAGACATTCGTGATCGTTGTCGACAAAGAAACCGGCCAAATGGACCGCGTCGCAGCTGTCCAAGCTCTCTCCCTCTCTGAGAGTGACGCCATCATTCAGGCCAACCTTGTGGCCTATGTAGATGATCGTGAGACCTATGATCTGACCGACGGTGAGCAACGGATAAACTCCGTTCTCGAACGCTCCGACGGCGATGCCGCACGCACCCTGCGTGATCTCTGGACCTCGTCCAACGAAGACTACCCGATAGCTGTTTATGGACGCGATGCCGTGATCGAAGTTGTGATCAAGTCTGTGAACCAGATTGGACCTGGCGTGGCGCAAGTGCGATTTACCCGCACCCTGCGCCGCGCCCGCGACACCCGCTCGGTGACCCGCAGCTACGTAGCCACTGTCGGCTATGCCTTTGAACCTGAAACCCGCCAACGCCTGCAAGACGTCTGGGCCAACCCCCTGGGCTTCGTGGTCACCTCATACCGCGTCGACGCCGAGACTTTGGAGAACTGATCCCTTGAACACCGCTGCCCGTCTGATTTGTGCTGCCGCATTGCTATCGGCCACCCCTGCCCTGTCCGAAGCCGTGCCACGCAGTGGCTCGCTCGACAATCGTGTGCGCACCGCGACTTATGTTGAGAACCAAGTCTTCGTGATTGAAACCGACTTGCGTCATTCAACGACCATCCACTTTGGGCAGGGCGAACGGTTTGACGCCGTCATCGTTGGCGACACCGAGAGTTTCCAAGTCGATCCCATTCCCGAGCTTGGCAACGTGTTGACCATCAAACCGCACGTGCAAGGTGCCTCAACCAACATGACAGTGATCACCAACCGCAGGACCTATTCCTTCCATCTCCGCGAAGGGGCCATTCCGGGTCGCTCAGGCATGTTTTTCGAGGTGCGGTTTCGCTATCCAGAAGATGAGCGTCGCGCGGCAGCTGCTAATACCGAACCCAAAGGCTTTGAAGCACCGCGCAACTATAGCTACCGCGTCGCTGGCGAAGGAGATTTCCGTCCAACCCATATCTACGACGACGGGCGATACACATACTTCGCCTTTCCTGAAAACGGACGCCAACCCGCAGTCTTCAAAGCAGACGATCAAGGCCGGGAACGCACCGTGAACTGGACCCAGCAAGGCAACACAGTTCGAGTGCTTGGCGTGAACCAGTTCTGGACTCTGCGGATTGGCAACGAGGCCATCTGCGCCTTGCGCGATGACAGCGCAATTTATGTGAGCAACTGATCATGGCTGATGAGAACAAACCCGACCTGCAGGACCGCCTCAGCACATTCAGCCAGAAGGGCAAAGCCAAACGCCGTGGCGGCAACATCGGGGTCGGGGCATTGGCCATCGCCTTGGCGCTTGGCGGAGGTGGTGCCGCTTATTTCTTGGCATCTAATCTGCAAGAAGGAACAGACGGCCTAGAAACGTCTGACGTTGAGACCTTTCAAGACCAACGCACCGGCAATGGTGGCAGATTAGAATTTCCGCCGGATGAAGCGGATCAGCGGGTCAATGACGCGTTGATCGCGGTTGAAGAGGCGCTCGACGTGCCGGCCCCTGCCCCCGCGCCTGCAGAACCAAGTGCAGCGGTGTTGGAAGAAATTGCAAAGCTGAGGGAAGCCCTTGTTGCCAGCCAATCTGCGCGCAATGCCGAAATTCAGGAAGCCGTGTCTGATCTGCGTGAGGCATTCCAAGTCCAGACCGACGCGCTTGAAACGTCGATTGCGGCCAAAGACACCGAGCTGCAAAACGCGCAGCGGCAGAACGAGGCACGGTTGTCTGGCCTGCAAGCGATGTTGGATGCCGAACGCGCACAACGCGAAGGACTTGAATCCGAAATGGCGCGCGAGGGATTGATAGCAGATCAACGGCTGCTTGAAGAACGCCAGCAGCAGGAGGAAGAACAACGGCTGCGTGAAGCGGAACGGGTGGCTCAAGAATTACTTACCGCGCAGATTGTCTCGCCTTCTGTCGTTTATGCAGACGGCCCGCGTTCCGCATCCGCTGGCGGAACAAGTCCAAATGCTGCTGTGGCAGGAGCAGATGGACCAGTCTTGAATGAAAACGAGCAATACTTGCGCCAAGGCGCAAGGCCACTGGAAATTCAAGAAGCGTCCCAGATAGCCTTCCCGGAGAGAACGCTTTCACAAGGCTCTGTCATTCAAGCCGCCTTGCAGACGGCTATCAACAGCGACTTGCCGGGCTCTGTTGTGGCGGTTGTGTCTGAACCGGTGCCTGCATTTTCTGGCGATCAAATCCTGATCCCGCGTGGCTCGCGCCTTTTTGGCCAATATCGTTCTGGGATTGAACTGAACCAAAAACGCATCCTGATCCTTTGGACACGCGTTCTGACCCCTGATGGGACGTCGATCGAGATTGCCTCCGTTGGCGGCGACCAACTCGGACGCTCCGGGTTAACTGGGATCGTCGACACAAAGTTCGCTGAACGCTTTGGCGGCGCGGCGCTGATCTCACTCATAGGCGCAGCACCTGCTGTCGCCGCGAATAGTACTGACAATGAGACTGCTAGCGAAGTGCTGGAAGGGGTTTCCGGAGATCTGGAAGACGCAGTTGGATCGGTAATTGCCGAGCAGGTCTCGATCTCACCCACTATCTATATTGATCAAGGTGCATCGGTAACGGTTCTCGTCGACCGTGATGTGGTAATCTATTGAGCCAGCACCCAAAACCTGCGTCATACTTGGAGCGATATCTTGAGCCGTTTCGCGATTTGCTGCTGCGGGACGACGTCGTTGAAATTGCTATCAATCCTGATGGCAAAGTTTGGATCGAAGCCGCGGGTGACGCGACGATGCGGCACGAAGGTCAAACCGTTGACCGCAACACGGCATTCAATATGGCGCAATCAATCGTCGGTGATGCCAATGCCCGCGTGTCAGAGAAGAACCCGCTGGTGTCTGGCAAAGTTGAATATGCAGGCCGACCGCTGCGCGTTCAGGTCGCGGTTCCTCCTTCCATTGAACAGGGCGCTTCGATCACGATCCGTCTGTTCGCCACGGCGGGCGTGAAGGGGTACACACCATCCTATCTTTTTGGCAAAGCTGTCTCGCTCGACCAACTGCGGGCTGAAAAGATGAAAGACATTGCCAGCCAAGCTGAAGAAAACCTCGATGCCGCATTGGAGGCCTTAGTACATCAAAGGCTCAATATATTGATCAGTGGTGGCACGTCGACAGGCAAAACCACCTTTGCCCGACATCTCCTTACCCATGTCAACAATCGCGAACGGTTGATCACGATTGAAGATGCGTTTGAACTGTTCCCTAGCCAACCCAATACGGTGGCCCTACTGGCAAGTCGCAGCACTGGATCACAGAGAAGCTCTCACGCGCTTTTGCAAGCGTCTTTGCGGATGCGCCCTGACCGGATCATCGTTGGGGAACTGCGCGGGGATGAATCCTTGACCTACCTCGAAGCGATCAACACCGGACATGGTGGGTCAGTCTCAACCATCCATGCGGAAACAGCTGAGCTCGCAATCGATCGGTTAGCAATAATGGTCTTGCAAGCGGGCACGCCGCTGACCTTCGCTGAAGTGCGGCAGTACATTCAGAAGTCGATCGATGTTATCGTCCAATTGGGGCGGATAGATGGTAGACGCGGAATCGCTGAATTTTATTTGCCCAATTAGACTCAATAAAGCGCGACGATTGCGGCCATTCGCTGCGCGCAGTATCAACTTACACAGTGCGGACAAACCGTCAATTCGCTGCGGCTGCTCCAATGTCCGGTTTCTGACCAGTCCACACTCGCTAGATGACGGCGAATGGGACAAAATGCCAATCACCCGCGATCAAATCATAGCATGTAAGCCGAAGGCGCTTGGCTTGTCAGACCTTGAATGGGTGCAAACGGTTGGCCAGCACGTTGTTTTCAGGCACTCTGGTGTGTGGCGTTTAATCCCGCGCAGCCCATTGGGCCGATTTACAAGAAGAACCGCTCTGAACGATCAGCAAAATCGTGCAAATGAACCGTGACCTGATCGTCGCTGAGCGTAACCACACCGTAGGCCGGAGGCTCGAAATTTGCCGCAATACGATCGACGTCCCCTTTCAACTCCAAGGCGACCTGATGGTTCAGGCCCCGCATGCACGAATAGCTGATGCCCCGCCAATTGCCAAAAATGGCGCGATGCACATGGCCAAAGAACAGGTGTCTGATGCGCGTCTTGTGGGGGGCAATGACATCATGGAACGCCTCCGAGTCCTGCAACATAATCCGGTCCATAGAAGCGATGCCTGTCTTGAACGGCGGATGGTGCATGAACAGGACGATTGGGCAGTCGGTTTGGTCCAGTTCGCGACCCAACCAAGCTTGGCGCGCGGGGCAATAAGCGCCCGCGTGAGTTTCTGTGTCCTTCGTGTCCAGCAATAAAAACCGCCCGAAGGGAGTGTCAAAGCCGCTTTGGACAAAACCGTTTTCGTCGCGGGGTGTTTCTGGGAAAGCCTCGGCAAAAGCTGCTGTATCGTCGTGATTGCCCACCATCAGATGCACGGGCATGTTAAGCTTTTCTATTTCGCGCAGAAACAGCGCATAGGCCGCGGCGTCGCCCCAATGGGTCATGTCACCAGTCAGGACGACAAAACCAGCGTCGCCATGCTCGGCATTGATGGAGGCCACAGCGGCACGGAGCCGCGCGGCGGGATCTTGTCCGTAAAGCATCCCATCGCCAATGACATGCGTGTCGGTGAGATGGATGAACTTCATTCTGTGGCAACCGGTTTGGCCCAATCATCCCAAGACGTGCCGGAGCTAAACACTGGTCCATCCCACATAAAGGGCATGTCATGGATGATTGTGCCACTGTCACTTGTAAGGATCACTGCATAGGACGGAGCCATGGGAGCACCTTGCAACAGCTCCTGCTCGGTCAGGTCAGGCAGGGATTGATTGCCGGTGGAGCGAACGCTGGCAAAGGGAATGCCGCACCACGTCCCGTGCACGGGTGCATGGACATGGCCAAAATGGATATATTCGATGCGGTCGCGATAGGTGCTCAAGAGCTCTGCCAGCGGTGCGCGGTCTTCGGTGACAAGAGCGATTTTGTCTTCGGCAGGCTGTCCAAGCGACATGGCATTGTGATGCATGAACAGGCGCGCGCGGGTGCACTCGTTCAACTCTCTTTCAAGCCAATCCCGGCGGAGGCTACAGAAATGACCAGCATGGGTGCGCGGAGCGGTTGTGTCGAGGTAGATCAGACGCGTGCCGTCGACTGTTTCTGCGTGGTTGATGAATCCGGATGGGTCTTTGGGATGGTCTGGAAAAGCGCTGAGAAACGCAGCGCGGTCATCGTGGTTTCCAATCAACAGGCGCACCGGGCAAGGCACATCGGTCAGCGCATCGACAAGGGTCGCGTAGGCCGCAGGTTCGCCCCAGTGGGTCAAATCGCCTGTGATGATAATCCGCGCGGCATCGCCGTGTTGCGCACGCACATGGTCGAGCGCTTGGGCGAAACGTCTGTGGGGGTTTAAACCGCCCATGCGTTCACCGGGAACCGTTAAATGAATGTCAGAGATATGCACAAGTTTCATGGACCTGAGCCTTTCTTGAAAAGAAATCCGGCCGCCCCCCGAAAGGGCGACCGGATGTTTGTTTAGCCGTTCGGCAGAAGGTCGGCGATTTCTTCGACCAATTCTTCCTGCAGCTCTTTCATATCGGTGGCGTCGCCGGTGACGATGCGTTCGATGCCGTCATAGATCACCTGCGTGATCGCCAAGCCATTGTCGCCGGGATAGGCCAGCCAGTCGCGCAGCAGCGGAAGCTGGTCCACAGCCGTCTGTTTGTTTGGGTTCTGCTCGTAGAAATCGGCGAGGATGATCTCGTTTGCCGCCTTGTTGGGTGGCATATAACCGGTTGTCATGGCCACCTGTGCAGCGCCTTCACCGGAGGTGATGAACTTCAACCATGTCCAAGCCGCTTCACGCACGGCGGGGTCATCGGAGGTAGAAGTCAGCATCGCCGCGTTGCCGCCTGCGGGCAGCCCCATCGGCGCGCCGTCAAGGCCCGGGAACGGGCCGGTCACGAGTTCAAAATCACCTTGGCTGCGCTCAACTGCGCCGAGGGCCGACGTTGACCAGAACATCATGCCAATATCGCCTGCAGAGAAGGACGCAAGCGCCGCCTGCCAGTCGAGGTTCTGCATCTCACAACCCTCGAAAATCTCTTGCATTTGTTCAAGGGCGACCAGCGCCTCAGGGCTGTCCATGGTCACGCGGCCGTCTTCGACAATCGCGCTGCCCTGGCTCCACAACAGGGCCTGCACGAACCAGTTGCCGGTGATGTTCCAACCCCAGAAGATCGGGTTGTCGATGCCGTTGTCTTTCATGGTCTGACAGGCGGCAATGACCTCGTCCCACGTCGTTGGCAGTTCGGTGATGCCGCCGCTCCGCAGGATGTCCATGTTGTAATAACCAACCGGTAGGGAGATCGAAAACGGCAGGCCGTAGACTTCGTCGTCAAACGTCGACAGGGATAGCATGGCTTCGTGGTAGCCCTCTGTTTCGAAATCGGCCTCAGCGGCAATGAACGGGGCCAGCGACTGTGCGATGCCTTTGTCGACCAGCGGCGCTTGGCGGTTCAGGCCCTGCATGGAAACGTCCGGCAGGTTGCCAGCAACAGCTTCGCGCAGAACGGTGTTTGTAGCGTCCTCATAGGATTCGTACGTGGCGCGGAAGACGACCTCGATGTTGGGGTGGGCTTCGTTAAAGGCGGGCATCATCGCTTCATAGGTCACGTCAAACAGGTGGCTATAGGGATAGGCGAACTCGATCGTCACCTTGTCCTCGGCGAAAACGGCGGTGGCGGACAGTGCCAGAGCCATTGCAGTTACGGTATTTTTCATTATCTCTACTCCAGTTGTTGGGATCGTCCGGTTTGGCGATTGGTAGACCCCAATGATGTTCCCCGTGCGGGGAGGCGGCTATCCCCATGCGGGGCTATGGGTAGGGCGGGCCAAGGCGCGCCCTACTTCATTCCAGACAGCGTGATCCCTTCGATAAAGCGGCGTTGAGCCAGCAAAAATGCGACGATCAGTGGTGTAACGATTACGGTGGCGGTGGCCATCATCGGGCCAAAGAACGACCCGTCCCCATCGCCCTTGAATTCGCGCAGACCCAGTGGTGGCGTGAACAGGTCACGGTTTCCGGTCACGACGATGCGCGGCCAGAAATAGTCGTTCCAATGGGCGACGACAGAAAAGATAGCAAAGGCCAAAAGCGCGGGGATTGCGGTGGGCAGCATCACACGCCAGACGATCGCCAGTTCGGACATCCCGTCCATCCGCGCCGCGTCAATCAGATCGTCAGGCACAGTCATAAAGAACTGGCGCATCAGGAAAATTCCAAAGACCGATATCGTCCAAGGCACGACAAGGGCGGCGTATGTGTTGGTCAGCCCAAGCTTTGCCAGCCCAATATAAAGCGGCAAGGCAATTGCATGGACGGGTATTAGCAGGCAGAACAGGACCAACCCGAAAACAGCATCGCGCCCCCAGAATTTTAGCTTTGACAGCGCGTAGGCAGCAGGCAGGGCCACAACGATCTGAATTAGAAAGATCGACACGGTGACGATGACGCCATTCAGCAGATAGCGAACCAGCGGCGCTTCGGTGAAAGCCTTGGAATAGTTGAACACAACGGGCCGCATGGAACAGTCTGCTTCAGTCTCGGCCAAAAGAGAGGCCTGCACGCTGGCGTCGTCTTGGCCCACAAACCGCGCGCGGGCGGCTTCGATGTCGGCTCGATCGGGCTGGCGCAGGGCAACGCAGCGCGGGTCGATCATCAACTCTTGGCGGCCAAAGAACCCACCTTCGCCTCGATCGATTTCGCCCGGACTTTTGAACGAATAGCTGACCATCATATAGAACGGCGCCAGCACGATAATCGTGCCGAGGATCAGCACCATATGTTTCCACCAATCACGGGTCATCAGTAGTGCACCTTGCGTTCGACCAGCCAGCGCTGGATCAGAGTTAAAAACATAACGAACAGCAGGAACAACATGGTGATGGCCGAGCCCATCCCGATGAGATTTTGCTGAATGCCTTTCTCGAAGATCGCGAACATCATCACATAAGCGGACTTGTTCGGCCCACCGCCCTGTGGCCAGAAGGCCTCGATGGTGTCAAAGATCTGAAAGGCGCGGATGCAGGAAATGGTCACGACAAAGACCGTGGTTGGCCCAAGGGCGGGCCATGTGACCAGCCGGAACCGTTCCCAAGCGGAGCGGGCCCCATCCATTTCGGCCGCATGGTAGAGTTCGCGGTGCACCGACGTCAGACCGGCCAGAAACAGCACCATATTGAAACCAAACCCCTGCCAGATGCCGATGAAACAGACCACCCAGATCGCATAGTCGCGATCCCCGAGCCACAGTGGGAACCCTTCGGCGCAACCATTGGCAAAGAATGGCAACGCCTCAAACCACGTCCCGCAAGCCATCTCAAGCGTACGGTTGACCATGCCAATGGTCGGGTGCAGCATGAATTCCCATGCAATGGCCATGGCTAGCAGCGTGGCCATCACCGGCAGGAAATAGATCGTCTTGTAGATGTCCCCGATCCGGCCCAACGAATGGACCAGCAAGGCCGCCCCAAGGCCAAGACCCACGGAAATGGGCACCACGGTGACCACATAGGTAAAGGTCGCAACAAACATCTTTTCATAAGTCGAACGGGTGAACAGGCGCTCGTAGTTCTGCACTCCGACCCAATCGAAGCCGGGATTGCCCAATGAATAGTTGGTGAAAGACAACACGCCCGCCACGATGATCGGCACCAGCAGGATGAAAGCCATCAGCGTCAAAGCAGGCGCAACCAGTCCCCAACCCGCGCGCGCCTGCCTGTTGTCAGATTTGGGTTTGGCGATGCCTGCGACGCTGTGATCCACGGCTGCCATGTCATGCCACCTCAGGTGCGCGGGTGGCGGCAAGTTCGACTCGGCGCAATCGAACGCCCTCGGCTTCGAAAATCATGGCCGCGTTTAAATCAAATGTCAGACCGACCTGTGCGCCCAGACCTAAACTCTGGCGCTGCGCAGGCATGGCCCGCAAGGTCACCCGCGACCCATCGCTATCGAGGGCTACTTGGGCAAAGACCTCGGAACCGAGGTTTTCGAAATGCACAACCCGTCCAGTCAGACGCGGTGTCGATTGAGTCAATCGCAGAGCTTCGGGACGTAGACCCATCTGCATCACCGTTGGGCTGTCGGTGGAGAAACGTGAACTCAAAACCTGATCAAACACCGTTAGCTCGTTGCCGTTGCGCTCGACCGGCAAGATATTGATCTTCGGCGAACCGATGAATTCGGCCACACGAATGTCGTCAGGATCTTCATAGATCTCATCGGGCGCCGCACATTGCAGGATCTCACCGTCCATCATCACCGCAATGCGGTCGGACATAGTCATGGCTTCGACCTGATCATGGGTGACATAAATGAATGTAGCCTTCAGGCTGCGGTGCAGCTCGGCAATCTCAGCGCGGGTCTGCACACGCAGCTTGGCATCAAGGTTTGACAGCGGTTCATCCAACAAGAATGCGGCCGGATCGCGCACCAAGGCGCGGCCCAATGCTACGCGCTGCCGCTGCCCGCCAGACAATTGTCCGGGCTTGAGATCCAGAAGTGCAGCGATTTCCAGCATCTCAGCCGCATGCCGAACCGCTTGGGCAATATCGTCTTTTTGCGTCCGCGCACCGGGCAAAACGCCGCCCAACACCGGCAACCGTTGCAACGCTGTCATTTGGCGCATCTGCAAAGGCACGGCGATGTTCTCGGCCACGGTCAAATGCGGATAAAGTGCGTAGGATTGAAACACCATCGACAGATTGCGATCCGCCGCACGGAGCTGTGTCACATCTGTTCCGCCGATCGAGATGTTGCCGCTCGTCGGCGCCTCCAGCCCAGCGATGATCCGCAATAGGGTCGATTTTCCGCAACCAGATGGCCCCACCAGTGAAATGAACTCACCATCCTTCACATCCAGCGTCACCCCTTTCAAAACGGAAGTCTCGCCGAAGTCCTTGGTAACTGATGCGATCTGCAGATCTGACATGTGATTCCCCCTTGTTACAACCAAGCAATAGGCGGTGAGCACAACTGTTTTGTGACGTCATATTAGTGAAACCGATGGGTTCTATGTGTAGGCAAAAGGAAAGTTCATGCGCCCCAACCACCATCAATTTGAAGCCTTTGCCTATGTCGTGCGAGAGGGGAGCTTTTCTGCTGCCGCAACACGGCTGGGCGTCACCCAATCCACGATCACGCAACATATTGCGAACCTTGAAAAAGGGGTCGGAACGCTTCTACTTTTGCGCGGCCGCGACGGGGTCGAACTAACCCCGACAGGACAAGACTTTTACGATCTGGCAGACCGCATGGTCGCCCTGAGCGCAGAGGTCACCGAGCGGCTCGAAGGGTTCAATGCCATGAAAGAAGGTCGCCTCAAGATCATCGGAAATGCGCCGCAACCGGCGCTGAAGATCATTGCGCGGTTTCAGCGCCGGTTTCCCGATATTCGTGTCGACTTTGGGCTTTACGATTGGACGGCTGCCAAATCGATGATTGGAAACCGCCTCGCGGATGTCGGTTTGATAACGGATGCGCCCGAGCATGAAAATTGGGAAAAAATCCAAATCGAAAGCGCGCGATATGTGATCTATTGCCGCTGCGATCACCCTTTCGCGAAGCGCAGCAAGATTTCACTGTCTGAGCTCGAACAAGAGACAGTCATTATCCCAGAAAAAGGGTCACTCACGCGCCGCTTGCTGGACCAAGCCTGCGATCGCTACACCATTTCGCTTTCCCGCGTGGCCACAATGACAACCTTCCCGTTGATGTGCGAAGCAGTGTTGCAGGGAATTGGTGTCGCGTTGTTCTTGCAAAACAGCAGCCTCATCAAAGATAATCTTTGCGAAATTGATATCGAAGAAATGCCTGAAGCCCGAAACACGTCCCTTATCGCCACAAAAGACCGTACGCGGTTGAAGCTGGTTTCAGAATTCATAAACGCAGCAATTGAGTGAGGAACCCCTCAGCGTTCGGCTTCACTAAGGATACCATGAGCAGCCGCCCGTGTGTCGTGCAGCATCGGTCAAAGAGGGCTCTTTCGCCGGGTTGGGAGCCAACGACGGCTAAACCGAACAGGGCTTAGAGTGTCATTTCACCCCCTCTTGCAAACGACCCGAAAACGGTCGAGTCCACCGGCGACACAAACGTCGGGTTTTGACCATTTTCAGAGCTATGGCCGACGTCCATATTGTGTCACTAGAATGACTGCAACGCGGATAAAATTGGCGTTTGCCGGCGCTCTGCGAATGGAGGCTATCCAGCCAAATGCAGAAGACCTAACATGCAATGCAGCGAGACTTTCGATGTGCGTAATACATTACTACTGTTGTCTTCGGCTGGCGGCCAAACTCACGTTTGGATTTAGCCTAAATGTGCTTCAAGCTGGGTGACCAGCTCAGGCAAATCGCGGATGGTGTCGATCACATGATCTGCGCCCGCATCTTTGAGAAGTTTTGTCGCATGGTCTCTCAGTGTTGCGATCTCGGAGTCTGACATCATAGCCAATTCTTCCTGAGTTTTTCCCACAGCATTCCCTGATAGGGCCAACCCGATCGTAACACAACCGGCTGAGGCACCTTCGGCTATTCCTGGGGCTGTATCATCGATCTTAAGGATGGCGGACGGCGGATACACAGCTAGATCGACCATGCATTTGTAGATACCTAAGGGGCCGGGACGGCCCTCCACCAAATCATCTGAACAGACGAGATTGTCGGGGCTATAGCCTTGCGCGGCGGCTACGGGGAGGACATTTTGCATAATGGACCGCGTGTAGCCTGTCGTTGACCCAATCTTCATGCCACGCCCACGCAGGTCAGCAATCGCCTCAATCGTGCCGGGGATCAGGTCTGCATAATCTGCTGCTACGATTTCGTTCATTGGGACAAAGACCTTGAAAATTGCATCCACGTCAGCATCGGATGGGGCCTTGCCATACCTGTCCATCCATTGGGCGGCGACCTCGGGCATCTGCAAGAGCGTATGAATATGGTCCCATTTTGCTGCCCCCATCGGCGCGCGGGCTTGCTCTATGGTGATGCCGATATCAAACTGGGCCATGGCCTTGATGAATACGCCCATTGGGGCGAACGATCCGAAATCAACGGTGGTGCCCGCCCAGTCAAAGATCGCAGCTTTGAATTTTGTCATGTCGTTCCAATCTAATAGAGTATTAGGACGCACGCTTACCAGCGCTCCAGGTTTCTTGAAGGACAGGGGTTTTGTCTTTGACGGCAAACCGAATGAGGTCCGCCCGCTGACCAACCGCCAATGTGCCACGGTCCGTAAGGCCAACGGCCTGCGCAGGCGTGTCTGTGACCGTTCGCATCCCGCCCGCAAGGTTTCCCCAAATATCGCCAAGCTGGACTGCCGCCATGAGCAAACCTGCAGGTACATAATCCGACGACAAAATGTCCAACCGGTCCATCTGCGCGAGGTCAGCCGCAGCGACGTTACCGGAATGTGACCCTCCACGGATCAGGTTGGGCGCACCCATGATCGTGGCAATGCCGTTGGCATGACAGGCGTCGGCTGCGGCAACAGTTGTCGGGAATTCGGCAACGCGAACGCCGTAAGCGTGGCTAGTGGCCACTTGATCAACGGTTGTGTCGTCGTGGCTGGCCAAGGTAGCACCAAGCCGCTTGGCCGCAGCCACTGTGGCGGCTTCATGGCTTTTGCCAAGCCGCGCCTGCAGCTCGTACAAGAACTCAAGATATGCGCCCCATTGCGTGTCCGTGTAAGACCGCTTTCCGCGGATATAGGTTTCGAACTTCGAGAGATCAACAAACTGGCGCTGCCCCGGAGTGTGATCCATAATCGACACAATGCCGATGCGGTCTTCAGTCGAAAACTCATCGAGTTCGTCAATCAAGGTTTCGGAACACACCTCTGCGCGTAAGTGGATATGATGGCTGATCCGCAATAATCCTGCAGCGCGAACCGCCATGATCTCATTTGTCATTTGGCGCGCGTATTTACCCGAGCCAGCCCCTGTATCGGACACCATTGAGCCCACGCGGATTGCATCAAAAACGGTCGTTATACCGGCACCGGCCAATTCCCGGTCGTGGGCCAGAATAGCTGCGCGAAACGGCCAGCTGACCTTGGGGCGCGGCTCCAGATGCCGCTCGACGTTGTCTGTATGCAATTCTACGAGACCGGGAGAGAGGTAATCACCCTGAAGGTCAAAAGACCCTTTCGGAACACTTGTGCCCTGATTGATATCTGTAATGAAGCCATCCGCGATGACCAGCGATCCTGCGACCACTTCGTCTTTCAAAATCAAGCGCGCATTGGCGAAAATTGTCTGATCTGTCATGTGGTTGTCACGCTGATTTGGCAGAGGCTGTGCACCTGCGGAGGAACGAAATGTTTGAACGACACGCAATATTTTATACGCCCACCGGCCCACTGGCCGACTTCGGAGCGCATTGGCTTGGCTGGGACAGCGCCAGAAGCTGTGCTGTCGCCCACCCCGTGATAGGCGGCATTGACGTGGCTGACATCACGCAAACGCCCCGCAAATACGGGCTTCATGGCACGTTGAAGGCGCCGTTCCACCCTGCTGAAGGAGTCGATCTGGCGCGATTGCAGGATGGCGCCACCGGCTTTGCTGCAAGCCAAGCGGCCTTTAGTATAGGCGCGCTCACACTGGGGTATGACAATGGTTTTGTGGCCCTGCGCCCAGATACCCAATCCGCCGTACTGCTGGATTTCGCCGCCGCGACGGTCAAGGCGTTTGATACGTTTCGCGCACCGCTGACGGACCAAGACATTGCGCGCCGCCGCAAAGCGTCGCTGACTGCCCGTCAAGACCAGCAGATGCTGGATTGGGGCTATCCGTTTATCTTTGACGATTTCCGCTTTCATCTGACGCTGAGCAGTCCGTTGCCGCAAGACGCTGCACTGCGGTTGATTGAAGTGCTCAAACCACATTTGGCAAACATCGTCCCGGACCCCGTTGTGATCGATGCAATCACGCTGATGGGGCAAGACGCTCAAGGTATGTTTCATCATATGCACCGCTACGCGCTGACCGGATAAAGCCGTACGCGGATATCTTGCACCGTTTGTTCCAACGCGCAGCTATTGTCGATGTCGTGAACATGAATGCCAGCCGGTAGCGGCGGCGCTGCGCGGTCAAGGCGGGCCGAAATCTGGTCTGGCGTTTCACGACCACGGCCTGCAAGTCGCGCGGCAAGAACATCGCGTGTTGCAGTCAGGTTGATCACCTCAAAGCGCACAAAACGGGCCTGCGCCTCAAGCAAAACCGCCCGTGACAGGTTTGCCAGAACATCTGTGCCTTGCGCCAAGACCTCATCCACTGATCGGAGAATACCGTAGTGCAGACCGTGCGCGGGCCAATGCAGACTAAATTCACCCGCCTCTGCACGACGATGAAATTCGACCTCGGTCACACCGTCAAACGCCTCTCCACCCGCATCACTGGGACGCGTGATGACGCGGCGCGCCAAAGTAAAACGCGGATCGTTTGCTGCGAGCGCCTCCATCACGCTGTCTTTACCCACACCCGACGGGCCGACCACAGCAATAAAGCGCCCGCTCATGCGGCCAGACCTGGCGTGTATGCGGTCACATCAAATTGACGGTCGCAGATTTCATCCCGGGCGGCATGGTCGTGGAAAATGCCAATGATCGCAGTGCCGCGCGCTTTGGCTTCACCGACCATGGATAGCACTGTAGCGCGGTTGGTCGGATCAAGGCTCGCCGTTGGCTCATCCAACAACAACGCAGGATAGGGAAAGGCAAAACCACGCGCGATGTTCACCCGCTGTTGTTCACCGCCTGAAAAAGTGGTGGGGCTAAGTTGCCACAGACGTTCTGGGATACTCAGGCGGGTCAGCAGTATTGCAGCCTGATGCACCGCCGCGTCCCTTTTCGTGCCATTCGCCAGTAATGGCTCTGCCACGACATCCAACGTCGACACACGTGGCACAACGCGCAAGAACTGGCTGACGTAGCCAAGGGTCTCGCGGCGAAGGCGAATGATATCGCGTGGCGCGGCGCTGGCGACGTCAACGTCGCCAACCATGATCTGGCCAGAGGCGGTCAGATAATTACCGTAGATCATCCGCATTAGCGTTGACTTTCCCGCACCAGACGCGCCGACCAGCGCCACGCATTCCCCCGCCGCAACCTTGAGCGACGCCCCCTGCATTACGGGAATTTCAGCCACACCTTGATTGTGCAACACAAAGGACTTTGAGACATTTTCAACAGAGATCATTGGTTCATACCTGCAAGACAGAGGACACAAGAAGCTGCGTGTACGCATGCTGTGGATCGTCTAGCACTTGATCAGTTAGGCCCGTTTCAATCACATTCCCGTCCTTCATCACCATCAACCGGTCCGCCAAAAGGCGCACAACGGCGAGGTCATGGGTGACGATGATCGCACTCAGGTTCATTTCACGCACAAGCCCGCGCAGTAGGTCAAGCAGCCGCGCCTGCACTGAAACATCTAGGCCCCCCGTGGGTTCATCCATGAAAACCAAACGCGGACCCGTCACCAGATTGCGTGCGATTTGCAACCGCTGCTGCATGCCACCCGAGAACGCAGTAGGGCGGTCGTCAATCCGATCTTCCGTGATCTCGACCCGCCCCAGCCAGTCGATAGCCTCGGCACGAATTTCGCCATAATGACGCGCATTTACCGCCATCAACCGCTCGCCCACGTTGCCGCCTGCGCTGACATTCATGCGCAACCCGTCGCGGGCGTGTTGATGTA
>Ga0115563_1000672_pt1 | contig 27355 bp, 26 predicted proteins | sample COGITO_mtgs_1105_2_FD_87198 | JGI IMG/M metagenome (GOLD analysis project Ga0115563, IMG submission 87198) | Pelagic marine microbial communities from North Sea - COGITO_mtgs_110519 | ecosystem: Environmental > Aquatic > Marine > Epipelagic | place: Germany:Helgoland, sampling site Kabeltonne...
ATAATACGCTGGTCTCCGATATGCGGGCTTTGCCACAAATGGCGTCTCTTGGTCTTCCGGTTATCTTTGATGCTACGCATTCTGTTCAGCAACCTGGCGGAGCTGGGGGATCAACTGGTGGCCAGCGCGAGTTTGTGCCGGTTCTGGCGCGTGCTGCGGTTGCTGTGGGAGTAAGTGGTTTGTTTATGGAAAGTCACGAGGATCCTGATAATGCGCCCTCTGATGGGCCTAATATGGTGCCTCTGACAGAGATGCCGGCGCTTCTTTCATCGCTTCAGCGAATTCATAATGCGGCGCATGGCGCCTAGGCTATCTGCGCTTTTTTTGCCTATTCTTTCATAAGGAGACTTTTATGTCCGATATTCTTGATATTCACGCTCGCCAAATTCTTGATTCACGCGGTAACCCGACCGTAGAGGTTGACGTATTGCTGAGTGATGGCAGCTTTGGGCGGGCAGCCGTGCCATCTGGCGCATCAACAGGCGCCTATGAGGCAGTTGAACGGCGTGATGGTGATAGCAGCGCATATGGCGGTAAAGGCGTTATGGGCGCTGTTGATGCGGTAAACGCCGAGATTTTTGACGCGCTGTCCGGTGTGGACGCGCTAGACCAGACGCAAATCGATACTGATTTATGCCTTCTGGATGGAACAGATAATAAATCGCGCCTCGGGGCAAATGCGATACTTGGTGTAAGCCTTGCTGTGGCGCGCGCGGCAGCTGAAAGCACAGGCATGCCGCTCTGGCGTTATCTTGGCGGCATAAATGCCCATCTGCTGCCAACACCGATGATGAATATCTTGAATGGCGGCGCGCATGCTGACAATAAGCTGGATGTGCAGGAATTTATGATTATGCCGGTGAGCGCAGATAGTTTTGGTGATGGATTGCGGATGGGCGCTGAAATTTTTCATGCCTTGCAAAAAGAATTATCAGCTGCTGGACTATCAACAGCTGTTGGTGATGAGGGCGGGTTTGCGCCTGCAATTAATTCTACCGATGAAGCTATTTCCTTTGTTTCCCGCGCGGTTGATGCTGCAGGCTATACGCTTGGTGATGATGTGGTGCTGGCACTTGATGCAGCGGCAACCGAATTTTATCAAGATGGCGCTTATCACCTTGCCGGTGAGGGCCGGTCTCTGAGTTCTGCTGAAATGTGTGACTATTGGGCCGACATTGCTCAGAAATACCCTGTTCTTTCACTCGAAGACCCTCTGGATGAAGATGATTGGGATGGCTTTACAAATTTAACAGACCGTCTTGGTGATGCTGTTCAGATTGTGGGCGATGACCTTTATGTCACCAATCCTGAGCGTCTGGCGCGTGGTATTACCGACGGGGCAGGGAACGCTATTCTGGTAAAGGTTAATCAGATAGGTACGCTTACTGAAACAATGACAGCTATTTCGATGGCAAAGCAGGCTGGTTTCGGCGTGGTGATTTCGCACCGGTCCGGCGAAACAGAAGATACCTTTATCGCTGATTTATCTGTTGCAACAAATGCCGGTCAGATAAAAACAGGCTCTTTGTCTCGCTCCGACAGGCTGGCCAAATATAATCAACTGCTCAGAATTGAAGAAGAGCTTGGTGGTATGGGTGACTATGCGGGCAGTGCTCCTTTGCGGGGATAATGGTTTTAGTCATCATCGTTGGTTTATTAAAAAGCAGTCTCTCGCCGAGGCTGCTTTTTTGGTAGCACTCAGAAGCTGAAGGGCTTGAATCGTAATGTTTCCCGCGATTCGCATTTCGCTTGACGCCACGAATCAAATTTGATTCACTGCACGGTATAATGTGGGTTGATAAAAGCTCGCACCGTTATTGTCCCATCAGGAGCCTTTTTATGTACCAGTCATTGCGTCGTCCTCTTGTTCTTGCTGGTCATTTTATTCTTATTGGCACGATGGTCGCGTTTTTCGGATTTCATACATTTGCTGGTGAGCGCGGTTTGATGGCGCGCGCTAGTCTAGATAGAGACATTATGTTGGCGCGTGAAAGGCTGGCACTTGTTGAAAAGCAGAACTATATGCTGGAACAACGTATCTCACTGCTTCAAACAGGCGCGGTTGATGCTGATATGCTTGCCGAAACAGCGCGGTCAGATGTAGGGCTTTATGCCGATAACGACGTCATAATTACAATTCCGCTCGAGATTTTGAAATTTTAAGTTATTTACGAATTAACCAAAATATGGTTTAAACTTAAAATATTCAATAAAATCAATAAAATAAAATTGTTGCAGAAATAGAGAAATTTCCGCCATCCTACGTTATTATTTATTCGCTGAGAGATCTGTTCAACAGGGTCTTGGCAGACAAGCAGAGTTCAGGCCGTTTTTTTTAACATGTCTGGGGTCTGTTTTTACGGGTGGAGAGAAAAATCTAATGGCAACAAAGTCTGACACAACGAAAAAAGCACCGGGTAAAAGAGGGCGTCCGCCTAAATCCGTGCTGAATGACAAACCTGATATTGACCAGCTGCGTGAGCTTTATCACCAAATGGTGCTTATTCGCCGGTTTGAAGAGAAAGCCGGTCAGCTCTATGGTATGGGCCAGATTGGCGGCTTCTGCCATCTTTATATCGGTCAGGAAGCTGTTGTTGTTGGCATGCAGTCAGTTGCAGAAACACAAGATAGCGTTGTGACATCTTATCGTGACCACGGACATATGCTTGCGTGCGGAATGGATGCGGGCGGTGTGATGGCTGAATTGACTGGCCGGAAAGATGGTTATTCCCGTGGTAAGGGTGGCTCCATGCATATGTTTAGCCGCGAGAAGAATTTTTATGGCGGCCATGGCATTGTTGCAGCGCAAGTTCCAATTGGTGCTGGCTTAGCGTTTGCCCATAAATTCAAAGGTGATGACGGCGTAAATATGGCCTATCTTGGCGATGGTGCAGCCAATCAGGGTCAGGTTTATGAGACCTTTAATATGGCGGCACTCTGGTCTCTTCCTGTCATCTTCGTGATTGAAAATAACCAATATGGTATGGGAACCTCAGTGAGCCGTGCAGCTGCTGGACTTGATCTTGCCGATCGCGGCAAAGCATATGGTATCCCTGGCAAGCAGGTTGATGGCATGGATGTTTTGGCAGTCAGAGCCGCTGGCGAAGAAGCGCTGGCACATTGCCGCTCTGGCAAAGGTCCTTATATTCTGGAAATGAAAACCTATCGTTATCGTGGCCACTCAATGTCAGATCCGGCAAAATACCGGACCCGCGATGAGGTTGATGCCATGCGAAAGCAACATGACCCGATTGAGCAGCTCCGTGATATTATGCTGCGCGAAGGCATGGACGAGGCGGCATTGAAGGAAATTGATAGCTCGGTAAAGGCTGTTGTCGGTCAAGCGGCTGATTTTGCTCTGGAAAGTCCTGAGCCTGATTTGTCAGAACTTTATACTGATATTCTTATTGAAGACCAGCCAGCAGGGTAAGGGAAAACGATTATGTCTATTGAAATTACAATGCCTGCCCTGTCTCCAACAATGAGCGAAGGGCGCTTATCAAAATGGCTAATTTCATCGGGTGATACTGTATCATCAGGTGATGTGATTGCCGAAATTGAAACAGATAAAGCAACAATGGAAGTTGAGGCCGCAGATGATGGTATTGTCGGCGAGCTTGTGATTGCCGAAGGTACTGATAATGTCGCGGTTGGCGCTGTTATTGCTGTCCTCCTTGAAGAAGAAGGCGAAGCGCTTCCCGAACGTTCACCTGCGCCAGACGCGCTTGCTGAAGCTCCTGCGCCAGATGCTACAGCGCCTGCACCCGCCCCAGCTGGACTTCCCGCCGCCCCGATTGCACGGGCTGTTATAGGTGAGCCTGACTGGACTGGGCCAACAAAAACATTGACTGTGCGTGAAGCGTTGCGCGATGCGATGGCAGAAGAGATGCGCAATGATGAGCGTGTCTTTGTCATGGGCGAAGAAGTGGCCGAATATCAGGGCGCTTACAAGGTTACGCAAGGTTTGTTAGAAGAATTCTCCGACAAACGCGTTATTGATACGCCGATTACCGAACATGGTTTTGCCGGTTTGGGCGTTGGGGCTGCGTTTGGTGAGTTGCGTCCGGTTGTTGAATTCATGACCTTTAACTTCTCCATGCAGGCCATTGACCATATCATCAATTCTGCTGCAAAGACCTTGTATATGTCAGGTGGCCAGATGGGATGTCCTATTGTGTTCCGTGGCCCGAACGGCGCGGCGAGCCGGGTTGCAGCCCAGCATTCACAATGTTATGCAAGCTGGTATGCCCATTGTCCGGGATTGAAGGTTGTTTAACCATGGTCTGCGTCTGATGCCAAAGGCTTGCTGAAAGCAGCAATCAGGGACCCAAATCCTGTTATTTTCCTTGAAAATGAAGTGATGTACGGCCAGAGCTTCGAGGTGCCTGATACAGATGACTGGATCGTACCAATCGGCAAAGCCAAAATTGTGCGTCCCGGCACAGATGTAACCATCTCAGCCTTTTCAATTATGGTTGGTAAGGCGCTTGAAGCAGCTGAAAAGCTTGCTGAACAGGGCATCTCAGCAGAGGTGATTGATTTACGGACCTTGCGGCCGCTTGATACGGAAACATTGCTGACGTCTGTTAAGAAAACAGGCCGTCTTGTCTCCTGCGAAGAGGGCTTCCCGTTTGCTGGTATTGGCGCAGAACTTTCCATGAAAGTCATGGAAGGGGCGTTTGATTATCTTGATGCTCCTGTGATGCGGGTGGCTGGCGAAGATGTGCCAATGCCATATGCTGCAAACCTAGAAGCGCTTGCCCTCCCACAAGTCGATACTATCGTGACAGCAGCGCAATCTGCCTGCTTCCGCTCAAAAGGAGTGTAACATGGCTGTAAATATTCTAATGCCAGCACTGTCGCCGACGATGACAGACGGAACTCTTGCCAGATGGGTTGTTGGCGAAGGTGATGCGGTCCGGTCCGGTGATGTAATTGCCGAAATTGAAACTGACAAAGCAACAATGGAAGTTGAAGCGCTTGATGACGGCATTATCGCAAAATTCATGGTGGCTGAAGGTAGCCAGAATGTTGCGGTAAATGCGGTGATTGCTGTTCTTGCCGAAGACGGAGAAGACCCTGCTTCACTAACACTGCCAACAGCAGACGTCGCACCTGTTGCTGCTGCTCCTGTTGCGCCAGCAAAAGAGCCAGTAGCGCCTGTTTCTGCTCCAATGCCAGTCGCAGCTCCAGTCGCAGCTCCAGTCTCTGGGCCAGTCTCTCCTGCTGTTGAATCGCGAACCCGTATCTTTGCAAGCCCGCTTGCCCGGCGCATTGCTGGTGATAATGGTGTTGATTTAGCCGCGTTAACAGGCACTGGACCGCATGGCCGGATTATACGGGCTGATGTTGAAGAAGCTGTTGCGCGCGGCATTACAGCGCCTGTAGCTACCGGTTCTGCTGTGATAGCCGAAGCTGGTTCGCGCTTTGTGCCGCACAATGCGATGCGCCGCGTGATAGCTGAGCGTCTGCAATACTCCAAACAGACAGCCCCGCATTTCTACCTCACCGTTGATTGTGAGATTGATACACTGCTTTCTGCCCGTAAATCATTGAATGAAAATGCCCCTGAAGGGGTAAAAATTTCCGTCAATGATATGGTTATCAAAGCAGCAGCTTATGCGCTGATGACGGTGCCGGATGTGAATGGCTGTTATGAAGAAGAGGGCTGCCGATACTATGATCAGGCTGATGTCTGCATGGCTGTTGCGGTTGATGGCGGGCTCGTCACACCTGTAATTCATGGGGCAAATAAGCTGAGCCTGTCTGAAATTGCTGGAAAAGCAGTTGATCTTGCTGGCCGGGCACGTTCTGGCAAGCTTGACCCGTCTGAATATTCAGGCGGCAGTTTCACCATTTCAAATTTGGGGATGTTTGGCATTCGTGAATTTGCAGCTGTTATCAACCCGCCGCAAGGCGCGATTCTAGCCGTTGGTGCAGGTGAACAACGTCCGGTTGTCAAACAGGGCGCGCTTGCGGTTGCAACTGTCATGTCTGTCACCTTATCAGCTGACCACAGGATTGTGGATGGCGCGCTGGGGGCACGCTGGATGCAGGCATTTAAGGCTGCAATTGAAAATCCGGTAATGATGCTGCTGTAATATAGCATCGCAAAAGCACCAGCTTTGGGTGCTTTTGCGTCTTTGCAAACGATAATAAAGGTCAGGAAGTCTCTCATGGCACAGAAAACTGAGTTTGATGTAATTGTAATTGGCGGCGGGCCGGGGGGCTATGTTGCAGCCATCCGTGCAAGCCAGCTTGGCATGTCGGCAGCTGTTGTCGAGCGCGAACATCTTGGCGGTATTTGCCTGAATTGGGGCTGTATTCCAACCAAAGCACTGCTTCGTGCGGCTGAAATCAAGCATAATATCGAGCATGCGGCTGATTTTGGTATCGAGGTGTCTGGCACTGTGAGCGTAAACTTGAAAAAAGTTGTCGAGCGCTCCAGAGGGGTTGCCTCCCGTCTATCATCAGGTGTTGGTCATCTTCTGAAAAAGAACAAGGTTACTGTGTTTGACGGCACTGCCAAACTAGCCGGAAAATCAGGCGCAAACTGGGTACTTTCTGTGACCGGTAAAAGCGAGACCCGCCTGACTGGCAAACATATCATCATTGCAACCGGTGCCAGAGCGCGCGCCCTGCCGGGTATTGAGCCAAACGGTAGCAGTATTGTGACTTATAAAGATGCTATGGTGCCGGAAAAAATGCCAAAATCTCTGATTGTGGTTGGCTCTGGCGCGATTGGTGTTGAATTTGCCAGCTTCTATCAGGATATGGGCGTTGAGGTTACGATTGTTGAGTATCTTGACCGTATTCTGAATGCCGAAGATGAAGAGATTTCGGCGCTGGCGCAAAAGTCATTTGAAAAACGTGGCATTAAAATTCTGACTTCTGCAAAATTATTGGGGCTAAAAGAAACCTCCCAAGGGGTTGCAGCTGATATCGAAACTGGCGGTGCAAAACAGCAATTAGTTGCAGAGCGCGTTATTATGGCTGTTGGTATTGTTGGTAATTCTGAAAATATAGGCCTTGAGGCAACTAAGGTGAAGCTGGATCGAGGTCATATTGTCACTGATGGTTATGGCGCGACGGTTGAAGCAGGCTTGTATGCTATTGGTGATGTGACAGGCGCACCATGGCTCGCCCATAAAGCAAGCCATGAAGGTATTATCTGTATCGAGAAGATTGCCGGTATGAAACATGTTCATCCGATTGAAGATAATTCTGTGCCAGGCTGTACTTATTGCCGCCCACAGGTTGCATCAGTTGGCCTGACTGAAACCAAAGCAAAGCAAGCCGGCTATGAGATAAAGGTCGGTAAATTCCCCTTTCTTGCGAATGGTAAGGCGATTGCGCTTGGTGATGATGAAGGTCTTATCAAGACAATTTTTGATGCAAAGACAGGCGCTCTGCTTGGGGCTCATATGATAGGCCCAGAGGTGACTGAGCTTATCCAAGGATATGTTGTTGCCCGCTCGCTTGAGACAACTGAAGCTGAGTTAATGCATACTATCTTCCCGCATCCGACCTTGTCTGAGGCAATGCATGAATCTGTTCTGGATGCGTATGACAGAGCGATACATTTCTAAGATCATGGGTTGCTCATCAAGCGCGACAATTTGCACATGCAGAAGGGCTGTGCGAGTACTATATCATCTAAGGAAAAGCCAAAGTTGAGCGAAGTGAGCTGTTATGCCGACACCAAATCTGACTAAAGGGGCGCAGCGACACCCCGAAAAGCGTCGTAACCCTGATAAGCCACAGCCGCGCCGTCCTGAATGGTTGCGCGTGAAAGCGCCTGCCGCCGGTGCTTTTACCGAAACCAGAAAACTGATGCGTGAGCTAAACCTTGTTACGGTATGCGAGGAAGCAGCGTGCCCGAATATTGGTGAGTGCTGGGCCCAGAAACACGCAACAATGATGATTTTAGGCTCTATTTGTACGCGTGCTTGTGCGTTCTGTAATGTTGCAACCGGCCGGCCTGACCTGCTTGATCCGCATGAGCCTGAAAATGTTGCCCGTGCTGTTGCCACACTTGGTCTTGCCCATGTTGTTATTACATCAGTTGACAGAGACGATCTTGATGATGGCGGTGCGCGTCATTTCGCTGAGACAATTACAGCTATTCGCGCCCAGTCTCCAACCACAACAATCGAAGTGTTAACGCCTGATTTTCTGCGCAAAGAAGGGGCCGTGGAAATCGTCGTTGAAGCGCGCCCTGATGTGTTTAATCATAATATGGAAACTGTGCCGCGCCTTTATCCGTCTGTTCGTCCCGGTGCCCGCTATTTTCATTCTCTGTCGGTACTGGCAGATGTGAAAAAGATGGACCCGTCTATTTTTACCAAATCGGGTATTATGGTTGGGTTGGGCGAAGATGATAGCGAAGTATCCCAAGTAATGGATGATTTGCGCGCAGCTCAGGTCGATTTCATGACCATAGGCCAGTATCTGCAACCAACCCCAAAACATGCAGAAGTCGACAGGTTCGTAACACCAGAACAGTTTACGCATTATGCGGATGCCGGACAGGCAAAAGGCTTCCTTATGATGGCCTCAACCCCTCTGACACGCTCGTCATATCATGCTGATGCTGATTTTGCGGCATTGCGTGATGCCCGCACTGCTCAGCTCGTGGCAGGTTAATATACAGGGGCTTCTGGTATGACTATCCATAGCGAAAATCGGATTATTCGCCATACTCCTGAACAGCTATTTCAGCTTGTTGCTGATGTTCAGCATTATCCGGCGTTTCTGCCATGGTGTCTTGCATCACGCGTTAAAACGCGCAGTGAAGACAAGCTAGTGGCGGATCTCATTATTGGGTTTCAGATGTTCAGAGAGCAATTTACCTCGCATGTTCAGCTCGATAAAGCAGCCTTAAAAATTCAAGTAGATTATGCAGAAGGTCCCTTTAAATATCTGAAAAATACATGGACATTCTTGCCCCATCACGATGGCTGTATGATTGATTTCTATGTTGATTTCGAATTTAAATCGCGGATTTTGCAGACGGTTATCGAAAGTTTGTTTACCGAAGCGGTTCGCAGAATGGTTGGCGCATTTGAAGCCCGCGCAGATGTGCTTTATACACCGCAAATTTCTGCATCTAGCCGTGATGGAAACAACGCCTAGCAGGAACTGCTGTTTTGCAGGCGCCCTCGTTTACCCGATAAAATCACTAATGTGAGCCAGTGCCGCTGCAACTGCCGCAGACCGCACAGCTGTACGGTCGCCGTCAAAATGATGCTTTATGACTGTGCACCGCGCTGTATCAGCAACCGCAATATAGACCAGCCCAACCGGTTTGGCCGAACTGCCGCCTCCTGGCCCTGCTATTCCTGTCAGCCCAACAGCAATCGCGCCATCTGTGCTATGACGGCATCCGCCAACAGCCATTTCTGCGGCAACCTCTTCTGAGACAGCGCCATGCGCGATAAGCGTTTCTTCTGCCACGCCGACAAGGTCTTGTTTTGCCTGATTGCTATAGGTAATGAAGCCGCGTTCCATAACAGCAGAAGAGCCGGCAATATCTGTCATTGTGACAAATACTAATCCGCCGGTGCAGGATTCAACTGTTGTCAGCGTTCTGTTTTGGGCGACAAGGTCTGCTACGAGCTGTTCAGCTAATCTATGTGTCTCTGACATCTTGTATCCTTCATGAACGCGCTAGAAGAGGGGGGTTCCTGTGAGGTAGGACAGGATGAGAAGGCAGATACCTGCCAATGTGCCGGCAACCATATCATCTGCCATAATCCCAATCCCGCCGGGCAATGCTTCAGCTGTACTAACCGGCGGTGGTTTTACAATATCAAAAAATCGAAATAGCAGAAACCCTGCGCCAACCCAAATCAGCATATCCGGTGTTCCATAAGGGATGCACAGCAAAACAGACCATTGCCCAGCAACTTCATCAATGATGACCTCTGAGGGGTCCTTACGGCCGGTTATGCGGGTGTAATGCTCACTCGCAATCGTGCCGATAACAAGGACGATAAGACAGCCAAACCCAAGAATAAGAGGCCCAAATGACATCAGATAAAGACCTGTTATTACCGCAACAACAGACCCAGCTGTTCCGGGAGCCGGTAGCTTTCCAATTGGACCAAGGGTTGCGATGGCCTGTAGCAGTTTATCCATGACAGACATCAGCTTTTGCTGCTCCCCTCTTGTATAACGGGCAGCAGAAGTGTTGCTGTTGCCTGAGCGGCTATGCCCTCACGGCGTCCGGTAAAGCCAAGCCCTTCGCTGGTGGTTGCTTTTACCGATATATGGCTAACAGGAAGGGCGCATATCTCAGCTATTCTGGTCCGCATAGCGTCTCTGTGAGGGGTAATTTTGGGTTGCTCGCAGATAAGGGTAACATCAAGATTGCTTATCTGTGCACCTACCGCATGGGCACGATTGCAGGCAAACGCCAAAAACTGGTCAGAGGTTGCGTCACGCCAGCGCTCATCACTTGGCGGAAAATGAGACCCGATATCGCCATCAGCCAATGCCCCAAAAATTGCATCACATAACGCATGAAGCCCAACATCACCATCTGAATGAGCTGTAACATTTACCGCATGCGGGACAGCAACACCGCAAATCATAACCGGTCCGGGTTCTGTCTTAGAAAATTTATGCACATCATAGCCAGTTGCAACGCGTGGAATGAAAATCGGCATATCCTGCCCCTTCTGATAAAAGCCTGCCTCGGCTGATAGTCTGGCAAGGTCGTCGCGATAGGTAATTTTTTCAAGTAAGCTAGCACCCTCAACGGTAAGGATGAGACCGCCGGCCTGTTCCATAAGGCTGGCATCATCTGTTGGTAATGCTGTGGTATCAGCAGGCTGGCGCGCTGCAAAATCATTATGCAACTGCAGGATGTCTGATAGCTGAAATAATTGCGGCGTCTGAACCCGCACCAGAGCGTTTCGGTCCATAGTATGGCTAACAGTGTTTATGCCTGCCTCAGGGCTCTGATCCACAGCCTTGATGGTATCTGTGACCGGCATTACAGGAATGATACCCAGATACCCTGATTTATCCTGTGCATGATAGGCATCCAGAAGCCTGTCTAGCACAGCGTGGGGCACAAAGGGGCGGGCGCAGTCATGGATCATTACCAGCCTAGATGTAGCGCCTGATGTGGCGAAAATATGCTGGAGGCCATGATGCACTGATATATCGCGTCTGCTGCCGCCTGCAACACGGTGAATGGGACGGCCAATCAGCTCGGCAAGACTATCAAGCTCGGCCGTCTGCTGCGGGCTCAGCCCCGCTTCTGGGTAGCAGATAGTCAGACTGTTGCAGGCAGGCCAGCCCGCAACGCTTGTGCAGGCGTGGTGCAGTAGGGATAAACCGTCAATTTCAACAAACTGCTTGGGGGTATCTTTGCCAAACCGTGACCCTGTGCCAGCAGCAAGGATAAGAATATCAATAGGCATTTGTGTTTCAGACTTATTCATCTTTGCATCAGGCATTTTCTAACAAGGGTGAGGCCAAGGGTACGGCCAAGGGTGCGGCGAAAAAAATGAGTGTTATGCTGTTCATGCCGGACAGCGTGTTATTCTGCAAGAAAAAGCACGAATCATGAGAGTAAGTGATGTTCCCAACGCACAGCTCAGGTCTCCTCGTCAGGCACACATCTTTATATAATTAATGCCTAATATTTAAGCGGTTTATGGGGGGTGCCACAGTGTTTCTTCAAAAAACCATGGCTTTATTCTCAAAAAATGCCCATAATTTAGGCTATTAATTTGTATTTTGACTAATGAAACAGTTTTCTTATGCCGTCATTTCTATCAACATTACTGGGAAAAAATGCTGTTGGCGACTGTGATAATGTCGTTCTCGCCCCAATGTCTGGAATAACAGACAGACCGTTCCGCCGCGCGGTGCGTCGTGCAGGTGGCGGTCTTGTGGTGTCTGAAATGGTGGCTAGTCACGCTGTGTTAAATGATGTGCGCCGCGAGCTTCAAAAATGGCAGGGCTCGGCGCGTGATGAAAGTCCGCTTTCTATTCAGATAGCCGGATGGGACCCTGAAATGATGGCAGAAGCCGCCCGCATGGCTGAGCAAATGGGAGCTGCGATTATTGATATTAATCTGGGCTGCCCTGCGAAAAAGGTCACTGGTAAATTGTCTGGTTCAGCTTTGATGCAGTTTCCTGTGAGTGCGTCTGATATATTTGAAGGCGTTGTGAAGGCTGTCAGTGTTCCGGTGAGCATGAAAATGCGGCTTGGGTGGAATGATGAAAACCGAAACGCGCCTGAGATTGCACAGCGTGCCGAGGCGGCAGGTATCAGGTTTCTGGCGGTTCATGGACGCACAAGGACACAAATGTATAAGGGCGAGGCTGATTGGCATGATATCCGGCGTACGGTAGAGGCTGTTAGTCTACCTGTTTTGGTGAATGGCGATATCTGCAGTTGTGCTGATGCGCATGAGGCCCGGGACGCTTCCGGTGCTGCTGGGGTGATGGTTGGCCGCGGCGCCCAAGGCCAGCCTTGGATATTAGCGCAGATGGCTGATAGCCTGTCTGGCAGGCCTATTCGTTCTTCGCCTACGCCAACAACACGCCATAATTTAATCCGCACTCACCTTGATGACATGCTTCATGATTATGGAGACAGGGCTCTCAAACTATTTCGGAAACATATGGCGTGCTATGCTGATAATCTGCCGCGTTCTGCAGTATTACGGGCAACAGCCCTGTCATGCGATACGCCTGATGAGCTTATCACGGCACTTGATCGCTATTTTGCAGATGAAGAAGAAATGGCGGCGTAATATAGATGGTTACATCAAATGAACAGAACAGACGTGAACAGCGTCACGGGCGCCTGCCAGCTGATAAGCAGATGATGGATATTCTGCCATTTCCTGTCTTTATGCTTGATGAAAATGATAGGTTTTTGTGGCTCAATCACGCAGCAGAAGGGTTTTTTCAAAGCAGTCAGGCAATGCTTGTTTCTCTGCAAATGTCTGAACTGCTGATATCTGACAGCCCGTTTTTCTCGCTTGTCAGACGTGCGCGCCAGTCTGAGCGCCCTGTTAGTGACAAATCGTTGCGTCTGATTAGTCCAAAATTTGGGGTTCGCAATGCTGCCATTCAAGTAACGCCCCTGCCTGTGAGTGATAATATTGAGGAACGGGGCGCTGTTCTTGTGACGTTGCAGGAGCAGGGTCTCTCAGACCAGCTTGCGGCTCAGAACACAGTAAAAAGTGCGGCTCTTTCAATGTCAAAAATGACATCTCTTCTTGCACATGAAGTAAAAAATCCTCTTGCCGGTATCAAAGGGGCGGCCCAGCTTCTCGAATCAGAGGTTCCAGAGGAAAGCCGTGAGCTTAGCAGTATGATCGTTACCGAAGCGGATAGAATTACAGCCCTACTGAATAGAATTGAAAATTTATCATCCGATATGCCGGTGCAGTTAAAGGATGTAAATATCCATGAAATACTGGATCATTGCATCCGTATAACAAAGGCATCATTCGGCCGACATCTTGATATTAACTGTCATTATGACCCGTCCCTACCAAATATTGATGCCGACCCTGAACTGCTTGTTCAATGCTTCTTAAATCTATTTAAGAATACTTCAGAAGCAACTGATAAAAAAGGTATATTAAAACTTACAACATCTTATAATTTATCACGTTATCTGAGTACATCTCAGAGCTTTCAAGTACATTTACCCTTGCAGATTGAAATTGAAGATAATGGGTCAGGCATCCCAGAAGAGCTGCATGACTATATCTTTGAGCCGTTTATTTCTGGAAAGCAGAATGGGTCTGGTCTAGGGCTTGCTATGGTTGCGAGTGTTGTTGCTGACCATGGCGGTGCTGTGAGTGTGGATACACTGCCAGCAGGCACCTGTTTTACGGTGAACCTGCCGATACCATCACATGTAACCGGTCGGCGCCCGCGCCAGCCGGCAGGAGCCCGTTAATGCCGCGTCTTCCCCAAATCATTGTTGCTGATGATGATAAAACAGTCAGGACTGTTATCGTTCATGCTCTGACTAAGCAGGGGTATCAGGTTGGGGCTGCAACAACAGCGGCTGGGATGTGGGATATTGCTACATCAGGCCGTGGTACATTGCTGATTACCGATGTTGGGTTTCCAGATGGTGATGCGCTTGAGCTGTTGCCGCGTCTGCAAGAACGCCGTCCAGATTTATCGATTATCGTGATGAGTGCGCGGGCCAATCTTCTTACCGCCATTAAAACCCAGCAAAGTGGGGTTTTTGACTATCTGCCGAAACCCTTTGAGCTTAAGCAGCTGATTGCTGTCGTTGAACAAGCTCTCTCAGAACAGCCTAATATGCCGTCTGCAGATGTTACTGTGAATATGCCGGCGTCGATTTCCCCTGCTTTAATGGGAAAATCGCCAACAATGCAGAATACATTTAAGCTTTTAGCGCGTCTGTCATCCCAGTCTGTTCCTGTTCTTATCAAAGCTGAAACGGGGTCTGGAAAGCCTCTGATTGCCCGTACGCTTCACGAAATGGGGCAGGCGTCTCATCATGTGTTTGAGACCGTGTCGCTGTCCCAGCTGCCCGCAACAGCCCATGATGAAATCCTGTTTGGCGCTGAGGGGCTTTATCATAAATCAGAAGGCGGCAGTCTGTTTATTAATGGCATAGAAGGATTATCATCCGAGGCTCAGATGAGCCTTGCGCGACGGATGGAAAGTGGCCGTGCGCCTGATGATGAGAAAAAAGCACCACGTATCATTGCTGGTACCCACCTTGATCTAAAACTTCTAGTCGATCAGGGGTTGTTTCGCGAAGACCTATTCTTTGATTTGTCTGTTGGCGTCTTGAAGGTGCCGCCGTTGCGTGACCGGCTAGAAGATATTGGCCAGCTTGCCAGCCATTTCTGTGAGCAGTTTAATCAGGAATTTGACACCCAGCGTCAGGTATCAGCAGATGCTGTTGGGTATCTGCAATCCTATCATTGGCCGGGTAATGTGCGTGAGCTAGAAAATCTGATACGCCGGATGTTTATCTCCAATAATGATACAACCTTGTCTCCTGACAGCTTTTCGCATGAAATGAACGCATCGCAAGCTCAAGCAGATGTGCGCCCCACAAATAGTCTTGGTGATGATGCTGGCCATCATATAAAACGCTATTTTGCTGCCTTGAAAGGCGAGGCGCCGGCGGCAGGATTGCATAAACGCATTGTTTCTGAGGTGGAGCGTCCTCTTATCGAAGCAGCGCTCTATTTTACCAAAGGCAATCAGATAAAAGCAGCTCATATTCTTGGTTTGAACCGAAACACCTTGCGCAAAAAGATTAGAGACTTGAATATCTCTTCACGCCGAGCTGATTATCGCGCGGGGGGATAATGATAAAACAGACTAGGACAGATAGGCAGCCAGGCAAATTATACTGGCATTTCCTTGATGCAATGCGGCAATTTTTGCAGTTTTGGGTCGATAAGGACAGATTTGTCTATCTCATCATTCTGCTTACATTTGCTCTTGGCGTTATTATCTATCTGACCTTGTCAGGGATATCGGATATTTCAACGCAATCTGATTTTATTCTGTCTGTGTTCGGCATTGCCCTTTTTATCACCTTGTTCCTGATATTTTTTATCGGACGTCAGATGATACGGCTCTGGGCGGAACGAAAACAGAAGCTGGCAGGCTCGCAGCTACATCTTAGGCTTGCCCTTCTGTTTGGCGGTATCACAGCTATTCCGGCTATTCTGCTAGCGATATTTGCGATTTCCATTCTGGATTATTCCTTGCGCGGCTGGTTTGCCGAGCGGATTTCTACAGCGGTATCTGAATCTGTTCAGATAGCAGATTCCTATTTTGAAGAACATTCAAGCTCCGTGCGTGGCCAGCTTTTGACAATGGCAAATGATGTAAATCGCGAAGCACCGCGTCTTATCAACAACAGGGTACAGCTCAATGATTACATCAATAATCAGACAGCCATTCGTAATTTGTCAGAAGCTGTTATCATAGATGGAACAGGTCAAATTCTGGCGAAGTCACAATTTGCATTTTCTCTCACATTCTCCTCTCTCACAGATGATCTTGTTGAGCGCGCGCGTGGGGGAGAGGTTGTTATCATTACCAATGAAGGCAATAACAAGCTGCAAGCCATTGTAAAATTGAATAGTTTTGTTGATGCTTACCTGCTTGTTGGTCGTTTCATTGATGCAAAAGTGCTTGATGCCCTTAACCGTACGAAGGTTGCAGCGTCTGATTATCAGCTTTTATCTTTGCGGCAATTTGATTTGCAGATCAGCCTTGCTGTGATGTTTGCTGTTGTTGCGTTACTCTTATTACTGTCCTCTTTGTGGCTGGGCTTGAAGCTTGCGAATTCGATTGCTGTTCCTCTGGTCAGCATTATGTCCGTGGCTGATAAGGTTCGGACAGGTAATTTGCGATTGCGGGTACCAGAACAGGAGGCGGTTGATGAAATTTCCCAGCTTGGTGCAAGTTTTAACCGGATGCTTGATGAGCTTTCAGGGTCGCGAGAACAGCTTGTTCAAGCCAATCGCCAGCTTGATACACGCCGAGAATTTACCGAAGCAGTGCTTGGCGGTGTCTCATCGGGGGTTATCGGGCTTGATGCAGATGGGGTGGTCACGCTTCCTAATCAGGCGGCATGCCGACTGCTTGGCAGAAACCTATCTGATATTTTTGGCAAAAAGCTCTCAGAAATTGTGCCTGAATTTGGCTCATTACTATCGTCTGTATCATCTAAATCCACGCGTCGGAATGAAACCCAAATTGAGCTGAATGTTGAGGGAACTATTCGCTCCCTTCATGCCAGAGCAACAGGTGAGAAGGTTGAAGGCCGGCTTGTTGGTTATGTGGTTACGTTTGATGATATTACCGAATTACAGGTTGCCCAGCGAAAAGCAGCATGGTCGGATGTAGCGCGCCGTATCGCACATGAAATCAAAAACCCGCTGACACCAATAGCCTTGGCAACTGACAGGCTAAAAAAGAAATTTACCCCTGATAATGAGAGGGATGCAGAACGGTTCGGAGAATATCTTACCATCATCAGCCGGCAGGTTGGTGATATTGGCCGTATGGTTGATGAGTTCTCACAATTTGCCCGTATGCCGGCGCCATCCTTCAGGCAGGTCTGTTTGCGTCGTATTGTAGAGGAACATGCAACCTTGTTCGGCACCGACAAATCAGTCATATTGCGGACCGATTTTCCAGAAGATGGGGGGGATGTGTTTGTGAATGCTGACCCTGGTATGCTGCGGCAGGCTCTAACGAACGTTATTCAGAATGCATCAGAAAGTCTGATTGAAAATGGCAAGGCAGATGCAGAGATTGTTTTAGGATTGCATTGTAGTGATGCAGAGGCTCGGATAATAGTGGGCGATAATGGCCCAGGGTTTCCGGCAGGAGATATTTCGCGTTTCCTTGAGCCTTATATGACAACACGCTCAAAGGGGACGGGACTTGGGCTCGCAATTGTGCAGAAAATCATGACAGATCATGGCGGTAATATTCATCTTGGCTCATCGGCGGTTGGCGGGGCTGAAATTAGTCTTGTCCTGCCGTTGAGTGACCATAAACAGGAGAGCGACGCATGAATGCTGAAATCCTGATTGTAGATGATGAGCGCGATATTCGCTCACTCATCGCTTTCACGCTCGAAGATGAAGGCTTTGCAACCGTTCAGGCCGCAAATGCTGCCGAAGCGCGTGACGTTATCTCATCTCGTCCTCCTTCTTGTGTTATCCTTGATATCTGGATGCGCGATTCTGATATGGATGGTCTGGAAGTTTTGAGCTGGTGCAATGATTTCTATCCTGAAGTACCTGTCTTGATGATTTCAGGGCATGGCACAATCGAAACAGCTGTGCAGGCTATCCAGCGCGGTGCCCATGATTTCATTGAAAAGCCGTTTAAAGCAGAACGTTTGTTATTGACGGTCAAGCGTGCCTTGCAGCAAAGCCGGCTTGCCCGCGAAAACGCTATTCTGCGCGCTAAGACCGGAAGTGATGCTGTGCCTGCCTTGGTAGGCCAATCAAGCGGCATCCGGCAGCTTCAGGCAGCCCTTGAGCGCGTTGCAGCAACATCCAGTCGGGTTCTGATTACCGGCCCTTCAGGTTCGGGAAAAGAATTGGCAGCGCGGGTTTTGCATCAGAATTCAGACAGAGCAGACGGCCCCTTTATTGTAGCACATTGTGCCCGGCTCTCAGATAGTAACGCTGATAGTGCTCTGTTTGGCTCCGAGGGCGGGCGCGCCAATAGACGTGTCATAGGACTGTTCGAGCAGGCTCATAAAGGAACGCTGTATTTTGACGAAATATGCGATTTGCCCGTTGATACGCAGAGTAAGCTTATTCGCGCCGTGACGGAACAGCATTTCCGCAGAGTAGGGGGCAGCCATCCTGTTACAACCGATGTTCGGGTTGTCTCGGCGTCCAGTCATGACCTTGCGAGCGCGATTGCAGCGCAGACATTACGCGAAGACTTATATTACCGGCTTGGTGTTGTATCTGTATCTGTGCCGCCATTATCAGCCCGGCGTGAGGATATTACCCCGCTTGCCCGGCATTTCGTTACCGAATTTGCCGGATTATTGGGCTGCCCGCCTGTAAAGTTAGGCGATGATCTGTTAAATGCTATGCGGTCATATGGCTGGCCAGGTTCAGTTCGCCAGCTAAGGAACGTGATCGAAACTATTATGATTATGTCAGATAAGGCAGGAGATGAGCCACTTGGTGTTGATGCTCTGCCCCACGAGATAACGGCAGATGACAGTGATATTGATGTCAATTTACTACAACGCAATTTATCGTTGCCGTTGCGTGAAGCGCGGGAATCCTTCGAAATTGAATATATGCGCGCCCAGCTTGACCGGTTTGATGGTAATATTTCGCATATGGCCAAATTTATTGGCATGGAACGCTCAGCCCTTCATAGAAAGTTAAAATCGCTCGGTCTTGCAACATCCTAACAAGCGCTAAAATGGCGCGCATGCTTGCGTATCATGTAAAAATCAATATGGTGGTGCGAGTTTCGCTGAGAGTAAGTGGCAGTTTGCCGTGAGAGAATGTTTATTGCTTCAGAAGATGCGCATATACTGAGCTTAACAGTAACTCTGTAGAGGTTTCTTGATGAAAATCGTTATTTGCGGCGCCGGTATTGTTGGCAGCGCCATTGCGCGTCATCTGGCTACTGAACAAAACGATGTCACAGTTGTTGACAGCGACCCTGAAAAAATTCAGTGGATTACCGAACATGCGGATGTTGGTGCTGTTGAGGGGGTTGCTTCGCACCCTAACATTCTTGCGCGCGCTGGCCTTGCTGATTCTGACCTGCTGATTGCCGTGACAGAATCTGATGAAATTAATATGGTTGCCTGTCAGGTAGCCCATACCATTTTCAAAACACCTACCAAGATAGCGCGTATTCGCTCTCGGTCTTATTTGGACCCAGATGTAAAATCACTTTATTCGCCTGAAAATATGCCGATTGACCATATTATCTCACCTGAATTCGAAGTCTCTGAGGCTGTTGGTCGTCAATTACGCCTGCCGGGCGCGTTTGATGTAAAGGATATGGCAAGCGGAAAAATCAGAGTGATTGGCGTGCTTTGTCAGGATAACTGCCCTATCCTTGAAACACCCTTGCGGCATTTGACGAATCTTTTTCCGGGTCTGACAATGACGATTATCGCGATTATCCGCGGGTCTGAAGTGATTGTGCCGCGTGATGGAACAGATGTTATGCAGGCAGGTGACCGTGTTTATTTTGCCTGTGATGCCCAGCATACTGAGCGCGCTATGGCCAGTTTTGGTCATGATGAAGAAGAAGCTCATTCGGTCGTGATTGCAGGTGGCGGTAATATTGGCCTGCAGCTGGCTCAGGATATTGAGGCGCGATTTGATAATACCTCAGCCCATATCATAGAGCGCAACAAAACACAGGCTCATTTTCTGGCAGAACAGCTATCACAAACAAAGGTAACCTGCGGGAATTCGCTGGAAGCCGATATCCTAAAAGAAGCAGGGGTTGAAACAACTGAAACCTTTGTTGCTGTTTCAAATGATGATGAGGTCAATATTCTATCTGCTTTGCTTGCGAAACGAATGGGCGCGCGCCATACGGTTGCGTTGGTTAATATGCCCGGCTTTATTCCGCTTATTAGCACCCTTGGTGTGGATGCCGTGATTAATCCGCCGCAAATTACCGTATCATCGATATTAGAGCATATTAGGCGCGGGCGTATTTATGATGTGCATTCGGTGATTGAAGGCATGGGAGAGGTGCTAGAAGCAGAAGCATTATCAACCTCTCCGCTGGTTGGTGTGCCGCTCAGAAAAGCGCGCATTCCAAAAGGTGTTGCTATCGGCGCTATCCTACGGAACGAGGTCGTATTGCCAGCGCGCGGGGATACCATTGTTGAGGCAGGTGATAAGGTTGTGTTATTTGCAAAAACAGGAAGCGCCGGCAGAGCCGAAACTATTCTGTCGGATAAAGATGATATTTTTTAATTCCACAAAAGAGGCTTAAATGTCACGTATCGCTTATGTAAACGGTCAGTATGTTTCCCACCGTGATGGGTCAGTTCATATCGAAGATAGGGGCTATCAGTTCGGTGACGGCGTTTATGAGGTCGTGCTTATCCATGGGTCTCAGATTATGGATTGTGACGGCCATCTTGACAGGTTGCAGCGCTCACTTGCTGAAATGGATTTGCCGATGCCAGTCAGCCGGTCTTGTTTTTTGATGATACTGCGCCGGATGGTTGCTCTTAACCACATTAAAAAAGGTATTATATATCTTCAGGTAACACGCGGTGTAGCAAAGCGGGATCATAAATATCCAGCCCATACTGTCCCAGCGCTTGTCATGACAGCAAAGCACCTTCATTTCACGGATGTGATGAGTGAAGATGGCGTTTCTGCCATTACCGTTGCTGATGAGAGATGGGCGCGCCGTGATATTAAGACAATTCAGCTCTTGGCAAATTGTAGAGCAAAGCAGAAAGCCGCAGAGCAGGGGGCTTATGAAGCCATTTTGGTCATGCCTGACGGCAGTGTGTCTGAGGGAAGCTCATCAAACGTATGGATGGTCTCAGCTGAGGGTGAGCTTGTTACCCGCGAGGCAAGTAATGATATTTTAAACGGTATTACCCGTCAGTCGATTGCCCAGATTGCGTCCGAACGCCAGATGAAAATCGTCAACCGGAGTTTTACTGTCGCTGATATGCTGAATGCAAAAGAGGTGTTTGTAACCAGTGCAACATCTTTGGTTACACCGATTACCAAAATTGACGATACTGTTATTGCCAATGGTAAGATGGGTAGTCTGTCTGCTGCCCTCAGAGCCGATTATCTGGAAAAAACCAGCAGAGTGTCAGCTAATGAGCGCAATGCCTAAAAATGTGACATAACCAAAATTGTCATTAAATATTAAGATAAGTCGTGTAAAACCGTGACGCTAACAAAAGCATAAAACTGGTGTAACAACACCCAACAAAAAAAAGAGTAATCCATGGATAAAGTCCACAATTTACAAGATATTTTTCTAAATCAGGTTCGTAAAGAGCACATCTCTGTCACAATTTTTCTTGTGAATGGCGTAAAACTTCAGGGCATCATTACATGGTTTGATAATTATTCTATTCTGCTGAAGCGGGATGGTCATGTTCAGCTGATCTATAAACATGCTGTCTCTACCATCATGCCGGCTTCGCCAGTCAGCCTTCAGGATTTAACAGGTGATGCTGCTGACGCAGACTAACCGATTGCAGTAATGCGTCATATCGAGCCCAAAAACGATATTCCGTTGCCCGCAGTTTGACTGAGTTTAATGTATAATGACAAATCATAACAGCACCGCTCTGAGACTGCCTTTTGATGTAAATATCATGAGGGCAGAGGTTGCTGGATTGTTGAAACAGGCGTCAGAAACACTGATCATGCCGCGGTGGCGCGCTCTGGATGATGCTGATATTGCGACAAAAACATCTGAAACTGATCTTGTTACGATTGCTGACAGAGAAGCAGAAATTTTTCTGTCTCCGCATCTTGAGGCCTTGTTAGCGGGGTCTTTTGCGCTTGGCGAAGAGGCCTGTTCTGAACAGGGCGATATCCTCAACCGGGCAGAAGATGAGTGGGTTTGGACAATTGACCCGGTCGATGGCACAAAAAACTTTGTGAAGGGGACCCGTCAGTTTTGCTCGATGGTATCGCTTGCGCATTATGGCACGCCGGTGATGGCTTGGATCTATCGTCCGACAGAAAAGGACTGCCTGATAGCAACCGCAAATGCTGGGGTGGTGTTGATGTCTGATGATAATACTGAAACGCCGCTGACGCGCCGGACTGTTTCTGGCGATATTGTCAAAATGTCAGGGTCTCTGAATGCAATGGGCTTTGATAAATCTGTGCGGGATGATGTACGCGAAAAACTCAAACAGCTTCCGGGGCGGTCATATATTGGCTGTGCAGGGGTTGAAGCATCCTATATTGCGCTTGGAACGGCTGACTATATCATGCATAGCAAACTAACCCCGTGGGATAATACGCCTGTCGATCTTATCTGCCGAGAGGCTGGCAGTGTTGCTTATCTAACACCGATGAAAACACGGTTTAGTACAGGCGCAAAAGGTATCCTTCTTGTGGCGCCTGATGATGCCTCATGGGATGCGCTTAGTGCTTATATATGGGATGTGTAACTACAGTATCTTATTTGTTTAACTATCTGTTACTCAGACGTTTTTTCTGTCATTTTTGCATCATCCCAATGGCGCGACATATCATCTAGCGTTGCTGTCTCTAGTGTCATACCATCGGCTGATATGCCAGCTTCTACCGCGCGAAACCGGCGCTCGAACTTATTATTGCATCCAATGAGAGCTGCCTCAGGTTCAATGCCGACCGTTCGGGCAAGGTTAGCGGCAACAAATAAAATATCGCCCACCTCATCTTTGAGACGTGCAGTATCTCTGGACGGGGCGTCCCATTCGGCGCGCAACTCTTCTGTTTCTTCATGTAGTTTTTCGATCACTTGATCTAGATTAGGCCAGTCAAATCCGGCGCGGGCTGCCCGTTTCTGGAGTTTTGCGGCACGCACTATAGCCGGGAGCGTTCGTGAAATATCGTCAAGCAGAGAGGGGGCAGAGGCGCTGCCGTGCTTAGCCGCTTTTTCGGCTCGTTCTGCCGCTTTGATATCTTCCCAGTTTGCCCGCACAGTCGCGGTATCATCTGCGGTTGTGTCACCAAAGACATGCGGGTGCCGTCGAACCATTTTATCTGATATGGCTCTGGCAACATCATCAAAAGAAAAGCTTCCATCCTCTTCTGCCATGCGGGCGTGGAATATGACTTGTAGTAACAGATCGCCAAGCTCGTCACAGAGCTGTTCCTTGTCACCTGTTTCAATGGCATCAGCAACTTCATAGGCTTCTTCGATTGTGTAGGGAGAAATGCTGGAAAATGTCTGGGCTAAATCCCATGGGCAGCCTGTCTCAGGCGTTCTGAGGCGCGCCATAATCTGAACAAGACGGTCTATCTGCGCAGGATATTGGGTTGTGTGGATGGGGTCTGTCATAATCTGAAATTACCAATTGTAACGATGAATAAAGAGAGCTGTTAAGTAGGGTTAGTCTAACATGGGCTATAATATTTTTGCCATAACCCTTCTATAGTTTGCTTTGTTTTAACGGCAAACTAGGTATACAAAGAGAGCATGAAATATGAATGGGCGTCTGTTGGCTGCTTATTCTGCCCTCTTTGCCTAACAATATTCAGTCACAAAGGTTGCCATAATGACACAAGACGGCTCTGATACAACAATATCAGTTCAGAAGGTTAGTTTTTTGGGAAAATTACGGAGTTGGTTTTTTACAGGGTTGCTTGTAACCGCACCTGTCCTGCTCACATTATATATCACATGGCTTGTGGTGGATGTGCTGGACAGTCAGGTTGTTAACCTGCTTCCGGCGTCATGGCATGAATTTTCCGTTCTTAACGTCCCAATATTTGGCCAAATACCGGGCTTTGGTCTTCTCATTGGCGTGATCATCATCACGCTGATAGGTGCTGTTGCTGCAGGGTTTTTAGGCCGCTGGATTATCAAGCTGGGTGAAAAAGTACTAAACAAAATGCCTGTAGTTCGGTCAATCTACAGTGCTTTTAAACAAATTCTGGAAACCGTTCTTGCCTCTCAATCAGATGCATTCCGTGATGTTGTTCTGGTTCAATATCCCCGAGAGGGCTTGTGGGTTATCGGGTTTGTTACGGGCGTGACAAAAGGCGAGGTTCAGGACAGTATCCCAATAACAACTGTTAATGTGTTTGTTCCTACAACGCCTAATCCAACCTCAGGATTTCTGCTGTTCTGCCCAAAAGATGACCTGATTTATTTGAAGATGACGGTTGAGCAGGCGTTAAAACTTGTTGTCTCTGGCGGTATTGTGACTCCTGAGACCGTGCCAGCAAAGGCGTAACTTTTCTTGCCATATGCTGGCTAGCCAGACGCAAGAAAGCGTACCGCACTATCTTTTTCGAACAGGCTCAGTAGCGTCACGATATCCTTATCGTCAAGCGACCTGCCTGCTGCGACCGCCTTGTGAGCCTCATCGCGCGCAAGGCTGAGAAGGGGAGCATGTTCGCTCAAATCTGCCAGCGAAAACTCAGGCATTCCTGATTGCCTGCTACCAAGTACCTCGCCTGGGCCGCGGAGCCGTAAATCTTCTTCGGCAATCTCAAAACCATCATTTGTATTCCGCATGATTTTTAGCCGCGCGCCTGCCGTCTCACTAAGTGGCCCTTGATACATAAGGATGCATGACGAGGCGATATTGCCGCGGCCAACTCGGCCTCTTAGCTGATGGAGCTGGGCAAGGCCAAACCGTTCAGCATGTTCGATAATGATAATGCCTGCTTCTGGTACATCAACGCCAACCTCAATAATTGTGGTTGCGACAAGCAGGCGGCTCGCACCAGTTGTAAAGGCCTGCATGGCGGCGTCCCGGTCAACTGATTTCATCTGACCATGAGCCAGCACCGGATGAGCATCGGGCAGGAGTGTGCATAAATGGCGATGCCTATCTTCAGCAGCCGTCGCATCCAGCTTTTCAGTTTCCTCAACAAGCGGGCAAATCCAATAAGCGCGCATGCCGCCTGAAAGCGCAGCCCGCAAGCGTTCCACAACATCACCAATGCGGTCATGATTAACCAAAGCTGTTGCGATTTCCTGACGTCCGGCTGGCTTCTCATCGAGCCGTGATACACTTAAATCACCAAATGCTGTCATTTCTAATGTTCTTGGTATGGGCGTGGCTGTCATGACAAGAACATCACATCCATCGCCTTTCTGCCCGAGAATAAGGCGTTGGCGTACCCCAAATCTGTGCTGTTCATCAACCACAGCAAGACGAAGAGCCGAAAAAACAACATCATCATTTAGCAGGGCGTGCGTCCCGATCACAATCCTGATGGCGCCTGTTTCAAGTCCGTCAAGAATAGCAGCTCGCTCGCGGGGTTTTTGGCCGCCCAGAAGAAGTTCCGGTTTAATCCCGAGTGGCGCAAGGAAGCCGGTGAGAGTGGCCTGATGCTGGCGGGCAAGCACTTCAGTTGGCACCAGCAGGGCTGTCTGACCACCTGCTTCTACAGCAGATAACATCGCAAGCAATGCTACCATCGTCTTGCCAGACCCGACATCACCTTGAAGAAGGCGCAACATCCGCAGTGGCGCGCGCTGGTCTGCGTCAATTTCGCTAAGCACCTTTTCTTGTGCAGGGGTGAGGGTGAAAGGCAGTGTTTGGCGCAAGAGCGCACTTAACGCTCCTGTCGGCATCAGGGCGTGCCCGGCAAGCTCAATGTCTGTTTGTTGGCGCAGCAGCTGCAGGGCAAGCTGGTTCGCAAAAAGCTCATCAAAGGCCAGTCGCATGCGTGCCGGCGCATGAGCCGAAATATCAGATAATGAGCGGGGGGCGTGAACCACTGTCATGGCAGTTTTAAAGTCAGGCCAGTGATAGTCTGCCATAACCTGCTTATCAATCCATTCTGGCATATCGCGCAGGCGCTCCAGCCCAGCTGAAAGCGCTTTACGCAAGGGTTTTGCTTTCAGGCCAGCTGTCAGAGGGTAGAGCGGCTCAAAAGCAGGCATATCATCTGCATTTGCCGGCGAAAGGATATAATCAGGGTGTGCCATCTGTACACGGTTCTGAAACCGCTCAACGCGCCCACTAACCAGTCGCCGCTCGCCCACAGGCAAGGTATTCTTTAGATAATCAGTCTGGGCATGGAAAAACAGAATATCCATTTCACCCCCATTTGTTTCAACCCGAAAGCGGGCAGGCCGCTTAACCCGGGCTGGCGGTATATCAGCAGATAGAACAAGCACATCAAAGGTTGCAAGACTACCTTCTTCAACATCTACAACAGAGGGGCGTGCGCGCCTGTCATTCACCCCAACAGGCAGATGGCGCAACAGGTCTATGACATGAACCCCAATGCGTTTTGCCATCTGATCTGCCATTTTAGGCCCAATGCCTGGCAGGCTGGTGAGCCGCGCAAAAAGGGAAAATAGGATGTCAGGACGGGAAATATGCATACCGCATCTCTTGTCGCTTAGGAGGGGCTGGTATGCATCATGCCATAGCTCAGCCAAAGCGACAAATACCCTGATGCGACACAGGCTAAATTAACGTAAAAAAACTGGCTGGGCATTACCTTAAAGCGGGCATTCAGAGATGAATATGTAAAGCCAGCCATGTCTGTCTCAAATCAGGTGACAGAAACAGGTAAAATAGATTAAAAAACAACTCGCTTTGTCTAGTCGTTGGGCTGTCAGCCAGCTGGCTCAGCCCTATATGGGTGGTTAGCGTGTCTAGCAAGGCTGCTTCATATTGTGGTTGTGACTGCATTATAGTGACAAGACGTCTGATAATGGTGAGAAGGCCAGATACTGGTGAGAAGGCCTGATAAAGGCAAGAAGGCCTGATAATGGCAAGAAGGATAGTTAAATCTCTTATGTTTGATTCCAAAGAAAAACGCGTCCGCCGGCTTGTCTATCAAGCAAGTTATACTGGCATGAAAGAAACTGACCTTTTGCTTGGTCAGTTTGCGAAAAAGCATCTACCAAACCTTACCGATGAGCAGCTTGATATGTTTGAAGCCTTGTTGGATGCGGGTGACCCGTCCATCTTTGCGTGGGTAAGGGGAGATGAAGATGTGCCAGCTGAATTTCAGGGCCCTGTACTTGATATGATTAAAGATTTTCATATTAATCAGATATAATAAATTACCTTAACTAAGATTAATAAATTCATGAAAATAAATGATAAATTAGAATTTAAGTCAGTTATTTATGGCTGTCTTGATGGTGCAGATTCTCTGGCTGTTGGGAG
>Ga0115563_1000674_pt1 | contig 27337 bp, 26 predicted proteins | sample COGITO_mtgs_1105_2_FD_87198 | JGI IMG/M metagenome (GOLD analysis project Ga0115563, IMG submission 87198) | Pelagic marine microbial communities from North Sea - COGITO_mtgs_110519 | ecosystem: Environmental > Aquatic > Marine > Epipelagic | place: Germany:Helgoland, sampling site Kabeltonne...
CCATATGGGCTGCCTGTTGCCGCAGATGCTGGTCAAACAGGACATTGCTCTGTGGGGCTATCTCTCCTGCATAGGCCATGGGTCCATAGAGACAAAATAGGCCGCCTGATAATAGGTGCAAGCCCACCTGAGATAACATATTTACCACCCCTTGCCAGGGCATAATATGTGCAGTATTGGCCGAATAAATCACGTCATAGCTAGTCTCTGGCCAAGCATCGACCAGCATATCCAGGGCAATAGGAGGCCGCAGATTAGGGGAGGGCTGCTCCTCGAGCCAGAGCTGGATACCAGGGTGATTCTGGGGAAGATCACTGGTCTGCCAAACCAGATGGGGAAGCTGATGTGCAAACCATACAGCATGTTGTCCTGTACCGCTGCCGATCTCCAGAACACTGGTCTTGTCTGCTATCAGGGACCTTAGGGCATTAAAGATAGGTTCGCGATTATTTTCGCAGGCTTGAGAAAAAGGCTTATCCATAGACAGTTGCACCTTCTTAATGCTCGCGGGTAAAGACCCACTTATCTCCCTCACTCATAGCGCTGTTATAGCTATAGCCATCGACATCGAACTTTTTGATATCTTCAACATTAGTAATTTTATTTTTAATAATAAAGGCACTCATCAGCCCGCGAGCTTTTTTGGCGAAGAAGCTGATAATCTTAAATTTATCGGTCTTTTTGTCCATAAATACCGGGGTTATGATGCGTCCCTGAATATCCTTTGCCTGCACCGATTTAAAATACTCATTGGATGCCAGATTAAGCAACACCGCATCTGAGGACTCAGTGAGCAGGATATTGATTTCGGAGGTAATAATATCGCCCCAGAACTGATAGAGATCCACCCCTCGGTCATTGGCAAACTTAGTACCCATTTCTAATCTGTAGGGCTGCATCAGATCCAGCGGACGCAGCAAACCATAGAGACCTGACAATATGCGCAGATTATCCTGGGCCCAATTTAGCTGCTTATCACTCATGCTCTGCGCATCAAGACCCTGGTAAACATCTCCTTTGAAGGCCAAGACCGCAGGGCGAGCATTATCTGTGGTAAATGGTGTTTGCCACTCCTGAAAGCGCTCATAATTCAGCGCGCCCAACTTATCACTCAACCTCATGAGTGCGCAGACATCTTTGGGTGAAAGGGTTTTGAGCCCAGAGAGCAGTTCCTGGGAATGCTCTAAAAGAGCAGGCTGAGTGTGGGTTGCAGAGTTAACAGGGCTACTGTAATCGAGTTTTTTAGCGGGAGAAATAACAGTCAACATGATTTACTTTCACCGTTTTATGGAAATCCAGAGCGTTTAGTGCTGTCATTATAGCAACCTATGGACCTCAGATTGAACCAAGGAGCATACATAATGCACAACCCATTAATCCCTCTTTACGCAGTCAGCCTGATGGCGGTTTTATTCGCAGCCGGCTGTGCCGTTAACCCGGTGACCGGGGAAAAGGAGCTATCACTGATCTCAGAAAGACAAGAGATTAGCCTGGGCGAAAACAACTATGGGCCCTCGCGGCAGTCTCAGGGCGGCGACTATTATCTGGACTCAGAACTGCAGGCCTATATAACCTCAGTAGGTCGCCGGCTTGCCGCCCAGAGTGATCGTCCAGATTTGCCCTATGAGTTTGTCGTGCTAAACAACTCAGTGCCCAATGCCTGGGCTCTGCCTGGAGGTAAAATCGCCATTAACCGTGGCCTACTGGAGTATTTGGACGATGAGTCCCAATTGGCAGCAGTGCTTGCCCATGAAATTGTGCACGCCGCCGCCCGCCACAGTGCCTCTCAAATGAGTCGAGGAACTCTGGCTAATATTGGCATGCTTGCTGTAGCTGTTGGTACTCAGGGCCGCGACAATGGACAGCTCTACGCCGCGGCTTCACAGCTTGGGACTGCAGCCTGGATGGCTAAATATGGCCGCGATGATGAACTGGAATCCGACTACTACGGCATGGAATATTTGGCCAGAGCAGGCTACGAGCCCCAGGGTGCGGTGGAATTACAGCGCACCTTTGTGAAACTCAGTGAAGACCGCCAGACAGACTTTATTAGTGGCCTGTTTGCCAGTCATCCGCCCTCTATTCGGCGTGTCGAAGCCAACAGTGCCCGGGCCAGTAGTTTGCCCAGTGGTCAGCGCTACAGACAGCGCTATCAAGCCGCCATCGCCCAGCTTAAAAAGGATGCTCCGGCCTACGCCGCACAGAAAACTGCCTTAGCAGCATTAGATAAAAAGCAGAGCAAAAAGGCCCTTGCCGCTCTTGATAAAGCGGTGGCCATACAGCCTGAAGAAAGCGCCTTTTGGGAGCTGCGCGGTCAGGCTTGGAAGCAGATGGATAATCTTGCCAATGCTGACAGAGCCTTCACCACCGCGATCAGTAAAAATCCACAGTATTTCAGCCCCTACCTGGCCCGCGGGGTATTGCGCCACGAGCGCGGCCAAACAACTCAGGGTTTAACCGATATTAAACGCAGCTATGCCCTGCTGCCCACTCCAACGGCCAGCTATTACCTGGGTGAAGAGGCCATGGAGGGAGAGCAATACAGCCTGGCAGCCAAATATTACAAGCAGGCCTATCAGGCTGGCGGAGACCTGCAGCTGCGGGCCAAGCAACAGCTTCAAGCCATTGCGCTTGAGCTGGAACCTCAGCGCTTTATAACAGCTCAACTATTGCTTTCCGACCGCCGAGAGTTACTGGTGCGCGCCAGCAATAGTAGCCCGGTCACCATGGAAGCAGTGCGACTGCGTATTACCGTAGCAGGTCAAGCTAGCTATTTAACATTGCCTGCGCCATTGGCCGCAGGTCAGACTCTCACTCTGGGAACTGGCATTGGACCCATTGTTGATCCTAGTTCCCAGTATCAGGTTGAGGTCACAGCCGCAGCTGTTTTGCGCTAGCTCGATTGGTTAGTTTGCACCGGGAGTCGCAGGAGGCATACAATGCGAGCTCTATACAGATGTTTATAGCCTGGCAATTCACAGGCTGTTACGGAGACTCAATATGACAGGCCAACACAGAAAGCCACCCTGCGAATTTTGCCGCCGCATGCGCTTTATTGGCATTATGGCTGTGATGATTATTGGCATAGCCACTACCAGGCCAGAGTTTGCATTTCTGAGAGGGGTGGACCTGACCAGCGCCGCGGTTTACTTTTTTGCAGCGGTCTTTGTGTCGTTGCTGCTGTGGAAATCCTATCAGGAGTACTGGAAAAACAGCAATGACGAGTCCTCCTAGCCAACAGACCAACTGCTGGGGCTGCAGATATTTCAAAATTACCCACGAAAAAAACATGCCCTACGCCTGTAATGCCATGGGGTTTAAATCCAAAATGCTGCCCTGTCTGGAAGTCACCCGCATAGAGGGCAGCCGATGTCTCAGCTTTGCTCCCAAACCTAGTCAGGGCAAACCTAGCTAGCCGAATTCTCCCTTAGCAAACAGGAATTAGCATCCTGCTTCCTATGGGGAATTGAATGGCTTAAACTTGCCGCCAGCGGCCTAAATAAAAACATCAAACTGTCGATAGTTAACCCATGGAGAAAAGTCTTGCGGCATCTCTATGCGGTTTTGCGGCTAAACGGCTGCTGCAAACAATAATCTATTAACCTCTGGGAGTACCAATGGACATTGCAACAATTATCGGCCTGGTTGGCGCGCTTGTCGCGATAAATCTGGCGGTTACAGATCCCACGCCACTGATGAATGCTAACTCCGCGTATCTAGTGGTACTAGGGACCTTTGCAGTGACATTGTTTCGCTCCTCTATGGGTGAATTTTTAAATATGTTTATCGTGTCGTTGAAAATGTTTCGCTACAAGATGGACAAGCCAGAGGATTTGATTGATCGCCTGGTTGAGCTGGCAGGCATAGCTCGAAAAGACGGTATGATCGCGCTGGAGAATGAGGAAATTCCCAATCGTTTTCTAGCCAAGGGCATCAGTGCTCTGGTCGACGGCAATGAGGCCGGCTTTATTCGCAGCTCTCTGGAGCGCGATATGTTTATGACGGCCAGGCGCCATGAGACTGGCCGGGGAACGCTGCAGGCCGCAGGAGATATTGCGCCTTCCATGGGCATGATCGGCACATTGATCGGTCTGGTCAATCTGCTTCAAAATATGGCGTCCGACCCCGAGGGCATTGGCCCCGCTATGGCCCTGGCCCTTTTGACCACACTCTATGGTTCACTGCTGGCGAACATTGTTTTTATCCCTATCGCAATGAAACTAGAGAACCATGCCAAAAACGAAGAGATGAACAGCCAGCTTATTATTGAGGGAGTTCTGTTTATCCAGGGTGGCGGTAACCCGCGATTATTGGGTGACCTGTTATCGGCCTTCCTAAACCCCAAGAAAAACAAAAAACGCGCCAATGCTGAGCCCGCAGCGGCCGAATAGCAATGGATATGCAGAAAAAATCAGCGGTTTAAACCCATGGGAACTATGCCAGGCATCAATCCTCATCGACTAGCAGCTTACAGAGCTGCTCTGGTGAGCGCCCATGGCTGATGAAGAGCTGCTGGAAGACGAGAATGAGCTGCCAGAGGAGTGCCCAAAATGCAAAAGATTTGCACCGCCATGGATGACAACCTTCGCCGATATGGCGACCCTGCTGATGGCCTTTTTTGCACTGCTGTATAACTTTGCGACCATGGATGTGGGAGAGCGCGCCAAGGCCATGGGCTCTTTGAACGCGGCCTTCGGCGCCACTGTTATTAGTCCTCTGATAGAAATACCCATCTCTACCACCCTTATGGTTTCGGAAGATGCCAGCGACAGCGAGTCTGATCTAGATCTAAAGAGCCTAAGCCCAGAGGAGCTGGCAGCTCTCAGGGCGGAGGAGACCATGGCATCTCTGCGCGAGAGCCTGGCCAAAGAAATTAAAGAAGGTTCAGTGGTGCTGCGCAAAGCTGACAGCAAAGTGATTGTCGAGCTGCAGACCTTTTCCAGTCGTGAGCCAGAGTCTACGGGTTTCTATCTGACTCAACCTGTTCTGGACGTGTCCGAGAAGGTGCTTGCGGCTCAGGCAGCTACCACCACTGAGATAGAGGTACGCAAGCAGGACCTGGCTGCTCTAGAGCAAGCCAAAGAACGCCGCCGCGAGGATGCCAAGGCTCAGTATGAAAAAATGACCCAGGATCTTGCCGAGGAAATCGAAGCCGGTGCCGTGGAATTAGTGCTGCAGGACGAAAACCTGATTGTGCGCCTAGCCAGTCAGGGCTCTTTTGTATCCGGCAGCGCCAATGTGCAGGATGGTTTTAGAGGCCTATTGACCAAGATAGGCTCAACTTTGTCCCTGTCAGAGGGCCGCATTCGAGTGGAGGGACACACGGATAATGTACCTATTGCTTTCAGTGATCGCTTTACCTCCAACTGGGATCTCTCCTCAGCTCGCTCCTCTTCCGTGGCCGCAGTGTTGATTCAAGAGGTGGGTCTGAATCAAGAGCGAGTTATTGTAGCTGGCCTAGCAGACTCGCGACCACTGGAGAGCAATGATAGTGCTGAGGGTCGATCGCGCAACCGACGTATTGAGGTAATTGTCCGTGGCAAGTAAGAAAAAAGAAGATTGCCCGGAGTGCGGGACAGGGGCACCTATGTGGATGGCCACCTTTGCCGATATGGCCACACTATTGATGTCCTTTTTTGTGCTTCTTATTGCCTTTGCGGAAATGGAGAAGCAAGACTCGGTGATGGCCTCGGAGGGGCAAACCGGCAAAAACCTCGGTGTTCAGGACGAGATTCCCTCAGAAGAGGCGCCGCCGGTTAATGAGGGTGAAGCCGAAGATGATGCCTTGAAAAAGGCTGACGCGGATACAGACGCAGGCTTTGAAATCGTCAAGGCCGCACTGGCAAAAGAAATTACCGAGGGCAAGGTAGAGGTCAGCATTAAAGACCAGGAGATTGTTGTAGAAGTAGCTCAAGCGGAGACAGCGGAGCCAGAGGCCAGTGCCAAAGTACTCCAGGAGCAGTTGGAAATCTATGCCAAGGTCAGAGACGCCCAGACTAAAATTGAGGTCGGCGTCAAAATTGCCCAGGAGGCAGACGATGTGTCTGCGGAACAGCTGGCGCGCGAGGCCATGATTGCCGAACAGTATCGACGTATTCGCGAAAACCTCTCCAATGAGATCGAGAAAGAGCTGGTAGAGGTGATCCGCGAAGGTGAAATTATTATTGTGCGGCTCGCCGAGCAGGGCTCGTTTACCAGTGGTGCAGCAACGCTTCAACCAGGTTTTGGCAAGCTGTTGGACAAGGTGGGTGTGTCCCTAAAAGGGGCCGAGGGCCTTATTACCATTGAAGGGCACACAGATAATGTACCTGTTGCCTTCAGTGAGCGTTTTAGATCTAACTGGGATCTCTCTGCTGCCCGTTCCGCCGCTGTTGCCGACTACCTGCTTGACTCCGCCTCTCTGGAGGGCGGCAATGTTATGGTCACCGGGTTGGCCGATACCAAGCCAATTATGCCCAATGACACCAAGGAAGGGCGGGCCAAAAATCGCCGTATTGAGATCGTTATTGACGGCAGCTAAATCTCCCCAGGCTAAGGTAACTGTATTCCCCGCTTGGGTTTAGGGGCAGAGCCCAGACGCTCTTTGGCAGAGGGTTTATTGCCCAGGACGTCCAGAGAGGCTAATAGCCTTGAGAGTGGAATGACCTAGAGAGAAGAACAACCTAGAGAGAAGAATAACCTAGAGAGACAAATAGAAAGCCCAGATACAAAAAAACACCGCGCTAGCGGTGCTTTTTAGAGTTCCTCGATGATGCTAATAACTCTGGCCTTCAAGAAGCCTGAGCAACAGGAGCATCGTTTAACAGCATGGGCAGGATTTCCCAGGCGCCGTTAATTTCGCCCAGCAAACCTTTCACTTCGCGCACACCTTCAACATCATTGCGAAGGTTCGCTTTCAGCAGCCGGCGCGTGCAGTAATCGTAGAGATCGGCCAGATTTCTCGCCAGCTCCTGGCCTTTCTCAAAATCCAGAGAACCCTGCAAACCCACAATAATTTTAGTTGCCCGACTGATGGCTGCATTTTTACCAGCAATATCACTGCGCTCAAAATGACCCTCAGCATCGGCCAGAGCTGTCATCAAACCATTAAACAATAGCTGAATTAGCTGCACACTATCGGCGTAGGGAACAGAGGTTGATACATCCACATTGCGGTAGGCATTTACGCCACGTTTGCTAAAGCTCATTGCTGACAAATCCTATGTGTTAAATCATGTTAACTATAAGATCGGTACAACAGGGGAATTCTTTAGTATTAAAGGCCGTTATTTGCCAATCAATCGATTATCTGTGGGCGTTGGTGGCAGATTGTCTGTTTGCCAGATAGTTTACTCCGGGCACTGAGCGTAATTAGTTGCTAGGCATTGATCCACAATACCCTGTACAGCACTGATTTCCCGCTCTTCCATCTGCATGGCCGCAACTGAGGTGATACTGATGGCGTCAGTTTTACCATTGTGTTCTGAAAGGGCTGCCCAGACCATAGCTTTTTGTGGTTCGGGTTCTTCGTCTCCACCCTGAGCAGACTGCAGCATATAGGCATACATAAACTGTGCGTTGGCGTAGGCTCTCTTGGCGGATTTTAAAAACCAGTCCCGGGCCCTATCGTAATCCGCCTCTCCCCCGTGACCCTGGTGATACATAAGACCCAACATATACTGGGCCTCAATCACATCCTGCTGGGCAGCTTTCTCAAACAGGCTAAGTGCCTGGCTATAGTCCTGTTCTGCTCCGATCCCATTGTAGTAGAGCATCCCCACATTATGTTGCGCTGCTGCCAGACCCTGTTCGCTGGCCTTGAGATACCAGCTTATGGCCTGGTCATAGTCCTGTTTTACCCCCAGACCCTGCTCATAAAAATGACCCACATTATTCTGTGCCTCTGCGCGACCAGCTTCCGCCAGCGGTAAAAATGCCCGCATAGCTGTTTCATAATGTCCGCGTTTGATCGCCATAATGCCGGCTTCATAGGCGTCGGCGAAGGATAGTCCTGGGGCCAAAATAGAGATAAGAGAACAGCAGCAAACAATGGTTTTAAGGAGTGGTTTCACAGACAAATTCCTTTGTTATTATTTTATTAATAGCGCTCTTGGCTTCGCGCCTGTTTTTGTACCGCGATGACCGCCTGAAAAAGTGACCCCTCTGTCACCGTACCCACAAGCCGCCCGCTGGCTAGGTCTACAATTGGCAGGCTCTCACCTACAAACTCAGAGGCGGTCGTCATGGCCTGCTCTAGAGACTCATGAGTATAAAGCCTGAGGGGAGCAGTATCCATAAAACCGGCGACGCTTTCCGCGCCGGCCTCAAGCACAGAATAAACACATAGCTTGCCAAGCAGAACGCCCTCCTTATCCAGTACATAGGACTCGGTATCGCCTCCGGTGCGCATAGCTTGCAGCAACTCATCGCCACGGCTGCTAACAGAGGCAGAAATATAGTTCTGGCTAGCATAGCCAGCAATCAGCACATGACTTAGGGCAATAGCTTCGCGCCCCTGGGACAAATCAATGCCGCGGTCCAGCAGCTGGCGATCAAAGAAGGAATGACCAAACAGCCTGTTGGTCAGCAGGCTGCAAACCACCACCGCCATCATTGCCGCCACTGCATACTGGTAGGACTGGGTCAATTCCAGCACTATAAATACCGCAGACAAAGGTGCGCCAATCACGGCAGAGCTTACCGCCGCCATGGCGGCAACACTGATAATGCCGGCGATATCAGCAAATCCCAGCAGGCTTAGCACCTGGCCCGCGAGAGCTCCGGTGGCCACACCTATAAACAGAGCAGGGGAGAACACTCCTCCAGGCAGCCCGCAGCCGAGACAGACTGCAGTCATCAAAATTTTAGCGATCAGCACAGTGGCCAACAGCCAGAGGCTAAACTCACCGGCAATCATATGGTTGATACTTGAGATACCCAAACCCAAAATTTGCGGTATCCACAGGCCAACCAGGCCGCAAATAGTGGCACCCAGAAAGAGCAGTTTGGTTGGTGAGAGCTTTAGTAGACTGGCCACTGAGGAGGCCCGGCGCAGCGTCAGCATAAATACTATAGCCACCAGGGAAAACATAGGTGCTAAAACAACCAGTGTGGGCACTACCTCGCTAAGGCTGGGCACCACAGCTGCAATGTTCAGTGAAGCCGTATTGGGAAACCAGTAGTTGCCCAATGTGCTCGCGCTGATGGAGGCTATAGTGATAGGGGCAATGGCCCGCATTGAGAAGTGTCTGAGCACAGCCTCGTGAGCAAAAATAATCCCCGCGATGGGAGCGTTAAAGCCTGCGGAAATAGCAGCGGCAACACCACAGCCGAGATAGATATCATCACTTAGGCGGCTAGAGACAAAGCGCTTTGCCCAGACCCCAACAGTGGCACCAAAATGAACAATAGGCCCGTACTGTCCCACCGAGGCACCGCCGCCAGCCGAGGCAAATGCGCCTAGGGTAGAGGCGAAGCCCTGTTTAATATTCAGCGGCTGATACTGCTGCTGAGCCGCAAATATGCTGTCCGCCGGTCCGGCCCATTGGTTAATATTTAAGCTGGTTTTGATAAATAGCACGGCGGCCGCTGCGGCCCAGAGAAACAGCAGGCTGGAAAAAGATACCATCTGCCCGCCGAGATTAACGCTAAACAAACTGGAGGCTTCTCTATGGGCGCCCAGAGATTCCACGCCTATCACGAATAGATTAGCTACCACCCCAACTGTGGCGCCAATCAATCCGCCGATAATTAAGGTGATACAAGCCTCAACCAGCGCTTCCCGAAGTTTAAACATGATGTTGGTCCCGTTTACTTACTGTGCAATGTACGCAACCCATCTACAGATGTCAGTATTTTTCTAAGCCGCGGCAGTGCCGTCTCATCATTCCTTATTTTAAAATGAATAACGGAGTGTTTTACCCGCCCTTGTTAGAAGAAACTCATACCTATATAGTGCGATTCATAAACACATATTAGAGCTCCGTCTTCGCCCGGGGCAAGGCGAGACCGATTTTTGCTAGAACTTCAATCTATTATTGGTAGCAGCCGAGAAATTACTGAATTACGCGCTCTTATCGAAATAGTGGGCCCCAGTGATGCAACGGTTATGATTCTCGGCGACAGCGGCACGGGCAAAGAGCTGGTGGCCAATGCATTGCATCAGTGTTCAGAGCGAGCTCAGGCGCCGTTTATTCCCATCAACTGTGGTGCTATTCCCCGAGACCTTTTAGAGAGCGAGTTGTTTGGTCATCGCAAAGGGGCCTTCACCGGAGCCATCACTGATCGCAAAGGCCGTTTTGAGCTGGCCAATGGCGGCACCCTGTTTCTCGATGAAATTGGCGATATGACCATGGACCTGCAGGTTAAGCTGTTACGAGTACTGCAAGAGAGAACCATAGACCCTGTAGGCTCCACTGAATCAAAATCTATTGATGTGCGCGTGATTGCGGCAACCCATAAAAATATCGAGCAGCTTATTAAGCAGGGAGAGTTTCGTGAAGACCTGTTTTATCGACTCAATGTTATGCCCATGGAAATTCAGGCTCTGGCCCAGCGCAAAGTGGATATTCCCCTGCTGATTGAGCATTTTGCCAGACTTCACGGTGCTAAAAATAATGCGCAGATTAGAATGACGGCATGGTCCCTGAAGCTAATGGTTGAGTACGATTGGCCCGGCAATGTGCGTGAGCTCTCCAATTTGATGGCGCGCTACACAGCACTGTATCCTGGCCAGGAAGTCGATCTGCGCCACGTTCCGTCGAGCATGATACCCTCTGGCATCCGTACACTGGTCGACCAACAGAGTACGGATGCACTGTCTGCGCTACTGGTTGATGCCGATGCAGGGCATCCTGAGTCAGTTCCTCCAGAGGCGCTGCAAGGAGTTACAGCTGAACACCAGGCAGGCCCCACAGACAGTGCCACTAGCCATGACCAAATGGATATTTTTGCGCCTGCAGAACCAGTGGATGAGGTACAGAGAATTATTATGCTGGCTCAGGGTGGCGCATCATTCCCCGAAGAGGGCATGCAGCTGAAGCAGCATTTGCTGGAGATCGAGCGAACATTGATTAAGCAGGCTCTGGGCAAAGCCAAGGGCAATGTATCCAAAACCGCCAGACTACTCAATCTGCAACGCACTACCCTGATTGAAAAGATTAATAAGTACGGCCTCAGCGAAGCCTAGCTCCGTTATTTCTCAGCCCGCGGGCTATAGTTTTCCTTCTGTAATTCCCTCAAATATTGCCCTTTTATGCCGGTTAGGCCCTATTTGCGGCCAATAAGTGCCGCCTATGTGGCGGTAATTTGTCAGCTGGCCGACGCCTTGCCACTGGCAATAAATTGACAGTTCTTTGCCGCTCTTGGTCTAACCTATTGTTTTTGCTCAACATTTATATTTGGCACGCAACTTGCTATCTCAAGACTAAAGAAGCCAAAGTGGCAACGACGAAAAGGATCAACAAATCAATGAACAACATGACTTCGGTACTCTGGATCGACTCCGCAGGGACAGTAAACCCGCGAGATCTAAACGCCTTCAAAGAGCAGTCCATTGCCATAGTGCCTGCCTGTTTAACTCAGGTTTCAGAACATGACTTTATGACTGCCGATGTTGTAGTCGTTAATGTGGTGGGCAAAAGTTCAGCGCTCAAAGAGTTGCTGGTTAAATTAGCTGCCTACAACCTATCTGTGCCGGTGATCGCTCGAGTGCCTTCCGATAATTTTGATCTGGTGATCAAGACCATGAGGCAGGGCGCATTAACCGCTGTTCCCGATAATAAGCTTGCGCCGGAGGACTGGCGTCAGATTTTTGACGCCAGTGAGATTAAATCCAATAGCAGCAAGTCTGCCTATGTATTTGCCGACCCTGTGAGTCGCAATCTGCTCGCTCTGGCCGAACGCGTCGCCAGCGTGGACGTTACAGTTCTGCTGGCAGGCCCCACAGGCTCTGGAAAAGAAGTTTTGGCCCGCATATTACATGACGCCTCCCCTCGTCATGGGGGCCCCTTTATTGCTTTTAACTGTGCAGCCATGCCAGAAAATCTGGTGGAAGATATGCTTTTTGGCCATGATAAAGGCTCGTTTACTGGCGCGACTAAGGTGCAGCCAGGGCTTTTTGAACAGGCCCAGGGTGGCACTATCTTTCTGGATGAGATTGGCGAAATGTCTTTCCACCTGCAGGCAAAGTTCCTGCGAATTCTTCAAGAGCGCAAGTTTATGCGCCTGGGGGGCCAGAAGCTTATAGATTTGGATATAAGAGTAATTGCCGCCACCAACCGCAATTTAAAAGATGCCATAGTTGAGCGTACCTTCCGCGAAGATTTATATTTCCGACTCAGTGCCTTTAAGCTCAGTATTCCCCCGCTGCGCGAACGCACCGGGGATATTATTCCTCTGGTGGAGCAGTTTATCTCTCAGCAGGCCGGTCAAAATCTGGCTATGACATTTACCCCGGAGGCGGAGCAAAGTCTGCTGGCCTATCCCTGGCCCGGCAACGTGCGTGAATTACAAAATGTGATGATTCGCGCAATGGTTCTGGCACAGCAGGGTGTCATTGATACAGAGCATCTGATCTATGATGATATTCCCACCATTGAAAGTTCTGATCTGAGTTATGCTCGATCTCTGGCCGATGCAAATCTGCGAGCTGCGCAACCTTTTTACTCAGATAACGCACCCCGAGAAACCTCGGTTAGCAAACCCATTGACCAGCTGAGCGATGCAATTAAAAGCAGCGAATACAAGACTATCTCCGAGGCCCTACAGGCATCGCGCAGCCGTGACCAGGCTGCGGAGAAGCTCGGCATCAGTCCAAGAACACTGCGTCACAAACTACAGCGTCTGCGTGAACAGGGTATGCCTGTCACCAGAGCCTATGCGCGCTAGGAGGGTTAGAAGATGATTAATCCAACTAATGCAGCAAATGTCGAGTCGGTTCTCAGCCAAATTCGACAGTACCAGGCTCAGGCCTCGGAGGGAGTTAATATCTCTCCAAATTCTGGCCTAACCACAGAGCCAACAGGAGTTTCAGGCTTTGCTGATTCGATTAAAGGCGCGTTGCAAGAAGTCAATGCCACACAGCAAACCTCGAAAACTATGCGCACCGCTTATGAGCGTGGCGAAGACATTCCCCTGACGGATGTGGTGATGCAAATTCAAAAATCGTCGCTGGCCTTTGAAGCCACTTTGCAGATAAGAAACAAAGTGCTTAAAGCCTACGAAGAAATCATGAACATGCCAGTGTAAGCACTGAAAAGAGAAAATAGTTATGGCAACTACAGTCGCAAATCCAGCGGATATGAATATAGCACCAGCTAGGGCTGGTGGAGCTCAGGCTCCCAATAGAGCAGCCCCCACAGGACAGGCAAGTTCCGCTCCTGCAGCGGGAGCTGACTCATCGGGCCTGTCTATGGCCGGTGTTCAGGGTGTTATGTCACAGCCTGCAGTGAAAAAATCTATGCCGGCAATTATGGCTCTGCTGACCCTCGCTGTGTTTATTATTGCTTACTCCTGGGTACAGCAGCCGCCTTACAGAACCCTGTATCCAGGGCTTTCAGATGCGGACAGACAGGCGGCCTTTGAAGCTCTTATTGCAGCAGACTTCAGTGCCTCTATTGATTCAAAGACTGGACAGCTTAAGGTTCCTGACTCGCGTTTTCACGAGGCTCGAATTCTTTTAGCCTCCAAAGGCCTTCCCCAGAGTGGCACAGTGGGGGGCATAGCGTCGCTAAATGATGATGCCTCAATGACCACCAGCCAATTTATGGAGCAGGTGCGCTATGTATCCGCAATGGAGAGCGAGCTGGCACGCAGCATTAGTCAAATAGGGACCATCCAGTCCGCGCGGGTTCATCTGGCCTCTCCCAAGCAGAGTGTATTTGTGCGCAACCGCACACCTGCTAAAGCCTCCGCAGTGGTCACTCCTTATCCAGGGCGAGTTATCTCAGCTTCACAGGTACAGGCGATCGTGCATATGATTGCATCCAGCGTTCCCTATCTGTCAGCAGACGACGTGGCCGTAGTGGACCAGCGGGGAAAATTATTGACAGACAGCAATCAACTGGCCTCATCAAGCCACAATGTTGAGCAGATCGCTCACAAGCAGCGCTTGGAAGATTCGTACCGCAACCGCATTGACGCCTTTCTATCCCAGGTTGTGGGCGCCGGCAATGTGCGCTCCGAAGTTGATGTGCTTGTCGACTTTACTGAAATTGAGTCCACCTATGAAGAATACGACGGCAATAACAATGGCCTGCGAGCTCGCTCAGAAATCTTGGTGGAAGAAAAAAGTTCAGGTGCGGGCTCTGGTGGTATTCCAGGCGCCACTTCTAATGCCGCTCCTCTGGATGCGACCGCCGTTATTGACGGGCAGATTATTTCTCAGGAAGGTTTAGGCGGAGCCAATACCCTAGATACTCTAAGCAGCAAGACAACCCGCAATTATGAGATGGACCGTGCCGTTCGCCATGTTAAGCGTCAGGGTGGCAAGCTGGAAAGGCTATCAGTTGCTGTTGTGCTCAATACACCTGAAGCCAATGAAGAGACAGGTATTGCCGAGGGTTATTCTGAGCAGGAGTTAGAGCGCTTCACCGACTTGGTAAAAAGTGTCGTTGGATTTAACGCCGCTCGCGGTGACGTGGTCACCATAGTTTCTACCAAGTTTGAGCCGGCACCACCGCCCCAACAAATTACGATTAACTGGTACGAAAATCCCCAGGTAATCAGCATGATCAAAACCCTGGCTGCGGTTCTGTTATTTATTGCCCTGCTGTACTTCGTGGTAAAGCCAACCATTGGCACCTATGTGGCCAATATGGAAGCTGAAGCTGCCGCAGCCCAGGCAGCATTGAGGGGTAGCGAAAGCGCTGGAAAATCCTTAGATGGTGCACCCATGGATAGCCGCAAAACAGAGCAAGATGTGTCACTCTATGATGCGAAAAGGGCCCTGGAAAACAAATCAACCATCTCTCCAGAATTTATGGACAATGCACGAACCTATGATGACAAGGTGGCACTGATTCGGTTGCTTGTGGCTAAAGAGCCAGAGCGTGTGGCCAATGTTTTCAAGAAAATGATCCGCTAGGCTTGAGATTGATTAGGAATTAACACTATGGCAAAGAAAGCAAAGAAAAATGATCTTGTCGAAGAGACGCCCAAGGCAAGTCCTTTAGATGCCGAATTTGCGGCAATGGCAAGCGCCCAGAAAGCAGCTGTACTTATGCTGCTGCTCGGCGAAGAACAGGCTGCCGACATTATGCGATTTTTAAATCGCCGCGAGGTAAATGCCCTGGGTAAAGCTATGGTAGAGGTCTCGGATCTCTCCAGAGATCTGGTTGGCATGGTAGTTGATGACTTTATTAATGTGATCAAGCATCAGACTGATCTGGGCATGGGCGCCAACGACTATGTGATCAATGTGCTCAAGGCAGCCCTCGGCGACGACAAGGCCTCCACTGTATTGGCAAAAATTATGCCAGCGGGCTCGACTAAGGAGCTTGAGATTTTACAGTGGATGGACCCCAGAGCCATAGGTGAAATTCTGACGGATGAGCACCCCCAGGTTTCGGCTATTATTCTTTCGGTTCTCGACAGCGATGTGGCCTCTCAGGTACTGAGTTTTCTGCCCAACGATAAGCATGCAGAAATTATTGAACGCCTGGCAAAACTGGATTCCGTGCAGCCCTCAGCAATGGCTGAACTCGAAGGCGTACTTTCTGAAAAGCTGATAAAGACTACCGCCAAGGCGTCGAATTTAGGGGGCATTACCACGGCCGCCAAGATTATGAACTTTTCTTCTGGTGAGATTGTCTCTGGTGTCTTTGATCCATTGACAGAAAAAGATGAAGAACTGGCAACCGAAATTCAAAATAAGATGCTGACCTTCGAAAATCTCGCCGAGGTTGATAACCGCAGTATCCAGACATTGCTGCGCAATGTAGAACAAGACTTGCTTATGCCTGCACTGAAAGGCGCGGATGAGGCAACCAAAGAGAAGATCCTCTCCAATATGTCTGCCAGAGCTAGAGTACTGCTTATAGACGATATGGAAGCCAAGGGCCCAATGCGCCTGGCTGAAGTGGAAGATGCCCAGCGTGCCATTATGAAGATTGCTCGCAAGCTGTCCGACGATGGTGAAATGATGCTGGTAGGATCTGGTGAGAGTTTTGTCTAATTCAAAATCATCCGTATCCTGGCGGCTAAATGGTCTGCTGCGAGCGCGCCAAAAGGCTAAGGCTTTTGCCGCCACATCCTGGGACAACAGTGACCCAAGTGGTCGGCCATCTAAGTATACCAAGTGGCAGCCCCAGGTTCTGAGTGGCCCAGGGCAAGATACAGGCGGTGAACTGCTGGATGAGCAGTCCCCAGCGTCAGAGGATTCCCCGGCTGCCGACAGCGATTCTCAACAGGAGAGCGCCGAGGAACAGTTTGCCGAGCAGCAGAGGCAGGAGCAGGAAGTTACCCAAGCCGCTCACCAACAGGCGATTCGAGAGGCCTTTGAAGAGGGCTATCAGCGTGGCACAGATGAAAGTGAAGCAAAGTTGGCTGCCGCCAAAACCAGTTTCGATGAACTGACTGAGAGTATTCGCGCAGCTCAACAGGATATGACTGGTTTTTATGACCCCCTTAAAAAGCTCGCTCTGCATCTTGCCGAGCAGTTGGTGCGGGGAGAGCTCGCCCAATCATCGACCGTTATAGAGAGGTTGATTAGCGAAGCATTGAAAGATGTGGAACAGCAGGGCGAGGCCCCGATTATCCTCTATCTCAATCCCGGGGATAAAGATAAATTCACCGCTACCCTAGATGGAGAAATGGACAGCCTAGAGGTGCGAGCCGATCCCCAGCTGTCATCTGGAAGCGTCAAACTCAGCATTGATGACAGTGCCATCGAAGACCTGATCGAGCACCGACTTGACAGCCTGTCCCAGGGGCTGCTCGGCCAGCCAATGACCAGCACCAGGCCAGAGTTTGATAATAACTTTGCCAACCAGGTAGAAGAAAAAGTCCTGGAAGGTGCCGTGGAACTAGAGCCTACCGAAGAAACGGATATACAGCCAGAGCTGCAGCCCATAGCGGAAGAAGTAGATCTGCACACTGATCCTATTCCTGAGGATGAGCCCTCCGCAGAGGCCTTTAAAGAGGCAACCGAATTAGATAGTTCCTCGCCAGAGGATAGCGGCTTAGAGCCCACCGAGAATATTACAGCCGAGGATCAAAGCCAGCAGACACAGACCGACCAGGGTGCTGAGTCCAATGACTGACTTCGCCACTCAGGTTGACAACCACATAGCCCATTTGCGCGCGCCGGAACTGTCGGCAAGCGGCAAACTGGTGCGGGTTGTAGGCCTTACCCTCGAAGCCAAGGGCATCATTGCTCCGCTGGGAGCGCACTGTCAGGTCGAAAATATTGATACTGGCGCCTTTATCGATGCCGAGGTGGTGGGGTTTCACAATGAACTGCTTTATTTAATGCCCTTTACTGAACCCAGTGGCATAGGGCCTGGCGCCCGAATCTGGGTGCGTTCAAATCACTCCAAGGCCTCTCTGGGTAATGCCATGTTGGGCCGAGTTGTCGATGGTCTTGGGCAGCCCCTGGATGACAAGGGCCCCATAGCCTATACAGACCAGCTAGGCCTCGAGGGCCTGCCGATTAACCCTATGGAGCGCGGCCCGATCAAGCAAGTTCTGGATACAGGTATCAAGGCAATTAACAGCTGTCTGACTCTGGGTCAGGGCCAGCGTATAGGACTGATGGCCGGCTCCGGTGTGGGTAAAAGTGTGCTGCTTGGCATGCTGACACGCAACACCAAAGCGGATGTGGTGGTTATAGGGCTTATTGGTGAGCGCGGGCGTGAAGTTCAAGAATTTATCCAGCAGACACTGGGCGAAGAGGGCCTGGCCAAATCTGTTGTTGTGGCCGCACCGGCCAATGTTTCCCCAGTTCTCAGATTGAAAGCCACAAACCTCAGTCATCTGATTGCGGAGTATTTTCGCGATCAGGGTAAAAATGTATTGTTACTCTGCGACAGCCTGACTCGGGCGGCTCACGCCCAGCGCGAGATTGGACTGGCCATAGGTGAGCCACCCACGGCCAAGGGCTATCCGCCCTCGGTATTTGCCCTGTTGCCAAGACTTATTGAAAGAGCAGGTGTGGGTCGCAAAGGTGTAGGATCCATTACCGCCATTTATACAGTGTTGGCTGAAGGTGATGACCGCGCTGACCCGATCGTGGATATAGCCCGAGCCTCACTGGACGGTCAGGTAATGTTATCCCGAGAACTGGCAGATGCAGCCCATTACCCGGCCATTGATCTGTCGGGGTCTATATCAAGAGTGATGAACAGCCTACTCAGCCCTGAACAGCTGAAGTCCGCCAATCTGTTCCGCCGCCTATGGACCCTGTATCAGCAAAATCAGGATCTAATTCAGGTGGGCGCCTATGAGACTGGCGCCAACCAGGACCTGGATAAGGCCATCAGACTGCGCCCACAAATGGAATCTCTGTTGCAGCAGTCCAGTGACGAGTCGGTCTCAATCGATAACTGTCATGCCATGATGCAGCAGCTGACGGCGGTGCAGTCATGAGCAATACCCCAGTCTGGGATGTCCTGGCAAGCAAGGCTCAGACAGAGGCACGTCAGGCTAGATTCCGCTACGACAATGCCCTGTCGCGAAAAGAGCAGGCCATAGACCGAGACCAAAAAGTCGACCAAATGTTGGTGGAATATGCTGAAAAGCTCAACGGTATTCAGCGCCGCGCTCACAGCACCACCGAGGCAGCCAATTTCCGTCAGTTCCTAGTCCAACTGCAGAGCATTAAGACGGATTCCATACGAGAGCTGGCCCTGTATCAGCACGACTGCGATGAGGCCAGTAAACAGTTGCAGCTTGCCGAGCAGGAGCGACATAAATATGAACAGTTAGCCGAGCGGGCTAAGCAAAAGCAGCGCGCCCTGTTGGCACACAGAGAGAGCAGAGAGGCCGAAGCCCAAAGTATGATGCAGTTTAACCTTAACTCTCGTAGCCAATACTAGGTTTTCAGTATTGGCACGTGTCTTGCAATTCCAATAATAGGAATCAGGCAATTCATTGAGAGTAACAGGTTAATGGACATTACAAAAAGTTTAGCTACAGAGCGAAGAGAGCCTGTAGATGCAGTAAAGTCGGCGCACTCAGCGCAGGGCGACAGTTTACTGGATGGCACAGCGAACAGATTTAAAGTCGCCTTCAAGGAAAATTTTGACAGATTGATGGCGGCAAAAAGTGGCAACCCACCGCCGAAAAGCGGCATGGTTGCGCCAGCCAGGGCAGAGGGGGACATTGAATTAGAGAGCCGGTCTCTGGAAGGGGGGATAAAATTGCTGCTCGGCGGCAAAGAGCCTTCTGAAGAGGCGGTTATGGCATTTGCCAGAGCTCAGGGTTTTGATGCTGAGGCATTGGGGGTGCTGGTTCAGAGCCGCATGGCTATGGCGCAGAATGATAAATGGAGCCCTGATCGGTCCTCACTGTCGATACTGAAACTAGACACAATTAATTTGCAAGATGTGCTGCCAAAGCTGAGCACTTTAGAGTCGCGCATAGCATCAGTGCCAGCGCCAACTAACTTGTTGGCTAGCAGTATGACTAGCGAGGCAGCCACGTTACAGAATCAGGTATCTGAGGTGCGGGTGGATCTCACCGAGAAGTCATCGGTAGAGACCAGAACAGCCACTCCAGAGCGCGCAGAACCGGAGGCTTGGCGCAAGCACGACCAGCATATGGAGATGTCGAGACGTCTGACTGAGGCACTGGGTCAGAGGTTAAGCGCCCAGATTGCTCGGGGAGCCTGGCGTGTTGAGATGGATATTCACCCCAAGTCCCTAGGCCGTATTGAAATACAGCTAGAGATGAAAAATGGCGAGTTAGAGGCGCATTTTAATGCCTCCAAACATTTAACCAGAGAGCTGTTGCAGGACAGTCTGTCAAAATTGCGTGAAGCACTTGATCAACATGGCATAGATTCTGCTTATATAGGATTAGGTGCTGGTCAAAGGCAGCATTCAGACGGAAATTCGACAGCTGAGCAGCGCCCAGAGCGCTTTAATCAGCAGGCATCGGAAAAGTCTGAAGACAGCGGCAACAGTCAGCGGCGGCGGGTCTCCAGCCATGGGCTGGATATTGAAGTTTAGATAAGCGAGCAGTTGACCACAGATAGTCAAATGGACAGAGTTCCGAAGCTATCGAATAATATTGGCATTTATTTGCTATTGAGTAATTTGCGAGGGCCACTATGGCTGATACAGACAATCTACTATCCCCAGAAGAGCTAGAGGCTCTTACAGCTGGTATTGAGGATGGCTCTATCGAGACAGATACAGGGCTAAATATTAGCGCCCTGGCTATCAAGCACGATATTACCAATGAAGATCGCTCGCTGAGCATGAATCTGACGGCTATCAACCTTATTAATGAACGCTTTGTTCGAGAGTTCAGAGTGGGTCTGCTTGACGTATTGAGAACCACCGCCAAGGTAAACACTGCCAAAGCGGAAATCATGGCCATTCAGGACTATATGAAAACCCTGGAGGCGCCGTTAGCGCTAAGTTCGATTAATCTGCATCCACTGCGTGGACTGTCGATGGTATGCATTGAGCCAGATATTATATTTGCCTGCCTGGACAACTTTTTTAGCGGTTTCGGCGGCAGCAAGATCAATCTTCAGTCTGATCGTGCCTTTACACCCATTGAATCCAGCATTATCAACATAATGACCAATATTCTGTTTGGCTCTCTGCAAGAAGCATGGGCGCCTATTATGCCGGTTAGATGTGAAACGGTTGCCTCAGATATCAACCCACAATTTATAGAAATAGCCGAAGAGAACGATTTGGTTATTGTTAATAGGTTCTCCCTAGATTTTGGCGATGGTGCCAGCGGAGAAATAGCTATTGTCTATCCCTATGGCATGCTGAAGCCGGTCCGCGATCTTCTCTCCAGCCGGGTACAGAGTGGGGAGCAGGAGACCGATGACTCCTGGCGCAACAATTTACGCTCAGCCACCATAGATGCTGAGCTAGAGGTAAAGGTGGTGCTAGGTGAGCTCGAAACTACCTTGAAACAGTTCAATCAGGCGAAAGAAGGCGATATTATTTTCTTTAAAAAAGACGATTACGCCAGGCTATTGGTGAGGAATGTCCCGCTCTTTGACACAGAGATCGGCGTGCAGGGTTCGCAGATGGCAGTACAGATTATCAATGCGCTGAGGCCCGAGGACTAGAACTCAGGGCTCCAGCAACCAACCATTATTGAAGTAACAACAGCGAGAAACATTATGTCAGATCCAGAAATAAATGAAGAAGTCGAAGCGGCAGAAGAAACGGGGCAGGCTGCGCAGCTGGATGCTCCAGTAAGTATTAATGCGGATGTTCTTGAAAATATTCCGGTGACCATCTCTATTGAAGTGGGCAGAACGGAGCTCAAAATCCGTGATTTGATGCGCCTAACCCAGGGCAGTGTTGTCGAGCTAGACAGGCTGGCTGGTGAACCTCTAGATCTGCTAGTAAACAATACACTGGTAGCTCAGGGTGAAGTTGTCTTGGTCAATGACCGTTATGGTGTTAAATTGACCAGAGTAATACCAGCGGTAGAGCGCGTAGCTAACCTTTAAATAGAGAACCCTATGTTGACTGAGTTTGGTTGGTCAGAATGGCTGTCGATGATGGCATCTTTGCTGCTGGTGATAGGCATGTTGGTGGCCACGCTTTTTGCGATCAAAAAACTGGGACCAAACCTGGGTAACAGCGGCAATAGACGGCTTAAACTGCTGGAGATACAAAACCTTGGTGGTCGCCAGAAACTCTTACTGGTAAGCTTGAATGGCGACCAGGTGCTGATCGGTCTGAGCCCTCAGGGTATGACCAAATTAGGCAGCTGGTCCGCTGTAGAAGAAGATAATGATAATGCCGAGCCCCAGTCCGATGCTCAGCAAACCAGTGAGGCCGGGCGCCCACTTGGTAATTTCAAGGATATGCTATCCCAAGCATTTAATAAAAATAAGGATTGAACCATGCTCCGATGGTTGATCGACAGAGATCCACCCGCCTTTAAGCTGAGCAGACTTACTCGCTTTCGTATTATTTTGCCCTCAATCATTCGCCGTCTCCCCAGCAAATGGCTGGTTATTGGCCTGTTAGCGCTTGGTTTTGCCAGTCCCGCGCTGTCTCAGGCAGGACTGCCCATTGTCAATATGGTCGATGACGGCAGCGGCGGCACAAAATACAGCCTGACCCTGCAGCTACTGGCTCTGATGACAGTGCTGACCCTGTTGCCCTCCCTTTTATTAATGATGACCTCCTTTGTGCGCATCATTATTGTGATGTCGCTGCTGCGCCAGGCACTGGGTACAGCTCAGACACCACCTAACCAGGTGTTGGTAGGTCTGGCACTGTTTCTGACGCTGTTTATTATGACGCCAGTTCTAAATACGGTGTACGACCAAGCCATAAGCCCCTATATGGACGAGACCATCAGCTTTGAAGCCGCCCTAGTGGAGGCTGAAATACCGATTCGCAACTTTATGCTCAACCAAACTCGCGAGTCTGATATTGCCATGTTTGTTGAGATTGCCGGCAATGAAAATATCGAGACCCCAGCCGACGTACCCTTTACCACCTTGGTTCCGGCCTTTATTACCTCAGAGCTTAAGAGTGCATTCTCAATTGGCTTCTTAATCTATATACCATTTGTGGTGATCGATCTGGTGGTGGCCAGTGTGCTGATGTCCATGGGCATGATGATGCTGTCGCCGATGATGATATCCATGCCCTTTAAGCTAATGTTGTTTGTCCTGGTCGACGGCTGGACATTAATTATGGGGTCTCTGACCTCTAGCTTTGCGATTTCCTAGGAGTTTTTATGGATGCTGCACAGGTAATTGATTTGGGAAGAGAGTCACTGTGGATTGCGGTGCTGGTCGCTGCGCCACTGTTAGGTGTGGCTCTGGCTGTGGGCTTGCTGATAGGTATTTTTCAGGCGGCCACCTCTATTCAGGAGATGACCCTGAGCTTTATACCCAAGCTGGCAGTTATGGTCCTGGCTCTGGTTATTTTTGGCGGCTGGCAGATCGCTGTTATGGTCGACTTCTTCCAGCGTATCTTTGAGCGTATTCCTACGCTATTTATCTAATGGATCTGCTTGTCGCCGAAGTTGTGCAGCTGTTTTACACGCTGCTTTGGCCGATGATCCGCATCTCGGCATTCCTACTGACGGCGCCTTTTTTCTCAATCCAAGCGGTCACAGTGCGCATTCGTGTGCTGTTGGCGCTGTTGCTGACCTGGATGGTTTATCCGCTGGCAGAATGGCCAGTCATCGATCCCCTCACTGCCCTCGGCTTGCAAGAAATATTTATGCAGATATTTATCGGCGTACTGCTAGGCACATTGCTGCAGGTGGTAAGCGCCGCGTTGATTGTGGGCGGTCAGGCTATTTCGGCCTCCATGGGCCTGAGTATGGCTAATATGGTTGACCCCAATATGGGTAATGTTCCAGTGATAGCCCAGTTTTTGATTATCTGTTCAACATTAATCTTTTTAGCTCTGGGCGGCCATATTATTGTTATCTCCCTGTTGCTTGAAAGCTTTCAATTAATGCCTATAGGTGAGATGTTCGAGGCCCAGCCGTTAATGGCGCTAATAATTCAGTGGAGCTCAATGATGTTTTTGGGCGCCGTGCTGTTGGCCCTGCCCATTATGGTCTCTCTACTACTGATCAATATAGGTTTGGGTGTGATCACCAGGGCGGCGCCAGCGCTCAATATCTTTGCGGTTGGTTTTCCCGCTATGATTCTTGCCGGTATTATCCTGCTATCCATGTCTATGAGCAGCATTGGTTTTCGTATCCAGTGGCTGTGGCAGGAGTCGTTTAAAATCATGAACCAAGCACTGGGAGTTGCCTGATGGCAGAGCAGGACTCTACAGCCGAAAAGACCGAAGAGCCCACCGCCAAACGGCTTGAAAAGGCTCGCGAAGACGGCCAGGTGGTGCGCTCCCAAGAGCTGTCTGTGGCCATGATGATGATCGGTGTCGCTGGCTTTATGTATATTTTTGGCGGCGCACTGATCTTGCAACTCAGCGAAGTTTTTGCCGCTGGGTTTATTTTCGATCGCAGAGATATCTTCTCAGATAACCTATTGCCGGCCACCTTTGGTTCCCAGGCGCTGGAGGGCATGCTGGTAGCAGTGCCCATTTTTGTTCTGGCCATTGTTCTGGCTTTTGGCGCCTCGGGCATACTGGGCGGCTTTAATTTTTCTATGAAGGCAGCTGCCCCCAAGGCCAGTAAAATTAATCCTCTGTCGGGGCTTAAGCGAATTTTTGGCACCAAGGCGCTGGTTGATTTAACTAAGGCCCTAGTCAAATTTGGGCTGGTGGCTGGAGTGCTATATCTGGTGGTTAGCAGCAGATTTGACCAGCTGATTGGGCTGGGTTTTATGGATATTCAGCCGGCCATGAGAGGTGCAGGTGAAATTATTGCGGGTGGAGTTGTACTGGTGACACTGACTTTAATTATAGCTGCGGCTATTGATGTTCCCTATCAGCTCTACGAACACAGTCAAAAAATGAAAATGACCAAACAGGAAGTTAAAGATGAGTTTAAGGATACCGAGGGTCGACCAGAAGTAAAGGCACAGATTCGTCGCAAGCAGCGCGAGATGGCCATGGGTCAGATGATGGATGCTGTCGGCGACGCAGACGTGATTATAGTCAACCCAGAGCATTTTGCTGTTGCACTGAGTTATGACCCCTCCAGTAGCGGTGCTCCCACAGTTGTGGCCAAGGGGGTGGACTTTTTAGCCCAGGGTATTCGCGAACGTGCTGGAGACAATGCAGTGCCGGTGTTTCTGTCGCCAACTCTAGCACGCGCACTCTATTTTACCACCGATGTTAACCAAAGCATCCCAGAGTCTCTATACTATGCAGTTGCGCAGGTCATAGCCTATGTATTCAGTTTGAATAGTCTAGGTCGCGGGGCCGCTGTAGCAGAGAAGCCAAATCCTGAGGTGCCCAAAGGCATGAGATATAACCCAGATGGAACACTTGCCGACTAGCTAAGCTTTTGCTTTACGGAGAAAACAGCCAATGAGAGAAGATCACCAAGAACCGGTTTTTGAACTGCAAAAATGGTTTGATAGCGGCGATATATTTTACCGCCCTGAAGACAAGCAGCGCCTTCAATATGCCCTAGATGCCATTGTGGATGACAAGTCAGGGCTTGCGGTTATTGGCGATAACGAGCGAGTGCTAGCTCATTACTGCCAGATGCTGCTGACTAAACTGCGCGATCTCGATGGTTTTGAGATCGAAGTATTTCTGCCAATGAATACCGTGAGTCTGCTTAAGCGATTCAATGAGTTGCTAGCCTCTATGTCGGTTGATGAGGCCAGACAGCCAGCCGCTGCTGATAAGCCCGTAACCCTGCTGGTGGTTAACGATGCCAACGAGATTCAAGAGGACCAGTGGTCCCTATTGACCAGGTTATTGTCAGATTTTCCGGGCGTCAATGTGCGCCTAGTGCTGTTTATTGATAAAACCAGCTGGCCAGAATATGAGGCGCCCCTAGATCAGCTGGGGCGAAATATCTACCGCTGGGCTCTGCAGACCGCCACATTAGCTGAAGCCATTGAGTTGATGCGCGCAGCCAGACAGTTTGGCTTCCAGCGTCAGACCGAAACCCTGCTGCTGGAGTCTGGTCTGGGTGCCGCTATCGAGGGCTCCTATGCAGACCCAGATTTAACAGAGGGTGCAGATGCGGTCGGCTCAGATGATAGCGCCAACCCCTTCCCTGAGGAGTCCATCGAGTTTCTTGAAGACGGCATAGATGATTTTGCAGAGCCTATGGACCCAGGTTTAGCTGATGGCGAAAGCTCAGAAAAGCGCAGCTTCTGGCCCGCGGCCCTGGTGTTTGTGCTGGCGGTGGCGGTGGCCTGGGCAATTCTCTCAAGAGTCAGTCCAGAGCCTGAAACCACAGTGGTGACCCAGATCATTGAGAGCACAACAACGCCGAAAAAAGTACTGGTGAAACCTGTGCAAAATGCCGATGAGCAGCATCAAGAAAAGCTGCTGCAAACCAGTCAGGCCCAGCAGGTGGTCAAGCAAATTCAGCAAGATCGGCAACAGGCGCAAAAGCAGGCGCCGGTAGCCAAGCCCAGACCAATACCCCAGCAAATGCCTGTGGATCCTGAACTTGAGAGCCCCAGAGCTTCTTCAGCCCCAGCACCTGAATTAAAAGCACCTGACACCAAAGTGGCTGAGACAGCAGCAACCGCCGCCCCTAAAACCTTGTCCACTGCTGAGGGCTCTGAATTTTCAGCGTCTATAGCTCGGGTTAAAACGGCCCGGGCCAGCGACTTTTTTGTTCAGCATATAGTGTTGAGCACAGAGGCACAGGCCAATCTCTATCTTGGCCGCTACAGCAGCTTGCGCAAAGCTATGGTGCTGCCTATTCAGGCGGGGCAGAGTAAAGTTTACGCTATTATCTCTGGCCCTTTCTCTACTAGAGAGAGGGCAGAGGCCTTTGCAGAGGGAGCGGCTATGCCGGCAGACTATTGGATAAGAGGTGCCATTCAATTGCAGGGCGCTATCTGATCAATGGTCTGTGTACGCTGTTTTAAACAGCGCATTGCAGGCATGCCGAAGACAGTCTGAATTCTAAAGTTACGGCCGCAACTGTCGATTTTAGAATCAAATGGGATGTTTACTATCTCTAATAGACAATTAATCTTACGGAATGGTTATGGCCGACGCTGACGAAGACACAAAAACTGCGGATGAGAATATTGAAAACCCCGAGCTGACAGAGGTTGCTCCTGAAGATGAGGAGGCAGTTGAGGCCGCAGAGCCCGCAGAGCCCTCCCTTGAGGATGATATTGAAGCCATATCTGATGTTCTGGACGGCCTCACGGATATTCTGACCCCGGAAGAAGAAGCAGATTACGACGCCAACAGAACGCCTGATCCAGGTGATCTCGAGCGTTTTTCTCAGGTTTTGGGCAAGGCAAAAAATATCTCTGGCCGCCTTGAGCAGCTGTTACCCAATGTGGTGATTACTGCCGAGGCCACCAATAGCGCTGCAGATGTCAGTCGCAGAGCCTCTTCGGCGCTGGAAAATGGCCTAGATCTGCTGCAGAAGCGGGTAGACTTGGTTGCCAGTGCCACTGCTGACACCGCCAAGCTGTCCAAGCGCATACTATTTGGTGCCATCGGTGGCCTGGTGATTGGTCTGGGCTTGCTGGGCGGCGTAACCTTTCTGATAGTCAGTCAAGGCTCACAGATTGATACTATGCTGGCGCAGGTAACCGAGCGCATTCAAAAAATGAATTCTGCCC
>Ga0115563_1000680_pt1 | contig 27122 bp, 24 predicted proteins | sample COGITO_mtgs_1105_2_FD_87198 | JGI IMG/M metagenome (GOLD analysis project Ga0115563, IMG submission 87198) | Pelagic marine microbial communities from North Sea - COGITO_mtgs_110519 | ecosystem: Environmental > Aquatic > Marine > Epipelagic | place: Germany:Helgoland, sampling site Kabeltonne...
GTGGCCAAGTCCGATCTGGAACGCGCCAATGGTCAATTGTGGAGCATCGAACAGATAATGGGGGCTTTCATCGGCCCGCCGCTGGCTGGATTTTTAATCGCTTGGGCTGTGCCTGCACCGTTTGTACTGGATACGTTGAGTTTTGCCTTGGCGGCTGGAATGGTGTTTTTCATCGCAATTCCATCCCGACCGGCGGTGATCCGGCGTTCGGTCTGGCGCGAGGCGGTCGAGGGCATGGTATGGATACGGTCCCATCGGGTCATTTTACAACTGGCACTGATGCTGGGGGTGATGAACGCACTGGGGATGTTGGTGGTGACAATTTTGGTGTTGTATTCACAAGAGGTGCTGGGTCTTAGCGTGATCGAACACGGACTGTTGTTGATCGCCGGTGCGGCGGGAGGCGTGGTTGGCGGGCTGATCTGTCCAAAAATAGCTTCCGTGTTAGGGCGCCGAAGCGCTTTGCACTGCGCGCTTGTGGTCTGGGCTGTGAGCAATGCGCTGCTGGCGCTTGTGCCCTCTGTGCTGATCGTGGCACTGGCGCTGTTTTTGGAAATGTTTGCGGCACTGTTGTGGAATGTGGTGACGGTGTCGTACCGCCAGCGCATTATTCCCGATGCGCTGCTGGGGCGGGTCAACAGCATATACCGTTTTTTCGGATGGGGTTTGTTGCCGTTCGGGGCGCTGGCATCCGGTGCGATTGTGGTCATGGCCGAACCGGACCTAGGCCGGGCGCTGGCTTTGAGAATGCCGCTTGTGATTGCGGCGGTGGGATCTTTTGCAATATTGCTCTATGGGCTTGTTTGGCTGCAGATTGACGAAGAATTACGGTTTTCCGGTATGGGGTTGCGCGGCCGAAGGTTGCGGCGAAAGGTTGCAGCGAAGGTTACGTCCGTATGTAATTTTTATTGATTGACGGATCAATCAAAAAACATCTACACTATAGGTGACTGTAAAAAGGAATTAAAATGCCAAAAGTTGGGATGGAACCGATCCGCCGCGCTGCTTTGGTCAAGGCAACGATCGCCGAGATTGGCGAGGCGGGCACACTTGATGTTACGGTCAGCCAGATCGCCAAGCGCGCCGGTATGTCCAGCGGGTTGGCCCATCATTATTTTGGCGGAAAAGATCAGATTTTTTTGGCCGCGATGCGTCACACATTGGCACTATACGCCGCTGAGGCGCGCGGAGCATTATCGATGGCCCGCACGCCGCAAGACCGTATCGGGGCCATCGTCCGCACCAGTTTTTCGCCCAGTCACTTTCAGCGCGATGTCATTGCCGCGTGGCTCAATTTTTATGTTCTGGCGCAGAGCTCACAACAGGCCGGACATCTTCTTGGTATCTATCAGCGGCGTTTACGATCAAACCTGATCTTTGCCCTGCGCCCTTTGGTGGGCTCGCGGTCGGTGGATGTGGCCGAGCAACTGGCAGGTATGATCGACGGACTTTATCTGCGCCAAAGCCTTGGCCAAACTCTGGCCGACCCTGAGAGGGCGATCAGACACGTGATGCGGGCCGTGGCCTTAGAATTAGCGCAGGGGCCGTCACGTTGAACCGCAATATCCTGATTTTCATGGTAGATCAACTCAACGGCACCTTGTTTCCCGATGGGCCGGCCAGCTGGCTACATGCGCCAAACCTGAAACGTCTTGCAGCGCGATCAACACGGTTTAAGCGCGCCTACACAGCCTCGCCGCTATGTGCGCCGGGACGGGCGAGTTTTATGTCCGGTCAATTGCCCAGCGCCACGCGGGTCTATGACAATGCTGCCGAGTTTGCCTCGTCAATCCCGACCTATGCCCATCACCTGCGCCGTGGTGGATATCAGACAAGCCTGACTGGAAAGATGCATTTTGTCGGGCCCGACCAGTTGCATGGCTTCGAAGAGCGTTTGACCACCGATATCTATCCGGCCGATTTTGGCTGGACCCCTGATTATCGCAGGGCTGGTGAACGGATTGAGTGGTGGTATCACAACCTTGGCAGCGTCACTGGCGCTGGTATTGGCGAAACCTCGAACCAGCTGGAATATGACGATGAGGTTGCCTATCATGCCACCAGCAAGCTTTATGATCTGGCGCGCGGAGAGGATGCGCGCCCGTGGTGCCTGACGGTCAGCTTTACCCATCCGCATGATCCCTATGTGGCACGTAAAAAATACTGGGATCTCTATGAGGATTGCGATCACCTGCTGCCGCAGGTGCCGTCCATTCCTTACGCAGATCAAGATGCTCACTCAAAGCGGATTTTCGACGCGAATGACTGGCGGTCTTACGAGATCTCCGAGGCGCAGATCAAAGCCTCGCGTCGGGCGTATTTTGCCAATATCAGCTATCTTGATGACAAGATCGGTGAGGTTCTGGACGTCCTTGAGACGACCGGACAAGAGGCGACGATCCTGTTTGTATCAGATCATGGCGATATGCTGGGGGAACGTGGCCTGTGGTTCAAAATGTCGTTCTTTGAAGGTGCTGCACGGGTGCCTTTGATGATTGCGGCTCCTGAAATGGCACCAGGTGTTGTCACCGCGCCGGTTTCGACCATCGATATCTGTCCGACGCTGTGCAATTTAGCGGGTATCAGTATGGCTGAGGTTATGCCTTGGACCCATGGTGAGAGCTTGGTGCCTCTGGCGTCGGGTGGCGCGCGCCGTCAACCGGTGGCGATGGAATATGCAGCAGAGGCGTCTTATGCGCCGCTTGTCAGCCTGTGTTCAGGGTGGTGGAAATACACACGCTGTGCGCTGGATCCGGAGCAGTTGTTTAATCTTGAGACCGACCCGCATGAGCTGTGCAATCTGGCGTCTAACCCGCAGTATGCAAAGGTTTTGGAGGACTTGCGCGACCAGTCCCATGCGCTGTGGGATTTGGACCGGTTTGACGCTGAGATCCGTGAGAGCCAAGCCCGTCGCTGGGTGATTTATGAAGCGCTGCGCGAAGGTGGCTATTACCCTTGGGATTATCAACCGCTGCAAAAAGCCTCTGAGCGCTATATGCGCAATCACATGGATCTCAACGCCTTAGAGGCCAAAAAACGTGTTCCAAAGGCACCGTGAGATATGTGCCCCCCCCTGTGCCAATCATACTCAAATCAAGGAACAATCAATGACTTTCATTCAGCCTGTGGCCAGCCATTTTATCAACGGTCGCTATGTAGACGATACCACCGGCCCGGTGCTTGGGTTGATCTATCCTGCCACTGGACAACTTTTGGGGCAGTTACACACGGCGACACCAAAAATTGTCGAAGACGCTTTGGCCAGTGCAAAACAGGCACAAAAAGCATGGGCGGCCACCAGCGGCACCGAACGTGGGCGTATCCTGCGCCGGGCGGCTGAGATGATCCGGGCACAGAACCGCGGCCTGTCTGTGGCTGAGACGTATGACACCGGCAAACCCTTGTCCGAGACGCTTTATGCGGATGCGACCAGTGGTGCGGATGCGTTGGAATATTTTGGTGGTCTGGCGGGCAGTCTTACCGGCGAGCATATTCAACTGGGCGAGGATTGGGTCTATACAGTCCGCGAGGCGCTGGGTGTCTGTGTCGGAATTGGCGCATGGAATTATCCCACTCAAATCGCCTGTTGGAAAGCAGCCCCTGCGCTGGCTTGCGGCAACACAATGGTGTTTAAACCATCCGAGACAACGCCAGTTTGCGCTTTGAAAATTGCAGAAATCCTGTCGCAGGCTGGTCTGCCTGACGGGGTGTTTAACGTCATTCAGGGGCAGGGTGATGTGGGGGCGTCTCTGGTGAGCGATGAGCGCGTGGCCAAAGTGTCTTTGACCGGATCAGTGCCCACGGGTCGCAAGGTCTATGCCGCCGCCGCCGTAGGCGTCAAACATGTCACGATGGAGTTGGGTGGCAAATCACCGTTGATTATTTTTGGTGATGCAGATGTTGAAAATGCCGTTGGTGGGGCGATTTTAGCAAATTTTTATTCTTCGGGTCAGATTTGTTCTAACGGCACCCGCGTGTTTGTGCACAAAGACATCAAACAGGCGTTTCTGTCGCGGTTGGTTGCGAGACTAAAGCAGGCGGTGATTGGCGACCCTCTGGATGAGGCAACAAATTTTGGGCCGATGGTCAGCCAACGGCAAATGGATATTGCGCAATCCTACATCACCAAAGGCCACGATGAGGGCGCGCGCCTGGTCTATGGTGGCTCACGGCTGGCCGGCGACGGCTTTTATCTGGAACCCACCGTGTTCGCCGATGTGACAGATTGCATGAAAATCGCCCAAGAAGAGATATTTGGCCCAGTGATGTCGGTGTTTGATTTTGAGGACGAGGCCGACGTGATCAGCCGCGCCAATGCGACCGAATTCGGTCTGTCTGCAGGGGTGTTTACCCGTGATATCAGTCGCGCGCACCGGGTGATTGCGCAGTTAGAGGCTGGCAGTTGTTTTATCAATTCGTATAATGATGCCCCCGTTGAAGCCCCGTTTGGTGGCACCAAGAGTTCCGGGGTGGGCCGTGAAAACTCTAAAGCGGCGATTGCGCATTATTCGCAGATGAAATCCGTCTATGTGCGCATGGGCGATGTAGAGGCACCGTTCTGATAAAGCGGCCTTGGAGAATATAATGGAAGCTGATTTTGTTATTATCGGGGCGGGCAGCGCCGGCTGCGCAATGGCCTACCGATTGAGCGCGACAGGCGCCAGTGTGCTGGTGATCGAATTTGGCGGTACCGATGCGGGGCCGTTGATTCAGATGCCCGGGGCGTTAAGTTACCCTATGAATATGGCGCGGTACGACTGGGGGTATAAGTCTGAACCAGAGCCTCATCTTGGCGGGCGCCGTCTTGTTTGTCCACGCGGCAAAGTGATTGGCGGCTCGTCGTCAATCAACGGTATGGTTTATGTGCGGGGTCATGCACGGGATTTTGATACATGGTCCGATATGGGGGCTCGTGGTTGGGCCTATGCGGATGTTCTGCCGTATTACAAACGCATGGAATGCTGGGACAGCCGCGGCCATGGCGGTGATGCAAGCTGGCGTGGCACTGACGGGCCGCTGCACGTCACCCGTGGAACCCGAGAAAACCCGCTGACCTTGGCTTTTGTCAAAGCTGGACAACAGGCGGGATACGAGCTGACCGATGATTATAACGGCGAAAAACAAGAGGGCTTCGGCCCGATGGAACAGACCACCTATAAAGGTCAGCGCTGGTCTGGGGCGAATGCCTATCTCAAGCCCGCGCTCAAGCGGCCCAATTGTGAAATGATCCGCGGTTTGGCCGAGAAAGTGATCATCGAAGACGGGCGTGCCGTTGGGGTTCAGGTGCGGCGTGGCGAGCAATCTTTACGTATCAACGCCCGTCGAGAAGTGGTTATTGCTGCCTCGTCGATCAATTCACCCAAATTGCTGATGCTGTCGGGGATAGGTCCGGCAGCGCATTTGGCCGAGCATAATATCGCAGTTGTGGCCGACCGCGCTGGTGTGGGACAAAACCTGCAAGATCATCTTGAACTTTATATCCAAATGGCGGCCAGCCAACCGATCAGCCTTTACAAATACTGGAACCTTTTGGGCAAGGCCTGGGTTGGCGCCAATTGGCTGTTTGGCCGGCGTGGACCGGGCGCGTCAAACCAGTTTGAGAGTGCCGCTTTTATTCGGTCGCAGCCCGGGGTGAGTTATCCCGATATTCAGTATCATTTTCTGCCGTTGGCAGTGCGCTATGATGGGCAGGCAGCCGCCGAAGGGCACGGATTTCAAGCCCATGTCGGCCCGATGCGCAGTGCGTCGAGGGGCGCGGTGAGCTTGCGATCATCCGATCCGTCTGATGCGCCTAAAATCTTATTTAATTATATGTCACAGACCAGCGATTGGCAGCAGTTTCGCACATGTATTCGTCTCACCCGAGAGATTTTTGCGCAGGAGGCATTCAAGCGCTTTGTGAAACACGAAATTCAACCCGGGGCGTCGCTGCAAAGCGACAGTGACCTGGACGGATTTATTTTCGACCATGTTGAAAGTGCCTATCATCCTTGCGGCACGTGCCGAATGGGCGCGCCGGATGATACATTGGCGGTGGTCGACCCAGAAGCGCGGGTAATAGGGGTCGATAATCTGCGACTGGCTGACAGCAGCGTGTTTCCGCAGATCCCAAACGGTAATCTCAATGGACCATCGATCATGGTGGGAGAGAAGGCCAGCGATCACATACTTGGAAAAACACCGCTGCCACGATCAAATGACCGTCCTTGGATTCCGCCACGCACTGACACCGCCCAGCGGTAGCGGCTTTTTCTCTGTGGATCGTTTATAGACGATCTTGCGGGAAATAGCCTGCAGTAGGCTTACTACTTTAAGTCGTTTTCCTGAACAGGATAAAAACTTGCTGTTTCTGCTATTTGGCCTGCTAGCTGTCGTTGGCGCGCAAGCACCAAGAGCATGATAAAGATACCCGATACAGCTGAACACTCCATCAACCACAGCAGAGGTATCTCGCCCGTGTCGGTTGAGACCATCGCGCCTGCCAATGCCGATAAGGCAGCGCCCCCCCCGATCATGATTGCGCTGCCTAAGCCAGAGGCGGTCCCAGCCAAATTTGGGCGGACAGAGAGCATGCCGGCGGTTGCATTTGGAATGGTCATGCCATTCCCAAATCCAACAAAACACATAAAGCCAAAAAAACTCAGGCTTGAACCATACCCTGCGTAGCTGACGATCAGTGACAGGGCAGATCCTAAGCTGGTGAAACCAAGGCCGCAAAATACCATGGTGTTGATGCCAAACTTTTCGGACCAACGTCCAGACATAAAGTTGCCTGCAAAATATCCTATTGCTGGTGCGCCAAAAAAAAGCCCGAGTTGTTCGGGAGTGAGAGTGAAAATCTCGGTACCAACAAAGGGTCCACCGCCAAGGTAAATGAAAAATGAGCCTGAGCCTAAAGCTGAGGCAAGGCAATACCCCCAAAATCTTTGCGAACTTAATAGTTGTTTGTATTCAATTACTTGTTTGGGAAAAGAGGTTTTTCCCTTGGGTGCGGTTTCCCCCAAATCAAACCATGTGAGTATAAAAATACACACTCCTAGGCCGGCTAATAAGATAAATATCACCTGCCATCCGAAGTATCTATCCAGATAGCCGCCAATACCAGGGCCAATCATCGGCGCCACCGCCATGCCCATTGTTACATAAGCTATTTTAGAGGCTGCGGCGTCTTTGCCCACGGTATCGCGCACTATTGCACGCGACAGCACCATGGTTGTCGCAGCAAAGGCTTGAACAAAGCGTAATGCGAGAAAGGTTTCGGCATTTGGTGCCCATATTGTCGCCAGAGAGGCAATTATAAACAGGCCTAAACTGACCAAGATTACCGGCCGCCGTCCGATGCGGTCAGAGATTGGTCCGCTGAACAGCTGTAATAGCGCGCTTGCCCCTAGGTAGATTGCGACTGATAGGCTCATCACACTGGGTGTGGTGTTGTAATAAGCGGCCATGCTGGGCAGGCTGGGCAGAAAAATATTCATCGCTAAAGCTGAGATGCTGGCAAGGGCGATCAGAGTGACGATATGCGGTTGCGTGCTTTGGTCAAATAATTGAGCCGGCGCAAAATACTTCATAGGTGTGCTTATGAAAATTGAATGCCATTGTCCATCGTAATTTAACCGTAGGTTGATGAATTGACCGCGGCGGTCTTTCCGATCTTATTGCCTTCCGTATTTTTATTGATAGATTGTGCCCAGTTGAAAAAGGAATGGCCATGATTGATGTCCTGCGTGAGTTAGAAAATCGCCGCAAAAAAGCCCGTCTTGGGGGGGGGCAGCGCCGGATAGACAGCCAACACGCCAAGGGAAAGCTCACCGCCCACGAACGGGTTGAGTTATTATTAGATGAAGCCAGCTTTGAAGAGTTCGATATGTTTGTTTCGCACCGTTGTACCGATTTTGGCATGGCAGATAACCGGCCTGCGGGAGACGGCGTGGTCACCGGTTGGGGTACGATAAACGGGCGTATGGTTTATGTGTTTTCACAAGACTTCACTGTTTTTGGAGGGTCCTTGTCTGAAACACATGCGCAAAAAATCTGTAAGATTATGGATATGGCAATGCAGAACGGTGCGCCTGTGATCGGTATCAATGACTCTGGTGGGGCCCGTATACAAGAGGGTGTTGCCAGTCTTGCGGGCTATGCTGAGGTTTTTCAACGTAACATTTTGGCCTCGGGCGTGGTGCCGCAAATAAGCTTGATCATGGGTCCCTGTGCCGGAGGAGCCGTCTACTCGCCAGCGATGACGGATTTCATTTTTATGGTGAAAGATAGTTCTTACATGTTCGTGACTGGCCCGGATGTTGTGAAAACCGTTACCAATGAAGTGGTTACGGCCGAAGAACTGGGCGGCGCGTTGACCCACACGAAAAAGTCATCAGTGGCAGATGGTGCTTTTGAGAATGATGTCGAAGCGCTGGTCGAGGTGCGGCGTTTGGTGGATTTCTTGCCGCTGAACAACCGCGAAAAACCCCCTGTACGACCGTTTTTTGATGATCCTGCGCGGGTTGAGCCCTCGCTTGATACGCTCATCCCCGACAATACCAACACGCCATATGATATCAAAGAGCTGATCTTAAAACTGGCTGACGAGAGTGACTTTTTTGAAATTCAAGAAGAGTTTGCGCGTAATATCATAACCGGTTTTATGCGCCTTGAGGGCCAGACCATCGGCGTTGTGGCAAATCAGCCTATGGTTTTGGCGGGCTGTCTTGATATTGACAGTTCGCGCAAAGCGGCGCGCTTTGTGCGGTTTTGTGATGCGTTTGAAATTCCCATTTTGACCTTGGTGGACGTGCCGGGGTTTCTGCCCGGTACCTCGCAAGAATTTGGCGGTGTGATAAAACATGGCGCGAAACTGCTGTTTGCTTACGGCGAGGCGACGGTGCCAAAAGTAACCTTGATTACCCGTAAAGCCTATGGGGGGGCCTATGATGTGATGGCCTCAAAACATCTGCGCGGAGATTTTAACTATGCCTGGCCCACGGCTGAGATTGCGGTGATGGGTGCCAAGGGCGCGACCGAGATTATCCATCGGGCTGATCTTGGGGACAGCGCAAAAATTGCGCAGCATACGCAGGATTATGAAGCGCGGTTTGCTAATCCTTTTGTGGCGGCCGAGCGCGGTTTCATAGACGAGGTGATCCAACCGCGCAACACGCGCATGCGGATATCGCGGGCCTTTGCTTCACTGCGGGGAAAAAAGCTGACCAACCCATGGAAAAAACATGATAATATCCCGTTGTAGAGGGGTGTTGTAATGGCGAAACCTAGGTGGCATATCCTGCGGGAAGCGCAGGGTTTGACACTGGCGCGTCGATTGCCAGTTCGCTTTGATATCAGCGTTCAGATAACCCTTCCCAAGGCGCATAAGCTATATTTGGCCCAGCAAATCCGGCAAGATCTGTGGCGTCGTCTTCAAAACTTGCGCGGGTTCACACCTGTTGTTCAGGTTATAGATTATAACCGTGGTCTTTTGGTGCGTGCCGGGGGGCAAGTGCAGGGCGCAGTCCCTAAACAACACGTGGAGGATGAGATCAGAGCTCTGCTGACGAATAGCAGCCATCAATCTCGTTGGCTTACCCAAGCGAGGTTGAGGTTACAGTCGAACAATTGTCCTAATGAGGGTTAAGTGACTTAAATCGCGGCCCTTGCGATTTTACAAAGTTGTTTTTTATCAGCCCGTTATTCCACCGAGTTTGGTGAATTTTTAATTATGCTAAAAGTATAGAATTTCATTTATCTAAATTCTTAGGTATGTTAACCCTACAATCGGAAGCGCATTCACTTTTTGAATCTGTGACCGTACAGTCTAAAGATAAGCCATCACGGTTTCTGGATAATTTAGGAGTTTAAAATGTTGAATAAGTGTAAATTGGTCGTTGTTTTCGGTTTGATTGCTGGCCTTGCAGCATGTGCTCAACCCGTTGAGCCAGTTGATACAGGCGAGATTACAATGGAACCCACAATGGGTGGTAAGTACAAGTAAGTTCGCTTGGAGCGGATGTCATGCTAACTGCAAAGGCCTGCATGGGCTTTTCATGTTGCTTTGTGGGCCTATGCTAAAGCATCGGCAATTTCCGGGGCGCCTTGCAGGAACTGATTTTCAGTTTACTGTTCGGCGCGCTAATCCCAGAGGCGTGACGGCTATAACGCGCAGAGAGCGTTATAGTGATCGTAAACCGGCAGACCGCCGGGCAGATGCTGGTTTTGTCAAAGCGCTCTGGGAGTGTTTTGGCGACCAGCCTTTTGTGCGTGGCAACCTTGACGCTGGTCGGCTGAGTTGGTTGTTTGGGCGCGAAGTTATCGCGGCGCAAGAGCCGTTTGATGCTCAAGATTACGATGCTGAGCTACTTTTAAACGTCTCTCTGGCACGCGGATCGTTTCCCGAAGCTTTTGAGGCCTAGCGCCTAGCAACCGTCGCTTAAAGAGTGATCAGGTGCCTTTAGGTATTACATGTCCAGCTGATTTTGATACGGATGTCCAATATAGATTTGCTGGGTCTGAATTTAGACCAAGCAGCCTTAGCCTTGTTTGTTATTGAGGGGCTGTATATAATTGGCTAAGCTTGTTTCAACAGTTTGAAGACGTATGTCTAAAGGATTGAATGTGTTTGATAAATTATTGATAGCAAACCGGGGTGAAATTGCCTGTCGCGTGATAAAAACCGCCCGAAAGATGGGTCTAAAGACGGTGGCAATCTATTCAGATGCAGATAAAAACGCACTGCATGTAGAGATGGCTGACGAGGCTGTGCACATCGGGCCAGCCGCCGCCAATCAGTCTTATATCGTGATCGACAATGTCATGCGCGCGGTAACACAAAGTGGCGCCCAAGCGGTACACCCCGGGTACGGGTTTCTGTCTGAGAACAGCAAATTTGCCCAAGCACTTGAACAGGCTGGTGTCGCCTTTGTCGGACCACCTGTGCGGGCGATCGAGTCTATGGGTGACAAGATTACGAGCAAAAAGATTGCTCAAGAGGCGGGGGTCAGCACCGTACCCGGTTATATGGGCTTGATTGCGGATGCCGAAGACGCGGTTAAGATTTCTAATCAGGTTGGTTACCCTGTGATGATCAAAGCCAGCGCGGGGGGCGGCGGCAAAGGCATGCGCATTGCCTATAACGATGCCGAAGCCCGCGAAGGCTTTCAAAGCTCGAAAAACGAGGCGGTCAAAAGTTTTGGTGATGGCCGGATTTTTATCGAGAAGTTTATCACCCAACCACGTCATATTGAAATTCAGGTCCTGGCGGATGCGCACGGCAATTGCTTGTATCTGGGCGAGCGTGAATGTTCGATCCAGCGCCGGAACCAGAAGGTGGTTGAAGAGGCGCCGTCGCCATTTATTGATGCGGCCACCCGCAAAGCAATGGGTGAACAGGCCTGCGCGCTGGCGATGGCTGTGGGCTATACCAGCGCAGGTACGGTTGAGTTTATTGTGGATGGTGCCCGTAATTTTTATTTTCTGGAAATGAACACTCGATTGCAAGTCGAGCATCCTGTGACTGAATTGATCACCGGAATTGATCTGGTGGAACAAATGCTGCGGGTTGCCAATAATGAACCGCTCAGCATTACCCAAGCCGATGTAAAGCTTAATGGCTGGGCGATTGAGAACCGGCTTTACGCCGAGGATCCTTACCGGGGATTTTTGCCCTCAATCGGGCGTTTGACACGCTACCGCCCGCCGATTGAAATTGCCACGGATACCCATGTGATCCGCAATGATACCGGTGTATTCGAGGGCGGCGAAATTACTATGTATTACGACCCGATGATCGCAAAACTTTGCACATGGGCCCCGACGCGTGATGGTGCAATTGAACATATGCGCGATGCATTAGACCGGTTTGAAGTCGAGGGTATTGGCCATAATTTGCCATTTTTATCTGCAGTCATGGATCATCCGAAATTTGTGTCCGGTGATATGACAACGGCCTTTATTGAAGAGGAATATCCCGACGGGTTTAACGGTGTGAGCCTGCCTGAGGCCGACCTGCGGCGCATTGCTGTGTGTTGTGCGGCGATGCACCGGGTTTCTGAGGTTCGGCGCACGCGGGTATCAGGGCGGATGGACAATCACGAACGCAAAGTGGGCGTGGATTGGGTTGTGACGCTCCAGGGCGCCAACTGGCCAGTCCAAATTGAGGCAGATCACGCCGGTTCGACAGTACGCTTTGAAGATGGCGCGACGTATCGGGTCAGCGGGGATTGGACGCCTGGGGATGTCTTGGCCATTATGCAGGTGGATGAAACGCCCCTGATCTTTAAGGTGGCAGAGACAACCAGCGGCTTTCGGGTTCGGTCACGTGGTGCCGATTTCATTGTGCGTTTGCGCACACCGCGTCAGGCTGAATTGGCTCTGCTGATGCCGGAAAAACTGGCCCCTGATACCTCTAATATGCTTTTGTGCCCAATGCCCGGCTTGATCGTCAAAATAGACGTTAAAGTGGGCGACGAAGTGCAGGACGGTCAAAGCCTATGTACTGTCGAAGCCATGAAAATGGAAAATATTCTGCGGTCAGAAAAGAGAGTTTTTGTGACCAAGATTAACGCGGCCCCCGGTGATAATCTGGCTGTTGATGACGTAATTATGGAATTTGGCGAGAGTTGCGAGCCGGTCGCTGAAGCGCGGTAAGGCTTTATTGCTGTTGGCCGTGTGGGTTGTACCGCTCGGGGCTGGCGTCAGCCACCCGTCCGTATTTCCTGCCGTCGCATCGGCATTTTATCGATAACGCGGGAAATTTCGCGCACAGACCACGGCGATGGCTTGCGCAGCTTGATGCCGCCGTCCTTGCCGATTAGAACCAGCATGAACCCACGGGGTCTTAACGCTTGCCGTAAATCCGTCTTTTGTGATGGGTCTGTGTCGGTTATCACCACCACGTCGCGTTCTTTCAAGTCAGGCAGCCGCTCCTCAAGTAGTCGCAGTTGCTCCAAGAAACGTGGGTCGTCCGGACTGTCTGCCAAAACCACGATTGGGCGGTTGACCCATAGGAAATCGTCGAGATTGATCTCGGCACCCTTTAAGATAATCGCGTTGTCGTTGACCTCGGTCTCGTTGGCAAAGCTTGCTGTAGCCGCAAGTAGAATCGCAAAAACACTCTGTGCAAAATATTTCATATTCGCCTCCATTAACCTCAATATAGTCTTTGTGCGTCTGTTTGCGAAGGCGCTGTGGCACTGTTCTTGAAAATATTTCTCAACCTTTCAGAGAAGCGGTTAAAGGGGTGAACAAACATGTGGAAAATTATTTAGATAGGTGGATGATCCGTGGGTGTGGCCTGCGATTTTTGTCCGCAATTTTGGCCCGCACTTGTAGCGAGCGCAAAACCCCTCTTAGCAGTGCTAATTGCAGGGCACTGGCTGTCGTTTAATCTTCTTTGATGAAGGAAAAGCCTTGGGTCGCCGTAGGTCTTTCACCCTGTGACGTGACGATATACAAAGCGGTGCTTGGCGCGCACGCTATGTGGCGTTAGAAGAGCTCTCAGGCGATGGAATAAAGGAATATCACAATGGGCGACAAAACCTCTGACTGGGCCAAGCTGGCTGAAAAAGAACTGCGTGGCCGACCGTTGAGTGATCTGACATGGAACACGCTTGAAGGCATCGATGTTCAACCGCTTTATACTGCCGAGGATATTGTGGGGCTTGATCACATGGATGGCATCCCGGGGCAGGCGCCTTTCACCCGTGGTGTCAAAGCGACGATGTATGCCGGCCGCCCATGGACTATTCGCCAATATGCAGGCTTTTCAACTGCCGAAGAATCCAATGCCTTCTACCGTCGTGGTTTGGCGGCAGGCCAGCAGGGGGTGTCCGTAGCCTTTGACCTGGCAACGCACCGAGGCTATGACAGTGACCATCCAAGGGTTGAGGGTGATGTTGGTAAAGCCGGCGTGGCGATTGACAGCGTTGAGGATATGAAAATTCTGTTTGACGGTATTCCGCTGGATAAGGTCAGCGTCTCAATGACGATGAACGGGGCGGTTATTCCTATTTTGGCAAGTTTTATTGTCGCGGGCGAAGAGCAGGGGCATGACCGTGCGGTGCTGTCGGGCACTATTCAGAACGACATTCTGAAAGAATTCATGGTGCGCAACACCTATGTTTATCCGCCTGAACCCTCTATGCGGATAATAGCGGATATTATTGAATATACCAGCAGCGATATGCCAAAGTTTAATTCGATCTCGATTTCGGGCTATCACATGCAAGAGGCTGGAGCCAATTTGGTGCAGGAACTGGCCTATACTCTGGCGGATGGAAAAGAATACGTCAAAACCGCGATGGCGCGGGGCATGGATGTCGATACATTCGCCGGACGTCTTTCATTCTTTTTTGCCATTGGCACAAATTTCTTTATGGAGGCCGCAAAACTGCGCGCCGCCCGTCTACTGTGGCACCGGATTATGACCGAACTGGGTGCAAAAAATGACCGCTCGAAAATGCTGCGAACCCATTGTCAGACCTCTGGCGTCAGCTTGGCAGAACAAGACCCCTATAATAACGTGATACGCACCGCTTATGAGGCCATGAGCGCAGTGTTGGGGGGGACCCAGTCGCTGCATACCAATGCGCTGGATGAAGCGATTGCCCTACCGACAGATTTCAGCGCGCGAATTGCGCGCAATACGCAGTTGATTTTACAAGAAGAAACTGGAGTGACCAATGTGGTCGATCCACTTGCCGGTTCATATTATGTCGAAAAGCTTACCGCGGATCTGGCGGATGAAGCTTGGAAATTGATCAGTGAAGTTGACGGGTTGGGCGGCATGACCAAAGCGGTCGCCAGCGGCATGCCGAAACTGCGGATAGAAGAAACTGCGGCGATGCGTCAAGCTAACATTGACCGTGGCAAGCAAGTTATTGTTGGTGTTAATAAATACCGCCTTGAGCAAGAAGATAAGATTGATATCCTGAGCATTGATAACAACGCCGTTCGTCAGGCGCAGGTGACCCGGCTTGCCAGCATTCGGCATCACCGCGACCCAGGGGCGTGTGAGGCGGCTTTGGTTGAAGTTGAAAGACGTGCCCGCGAGGGTGGCAACCTTCTGGGAGCTGCGGTTGAGGCGGCGCGCGCACGCGCCAGTGTCGGCGAAATCAGCACGGCCATGGAAAACGTCTTTGGCCGCCACCGCGCCGAGGTTAAAACCCTAGCAGGCGTCTATGGTGCCGCCTATGAGGGGGATGAGGGATTTGCCATGATCCAGAAATCAGTTGAGGCCTTCGCCGAAGAAGAGGGCCGGCGTCCACGGATGCTGGTGGTGAAAATGGGTCAGGACGGACATGACCGCGGCGCCAAGGTAATTGCAACGGCTTTTGCCGATATTGGCTTTGATGTAGATGTTGGTCCGCTGTTTCAAACCCCCGAAGAGGCGGCGCAGGATGCCGTTGATAATGATGTGCATGTGATCGGGATCTCGTCGCAGGCGGCGGGTCACAAAACGCTCGCTCCAAAATTGATCGAGGCGCTTGAGGCAAAAGATGCTGGCGACATTTTGGTGATTTGTGGTGGTGTGATTCCGCAGCAAGATTATGCCTTTCTAAAAGACGCAGGCGTCAAGGCGATCTTTGGCCCTGGGACAAATATTCCCGACGCGGCCCAAGATATTCTAAAGCTGATCCGCGCCGCGCGCCCCTGATAGCGGCTGCGCAGCCCCCATCAGCCGTGTATTATGATCACGGTGGGGTCTGGGGTGCTTTGGTCTGTGGCTCTGCTATGGGGGTGGTGGCGGTCGGGGCTGTCACGCTTGAGGTCCCGCTTATAACCATGCGTGGCGCGGTTGGGTCAGTCTTGTTGGCACATGCCGCGGTGCTGGCGGCCCGGCGTTTTTTGACCCCATCGCTTGGGATAGCTCTGATTTTGCGCCGGGCAGGGCGCGCGACACTAATCAGCGGGCTTTACAACCGTATCGAGCAGGGCGTGCTGGCGCTTTGTATCTGGCCCGCCGCGGTGTTTGGGCTTGTGGCGCAGGGGCCGAGGGTCTGTGTGGCATTGGTCTTGAGATTTACTGTGGCACGTGGATGTTTCTGGTTTGGGTATCACCACGCATTGATGCTGCGGGCTTTTGGGTTCGCGGCAAGCTTTTATCAGACGGTGATGGTGTTGTTATGGGTTGCAGTGGTGCAGTTTTTCCGCTTTCTTTCGGTTTAATGATTTAGGGGAGAGGCAACATGCAGTTCGACCATCTGGCGGTATCAGCTTACACATTGGCAGAGGCCAGCGACCACATCGAACAGGCGCTTGGGGTGGCGTTGCAAGACGGCGGTCAGCACGGGGTCTTTGGCACCCACAACCGGTTGCTGGGGCTGGCTGATGGGCTTTATTTAGAGGCGATTGCCTGTGATCCGTCAATGCCCGACCCCAGCAGAGCGCGATGGTTTGATCTTGATCGGTTCTCAGGGGCGCCGCGCCTCACCAACTGGATTTGTCGCTGTGATGATATCGTTGAGACATTACAGGCCCTGCCAGAGGGGGCGGGTCATCCGGTTGATTTGACCCGCGGTGCGCTGCGCTGGCGGATGGCGGTACCGCAAGATGGCATTCTACCCTTTCACGGGTCATTCCCGGCGTTGATACAGTGGCAGACCACATCGCATCCGGCACAATCACTGGTTCAACGCGGATGTCGACTACAGCGGCTGACCATCAGCCATCCTGACGCCGCCCTATTGCAAGCGCAGCTTTGCGGCTTTTCCGATCAGCGGGTGGTGTTTGAAACTGCGCCCAAGCCTGGCTTTTCAGCCACCTTTGATACGCCGCACGGAGCCCGCATTCTGGAATGACCCGGAACGCTGGGTATTCCCCCGGAACGCTGGGTATTCCACGGACCGTGTGTTGAGCCAAGTCGCCAGAGTAGCTCCAATGACTTGCACGATATTGTTAGCTAGGCAGGTTCTCAAAACGTGCGACCAAGTCTTGCATCGCTGCCAAATAAGGCCCGGGTCCATAGCTGGCCCTGGCAACGCCCAATTCGGCAACTTGGGCAATCGTTTCCAAGCCTCCTCGCATAAGAACATTCACGGGCAGACTGCTATTTTTACAGATTTTGGCAATCAATGCAGGGTCCGTGAGGCCGGGAATGAAAAATCCGTCGGCGCCTGCCTCGATAAAGGCTGTAGCCCGTTCAGGGGCTTGAACCACCAGCGATTCATGATGTTGTGCGGGTTGCGTTTTTTAAAAAAATATCGGTTCTGGCGTTTAAAAACAGTGGCATACCCTGCTGTTTGGCTGCATGCCGCACGGCTTTGAGCCTTGCAACCTGTTCCGTCAGTGCAAACAGTCCTGTGCCTTTGACGATTTGATCCTCCAAATTGATGCCAATAACGCCAGTGGCAATCACCGCCTTGATATTGGATTTCAGCGTCTCGGGATCTCGTGCATATCCACCCTCAAAATCAAGGCTGACGGGAATATCCACGCTTTGGGCGATCTGTTGCGCAGTCTCAAGCGCGCGTTGCAAAGGTATGACTTCGCCATCTGCAAACCCCTGAGATGCGGCAACCGATAGGCAGCCCGTGGCAATTGCGATTGCGCCTTGTTGGGCAAGGCACATGGCGCTACCTGCGTCCCAGATATTATAACCGACAAGTGGGTTTCCCGCGACAAGGAGAGATTTGAAATATTTTGCCTTATCTATTTCTGGCATAATGATGCTTAGCTTTCGGTCACTGTAAAATTAATTTGAATAAGGGGTCCTGTAGACACGGGAATGTGTTGCCCGCAGAGTGCCTGCTGAACACGACATTATAGTATGTCGTGCGCGCGGGAAGTGTAAAATGGGATTTTAATTTTAGTTTACTAATTCGAGTATTTTTGGTTAATACACCCATGTATTTAAATTGTTATATGTTGTTGATCACAATTTTAAAATTCCCACAAGGCGCTGTGGCGACATCTCTATCTTGGGAGGTTGTGCGATGAGAGTTCGTGAGGCGAAGCCTAGTGACGCGGGGCAAATAGCGACGCTTTGGAACGCTGTCATCACGGACACTTTGCTGACATTTACCAGCGCCACAAAATCTATTCCCGGTCTGGAACAGGATATCACCACGCGTGGATCAGCGTTTTTGGTGTTGGAACAAGATAAAAAAGTACTTGGTTTTGCAACATTTTTTCAGTTTCGGGGTGGGCCGGGATATGCCCGCACAATGGAGCATTCAATTATTCTGGCGCCTGAAGTCCAAGGCACGGGGCAGGGAAAACGCTTAATGACTGCGCTCGAAGCAGAGGCGCGCCGCCGCGCGGTGCATTCCCTTTGGGCCGGTGTCAGCAGCGCAAACCCATCTGGCGTCCAATTCCATCAAAAAATAGGCTTTCAGTTTGTTGCGCGCCTGCCAGAAGTCGGGTTTAAATTTGATCGATGGCTTGATCTTATCCTGCTGCAGAAAATTCTGTGATCGGACGCTGACAACCATCAAAACTTGCGCTAAACTAACTGCATGTCTATTTGGCACAAGATCACCCAAGCTTTGTCGGCCCTCGCATCGGGAGAGGCATTGTCCGCGATTTTTGATCGTTTGCGCACGCCACCCGAGCGCAGCGTCGCCTTTGCCATCGCCGTGGTGGCACTAGGGGCGAAAATGGCCAAAGCAGACGGCTTGGTGACCCGAGATGAGGTGCGGGCGTTTCGTTCGGTATTTCACATTGCCCCCGAGGATGAAGCTGACGCGGCGCGGGTGTTTAACCTCGCCCGGCAGGATGTTGCGGGTTTTGAAGCCTACGCTGTGCGTATCAAGACCCTGTTTCGCGATCAAGAGGCGGCTCTTGGCGATCTGATGGAAGGTCTGTTTCATATCGCGGTGGCGGATGGGTTTTATCATCCGCAAGAAAACGTTTTTTTACACCGCGTGGCCGAGATTTTTGGTTTGCCGCAACGGGATTTTATGACGTTAAGGGCGCGGTTCGTTCCCGATGCAGAACAAGATCCCTATGTGGTGCTTGCGGTGTCCCCCGACGCCCCTCTGTCTGAAATTAAAAAGGCGTGGCGGGGCTTGGTTCAGGCTTGCCATCCTGACGTGATGATGGCGCGGGGCTTGCCGAAAGAAGCGATCAAATTGGCTGAAAAACGGCTAATTGATGTCAACGCAGCGTGGGAAAATATTCAACTGAGGCGGGCTGAGGCAGTTTAAGACAGGTAGGATAAGTTGAGATTAAGAAGGTAAATTTTGCAATGAAACAGATACTCTTAAGCGGCTTTATCGTATTTGCGGGTCTGTCCGCCGCGCAGGCTGAAGAACCGGCCCCCGGTTTGATAGAACGGGGCGCGCAGATGTTTCTGAAAGGCTTGATCCAACAGTTGCAGCCGGCGCTCAGAGATCTTGACGAACTGAGCGGATCACTGGAACCTGCCCTGCGCAGCTTTACCACTGAAATGGCGCCTTATTTGCGCGACCTTTTGCAGCAGGTTGATGATTGGAGCGTCTATGAAGCGCCTGAAGTCTTACCAAACGGCGATATCATCTTGCGTAAAAAGATCAGCCCACCAAGTGTGGCGCCACAGCCGGAAAAAATTGATATCTAATCATGGCGCCGTCTGGGAACCACGGGAATACGACTGCGGGACAATTTGTAGGTGGCCTCTGGATGCGGCGGTCGTCCGTCAGTGACTTGCCAGTAGCCGCGGCCGCCGCGGCGCAGCCAGAACGGTAGGGTCAGCGCAAAACCAACCATAAAACCGCCAGCATGGGCCCAATAAGCCACGCCGCCAAGCGTTGGCCCCGACCCTAGGCCGTTGAACAGTTGCAGGGCAAACCAGCCCCCAAGACAGATCCATGCCGGAATTGAGAAAATGCGAAAGAAGATTACGAAGATGAACAAGACGTCTACTCTGGCTTTGGGATAAAGCAGCAGATAGCCGCCCATAATACCTGCAATCGCCCCCGAGGCCCCGACAGTTGGAATGCTCGAAAACGGATCAGAGGCTGCTTGGATCAGTCCGGCGGCAATGCCCGAGGCCAGATAAAACAGCAGATAGCGGCTGTGGCCCATCTCGTCTTCAAGGTTGTCCCCGAAAATATAGAGAAATAGCATATTGCCCAACAGATGCATCCAACCACCATGTAAAAACATCGAGGTGAGCAAGCCGTGTAGGTCTTGACCCTCTCTTAAACGGACTGGAAACAGCGCCCAGCGGTCAAACAATGCCGCCAGTGCCGCATGGTTTCCCAACAGCTCGGCATAGCCCAGAAACACAAGGCCGTTCAGAGCAATGAGCACATAGGTGACATAGGGGGTTTTGCCAGATGGGTTGTGATCGCGGATCGGTAACATAGGGGGTATGTGGTCATTTGATGTGGTGGCGTCAACTGTCCCCACGTAAAAGGGCGGCGTTTCCACCTGCGGCTGTGGTATCGATACACACATGTTGCTCTAACAAGACATGTGCGCTGTCGGGTTGACCGGTTATCAACGCAACACTGGGTCCAGCACGCACGGCAAGAGCAAGGTCAAACACTCGGGCGGTTGCCTCATCACCCCACCAGATAACCGCGCCAAGAGGGCCGAGATGTGTCAGGTGTCCCGCCTGAATTTGTCCGGTTGCTTTGACTGCGACGCCGCCCAATGCGGTCACCGCTTTGGCCTGCGCATCTGCTGCATGTGCGCCAGGTCCGGCACAGAGTATCGTAGGTTTGGCCAAGGTAGAGCGTGCATTCAGCTCTCCGGTGGGGCCGGGTAAAAGGACATCTGGGCTGTGCACACCGGTGGCGGCGGTTTCCATTATTTTTATCAGCGCCGTTTGTGACATAACCTGATCCCATGCCCCAGATGAATTTTGCCGCCCGACCGCGCGAAACCTGCCGAGATAAAACGGTCCCCCGGCTTTGGGTCCTGTGCCTGACAGACCGTGCCCCCCAAAAGGTTGACTGCCGACCACCGCACCGATCTGGTTGCGGTTGACATAGATATTGCCAGCCTTAATGCGTTGTGCAATTTCTTTGACGCGGTTTGACAGGCGGGTTTGCAGTCCAAAGGTCAGCCCATAGCCTGTGTCATTGATTGCTTCAACCACCGCATTGATCTGGTGGCTGGCAAAGGTCGCAAGATGCAGGACGGGGCCAAAAACCTCTTGTTCCAACGCTTTGATGCCACTGACCTGAATCAGAGTTGGGGAGATATAGTGGCCCTGTGACGGGACGGGTTGCGTCCAAAGTACACGGTTTTGGTCTGCGGCCTCGGCAATATGCTTAAAAATGCGTGCCTGCGCCACAGGATCAATGACCGGACCGAGATCGCTGCTCAGCAGCCATGGGTCACCCAGGGACAACTGCTGCATCGCACCAATAAGCATTGCGATTAACTCAGGGGCAATATCGTCTTGAATATAAACACAGCGCAAGGCCGAGCAGCGCTGCCCCGCAGATTGAAAGGCGCTTTCGATGATGCTGGCAACGGCTTGTTCGGGCAGGGCAGTGCTGTCGACAATCATTGCATTTAGGCCCCCGGTTTCGGCAATAAACGGAGCTCCGGGGGTTAAGGTTTCGGCCATTTTGACACGGATGGTCTTGGCGGTCTGTGTCGAGCCGGTAAAGGCGACACCGTCCACGCGGGCGCTGCCAGTCAGCGCCGCCCCGACCGTGCCATCGCCCGGTAACAGTTGTAACGCGCTGCGCGGCACGCCGGCTTGATGCAATAGGCAGGTTGCAAAATAGGCAATCAGCGGTGTTTGATTGGCGGGTTTGGCCAGAACGGCGTTGCCAGCCGCCAGAGCGGCAGCAATCTGTCCGGTAAAAATCGCTAGTGGAAAATTCCAAGGCGAGATACACGTGACCACGCCCAGGGCTGGCGCTTGGTGGATTTCGCCCGCGTAATACCGTAGAAAATCGACTGCTTCACGTAGCTCTGACACCGTATCAGGCAGCGTTTTACCGGCCTCTCGTGTCAACAGTGCAAACAGCTCGCCGTCATTTTTCTCAAACAAATTAGCGGCTCGCTTTAATGTTTCACAACGTTCGAGCGGTGTGGCGGTCCAAGCTGTGGCGGTCTGCAAGGCGAGATCAATATCGGCGACGCTGGCGCTGGCTACTTGTCCAATCACATCGGTGGGGACTGCGGGATTGTTGCAAATTTGGGGGCGTTCTGGGCAGGACAGGCCTGCCAACACAGGCTGTGAGCTCCATTGGGTTTTGTGAAACAAACCGCGTCGCTGCTCTATCGCAGCAAGGATCGGGCCGTCGGACAAGTCATAGCCCCGAGAATTCTGGCGTTGGGGGCTAAACAGCGCTGTGCCTGGCGCCAATGGTCGCTGTTGGAAATCAAAGCTGGTGAAAGGATCGGACGCAACCTGCTCAGGTGGGATCTCATGATCGATAATCTGATTGACAAAACTGCTGTTGGCCCCGTTTTCAAGTAACCGCCTGACCAGATAGGCCAACAGATCACGATGAGCCCCAACGGGGGCATAAATCCGGCATCGCGTTCCATGGCTGGCGCGGATCTGCCTGTGCAGGGCTGCCCCCATGCCGTGGAGGCGTTGAAACTCGAAACACATGTAATCGGGGGCCATATGCAGGATGGCTGCAATGGTATGGGCGTTATGGGTGGCAAACTGCGGATAAATCCGGTCCGTCATGGAAAACAGTTTGCGGGCGTTGGCGATATACGAGATATCGGTGGCTGCTTTGTTGGTAAACACCGGAAACCCGGACAGACCATCCAACTGGGCCTGCTTGATCTCGCTGTCCCAATAGGCGCCTTTCACCAGACGAATTGTAATTGAGCGATCGTGGCGGTTGGCCAGATCGTAAAGGTGGTCAATGACGCCACCGGCGCGTGGCCCATAGGCCTGAACAACCACACCGAAACCGTCCCATCCCGCCAGTTCAGGCGTTGCCAGAACTTGCTCAATCACTGCCAGAGACAAAACCAGACGATTGGCCTCTTCAGCATCGATGCTCAGACCAATCGCTGCGGTTTTTGCCGCGACCGCTAGCGCCCGCAGCTTTGGCACCAATTCGGCGATGACGCGCGTGGTTTTGGCCACCTCATATCGTGGGTGCAACGCAGATAATTTTACCGAGATGCCGGGGTTTTTCCGTGTGTCACGGGTATTTGAGGCACGGGCAATCGCCTCGATCGCTTGCGTATATGACGTAAAATAGCGGTCAGCATCGGTTTTGGTGCAAGCGGCTTCGCCCAACATGTCAAACGAATGCTGCTCATTATTCTGCGTACCCTGTGAGGTGCGCAGGGCGGACTGTATGGTTTCACCCAGAACGAATTGACGTCCCATTTCCTTCATGGCGCGGGTCATGGCGAGGCGGATGACGGGCGCGCCTAGGCGTTGAATGGCACCTTTAAGGTTCTGCTTGGTGGATGGGGACTGCGGTCTGAGAACCTGCGCGGTGCTCCACAATCCAAGTGTCGATGCGTTTACCAAGGTCGATGCTGCGTGACCACAATGCGAGGCCCAGTTGCCGGGGGCAATTTTATCTGTAACGAGCGCGTCGATTGTTGCGGCATCGGGAACACGCAAAAGAGCCTCAGCGAGCCGCATCAGGGCAATGCCCTCGGCGTTGGACAGCCCGTATTCCGCAAGCAAAGCCTCGATCAGCCCCGGTTTTGCCTCTGTGCGGATACGCTGCACCGTTTCTGCCGCGTTTCGGCTGATCTGTGCGCGTGCTTCTGGTGTTAGTGCCGCCTGATCTATGAGGTGACCGACGATTTCGGCCTGTTGTGAATAGTTGACCTGTACCATTTGCGGTAAAGTTGGCAATAAAGCGTGATCCAACATGTCGATTCCCTTACATCATAGCCTAGTATTGCAAAAATATGTTAGTATAAGGGGCTGAATTTGGACTATTTGGAGTGAATATGACTGAATATAGACCTTCAGGCGGAATAAGTACTCATATAGAGCTGGATCGATTTGATCGAAGGATTTTGTCGGCTTTGGCCCAGAATGGCCGACTCACTATCACCGATCTTGCGCAGGATATCGGACTCTCCAAGTCGCCAACGCAGGCGCGGTTGCGACGGTTAGAGCAGTCTGGTGTGATCAAAGGCTACCGGGCGCTTCTTGATCCGATTCAATTGGGGCTGGATCATGTGGCGTTTGTGGAAGTGCGGCTGTCTGATACGCGCGAGGCGGCATTGAGCGCATTCAATACAGCTGTGGCAACGATTGGAGAAATCGAACAGGTACATTTGATCGCGGGAAATTTTGATTATTTGATGAAAATCCGCACCCGTAATATGGCGGATTACCGGCGGGTCTTAGGCGAGCAGATATCAAGCCTGCCGCATGTTGCAAGTACCTCGACCTATGTTGCGATGCAGGCGGTGAAAGAGGATGTTTCAGGTGATTTGAGTTGACTGCGTTACCGAGTGGGGAAACCTGCTAATTTTGCGCAATAGTTCTTGTACCTGATAGACATAATGCCTAGAGATAGCCTTGGTTGGGGCCTCGCGTTTTTGTTAAAACAAGCGCTCAGACCGTCGGTTGCGGGCGTGATGGAATGGTAGACATACCAGACTTAAAATCTGGAGGCCGTATGGCCGTGCGGGTTCAAGTCCCGCCGCCCGCACCACGTTACCTCATAAATTATTGTTTTTTAACGTTTTATCAAGGTTGAAAAACTGCCCCCCTATTCAGTCCCCTCGTCGATCTGCGTTGAAAATGCGACTTTTCTAGCTAATAAAAGGACGCGAAAGTTATCTTTGCCAATGTTGATTACAGGCTAATGCACTCGCATCGCCTCATTTAACGGGCCAATACGCCTTCAACGTTGTCAGTGTGCCAATTGAATCTGCATCTAGCTGTTCTGCGAATAATTCCGATAACGATCTGCCGCGCTGTTGCAACTCTTTCACGGCAAGACAAAACTTGTTGGCGAGTACCGCGCGAATGAGCTGGGTGGGTCCAAAACCCCGCGGGTGGCCTATTTTTCTTTTCATGGGGTAAATTATGCTTTGTCTTTGTTTTATTATGAGAGAATTTTTGGTTTGGTCTGAAAAATATCCATTTTATGGGCTGACAATCTCACATCAGCGATGCATCGCAGCATCTAATGGACGGTCATACTACCGGTAAAAAATGCCCAAACTCTGAGCCTATAAATAGATCCCGGCGTCAATGGCTGTTTTGACCAGAGCAGACACGGGCAGAAAACGCGGCTCTGACCGGGTTATTGACTTTCCGGACCTCTGCCGGTGTAGCCGAACCAGCGCTTCCGGCCCATTTCTGCCTTTGCCAGACTGGCTAACAATGTCCGCTTTGTCTTCAATCCTTGACATTCGCACTTGATCCGACCGACGCTAGCCCGACATTTTCCATAAGGGTTTATCAGTTGAAAATTGAGTCACAAGACAAGCGGATTGATCAACTACTAAAGGGGAATACATTCTTTATTCCTAGATTTCAACGAGCATACTCTTGGGAAGCGGAGCATGTCACCAAGTTTTGGGATGACATCATTGAGAACCTTTCTGAGGCCTATTTTATTGGGTCTATGGTGGTCTATTCCGATGGTCGACAATCCTTGGCGATCGTAGATGGCCAGCAGCGTATTACAACGATAACCATCTTACTTTGTGCTATCCGCGATGCCTTCAAAAAACTCGGGGACAGCAATCTTTCTGACGGTTTGCAGGCTTTCATTGAACAAAAGGACCGCGACAACAAAACCGTATACGTACTTCAGACTGAGTCTTCCTTCCCGTTTCTACAAGAAGAAATACTGAAGAGTGAGCCTGCCGACGTTAAATTTTCGATTGGTCATGAAGAAGAAGCCATCCAAAAGGCTTTCGAGATTTTCGGTGAAAGCATCAATGAACAAGTTGACGGTTTTCTCTCGAACAAAGAACAAGACCGTGAAGCTAATGCTATTGACGCAGTTGAGTGGCTTTGCAAAGTTAGGGATACCGTCTTTGATTTGAATGTCATACTAGTTGCACTGGAAAATGAAGACGACGCCTATTTGATTTTTGAAACGTTGAATACGAGAGGCAAAGACCTCGCGCTAGCCGACCTTTTACGCAACCATTTCTCTAAGTTTTTGAAACCGAAAAGCGGTGTCGACGCTTCGAAGATCAAATGGACAAAAGTTCTAGATACAATTGCAAGTGCGCCTATGCAGCTCGACTCCGACAAGTTTATTGTCCATTCGTGGCAATCTCGCTATGACTTTGTTACTAAAGCCAAAACTTTTCCTAAGATCAAAGAAGCTATAACCCAAAAGAATGCGAACGGGCATCTTGATAGGTTCGTTTCTGACGCGGAATGTTGGCGCTCAATTTTTGATACTGAGTATATGTGGGGAAATAGCGAAAAAGACGCCGCCCGTTCCCTCAAAGCAATGAGAATATTTAAAGTTGAGCAACCTACACCTGGCGTCTTGTCGTTAATCCGGGCGTACAGAGACAATCGAATTAAGTACCGCTCGCTCAGGAACGCGCTTGAGGCGATAGAAAAGTTTCACTTCTCTTTTAACGCATAACATCTTCCAGATCATCAGGAGGTATTTCAGGGATGTATGCTTCCTTTGGAAAAAAGATGTATCAGGCCGCAGACAGCAATGCAGCGGGAGCCGCAATAGCCGAGTTGGTCCAAAAGCTGAAAGATCGGGAAGCTCCACTTTCTGAGTTCGACGTCGGATTTGAGCAGATTGTGCACACCAAGCAACAAGCGTCTCAAAAGGGTCTCGTCCAATATATTCTGAAGAAGGTTGCGCTCCATGAGGGGCAACCTCACATTGGCGAAACTGATGACCTCACAATAGAGCATTTGGTGCCACAGTCGAAGATAGGATCAGGCTTTTCCGAAACCGCTGTGGGTCAAATCGGCAACCTCGTCTTGGTGGATTCTGAAACAAACAACTTGCTCTCAACTAATGAATTTGAAGAGAAGAAGAATATCCTTGCATCGCGCGGTTACAAGCTTCCGGAACTACTCGCGGATGCAGTAAAACTAGACGACGATTTGCTAGGGCTCAATACAAGGCGGCTGTCGGCGTTGGCTCGAGACGTTGTCTGGAAAATATAGTCAATGCAACCTAAGGGAGGCCGGCACTAATTGACCGCTTTTCAGCAGAGCGGCCCTTCGTATGAGGCGCAGCGAAAGTCCGCTTCTCGCCCTTAGCAACCAATGCTGCGGATATCACCAAGGTTAAGACCGGGTTCAA
>Ga0115563_1000717_pt1 | contig 26395 bp, 21 predicted proteins | sample COGITO_mtgs_1105_2_FD_87198 | JGI IMG/M metagenome (GOLD analysis project Ga0115563, IMG submission 87198) | Pelagic marine microbial communities from North Sea - COGITO_mtgs_110519 | ecosystem: Environmental > Aquatic > Marine > Epipelagic | place: Germany:Helgoland, sampling site Kabeltonne...
CTATATCTCTGGGGTTAAGTTAGCTTTCAACAGTATAAGAATAGAGAGAGGTATCGTTTGAACCCTACACACCCTACACTAGCTGGACATCGCGCCAGAGCACCGCGCGCATCTTTTCTGACGCTGCAAAAGCCTATCAGAGCGAAATATTCGGTTTTAATAGGTTTACAGGAGCTCGATCTGGATGCGGTGTTTTCCAAGTGCTAGATGACTTGTTCGGGAACCCACAGGCTGCCTATTCTACAGTGGATGGCGGGATAGGTTTATGGCGTGGATGGAGGTGGATGCACCTCGGTCCGATGTCAAAATGTTTCTGTGAGTGCACTATAGGGAGTTGCTGGAGGTTTTGAAACTTTTTGAACTGAAAACTATTGGGATTTGGTGTACTCACTGTACTCACCCCACAATGATACACGATTTTATTACTACCGAACAATGAGTTAATAGTTTTTACCCTGAGTACACCATACTAATGATAGGTGTACTCAGGATGTACTCAAGTGTACTCACTTAACCAGTTGCCTCGTACTGCCCTCTCCTAGATTTTTGGGTCCAACCCGTCTCAATTCCTCTGGAGAAAACCCTATATGGAAACTTGCTGTAACGCGCAGCGACACCTATAATACCTGAAAACACTGAGGATTTTGCTATGGCATCCTCATGCCTGCCGCAAGGTAACCACGTTGCTCCTGTCTTGTGTAACCATTCTCGCCCAAGCATCGAGTGCTGCAGCACGCTCCGGTAATTTCTGCGCCTTATTGTAAACGGCGGCCACTGCCGAGGCACGACTGCCCGTTGCAACGTGGTTCTGGATCCGGTCCACCACACCTTCATCAAAGCCGGCCTCTGCCAGAGCAGTCGCCTGAGAGCGCCGTAGGTCATGCAGCACCCAGGGTTCAAATGGATCAGGGTTAGCAGTCTCTGCGCGTCCTAAGGTTATGTATGCATCAAGGCGTGCGGTGGCCTTACTTACCCCGGTTGCGGATGTCCTACCCGTTGTGGAGAAGACAAAGGGGCAGGGGGCATCAACCTGCTGCTCTTTCAGCCTGCGCAGCTCTGCCATCGCAGGGTCGCTTAGATGCACAATATGAGGCCTACCATTCTTAGGCTTGGGGATTTCATAACGACAGCGGTCCATATCTATCCATGACCAGCGCATTTCCAGAATGTCTTTGCGGCTCCGTTGGCCAGTTAGGATGCACATCCGAAAGAATGGCCCCCACAACTCACCCAGCCTGAATGTCTGCGCCCAGATCTCCTTTACCTCATCCAAAGAGGGCGTCCTTTCTCTCGGGGTCTCTTTGCCAGCTCTCTGAACAGACACGCCTACATCTTCAGGCATATGACCTCGCCGGTAGGCCCACCCTGTAAAGGCGCTGAGAGCAGCGTGGAGACGGTTGGCCATTACGACCTTACCCTCAGCTTGCTTGCCATCCACGATGATCTGCAAGTCAGAGCGCGTTAGAGAGCCGATGAACTTGGAGTAGTAGGGCGCAAGATAGGTGCGTAGTTGGCGTGTCCTCTCCTCACGGCTCTGACCCGCCTTCAACTCCTGTTGGAGGTAGGTGGCAACATATAGTTCAAGAACATCGCTAACAGAGCGTGCTTTAAGCCCGTCGGCTGCTAGCCGGGCTTTTGCATCCTCTTCAGTTAGTACGCGGTCCACACCGCTTTCTGCTTCCATCTGTATTTCAAGTGCTGCGGATCTGGCTTGAGCCAGTGACATTGCGGGATAGCTGCCAAGTTTAAATCCCCTGCGAGTGCCGCCTTTTATCTTCTTTTGGTAAAGCCATGAGGCATTACCTTTCGGTGACATACGAAAGCGCAGACCGGATCGCTCAGTATCGCTGAGTTCAATACGAGCCAATGGATTTGGCTTGATTGACCGGACAGTGATGTCTGTGAGTTTGATCTTCAAGGGTGAGCTCCACTCTGGTGGCACAAAACTACTGGCTGTTGTGATATGATACTGGAGTATATAAGCATAAAACAGATGGGGACATCAATTATAAACGTAATAAAAACAACATACTAGTTTACAGTATTGTCAATAATGGAGTACATCACTAAAAACATAATACATGTATTTCACTGATTTGTAATCAGTAGGTCCGCGGTTCGAGTCCGTGTGGGGGCACCATATAAATCAACGACTTGGCGGATATTCACTGGAGACGAGTTAGTCTTTGGGTTACATATGGGTTACAAAAAACTCTGCCTTGACCCTTAATTGTGCCCAAATCACTTGGTTATTTCGCTCCTGAAAATCCAGCCTTACCCCCCATATCATAATCGGTCAGACCCAGACCCCCACCCTAGGGGCACCGCCGTTTGTAAGCATAGGTACCTGAGCGCCTAGTAATACGATTACGAACGAACGTTTTGGTTTTGCTGGCGTACGTCAAAAAACAGATCATAACCGTAATAAAGAGAAACCCGCCTCGATTAGGAGACGGGCCATGTCGTTTAAAGATTACAGTCCTGACTTCGGAAGTACCTTTAGGCCGAAGGATCACCGCAAGTGCTAGTTGCTTCATCCCAAGACTTACTATTCATTTCGCATTTAACTTTGTCGGCGCTATGGGTTGCACAGTTACCTGCAAATGCAAAGTTGGCCCCCGCTAGTGTGAGCGCGGTGGTAGCTGCGTAAATCATTACTTTCATAAACCACCGGACTAAAGCACAACTATCCAATCCGCGATAACAACTTCAGCAAGAGTGCGCCCTCATCTTCGTCCAATTTGTCAATAAAAACGCGATCTTGTTCTTCAACATCTTTGCGGATTTGGACCATTCGAACACGCCCAAGATCGGTCAGCAATAGATTGATTTGCCTATTATCTTGCGTCCCGATTTGACGGTGCACCAAACCATCGGAGACCATGCGATCAACTAACTTGCTGAGTGTGGGAGGGTTGATCAACGCTTGTTTTGCCAGATCCCCCATCGTCAGGCGTTGACCAGCATCCAAGCATTCCAAAACACGCCACGCTTCAATTTGAATCTTATGCTTCTTCATTCGCTCACTGAGCGAACCGCTCACCGAGCGATGTGCCGCCGCAAGGGCGTAAGACAGATGGGACTCAAATAGATTTTGCATTGTTGTTATGGCGCTCACCAATTTCCACTGGAGTGAAATTAGTTGACTTGGAAAGCAATTTCAATTGCAATGTGACATCAAACCCGATTTTAGGGTGAAAATATTGTGAGGTGAAGACACTGCGAGAGTCTTTGACAATGCCAATCGAACTCGCAGATTATCGCGAGGACGCGCTTTTTCATGCGCGCAACAGCTTTTGTGTTGCGCTGTTGATACCGCTTTGCGGATCAGCGGGGATTTGGGCCCCGTCGTGTATCTCAAGCGCGCAGGTAGCAGTAGCGGAGCTGAACCAAAGTGGCGGCATCTTAGGGCGCAAAGTCAAACTTATTATGATTGACGCCGCGGTTGAAACTACGGAGCCAATTGAAGAAATCATCAATGATCTGATTGATTTAGGTGCGATAGATGCGATTGTTGGGATGCACATCAGTGCGATCCGCCAAAGGCTGTCAAAAGTGGTATGTCAGCGTATCCCGTATATCTATACACCCCTCTATGAAGGCGGCGAGACAACCGCCGGGCTGTTTGCCATTGGTGAAACGCCACAAGAACAACTGGGACCTGCGATTGCGCGATTGCAGCAAATATATAAGCCAAAAAAATGGGCGTTGATCGGGAATGATTATGTTTGGCCCCGCAGTTCGAACTCTTACGCCAAGATCTGTCTTAAACAGATGAACGTCGACGTGGTTATGGAACATTACGTCCCATTTGGCCTAAAGAATATGACACCGTTACTGGATAATCTGGAGGCTTCGGGTGCTGATGCGGTGCTGGTGTCGCTGGTCGGACAGGACGCCGTTCAATTCAATCGGGCTTTCGGGCGTCGGGGCCTAGACAGCCGGATCTTAAGGCTGGCTTGCGCGCTGGAGGAAAACGGACTGCTGGCATGTGGGAAAAGTAATCTGGAACGGCTCTTCTCTGTGTCATCTTATTTCGGGTCAATTTCAACACAAGAGAATGCAGCCTTCAAAGAGCGATATTATAACTTGCTGGGAGAGACAGCCCCTGCGCTGAATACGATAGGACAATCGACCTATGAAGGGATGCAGTATCTCGCTGCACTTTTGCAAGATTTTGAGGACGTGTGGCGCGAGCGTTCGACACAAGATTGCTTACCTGTTAGTTACCATAGTGGCCGCAGCTTTTTACGCTCGGGGACCGTAAGTCGACCAGCTGTCTATCTTGCTCGAGCAGACGGGATGCAGTTTTGTGACTTTAAGATATTGTAAGTAATAATAAATTATAATTTATTTTCCATTTCAAATAAAATACTTGAAATGGAAAATAAAATCCCTCACCTTGAGTGGAACGGAATCGTCACAGCCTTAAGCAGGCTGGTACACGACGGATGGGGGACTGCACTTGTACTGGATTTTGGCAATCGTCATAGGCGTGATCGTGGTGCTTGCGGGCATCTGGTTTTTCCAACGCTTCTACGTCAAGGCAAGCTTGGAAACCGCTCTAGTGCGTACAGGCTTGGGGGGGTGCAAAGTCCTGACAGATGGCGGCTGCATTGCCTTACCAATCCTGCACCAAGTTCAGCGTGTTTCAATGCAAACAGCCACCGTGACAACGTCTCGCACTGGTGGCGATGCCGTCCTGACCGCTGATCAGCTACGCGCCGACATCGTGATGAAATTTGAACTGCGTGTCGCCCCAAATGATGACAATATCGCGACCGCAGCGCAGGTGTTGGGCCACAGGATCGCACGCAGCGGCGAGGTCTTTGCAGATGTTTTGGCAGGATCTTTAGTCAACGCTATCCAAAGCGTGGCAGCCACCCGTGACCTGGGTGATATTCACCTCAATCGCGCTGAATTCACCCATGACGTATCCGAAATGATTTCAAATCACGCACAACGTTTGGGCCTTACGCTTGTATCTGCATCGCTTGTGGGGGTGGATCAAAGTGATCTGTCACAACGCGATGAAAACAACACGTTCAATGCGCGTGGAATGCGCCGCACAGCCGAACTTGTCGCCGAAGAACGCAAGGTACGCATTGAAATTGAGACGACCACAGAAATCGCTGTGCGCGAACGTTTGTTGTCTCAACATAAACGCCAGATTGAACTGAAAAGCACCGAACGCGAAGCCGAAATCGCGCAGCATGAGCATCTGGCCCGCCTTGAGGCCGAAGCAGAAAGCAGATCTGATCAAGTCCGCGCTGAAGCCCGCCGTGCTTCAGAAGGTGTCCGCATTGATCAAGAGCGCCAGACCAAAGCCGCGCAGGTTTCTAACGATGAGGCCTTACGTAAGGCCGAGATGGATGCGCTGCGCACATTGGAAGAAGCCAAAATTGCCAACGAGATCAAGCTTTCCCAAGCCCGCTCCAAAGAGGCGCAGGCAAAAGCTGATGAGGAAGAAGCGCGGGCCTTGGTGATCCTTGCGGCAGAGCACGTGCAGGCCCAAAAAGAACATGCCATCACAGTACGGGAACGCGATATTGCGCGCCTCAAGCAAGAACGCGACATTGAGTTGGAAGGTGCAAGGGTCAAAAGTGATGTCAGCACGTTGCTAGCTCGCGCTCAGGCGGATGCATCTATCAAGACGGCCGTCGCCAATGCCGACAAGATTGCAATGGAAGCCGAAGCCGCAGGTCGCGCCGCCTTAAATTCTGCGGAAAACACACTGAGCGATGCTGTGATCCGAATGCGACTGGAAGAGCGCAAGCTCGACAGGATGCCCGATATTATGACCCAGATGATGAAGCCTGTGGAAAAGATAGATTCCATTCGGATCAATCAAATTGGTGGCTTAAGCGGGTCCAATACCCCGGGCGAAGGAGTCGAGGGCGCCTTTGGTGCCGCGATGGATCAGATCCTTGGGATGGCCGTCCGTCTGCCTGCCATGAAACAAATGGGCGAAGAAATTGGATTGGATTTCGACGCAAACCTTGCCGGACGTACTGCTGATTACGCCAATCGAATCAAAGCAAAAGACGATCCAAAACCAAAAGACAAAGCGTGATCTGAAGTCACCTTTCATACTTTCCAACAGCAACTAACGGAGGACACCAACATGTCGCTGAACAGAAGAACTTTTCTTGGCCGCTCGGCCGCTCTTGCCACAACAAGCTTGATGCCGATGGCAGTCCTTGCCGCAGACAGTATCAAATTGGGATCGATCCTAGACACCTCTGGGCCTTTTGATGCTTACGGCAAGCCGATGGATCAGGCGATGCGCTTGGCAGTATCAGAAATCAATGAGGCGGGCGGTCTTTTGGGACGTCAGGTCGAAGTGACGGCCTATGACACCCAATCAGACATGGCGCTTTATTCGCAATACGGCCAACAGCTGACCCGTCAAGACCAAGTTGATGTGGTGCACGGGGGCATTCTTTCAGCTTCGCGCGAGGCCATCCGCCAAACCATGCGCAAAACCAATACGCTCTATTTCTACAACGTCCTTTATGAGGGCGGCGTTTGTGATCGCAACATCTTTATCAACGGGGTCACACCGGCCCAACAAGTTGAGGCGCTTGTGCCTTATGCGATGAAAAATTCCGGCAAGAAGGTTTATATTCTGGCGGCTGATTATAACTATGGGCAGATCACCGCGCGCTGGATTCAAAAGTTCGTGGCCGAAAATGGTGGCGAAGTTGTCGGGACCGATTTTTTCCCACTGGATGTTAGCGATTTTGGATCAACCATTGCCAAAGTACAAACTGCGGCACCTGATCTGGTGATCGCACCTTTGGTTGGGGGTGCGCATTTGTCGTTCTTCCGTCAGTGGGCGGCAGCAGGCATGAAAGACAAAATCGCGCTTGCCTCGACCACGTTAGGTGTCGGGAACGAGCACAAGGTTTTAACTCCCGAAGAGGGCAACGGGATCATGTGCGCATACAATTATTCGCAAGAACTCGACACAGCTGAAAACGCCGCGTTTAAGGCGAAATGGGCTGGAATGTTTGATGGTGATCAATCCATGCACGAGATTGCTGTATCGCATTATCACGGCATCAACACATGGGCCGAAGGCGTGCGTCAGGCAGGGTCACTTGATCGTATGGCGATCATTGAGGCGCTCGAAACAGGCATTTCAATTACCGGTCCAGGCGGCAAGGTGACAGTTGATCCCAAAACCCACCACGCGGTTTTGGACGTCCACTTGATGAAGATGCAGGATCAGAAAATGAAAGTGGTTGAAACGTTGCCCCAGCGCCAACCTGTCGACACTCAGGCTGTCTGCGATCTGAGCGCAAACCCTGATGACAACACACAATACGAAATCGACATCTGACTTTAGATTTCTACCGGAAGGGGCGGCATTTTACGCCCTTTCTCCGTCATTTCCTCTTTATTTTCCAAGCAGGCTCAAATGGATCTTAGTTTCGTCATCCTAGTGGAAGTGTTGTACGCGATCGCGTCTCTGGTGCTGATTAGCGCCGGGCTTGCTGTGGTTTTCGGCATGATGAAGGTGATTAATCTGGCGCATGGAGAGTTCATGATGCTGGGTGGCTACGCGACAATCACGGCTGTTGGCTTGGGGGTGAATGTCTTTGTTGCTATGCTGATCATTGCACCGTTGATTGTCGGCCTAATTGGGCTGGTGGTTGAGCGATTGGTGATCCGGCATCTGTATGGCAGGCTTGTGGACACTATGCTGGCGACATGGGGGTTGAGCCTTGTGTTTATTGGTCTGGCCAAGATGATTTTTGGCAACACCACAACTGGCATCTCAACACCGATCCCCGGTTTCGCTGTCGGCAACTACCAGATCAGCGGTTACAATTTTTTCATTATTCTCGTTGCTGTGGCCTTGGTGATTGCGATGTTCGCCGTGTTGCGAGGCACGCGGGCGGGCCTGATTGCCCGTGGCACAATGCAGCGCGCGGATATGGCAGCCGCATTGGGCTATAGTCCGGACCGCATCTACATGGCCACATTCTTTTGTGGCTCGGCTTTGTCGGGTTTGGCAGGCGCGGTTCTGGCCCCCTTGGTTGGATTGGTTCCGACATCGGGCGGCGCATATATCGCCAAAGCATTCATAACGGTGATCGCGGGTGGCCCCTCATTGATCGCTGGTTTGGTAAGCTCTGCCGCATCTTTTGGCTTCGTCAATCAGATCTTTACCTTCGCAATCTCCCCAGTGATCGGCGAAGTCGCTTTGCTTGTCGCGGCAGTTGTTGTGCTTAGGCTGATACCCCAAGGGATCACCTCGCGCTTTTTCAAAGGTAAATTGTGATGACGCGCCCCATTGGAAAAGACGTCCTGAATATACTGATTTTTGCGGCGCTGCTGATTTGGCTGATGCCGATGATGATCAGCACCTACACGCTGACTGTGCTGGTGATTTACGGAATGCTGGGCCTGAGCCTTGGTTTAATTTGGGGCTTTGGCGGGATTTTGTGTTTTGGGCAGGCTGCGTTCTTTGGCCTTGGGGCCTATACCTATGCGATTGCGGCCATCAACATTGGCGAAAGCACGATCCCGATGATCCTCGCCGTTTTGGTGCCCGCTGCCTTTGCGGCACTTCTGGGCGCGGTGATGTTTTACGGGCGTCTGACGGATGTGTATCTTGGTGTGATCACTTTGGTGGTGACATTGATCTTGTTCAAATTCGTGAACTCAACTGCTGGACCGCAATACGTCATCGGAAAAGCGCGGCTGGGTGGCTATAATGGTATCCCGGGCTTTCAAACGCTAAACGTGCCGGGTGATCCCAATGCCTACATCTGGGGTGATCCGTATTTTTATGTCTGTACGGTGGCGCTGGTCATCGTGTTTTTGTTGGTCACATGGCTGTTGCAATCTTCCTTTGGCCGGATCGCTATCGGTATCCGTGAGAACGAGACGCGGATGAGCTTGATGGGCTATGACGTGGCCGCGCGCAAAACCGTGTTGTTTGCCATAGGCGCTGCAATCGCGGGGTTGGCGGGCGCGCTTTTTGCTAATTGGGGAGAGATCGTAACGCCCGGTCTGTTTTCTCTTGGCCAATCGGCCGAGATCATTATCTGGTGTATCGTTGGCGGGCTAGGTACCCGGTTTGGCCCTTTTCTCGGGGCCGTAGGCCTTGCCTATCTCAAGTTTATGTTGGGCCAACAAAGCATGATCGACAACACGTTGATCACCGGTTTGATCCTTGTGCTGTTCGTATTGTTCCTGCCACGCGGCGTGGTGCCGGCAATTGCATCCCTTTGGAAACTCAGCTTTGGCAGGGCAGGGCGTTGGCCTCAGCGTTCAAATCGGCGGAGGGCACGGCATGGCTGAAACCGTTTTGGAAACGCACGGGTTGACCATGCGTTTTGGCGGGGTAACCGCCAGCGACAACGTCAATTTCAAACTCAAAGCACGCGAGTTGCGATGCTTGATCGGACCAAATGGTGCCGGAAAATCCACGTTTTTCAAATGCGTGACCGGCTTGTTGACCCCGTCCGAGGGGCAAGTGTTCATGCGCGGTCAAGACGTGACAGGATGGCAACCCCATCAAATCACAGCCCTTGGCGTCGGCATCAAAACGCAAACACCAAATGTGATGGACGCGTTGAGCGTGCATGAAAACATCTGGCTGTCCGCACGTCGTTTTCACTCCACTGTTGAGGCGCGCGAACGTGCAGAAGCTATCATTGATCGCCTTGCTCTTGGCTCCATCGCACGTACCGAGCTTGGCCAATTAGCCCACGGCGAACGCCAAAGGGTTGAGTTGGGCTTGGTCGCGGTATCAGATCCGTGGCTGGTGTTGCTGGACGAACCCGCCGCCGGGATGAGCGCGCAAGATGTGGATCAAATGACCGAAATCATTCACGAGCTGACCCGCACCGCCGCTGTCGTGATCGTGGAACACGACATGCAGTTCATCCGCTCCATCGCTGAAACCGTGACCGTATTCCACCAAGGTGCCGTGCTGATGGAGGATCATGTGGATCGGGTGATGTCTGACCAAACCGTGCGCAGCGTCTACCTTGGAAAGAAAGCATAAGATGACTGAAGAGCGTAACATCCTGCTTTTCGCAAAAGGCATTTCGGGGGGATATGGCCGTGTGCCCATCTTGCACGGAATTGATTTGGACGTGGGCGAAAATGAAGTTGTCGGGGTGCTGGGTCATAACGGCATGGGCAAGACAACGCTTCTGAAAACGCTCATGGGGTTCTTGCCTACGACTGCTGGGCAATTGCGCTTTGATCACGCCGATATTACCCGCCTGCCACCCAATGCCCGTGGGCAAATGGGGATTGGATATGTCCCACAAGGGCGCGGGATATTTCCGCAACTCTCTGTGCGCGACAATCTGCGATTTGCTTGGCACGATTATGGTGGTGGATCTGAAACCGAAGTTATGGAAAGCGTCTTGCGCGATTTCCCGCGTCTCACACGTCTGCTGGATCGGGATGGCGGGGCGTTGTCGGGTGGTGAACAACAGCTTTTAGCACTGGCGCGTTGTTTGATGGGTGATCCTGAATTCCTGCTGCTGGATGAGCCAACCGAGGGCATCCAACCCTCAATCATCGAAGAGATGTCAGAGACGCTCCTGCGTTTGCGTGAAAGCCGGGGCCTGTCCATTTTGCTGGTTGAACAGAACTTTGATTTCATCGCTGATTTGTCGGACCGGGTGTTGGTGTTGGAACGTGGCCGCATCACCGGCACACTCACCCGCGCAGAGCTTTCTGATCAAACCAAGGTCGACCAGTTTTTGGGATTTGGTGCGGCGCGGGGCACCCGTCAGGGCACATCCCGCGGGGCTGACACCTCGAACTCGCCACGCATCCAGAGCTTTCCACCACCTTCACGCCCTGCATCCGGCAGCGCTCAACCGCAACTTAGCATTCCAACGGTGACATCCATGACCATCAAACGCCCTACATTGTCGCAGATGCGCACCATGGCTGACCGTTTCGGTATGAGCCTGTCTGACGAGGATCTGCTTGAATACACAGAGATTATCGAACCTTACATGCAGGCCTATGACCGGCTGGATGCGATGCCCGACAACCTGCCAGAGGTGCACTATCCTCGCAGCCCCGGGTATTTTCCGGATCGCACCGAAAACCCGTTGAACGCATGGTATGTAAAGACCGAAGTTCGCGGCGCGCCGGACGGCAAGCTGCGCGGCAAACGCATTGCCATCAAAGATACCATTTGTCTGGCTGGGGTGCCGATGATGAACGGGTCGTCCATCATGGAAGGCTATACACCTGAGATTGACGCCACCATTGTCACGCGGATGCTGGATGAAGGTGCAGTGATCGCAGGTAAGGCACATTGCGAGAATTTCTGCCTCTCAGGTGGATCACACACCAATGCCAAGGGTCCAATCCATAATCCGTGGAAACGCGGTTATATGGCTGGTGGTTCCTCTGCGGGATCAGGGGCGTTGGTGGCAGCGGGTGAGGTCGACATGGCCATCGCAGGGGATCAGGGCGGATCAATCCGCATTCCGGCCTCCAACTGCGGTGTCTACGGCATGAAACCAACCCACGGGTTGGTCCCTTACACGGGTACCATGCCCATTGAGCAAACCATCGACCACCTTGGTCCGATCACCAACAATGTCTCGGACAATGCATTGTTGCTTGAAGTCTTGGCGGGCGAGGACGGGCTTGATCCGCGCCAATACAAACCAAAGACCTACAGCTACACTGAAGCGTTGGGGCGCGGCGCACAGGGCATGCGTATTGGAATCTTGTCTGAAGGCTTTGCGCATCCCAACTCTGAAAGCGACGTCGATCAATGCGTCATGGCCGCCGCTGAACGGTTCCGCGAATTAGGGGCGAGGGTCGACGAGGTGTCGGTGCCTGAGCATTACACAGCAATGGACGCATGGACCGCAATCACACTGGAGGGCCTTCAGGATGGCATGATGTGGGGCAATTCAACTGGCACCAATTACCGCGGTCTGTTTTTACCGTCGATGACCGATCACATGGCCCAGTGGAAAGGGCGTGCAGATGAGTTGAGCCATTCGCTCAAGGCCTGCATGTTTGTGGGCGAGCATTTCCAACGCCAATATCGCGGGCGGTTCTATGGCAAGGCGCAAAACATCATGCGCAAGGTGAACGAGCGATATCATGCGGCGCTTAAACAATATGATCTTTTGTTGATGCCTACATTGCCGATCAAACCACAAGAACATCCGCCCGCGGATTGTTCGTTAAGCCTGTATGTCCAGCGCGCATTCGAAATGGTTCCAAATACCGCACCATTCAACGGCGGATTACCTGCGATGAGCGTCCCATGCGGGCTTAGCGAAGGGTTGCCTATCGGAATGCAACTGGTTGGCCCAAACTATGGCGAGATGAAGATATATCAAGCAGCTCACGCGTTTGAACAATCAGGCGATTGGCGCGACATGTAAGGAGAGATCGTTATGACTATTCTGAACGAGAGCATTGCTGGGCGAATTCAAAATTTCGGACTGGACCTGAATGCACCTGCGCAAAGCGATCTGGCCCCGAAAGACGGCATGTCCTATGTTCAAGGCCCAACTGTGCCGCCGCTGGCCTTTGCTACCATTCCACAACTTTTGCGCGATGCCGTTTCGCGATACGGGCCGCGTGACGCACTGGTTTTTCAGGATCACAGGCTCAGCTACTATGATCTGGACAGGGCTGTTGATGCTTTGGCAACAGGTTTTCTGGCCCTTGGGTTAGAAAAGGGCGACCGGCTGGGCATTTGGTCACCCAATCGCCTGGAATGGGTATTGACTCAATTTGCGACTGCGCGGATCGGGGTCGTGCTGGTGAATATCAATCCAGCCTATCGGTTGTCAGAGCTGGAATACGCGCTGAATGTAGTTGGTTGCAAAGCGCTGGTGTTGGCACGGCGCTTCAAAAGCTCCGACTATCTGGGGATGGTGCGCACTTTGGCACCCGAACTTGGCACTGCGAGCCCGGGCAAATTACAGGCCACCAAACTGCCACACCTGCGGCATGTAATTGTGATGGAGGATGCGGATGACGCTCGCGGGCTCTGGTTATTTAATCAGATTGCGACGCTTGGCGGACCTGCACAGCAGTTGCGCTTGCCACAGATTGATCGCGGCCTTGAACCAGATGATGCGATCAACGTCCAGTTTACTTCTGGCACGACAGGGCGGCCAAAAGGGGCCACGCTTTCCCACTATAACATCGTCAATAACGCCCGCTTTGTCACCGACAGGATCAAGCTGACGGAGAACGACAAACTGGCGATTCCAGTGCCGCTATACCACTGTTTCGGCATGGTCATGGGCGTGCTCGGCGCTGTCAGCAAAGGGGCGGCAATGGTCTTTCCCGGCGAGGCGTTTGATGCGGCGCAAACTTTGGACGCATTGGCCAAAGAGCGCTGCACCGCGCTATACGGCGTGCCTACGATGTTCGTGGCCATGTTGGAAGAACTCAAAACCAAACCACGCGACCTATCAGCGATGCGCACAGGCGTGATGGCCGGCGCGCCTTGCCCCGTTGAGGTGATGAAAAAGGTCAACGCTCAGATGAACATGGGCGAGGTTACAATTTGTTATGGCATGACCGAAACCGCACCCGTGTCATTCCAAAGCTTTGTAGACGACGCTGTCGAAAAGCGTTGCGAAACCGTTGGTCGGGTGCATCCGCATCTAGAGGTGAAAATTGTAGATAAAGCAGGCCAAATTGTTCGCGCAGGCACCCAAGGCGAGCTGTGCACACGGGGATATTCGGTGATGAAGGGGTATTGGAACGATCCGGAACGCAACAAAGATGCGATCCGTGACGGCTGGATGCACACTGGTGATCTGGCGGTTTTTGACGACGCTGGTTTTTGCACAATCACAGGTCGGGTGAAGGACATGATCATCCGTGGCGGCGAAAATATCTATCCGCGCGAGATCGAAGAGTTCCTTTTCGCCCACCCTCAGGTGTGCGAAGTTCAGGTGTTTGGTATTCCGGATGAACGTTTGGGCGAAGTAGTTTGCGCTTGGGTTGTGGCGGCAGCGCATGGTGACGTCAGCGAAGACGCGCTACGTCAATTCTGCCAAGGTCAAATTGCTCATTTCAAGGTTCCAACCCATTTCAAAATTGTAGATGAGTTACCGATGACGATCACCGGCAAGCCACAAAAGTTTATTATGCGCGACATGATGGTTGCAGCTATGGCAGGACAAGTACCAGGGGCCATCATCCGTTGAGCCTTGCTACCGCTTGGGCAGCATCACACCCCGGTATTACTTGTCCAATCATTGGGGCCCGCAACACCGATCAGTTAAAAGCATCATTAGCCGCTGTGGACATAACCTTGTCGCCCGAACAACGTGACAAAATTTCTGCTCTATCTAGGACACCGCCAGTTGCAACTGACCGCTTGGAAGACCAACGTTAATGGCAACTAGGTAATCTCAAAAGCGGCGCTGTGATCTAGCCGTCATAGAATGACCCCCTAGGTTTATTTTTGGAAATTTACGTCTCAGGATTAAAGCGCGCGTATCGACAATGCTGGACTAGGTGATAACCCACCGCGGCTGACGTTGCGCGCGCGAGATCAGTCGATACTGCTTAATCACCTTTAGTTTAAAAGATTATGGTCGGCGTTGGCGCCAGTGATTATGTCCTAAGCCTGTATCAGTGTCTTACTCCGCTACAACTGCGCTATGTCGCAGCCGGTCTAGTCCTGACAATCAGACCCTGGTTGAACAGGTCTGTCTTTATAGCACTTAGTTCTGCTAACTTCACACTGCGCTTTTGCTTCGCCTTGAGTGTTTCTAGGCCGTGTCGGTAGTTTAGGTGGTATGGACCTGCTTTTCTTGAGCTGCGCTTCCTAGCGCCGTGTAAGCGGCATGTGCGACACTGGTAAGCCGCTGGGTTAAGTTTTTATCTTCAGGCTATGCCCACCCCCGTGGTACACTAGGTCTTACCGATAAGGTTCCATATGCGTTTAGTAAAACTATTACAGACGAACGTTTCAACTTTTTGAGGTTTTTCAGTCTACTATTTTCACCAGTTCAAGCTGTTGAACAGCGCCTTCATCTCACGGAACTTCTCAGCGCGTATCTGACGTTTCTTGCGTGTTTCCCACCCGTGTATAGTCTTAGCCGCTGCGCAGCGTTTTCGGCCTTGCTCAGAGCGGGGACCAGTAGATTTACCACCGTGGACCCTACAGACACGTTTGCCCCGCATGGCGGCTTTGCGGCATTGTTCTTGTGAGCGTTTGGCCTTGGCTTGGCACCTATGGGCAGTGATGCGCCCAGCGGCGATTGTGACCGTTTGTTGTAGTGTGTTCATAATAGTGCTCCGCCGAGAACGTTGGGCTAAAATATTCTTGCGCAGGACCTCAGATATCGAGGTTGGAAAATAAGCTCGGACGATGCAAACACCGGCTCTGAGCATTGCCCCTTTACCCTCTAGACATGGGCACATTTACGGCGGCAAAACTGTCCTCTACAGTCATCAGAACCGTTCTTACCAAGTTCTGGGCGCGGCAGACTCGTTTAATCGTAGCGTCACGTTGTTTTGTTGGGTGGGCGATAAAGGATCGGTTATTTTCGCAATCTTTCACAATATTAGAGGCATGATCTTCAGCCCCTGAGGCTAGTTTTGCCGATTCCGGCGTTGCACCGGCATACTCGCACAGTGCTAAGACCCCCGGCAAAACCCGCCAACCCACGTCAGAGGCTAAACTTTTGGGCAGGCGTTCCAGCTCACCACGCCAATCAGCACCAGTCCAGCAACCGAGTTGATAGTCAGCAGATATCAGAATGCGGTTGTCCAACGCGCTCTCGAGCAGTTTCAAGGTATCGTACAGACGTTGCCAATCCCTGTACGCTTCTAACAACTTATAAGTTCCCGGCCCCAACGGGTGCGGTGCCCTTTTTGTTTTGCCCGCAGTGAAGGCTTTTGGCATTTCTTGGTCATAACAAACCTCTAAATAATTTGTAATATTATAACACTATTTACGGGCTTTGTGAATCGGTCAACTGGGCTTAGCACGATAAATTACTTATGCGGCAGCGTGCGACTTGAGCTGAAACGCACGAGGTATCCCCGCTGAGGAAACGCAGGTGATTTTACGGGCATTAATCCCAAATCATAGATTTTGCTGGTGTTGTCAGATAACGTTATTGGTGAGTTTTATTAGTCCCCAATTGGTTTCGGTCCAGAATCCTCGGATAAGGTCACAAGTGATGTTCGGATCCGTCGTAAGTTTTCTTTCACCCGTTCGGGACGTTTTCTCGCGGCACCTGCCGCCAAGACGTCAACAATCGCAATGTAGACTAGGCGAGATGCAGAAGGCTTGTAAATATCCTGATCTTCGGGGATGTCGATCTGGATTGAGATGTCTGCAAGCTTGGCGAGATCTGAGTTTGTTTTGGTCAGGCTTATAGTCACCGCACCGTACTGTTTGGCGATTGCGACACTATCCAATAGCTCGGCGGGTTGACCGCTGGATGAAATTGCCACAATCACGTCTCCCTCAGTAAAGGTTGAGGCCAACATGCGCTGCAAATACCCGTCAGCATGAGCTTCAGAGGGAATGCCAAGACGAAAAAATCGGTTGGCCCCTTCGCGGGCGACATTAGCCGAACCGCCTCCAACGCCAAGAAAAGCAATTCGGCTAGCATTAGCAAGTGCGTCTGTAGCAGTTTCGATGAGTTTTCCGTCAAGCTGTGAGCGTGCCAGTGTCAGTGTGTCAACTAATGTACTGAACACCTGAGTAACCAATTGGCCAGATTCTGACCGATCGCCATTTGGCCCTCCCAGATATTGAAGGCTCACTGCCACGCTCTGTGCCAGTCTAATCTGGAAGTCGCGGAACCCTTCACACCCCATTGTCGTACAAAATCTGTTTACTGTTGCCACTGAAACTTTAGTCGATTCTGCGATTTTGTACTGCGACAAAAAGGAAATCTGTTCGAGATTTGCCAGTACAAAGTCGGCAACCAACTGCTCGCGCTTGGGAAACGTACCTTCAAGCGTGCGCATATGTGAAATGATATCGATGACTTTTGGCATTGTACTAGTTTGTCTCTCACTCAGGTTTGTAGGCCACAACATCCATTTCCACCTTGGCATCAACCATGATAGCACTTTGAACAGTTGAGCGGGCAGGCGGATGGGCAGTGAAATATTTAGCAAAGACTGAGTTGAAGCTCGAAAAATCACGCGAATCGTCGAGCCAAACACTAACCTTTATGACATGTTCAAGCCCGCAATTCGCAAGGTTTAAAACTGATATAATATTCGCGATAACCGCTTCAGATTGTGCGATAATACCACCTGATACCACCTCGCCATCGACCGTGGGTACCTGTCCAGAAACGTAGATAAAGTCGCCGGCGCGAACCGCTTTAGCAAAGGGGCGTGGTGTTCCGCCTGCTGCTGCATCGGCACCATCGAAGCGGGTAATTCCTACGGGTATATCGCTCATGTTTTCTTCCTAAATGTAAGTAATTTACGCATTGTATAGCTAATAATCTATATTTCCTATTAAAATTTGACATGAAGGCAATAAAATGGAAGAAACTTACACCAAGGCGGGAATAACCCCTATAAACCTGACAGTGGAGAATAAAAATGAAACTGAAAATATGGATGCGATCAGCTCTTGCGGTAGGGGCGCTGATGTCTCTAACGACGGGTGCGCTTGCCGGTGGAATGTTGCGGTATGCGACTGTAGGCGAACCGCCTAGCCTTGATCAGCAGGTGATTACCTCTGACTTAGCAACCACCATTGCACATCATATGTTCGAAGGGCTTTATACTTTTAACGCTTCTAACGCACCCGTGCCGTTGCTTGCTTCTGGCGAAACAGTGTCCAAGGACGGAAAGACTATCGTGATTTCACTGCGCAAAGGCGTGCAGTTCCACAATGGTCAGGCAATGACGTCAGCTGACGTTCTGGCATCTCTTCAGCGTTGGGGCGAGTTTGGTTCTCGTGGTAGTTTGATCTTTGATCACGTTGCAAGCGTCGAAGCCACGGGTGATTATGAGATTACGCTGAACCTGAAGGAACCATTCGGCCCATGGAAAAACTTGATGGCCTTTATCAATGGTGGCCCGGCGATCCATCCAGCCAGTATTATGACTGGTGCCACCAAGGAGCCGATAGCACCTGAAAACTACATCGGTACGGGCCCGTATAAGTTCAATGCGTGGGAGGCAAATCGGTACGTCGAACTTGTAAGTTTTGACGATTATGTATCACCCAGCGGCAAAGCTGACGGCTATGGCGGCGCGCGCGTTGCTGAATTTGACACACTGCGCTTCATCCCAGTACCCGACGTAGGAACGCGCATTGCGGGCGTTCGCGCCGGTGACTATGACTATGCCGAAAGTATTCCTGGCGATTTGTTCGCTGAATTAGATGCGGACGTGGGCGTTAAAACAATGCTGAACGGCGGGCCGATTTTTGGTCTGGTTTTCCTGAACTCTAGTGATGGACCGTTAAAAGAGAACTTCGCGTTGCGTCGCGCTATCCAAACTGCAATCGACAAAACTCCTGCCTTACAAGTTGCGATTGGCCCTGAAGGTCTATGGCGTGCAAATGGGTCGTTTGCACCTGAAGGTAGCGTTTGGGCCACTACTTCTGGCACTGAAAACTACAGTAAAGGAGATGCTGAAGCCGCTAAGTCGATGGCAGCAGCGGCCGGCTATGATGGTCAACCAATCAAGTTCATGGTCTCAACCAACTATCCGTTCCATTATGACAGCGCAATTGTCTATACCAAACAACTTGCGCAAGCTGGGTTCAATATTGACCTACAAGTCTATGATTGGGCTACTCTGATCGAAAAACGTGCACAGCCTGACCAGTGGGATTTGTTCTTTACGCACCACGGTTTTGTGCCCGACCCAATCCTTATTTCCGTCATGAACGACAACTATCCCGGTTGGTGGGCGACACCGGAAAAGAAGGCGTTGAAAGATCGTTTTACTGCGTCTTCGGACCCTGCGGAACGGCAAGAAATCTGGGCCGATATCCAAGCTCTAATTTATGATCAGGTACCAACAATGAAGACAGGCGATGTTTACACTTACAATATAGCCTCTCCAAAACTTAGTGGGCTTGGTGAACAGACTTTGATCTGGCCAAGCTTCTGGAATGTATCTAAATAACTCTATTCTCAGTCCCTCGCTATTTCGTATGGCGGGGGCTAAATGCTTACTCTCTTTCATTGAGGTTGACATGCTCGCTTACACAGTCAAGCGCCTCTTCACGCTCATCCCGACACTTCTGTCCGCCTCAATTTTGGTGTTCCTTTTTGTTCACTTAATCCCAGGTGACCCTGCCGCGATCCTTTTGGGAGACACGGCTACCCCGGAAGAAGTCGCACAGCTTTCTGCTGAGATGGGATTTGATCGCCCACTTGCGACCCAATATTTTCTTTGGCTTGGTAATGTCTTGCAAGGCGATCTGGGAATTTCCATTTTTTTTCGTGAACCAGTTTTATCGGTCATAGCGAGTGGAGCCGAAACCTCTATTCTCCTCGCGTCAATGACAATGGTCTGGATCATCTTGTTCGGTTTGCCTATTGGGGTTCTATCCGCAACAAAACACGGCACGTGGGTTGACCAAGTCACCTCGAGTGGTGCTATGCTGGCAGCGTCCGTACCAACATTCTGGCTGGGCCTGTACTTAATCATGATTTTCTCTGTGACGCTGGGATGGTTCCCAAGTTCGGGATTTCCATCTCTGTCAGACGACGGCGGCATAGCAAACCTGCGCTATTTGCTTTTACCCAGCCTTACCTTAGCCGCGCCGAACGCTGCTCTTATTGTCCGTCTGGTGCGTGCATCTATGTTGGACGTTGCGCGCGAAGATCACGTTCGCACTGCCCGTGCCAAAGGCTTGCACCCAGTCCGTGTAACCATAAAACATGTTTTTCGAAACGCGCTTATCGCTGTTGCCGCGGCATTTGGGTTCACTTTTGCGGCCCTAATATCGGAGGCGGTAGTAACTGAAACAGTCTTCTCGCTTCCGGGAATAGGGCGTCTGGTTGTCCAGTCGATTTTACGCCGCGACTATCCTGTCATTCAGGGTGTGATCCTTGTAATCGTCGTCCTTTACATGGTTGTTAATCTTTTGGTGGACCTTGCCTATGCGCGCTTGGACCCAAGGGTGTCCCTGAAATGAATGCTTTCAATTTTCTCCGCAATGCATTTGCTGGCCGCAAGCTCGCCACGGCTGGTTTCGTCTGGCTTTGCCTCATTGTGGTGGCTGCAATCGTTGCGCCGCTTATCGCGCCTTTTGATCCGCTTGAGATTGACCCCGTTGGTCGTTTAGCTGAGCCGGGTTGGCCGAACCTGTTTGGTACTGATCACTTTGGACGCGACACCTTTTCGCGCGCTATTTATGGCGCGCGGATGACTGTGATTATTGGAGTTGGCAGTGTTATAGTTGCTCTTTTTTGCGGTGGACTGATCGGTATGCTTTCGGCTTACTTCACCCGTCTGGGTCATTTTTTGATGCGCGGTATTGATGTCTTGATGGCGTTTCCGGCCTTACTGATGGCTCTTGTTCTGATCACCCTGCTTGAACGAAGCGTGTTCAATACGGTCCTTGTGATCGGTATCGTCTACGCCACGACGACTGCTCGTATTCTCTTTGGCATGACGCTGAAACTGAAGGGCGAGGTGTTTATTGATGCTGCCGTTTGTTCGGGTGCGGGGCACTCTTCGATCCTCTTTCGGCACATCCTGCCGAACCTTCTCTCTCCCTTGTTGGTGCAGGCCAGTTTCATTTTTGCTTTTGCCCAACTACAGGCAGCCGCACTTGATTTTCTCGGCCTCGGGCTGCCTCCAGAGGTACCAAGTTGGGGCAATATGCTTTCGGAAGAACGTATTTATATAACGCGTGCGCCTTGGTTGCTGCTCTATCCCGGCATGCTGATTGTGGTTTCGGTCTTTTCGATGAACCTTGTGGGTGACGCGTTGCGCGATAGTATCGATCCCCGCTTCAAAGACGATATCGCGGGGGTCTGATTATGGCATTGCTAGAAGTTGAGAACCTTGAAATCGCTGTGAGCGCACGAGGGAAGCTTTTGCCCGTTGTTCAGGGTGTGTCCTTTGATGTCGATGAAAACGAGACCCTCGGAATTGTTGGCGAAAGTGGTTGTGGTAAAAGTCTGACGTCCCTTGCGATCATGGGGCTATTGGGGGGAACCACGGTGCGGATTACAGGTGGAAGCATTCATTTTGACGGGATGAACTTGCTAACGCTTACAGAAAAAGAGCGACGTGCAATCATGGGCAACCGTATGGCAATGATCTTTCAAGAGCCAATGACCAGTTTAAACCCTGTCTACCGGATTGGCGACCAGATCGTTGAAAATCTCCGCCAGCATCAAAACCTGTCGCGCGCCGCTGCGCGTGATCGCTCGGTTGAGTTGTTAACACTTGTGCGCATTCCGAACCCGTCCGAACGGATCGATAGCTTTCCCCACCAGATGTCAGGCGGTCAACGGCAACGCGTCATGATCGCGATGGCCCTGTCGTGTGACCCCAAGCTCTTGATCGCAGACGAGCCGACGACGGCCCTTGATGTCACTGTCCAAAAGGAAGTTCTTGATTTGATGGCGGACCTGCAAACCCGCATGGGCACGGCCATTGTTCTAATCAGTCATGATTTGGGTGTGATTGCCGAAACCTGCAACAAAGTTGCTGTGATGTATCGCGGTAAGATTGCTGAGGCGGCCTCGACAGCAGACTTGTTCAGGAAATTGCTCCATCCCTATACGCGCGGCCTACTGAACTCGATTCCTGTGGTGGACAGCGACGTTGAATGGCTTGAGACTATACCGGGACGAGTGCCAACATTGGAGGAAACCCTGACCGGTTGCGCGTTTCATCCACGGTGTGCGCTGGCAACCGATTTGTGCGCGTCCACTGCGCCACAAACAACCCAGTTTAAGCCGGGTCACAGCGTGCAGTGCCACTTTGCTGGACAGGGTATGTCATGACCGATCCTTTGTTGCGCATTGTTGACCTCAAGACCCACTTCCAGACAAAGGGAGCGGGTTTGTTTGGTGAGAAAAAGGTGATTATGGCTGTTGATGGGGTGTCCTTTGACATCGCTCGGGGGGAAGTTCTCAGCCTCGTGGGTGAGTCTGGCTGCGGAAAATCGACGGTTGGGCGCACATTAACGCACTTAGAAAAAGCGACTTCGGGACAGGCATTTTTCGAGGGGCAGGATTTCTTGTCGATGACTCCACGTAAATTTCGCCCGTTGCGCCGGGAAATTCAGATGATCTTTCAAGATCCGTTTGCATCTCTCAACCCCCGCCTTAAAATTGAACAAACGTTGGGGGAACCGCTTTTTATCCACGGGCTTTGCAAAAACTGGGATGAGGCAAGAACCAAAATTGCAGCGACGCTCGAACTCGTGGGCATGGACCCAAAAGTTATGTCGCGTCATCCGCATGAATTCTCAGGCGGCCAACGCCAACGAATTGGGATTGCGCGCGTTATGATTTTGAAGCCAAAACTCGTGATCGCAGACGAAGCGGTTTCTGCGCTGGATGTTTCAATCCAAGCGCAGGTCCTGAACCTGATCAAAAAGCTGCAACGCGATAGCGGCGTGTCAATGCTGTTCATCAGCCATGATCTGGGAGTGGTGCGGCATATTAGTGACCGCGTCGCTGTAATGCTTGCAGGTAAAATCGTAGAGATTGGTGATAAGAATCAAATATTTGAAGCGCCTCAACACGAGTATACGCGCAAACTGCTTGATTCAATTCCGCGGATTACAATCGGAAAAGAGGCCTGATAATGCAAAACCCGAAGCGTGTATTCCTTGGTTCTATTGCGACAGAGACCAATACGTTTTCCCCCTTAAGAACGGACATTCTTGATTTCCAAGAAAGCTTTTATGCTCCGCCCGGTCAGCATCCTAAAACCCCGACCTTGTGCAGTGCTATCTATCCGGCGGCCCGTGCCCGCGCTACAGAATTAAATTGGCAGATTGTCGAAGGCACGGCCTCTTGGGCCGAGCCGGGCGGGATTGTAAACCAGCAGACTTGGGAATTTCTGCGTGATCAATTGTTGGATGAACTTAGGGCCGCAATGCCGGTTGATATCGTCTTACTGGGGCTGCATGGCGCGATGGTTTCGCAGGATTGTCTTGATTGCGAAGGTGAGTTGGTGGCTGCGGTTCGTGAAATTGTAGGTGGCTCAACAATTGTTGGCGCAACCTTTGATCCACACAGTCACCTTTCCCAACTGCGAACTCATAACCTAAATTTGATGACGGTGTTCAAGGAGTTCCCACATACAGATTTTGTTGAGGTTGCAGAAGTTTTGGTGGAGCTCACGCACTGCGCATCACTTAACAAGATCAAGCCTGTGATCAGCACATTTGACTGCAAGATGATTGAAATTCTTCCAACAAGCCGAGAGCCAATGCGCAGCTTTATTGACAAAATAAAGTTACTCGAGGAGCTAGAATCCATTCTATCAATTTCGGTTATTCACGGGTTTATGGCGGGGGACGTACCAGATCTTGGATCGCGGATTTTGGTTATTACTGACAACGCAAAATCTGAAGGCGATCGGTTGGCCGCCGCACTTGGTACCGAGCTGTTTTCGATGCGTGGCAAAACCCGACCAGAGTTTCTGACCGCAAAAGTGGCCTTTGATCGAGCAGAGTTATCAACTGCGTCGACGGTCGTAATTGCAGATGTCTGGGACAATCCCGGTGGCGGCGTACCGGGAGATTCGACGATTTTACTTCGGGAAATGTTGCGGCGCGGCATTAAGGATGCGGCCCTCGCAACTATTTGGGATCCTATCGCAGTGCGTACCTGCTTTTCTGCTGGGGAGGGTGCAACCTTTCGTCTACGATTTGGTGCAAAACTATCTGAATTTGCCGGTGAACCACTGGATGCGGATGTCGTTGTTAGGCGAACGCAGCGTGAGGCTGTTCAGAGCTTTGGCCAAAGTGTCGTACCCTTAGGTGATGCTGTCTGGATCGACGTTGGTGGTATCGATGTAATCCTTAACTCAGTACGAAGCCAAGTGTTCAATCCTGATACGTTTTCAAATTTTGGTATTGATCTGGAGCAGAAAAAAATTCTGGTAGTCAAATCAACAAATCACTTTCACGATGCATTCTCGCGAATATCCGATGATATCCTTTATGCAGCAGTTGACGGGCCATATCCTAGTCACCCTGAAACCAATGCATATAGTAATTTACGACGGAAAATTTGGCCTCGCGTAGAGAACCCTCATGGCTGAGGATTTCAATTGGCTTCACGCACATACTTTGTTTTTAGTGGCTTTGTTAGGAATGACCATTTTGTCTCTTTTTGTTGTGCCGAAGGGATGTCCAGATCTATTTTGAGAAATATTTGGAATAGGGAACGTGGTGCCAGTAAAATTGCCTAGTTAAGCGACTTCGACATTGAAAAGCCGGTCAAAACTCAGTCGCTCACTGCAGGCCTCACGGAACATTCTAATGCCATTTCAAGCCTTGTGTGGCTAGACTTCTCTGCTGTGGCTGCGTTATTTTCTGCTATTGTATAGAGGTATGCGTCTTGCTTTAGCTCCCCCACAACCCGAGGCCCGACCTCTGCCGCATGGCGCTGGGCGGCTAGCTTGTCCGTCGTCTGCCGTCAAATGACTAACCCCATGCGCAACATCCTAGTGTTCTTGATAACGATTGGCGCTCAGGTTAAGCCAGAATTTAAATAAGGAGACTACAATGAGCTTATTCAATAAATGGTGGGATGCAGCAAACACAAAAGATAGAGTTCAAATGGCAGAGTTACTGGACGATGGCTTTATATTTGTCAGGCATAATACGGGTGAGGAATGGAACAAGGATAAGTTTCTTGATGCCATGATGACAGATGTCAGAGATAAGACGGCATCAGAGGGTAGACGTTTGATCTATGAGAATGACGAAATTATAGTTAGTCATTCAATACTAGACGGTCCAACAGGTAGGAATGCGGTGATGTTAGTGCGCCTAGTGAAAGGCGGAAAAATTATTAGAGCGGAAACAGGTATGACACCATTACCTGTTAAGTAATTTGGGGTCAGACAGAGCTATTATAGCTAAAGAAATGACCTGACAATCCATAGAAATAGCCCGAACTATGGCGCAAGTGTGCATGAGAAGTAATTATAAGAACTGTGGGTATTAACGGGAGACGTGCAGACTAAAAATCTTTTCCAAGATTATCGTTTCTGTGAAGTCCTAATCATCAGGCATCAAACCTGCGTCTACGATCCGTCGTTCAATCCGCTTTAATTCACCTCGAACCCGACGCCCGACCTCTGCCGCATGGCGCTGGGCTGCCAGCTTGTCCTTCGTCTGCCGCCCGTGTTTGAGATTGGCCTCTGAGATGCGCTGTAAGCCCCGCTGGGCCCTAGGTCCGTTAGATAGGCCGCTTGTGGGCGCGCAACAATCGTTGTTCTTGTAAGCGGCCCTCTGACAGGCTGTACTCCGATATGTCTTTGCTAGGTATCTGATATCCGGCCAATTTGGGTTAGGCCCTGTTGAAATTGCTTTCTCCAGTGCGGACTTTGGCCTAGTGGAGGCTCTCGTAGCCCTGTCAGCTATAATTTAATCTTGGACAGCCTTGCTGTGAACTCATTGCTATTGGCTGAATAAACTTCCTCTCTACGCGCCGCATGGATAACCTTTTTGCTATGGTTGCGATTCAGCTCACCTGCCTCGTTCCGGCTGGAAATGACACAGTCACCACATACCAAAATACGGTTCTTCAATACCCTCTTCACATTGTAATTTTTGGCAAAAGTGTTATGATTTATGGCTTAAAGTCGAAGCCACTAAAGGGGCGAAAGACATGGGAATTAGTATCAAAGAGGGCAAGGAAGCGGCGCTTGGTCAGGCTGCAAAGTGTGGTGACCTCTCGCTGGTTAATTATTTCTTAGCCTTGGATGCAGATCCGAACATTTGGGATGAGCACCACATATTCCCTCTGCATTGGGCGGTCCAAAGTGGTGATGCTCGTATTTGTGAAGTCCTAATTAAAGCAGGGGCTGACGTGAACGCGAGAACTGACGTTTGGAATAGGGTAGGGGGGCACACACCGCTTCATTACTGCAATATCCCATCAGCAAATTTATCGGTAATTAAATTGCTATTGGATCACGGCGCAGATCCTAATTTGAGGTGTAGATCTTTTCCATCCTCACACACAGCGCTGCAAAATCTTATATTGAGAGGGCGGCCAATTGTGGCTTTCGAAGTTATTGACCTGCTAGGCGACCGAGCCCGGTTCTCAAAACTTCAAGCAATGATATATTCTGAAAACATGGAGGTTGTCCGCTCAATGCTGGGTAACGGGTTTGATGCTAAATCAAAAGTGCCACAGGGAGGTTCCGTGCTTGCTTACGCAAGGCGATTAAACCGAAGGCGCCAAACTGCCAAGCTCAA